>ENA-OFCF01000176-OFCF01000176.1-metagenomes-genome-assembly--contig:-NODE-176-length-31538-cov-2.695709_pt1 | contig 31538 bp, 28 predicted proteins | sample MGYA00153387_OFCF01 | MGnify analysis MGYA00153387 | reverse complement strand
GCCGCCCAGAGCTCCTCGAACCGCAAAGACCCTCCGATTTTGTCGACGCCGCTGCACCTGATCCGCAATTTCTCGATCATCGCCCACATCGACCACGGAAAAACCACGCTTTCCGACCGCCTGCTCGAAACCACCCTCACCGTCACCAAACGGGAAATGCAGGACCAACTGCTCGATTCCATGGACTTGGAGCGTGAGCGCGGCATCACCATCAAGTGCCACCCGGTCACCATGATTTACCGGGCGAAAAACGGCGAGGACTACAAACTCAACCTCATCGACACTCCCGGACACGTGGATTTCACCGCCGAAGTCGAACTTTCCGATGGCTATCATGAGATGCAGATCAAGGCCATTTCGAAGAGCGGATCGGAAGGAAGCCTCACAAGAAGATTCTATACCGATACCACTGCACCGACACTGAAGGCAACTATCCTCACAAGGGATCCTAATTCAGCCACTGCCACCATCAAGCTTGATATGGCAGACAATCTGGGATACCTAAAGCTCATGGAGGGAGACAATCAGGTCTATCTGTATGACCAGTTCGAAGAACAGGTCATCATCGGACCTGCAAGCAAGAACTTTGAATCCACAGTGAACCTGGTGGATGGCGAAAACAAATTCACCTATACCCTTTATGACGCCGCAAACCACACCACGACGATTGAAGTCATCGTCTACAAGGGTGCACAACCTACACATGTCGAAAGGATCTTCGGCAGCACAAGATATACGACAGCCATCGAGGTATCGAAGGCTCAGTTTGACAGTTCCACTGAAGTCGTTATCGCAAATGGCGAAAACTATCCTGATGCTCTGGCAGGCGCGGCATTGGCCAAGAAACTCAATGCACCGGTACTCCTGGTGACAGCTAAAGCAGTTTCAACAGCCACAATGAACGAATTGAAGAGACTTGGGACAGTCAACGTCCACATCCTAGGTGGTACGCTAGTCGTGTCAACTGAAGTCGAAGAGGTCCTCAGAGGACTTGGATATCATACGACCAGATACATGGGAATCAACAGGTTCGCCACTGCAGTCAAGATTGGAGAGAAGGTAATGGCAGGATCCTCTGTTGATACGGTCGTATTGACAAACGGATTTGATTATCAGGATACCTTGTCAGCCAATGCTTATGCAGCGAAAGAACTGTTCCCGGTTCTGTTTAGCAAATCAGATGCTTTAAATCTAAACACAAAACAAGCACTCATCGATTGGGGCATCAAGAATGTCAAGGTCATTGGGAGCAAGGCGTCCATCAGTGATGCTGTCATAGACGAACTGATGATCCTCGGAATTTCAGTGGAGAGGATTTCTGCAACAAACAGGGAACTTATGTCCCTGGAAGTGGCCAAGAAATTCTTCCCGACAGCCAAAAAAGCGATCATCGCCTCTGGATATAACTTCCCAGATGCGCTGGTAGGCGGTTCTTTTGCAGCATCCATGGATGCACCTATCCTCCTTGTCAATACAAATTCCATCGATGCAGCTGTACTGGCCTACCTGAAAGCCAACTTTGACAGTGTTGTCATTCTTGGTGGACCGGATGCGGTCACTGTAGCGGTCGAAGCAAAGATCATCGATGCATTAAAATAACCTGCAAATCATGGCATGTCCCTGACAGGGGTAACACCTGATGAGAATGAGGGCACCTGGGCTTCTTGATTGAGAAGCCTAGGTGTTCTTTTTTCTTTGGGTGGAGATAGCTGATCGGGTTATCCAAAGGGTAGGTTCCTTAAATCTTGCGGGCTTCCCCATGCTCGGGACAAAGTGCAAAGAAGTTTTTAATGGGAGAGGGCTTGTGTCAAGCACATCCCTCTGGAGGAAAACCAGTTCAGACCGGCGAGACCGTTCTTTATCAGGGGACATCCCTCCTGCCCCAAGACGGCTGACATGATTTCACAATTTCCTGCCCCATCCCGGCATAAATTGATTTTAAAAACCGTCGCCATTGTGCTATAATTTTTCGTGAGCGATAACTTGTATTGAAAGATTTTCCATATCTTTTTTCTTATTCTTAATTATTTTGGAAGGATGCCTTTTGGTATGATTTTTCTTGAGTAAGTTTGTGGCGGAGTAGTATTATGACTCTTTAAAATCACAGGCAAGTATGCTTTTCCCCTTCTTCTATTCAATAATGTTATTTTTTTTTAAGAATTATCATATACAATATAAAAGGATTTATTCAAGAGAATATGGTTATAATGAAATTTAGAGAATAAACAAGTATAATGAAACGCAATATGCCCTATAAAGATCAGACAGATAAAGATGACGAAAAGGAGATAAGATGAGCTTAACAATTTTAGTGACCGGCGGAGCCGGGTATATCGGAAGCCATACCTGTCTTGTCCTTCAACAGGCAGGCTTTAATGTTGTCGTCATTGACAACCTGAGCAATTCCAGTAGGGAATCTCTGAAACGGGTAGAATCCATTACAGGAAAGCCCGTTACCTTCTATGAAATGGATTTGCTTGATGAAGACGGACTGGACAAAGTGTTCAAGACGAATCGGATCAATGCTGTGATTCATTTTGCCGGACTCAAGGCGGTAGGGGAGTCGGTCTCCATTCCGCTGAAATATTATGAGAACAATATTTCAGGCACCCTGTCCCTCCTGAAGGTCATGCAGGAAAATGAGGTCAGGCGGATGGTCTTTAGTTCCTCCGCAACGGTATACGGCATGAACAATGTCTCTCCTCTAAAGGAAGACATGCCACTTAGTGCGACGAACCCCTATGGCAGGACAAAACTGATGATTGAAGAGATCCTAGAGGATCTCTACCATTCAGAACCAGGCTGGCATATTTCCCGCCTGCGTTATTTCAATCCCATCGGTGCCCATGAAAGCGGACTCATCGGGGAAGACCCCAATGGCGTCCCGAACAACCTGATGCCCTATGTGACCCAGGTAGCCATCGGGAGGCTCGCTGAGCTTCAAGTTTACGGTGACGATTATGAAACCCATGATGGGACAGGGGTCAGGGACTATATCCATGTCATGGACCTGGCTGAGGGTCATGTCAAGGCCATCGGAAAGGTCCTTTCCCCAGAAGATGCCCTATCCACCTATAATCTGGGGACGGGAATCGGGTACAGCGTGCTGGACCTCATCTCGACCTATGAAGCGGTGAATGGCACGCCTATCCCTTACAAGATTGCGGGAAGAAGACCCGGAGATATCGGTACCTGCTATGCGGACGCAGAGAAGGCCTATGAAGAATTGAACTGGAAGACCAGCCGGTCCCTTGAGGATATGTGCCGGGATTCCTGGAAGTGGCAAAAGATGAATCCCTCAGGATTCAATGAATAATGGAATTTTTTCCAGAAAGTATGGTTTCCGTATGAGACATAAAAATTATCATCTGTTTAAACGAATACTGGATGTGGTGGTTTCCTCGGTACTGCTTGTCCTTTTGTCTCCGCTCTTTCTGGTCGTCTCCATCCTGATATGGTTCCAGGACAAGGGTCCTGTGATTTACAGGCAGGAAAGGCTGGGCAAACACAGCAAGCCCTTCATGATCTATAAGTTCAGGAGCATGAAGATCAGCGCCCCTGTTGTTGCTGCAAAGGATCTGGATTCAGACGCCTACATCACCCCCGTCGGGAGGTTCATCCGACGCACGAGCATGGACGAACTGCCTCAGCTGGTGAATATCTTAAGAGGCGAGATGTCCTTCGTCGGACCCCGTCCGCTGATTTCCAACGAGGGAACGATTATCGAAAAGAGAAAGAAGCTGGGAATAGACAAGTCGATTCCCGGTCTTACAGGATGGGCACAGATCATGGACAGGCAGATCGAGAACCAAGAGATGAAGATCGAACTGGAACTCTACTATCTGGAGAACCAGAGCCTTTGGTTCGATATTAAGGTCATGGGGCTTACGCTCTTCAGCCTGCAGGGAGAATAGTGGACTTAAGGAGGAAGCGCATGAAAAAAATAGCCATCTTTCAAACTGATCTGGGCTTGGGTGGAATTCAGACAGCCCTTCTTACCCTGCTGATTTATTTAGAAAACAAGTCGTACCAGATCGACCTCTATCTTTTTGAAAAGGCTGAGAAAGAACTGACGCTCCCAAGGAACATCAGTGTGAAATACATGAAACCCTTTCCGGCAGCCTTCAAGCTGCTTCCCTTTTCACTGGTGAAACATTTTGCCCGGGGGAAGGTTTCTTCAGCGAGCTACGATGTCAGCATCGACTTCAACGGTTATTCCGTTGATACGGCCTTGGGCGCGCTTCAGATATCTGCAGAACACAAGGTGATCTGGGTGCACAGCGATTATGAGAAAAGGATTAAATATAACCTAAAGTTCAGGATGCTCTGGGGCCAAATGAAAAGAAAATACAGCTTTTTTGATGAAGTGGCTGTTGTGTCGAAGGGTGCAGAAAAAGCCTTCCGGAAGGTTATTGATTATGGGGTGTCTACCAGGGTGGTGTCCAACATCATCGATATAGCCTACATCATGCGCATGAAAGATGAAGTGACAACCCTGTCCGTCGATCCTGAGCGGTATAACCTGGTCACCATGGGCAGGCTGGTCCATAGCAAGGGATTCGATCTTCTGCTCGACCTGTTCGCCACCATCTGGGAGAAACGCCAGGACATGATGCTCTACATCATCGGGGACGGGCCAGAGATGAAATCGCTTCTTGCGAAGCGCGATGAACTTGGCCTCAAAGAATGTGTCACGTTTTTAGAATCTCAGATGAACCCTTATACGATGATGGACCAGATGGATGGATTTGTATTTGCACCGAGGTATGAGGGTCAAGGCATTGTGCTCTTGGAAGCATTTGCCCTTGGCCTCGATGTTTTTGTCCCTAAGGAAATGGAAGCCTTCAATCCTGCAGTCATCGGCATTGAAAACCTGGAAGAGGCGCTTCTTGGGGCCCAAAAGAAGGAAAAGACCTATATTAGCCTTGAGAACTATAACAGCAGCGTAATTAAAGAGATCGACAGGCTGCTGTCATAAATGAATGGAAAAAGATAGAGAAAAAATGGGCTCTCCAGTAAAGACAGAGGGACCTGGAGAAAGAAGGAAACGGTTTGAAAAAAGTAATGTTTATCGCCAGTGCAGGGGGACATCTAACGCAGCTATTGCAGCTTGTCCCTTTGTTTTCAAAATATGAGTCGCTCCTGGTCACAGAAAAGAACGGCGCGACAGGGGGCCTACCAGCAAAATACAACACCGCATTCCTGATGCACGGAACCCGGGATAACCTCCTGAAGTACCTGTTTGTGTTTTCCTTTAATGTGATCAAATCGGTGGGCCTGTTCTTCAGGTTCAGGCCTGATGTCATCGTTACAACAGGTACCCATACGGCCGTTCCCATGTGCTATATCGCCTGGATTTTCAGGAAAAAGATCATCTTCATCGAGAGTTTTGCGAAACAGCATTCTCCGAACCTTTCCGGACGCATGGTCTATCCTGTTGCGACGACGTTTGTCGTCCAGTGGGAATCCATGAAGGAATTCTATCCCAAAGCGGAATGCTGGGGGTGGATCTATTGATATTGATCACCCTTGGAACCCAGATACAGCAGTTCAAAAGGCTTCTTGATGCAGTGGAATCCTGCAGCACCGATGAGCGCATTGTCGTTCAGGCAGGACACTCGACCTATGAGAGCGAAAAGATGGAAATTCATGGCTTCATCGATATGGATGAGATGGAAAAGCTTGTCGAAGAAGCCCGGATCGTGGTTACCCACGGCGGCACAGGATCCATCGTCGGGGCGCTGAAGAAGAATAAGAGGGTCATTGCCTGTGCAAGACTCAAGAAATACGGGGAACACCTGGATGACCATCAGCTGGAAATCGTGAAGACTTTCACGGACAATGGCTACATTCTTGCCTTTACGGATGGGGATGATTTTTCCTCGATCCTTAAACAGGCAGAGTCATTCGAACCGAAGGCCTATACGAGCAATTCAGAGCAATTTATTAAGAAGCTGGAAGAGAAGATAGACTCTTTTTTTCCAAATGAGCAGATTGATAGAGCTAATACAGGGAACAACCCTATACGGCATTAAAGAAAAATGATGAATGGCGAAGGATCCACCAGTGGCTATTCTATTACAACCACAGTGGGTAGTCTGACCGCCCTGGGCTTAGTCTATCTTGACCTGCAGATTACCTTATGGATTGGTCGACCTCTGGAATCATATTTTTAATATCTGACCTCTTGAGTAACGGGTTTGCCCTAATTAAAGGGCATGTGCTGGTCTCTTCCTTGTCTCCCTGACGCTGATCCTTTGGCTCCAGAAGGTCAGGAGCCTTCCAGCAAAGGGGACCAGATAAGAGAGAAGCAGATAACAAAAAACTGCATCAAAATGAAGCCCGTCAGAGCCATCCATGATCCCAGTGTCCTGTAGCGTATGAATTAATAAGGGTTACAGGACATTTCCCTGTCTGTGGAAGGACGAATGAAGAAGCGAGGTATGCTTTTTATGAAAGACGGTTTGTTCAAGAAATTCCTGTCTTTTTCTTATGGAAACTGGATAGGTCTGATCATCGGGTTCGTGACCACCATGGTCACAACGCGAATCCTCCTTCCCGGGGACTTCGGAAAGGCGTCCATGTTCACCCTGGCGCTAAATATCATCATGATCGTCATCATGGTGGGAACAGACCAGTCGTTCATCCGCTTTTTCTATGACGAGAAGGAGGACAAGCGGGGAGAGCTTCTTTATGTATGCCTGAAACCGCCTTTCTACATGGTCATCCTCATCTCCATTCTCCTGATCATCTTCAGAAACCCTCTTGCGGTATTCCTGTTTGGTGAAGAGAACCCTATAGCCATATGGATGCTGGTCATCGGAATCATCGCGCAATTGGGAGACCGCTATTCCAGGCTTGTGATCAGGATGAAACAAAAGGGCGGGCTCTACTCGTTTCTTGAAGTCCTGCTGAAACTCCTGACCTTTGCCACTCTCATCGGATTCTATCTGATGCTGGGCGCAAGGTACGACATCATCATCTTCTCCACCGTCCTCAGCCTCTTCATCGTCTTCTTCTCGGCGGTGTACATCGAGAGACGGTTCTGGAGTCCGAAATCGCTTCGGGTGAAGAACGTCAGCCATAACCTCAAGGAAATCGTCCATTTTGGAATGCCGTTCATGGTTACGGGACTGATCACCTGGCTGTTCGAGTCCTTTGACAAGATTGCCATCAGGCAGTGGAGCACCCTCGATGAACTGGGACTCTATTCAGCTGCCTTCAAGATCGTTGCGCTGGTCCATGTGTTCCAGATCACGTTCCAGAATTTCTGGACCCCCGTCTGCTATGAGCACTACCAGAAAAAACCCGAGGACAGGGAGTTCTACGGAAGGATGATGCATGCCATCTCCATGGGGATGTTTACCGTGGCCATTGCCAGCATCGCGGGCAAGGACGTCATCATCGCTTTCCTAGGGAAGAACTACGCTGAGGCCGCGAACATCATGCCGTTTCTCGTCTTCATGCCAGTTCTTCATACGATTTCCGAGACTACGGTCATGGGCATCAATTTCATGAAGAAGCCGAAATGGCATATCGCCATCGCGGCGATTGCCTGCCTTGCCAATATCGGAGGCAATGCCCTCCTGGTCCCGACCTATGGTGCGAAAGGTGCGGCTTTCGCCACGGCCGTCGCCTATGTCGTGTTTTTCACCCTGCGTACTGTGATCTCCAAGAGATACTACCAGGTGAAATACGGCCTGACCCAGTTCTACATCGTGCTCCTGGCCATCTTCGCCTATGCCGGCTTCTCCATCATTACAGAGAGTTTCTGGCTGAACATCCTTGGTGGCGTAGTTGCCCTTATGTTCATGCTGGTCGTCTACAAGAAGGAGACCGCACAGGGCTATGCTTACGTCCGTTCCATGAACCTCTTCAGGAAAAAGAAATAAGGCTGCAGACTCTGTCCCTATGGGGAAGAGGCATGCGGATAACAGTGGGAGGGGGCGACCCCTCCCTTTCCCTTTGAATCCAGGTGCTCTAATGGGCGTGCTGACGCGCAGGATTCCCAGACCAGGATAGATACGGTAATCTTCATTCAGGGGAACAGGAGGCACACAGGCGCATGGAAGAGGGCGCGCTGAAGTGCCTTGGAGGGCCTGGACCTTCTACATTTTCCTCTTACGCAGTGAAGATCTTCTCATGCAGGCAAGATCCTAAGAAAAAACAGGGGACAAACGCAAAGAATAAACAAAGGATAAACGTAAAAGGAGTAAAGTTGGCGAAAGGACACGGCAAGAAGCTCCCCGCACATCATGATGATCTGTGGGGAGCTTCTTGTCCAAAGTCTTATGGGAATCCATTATGCATGATGCTTTCCCAGTCTGGATACGCCTGCTCCTAAAGGAGCTGCCTGACCAGAGGAATCTTTCGCAAGGGGAAGATGATGGCAAAGCAAATCACAAACAGGGCCACTTCAAAGAGGACCGTTGAAGGGACGGGATCAAGTGCAGTGGAAAAGAAATTGAAGATGAACCGTATCCTGTTCTGTACCAGGGCGTGGATCAGGTAGATGCCAAAGGTCGTGTCGCTGACGATTCTGATCGCTTTGAAGCTTTTCTCGCTGATCTCATGACCGGTGGCATAATGCTTGACCAGGTAAAATATCGCAATGGAAGGCACCACCGTCGTTATGTAGTACACGCTATCCAGAAACATCTTCAGTTCCCCGGCTCTGTCATATTGCATCATGAGCAGGATGACGCTCACGAGAATAAAGGATATAAGAGTAATCCAGGCGATGAGACTTCCTCTTTTGCTCGTTTCACGGCTCTTCAGGTAATAGCCCATAATGAAGTAGACTACATATCCGGAGAAGAGATTAACGCTGAGTTGAGAAGTAACACTGATCTTGAGGTAATAGAGGACGATCGGTAGCGTGCTGACCATAAGAAAGCTGATGAGGAACAGACTACGGTAATCTGTTTCGGTGAAGTTTCGGACCATCCTTTGGATGAAGGGGGTAACAAGGTACAGCCCGACCAGCATGTACAGATACCAGTAAGGGGTGATGATGGGTCCTGCAAGAAGGGTCTTTACGTACTTTGGCACAAGGCTTGGAGAAATTCCGTTCTTTGCCACAAAGACATAGGTGGAGAACAGGATGAGCACAAGAAGGATCCTGGGAATCCGCTTCAGATAGAAACGCTTCGGATCGTCATCTCGTCCAAGGAGCAATGCTCCGGAGACCATGATGAACAGTGGCACACCAATTTTGCTGAATTGGAAGAAAGCCAGATAGAAGATGATCTGATACCTTTGTGGATCGTTTAGTATCATGAGGCCTCCATTGTGATTGATGATGACGGTAAAGCATGCCAGGATCTTTAAGATGTCGTAGTAGATTATCCTTTTCGCTGTGGGCAAAATGCCACCTCCTGCAGATGTTTGAAAGTTTCCTCAGACCCGTCCGTTTCGTTCGGAAATCTGGGGTCCCTTTTTATTGTCATATGACGTATAGGAAGACCATGTGGGGAAAGAAGCTTTTTCCCGCATGGTCTTTGAATCATTTGTAAGTAGAGGACAAAGAGACTTCAGATCTCTTTAATCTCTGCCATAGAGGTCTCTCGTATAGACCTTTTCCTTGACGTCCATAAGTTCCTCATTGAGTCTGTTGGAGACGATGACATCGGACATCTTCTTGAATTCCTCGAAGTTTCGGATGACCCTTGAGTTATAGAAAAGGTCTTCCTTCAGGACGGGTTCGTACACGACGACTTCGACGCCCTTGGCTTTGAGTCTCTTCATGATCCCCTGGATCGATGAGGAACGGAAGTTGTCGGAATCGGATTTCATGGTCAGCCGGTAGATGCCGACGAGTTTGGGTTCCCTTTGCAGGATCATGTCCGCAATATGGTCTTTTCTCGTCCTGTTGCCTTCGACAATGGCGGTGATGATGTTGTTGGGCACATTCTCGAAGTTCGCCATGAGCTGCTTCGTATCCTTGGGCAGGCAGTATCCGCCATAGCCGAAGGAAGGATTGTTATAGTGCGTGCCAATTCTTGGATCCAGGGAAACCCCTTCAATGATCTGCTTTGTATTCAGTCCTCTGACTTCCGCATAGGTATCGAGCTCGTTGAAGAAGGTCACCCTCATGGCCAGGTAGGTGTTGGAGAAGAGCTTGATGGCTTCCGCCTCTGTGGAGTCCGTAAAGAGGATGTCGATGTTCTCCTTGATGGCGCCTCCGGCGATGAGATTGGCAAAGACCTGAGCCCTTTCGGACTGTTCGCCGACGACGATCCTTGAAGGGTAGAGGTTGTCATAGAGTGCTCTTCCTTCTCTGAGAAATTCCGGGGAAAACATGATGTTGTCTATGCCGTATTTCTCTTTGATGGAATGGGTGTACCCGACGGGTACGGTGGACTTGATGACCATGATGGCCTTGGGATTGATCTCAAGTACAGCATCGATGACGCTTTCAATGGACTTCGTGTTGAAGTGGTTCTTCTTCGCATCATAGTCCGTTGGTGTCGCGATGACGACATATTCGGCGTCCTTGTAAGCTTCGCTGGCGTCTGTCGTCGCCTTTAGGTTCAGCTCATGGGTCGCCAGGTACTCTTCCAGTTCCTTGTCCACGATGGTGGACTTCTTGTTGTTGATGAGGTCGACTTTTTCTTTGACAATGTCGATGGTGGTGACTTCGTTGTGCTGTGCGAGGAGTACTGAGACTGAGAGGCCTACATAGCCTGCTCCTGCAACTGCAATTTTCATAGTTACACGTCCTTTGTTTTTAATTTATGCTTCTGTTTTTATTGCCAATAATGCATCATCCGTTTGCTAAAGGTGCCTTTGTACTGCAATATTAGTCAGCACATGGAAACTGAGGGATATTTCAATAGTTACACGATTTTTTATGCTTTGGATTAAATTTGTAGGTATACAATCCGCAACTCAAATTATAACACGTTTTGAGATTGCCAGGAATAATTACCTTCAAGTCCTGGTTTGATTAGCGCTTCCTCTGTAAAGGATGGACTTCAGTACATGAAGGTGCCTTTCATAGGAATGCCGGGACATCTATCATCACTATAGGATAAAACCATTGTCGGACTGACAAAAAAAAGAAGGTTGATTGTATAATTTAGTGCAATAACAAGAAAATAATTGATCCTTAAAATGTTTTTCCTATATCATGGAAAACAATTTATCCCATGCAAGGAAGTTGATCTTATGGCTCAGATTGGGTTTAACGCATCCAAATTCAAGAATAAACACCTTCTACTCTCTCTGCACATACTCCCAGCCTTCATGGACAATATTAAGCAACAGCTCGATCAGGAATAGCAAGAAACTGGGCCTGAATCCACTGCAGTGTCCAGGGAAATCCATAGGGGAAGTGTATCTCTGATCGTTTCCGGGAAACCTTTGATGTGATACTTCACCGAAGCCTCCAGAAAAATCGCTTGACTTTAGCCCTGCTGACCTCGTTCACCGGACGTTTCCATTTATGTAAAAAAACATTCTTCGTCCAAAGCGTCCTCCCGTGCTGCCAGTGGACCTATTCCTGTAGTTGATCCGGTTATAAAAAAATGTCGCTACGAAGCGCTGAAAAGGTCATCTCTGGGTTCCTGATAGGTACATTTAATCTTTCTTCATATCATCACTTTCCAGGATCTTCATCTTCATGTGCCATGCTTTTCCACTGTCTCTAGCAATATTGTGATGATTTTCTTGTCCATTTCTTGTATAATGTCCAAGAGAGTTGTTCCTTCTGATGTCCATTTCGGATTTAACTGCCTGGATGCATCATAAAGGTTATTCTCCTTTTTTAAGCGATGTTCCACATGCACGTAAACTCTAAAGAGAAGTTCAACTTTGTAGAACGGGCTCGCTCATATAATGTATTGTCTGTTATGAAGACTTGTTTTCGATCCTCTGACGTCAAAGGAACAAGCACTTCCTTGATGATTTTCGCACAGATTAAAGCGGTCAGCTTTTGCCAATGGGTGAGAAGATGACGAGGAAACTCATGGATATTACCGGTCGCCAATTACCAAGTTGATTCGGTCCTGAAAACTTGGAGAGCGTGACACCCTTGGATTTATAAGCATTGCAGGAATTCTAGGATGAACCTGAAGAAAGTTTCTTTGTGGATTTTGAGATTTTTCGAAATCTCGTGTAGAATTGTTGTTGGATGAGTAGGTTAAATGGTGTATAATGTCAATGGTCAAAAAATATCTGCTCTCGGGAAGAGAGTTAACTTTCATTAAAGGGCAGACATGACTTTTTTTTTGTGCTCAATAAAGATTTGCTCAAGTCCTAGGAGTGCAGAATGGAGCATAGTCTGTTAAGAATATCGTGTCCTTTTCTTATGGTAATTGGATTGGTCTTGTTATTAGTTTTCTAGCATAATAGTTACAGCCAGAATTTAAGAACGGACGATTTTCTTCACTTCCTAGTGGAAAAGATGATGCACAAGGAAGTGAAGGAAATCCTATCCATTCAAAGCAGTAACTAAAGAGCTAGAAAAAAAAACAAGTAATCATTTTGTAATCCAAATAAAACCTAAATTGTTAATATGAAAGAGTCTAATTATTAAGGGATCAGGAGAGAAAAATGAAAATAGATATTATCATACCAGTTTATTCGAATCTTAAGGAAATCAGGGATTGTGTGGAAAGTGTACTCAAATACAGTGATCGCGCGCTCTATGACCTCATACTCATCAACGATCGAGGCCCGGAGCCTGAAGTTACAGAATACGTCAATCATATCAAGGATCCCAACATTAAGGTGTATACCAATGGAATGAACCTGGGATTTGTGAAAACAGTAAATATAGGTATGAAGCTTTCTGAACATGATGTGGTCCTACTAAACAGTGATACACTTGTTACAGAGAATTGGCTGGATAATATGATAACGGCAATGAAAAAACATCCCGAAATTATGTGTCTCAACCCTACAACTAACTATAAGTTCTGTATGGGGGCAATTCCTTATTTCAGAAAGGAAAATGAAATTCCGGATACGCTGTCCGTAGATGACATGGGCGTTATCGTAGAAAAAGCTGGTAGGGGAAAAGTGTACGAGATTCCAGAAATATCGGGTTTTTGTATGTATATAAGAAGAGAGGCGCTTAAAAGTGTAGGCTACTTTGATGCGGACACTTTCGGAAAAGGGTATGGAGAAGAAACAGATTTTTGCGAGCGGGTAAAATTGAAGGGCTATAAGCTGGGACTTGTTGACAATTCCTATGTCTATCACAAGGGCGGAAGTTCTTTCGGTTCAGAAAAACTCAAATTGAAGAACACTCATACCCAGATTGTGCATCAGCGGTACAAGGGTCTTGTGAAAGAAAGATTGGAATTTATTATTGATAACCCGATGACAGATTTCCAGAAAAAAGTATTGGAGCTTATGTATCCGGGGGATAAAGAAGCGCTGAAAAAATTCGAGATGAATCTGAACAAGGTCAGAAAAGAAAGTAAAATACAACTGGTGACTGAAATGATATTTAAGGTGATTCCTGGTGGTGCAAAAATCAGGAGTGGATTAAAAAGAATTCTTAAACGATAAAGAATTCAAAAAGTGTAACAATGTTAAGTGCGTATATGTTAGAGAGACAGGAGAAAAGAGATGGCAAAAAAAATCAGCAAGTTAATGAGTACGAGGTTTTTTATAATATTTATACTTTTACAACCCTTTATTGATCTGCTTACAAGTGGATCAATGCTTCTTTGGACATGGGAATATTCCTTCGGCACGATTGTGAGGAGCCTTTTTCTTGGCGTTATGGTCGTTTATGTAATGTTTGAGGGAAGTAAAAGGATAAAAATCTATTCACTGTTTCTTTTTGCCGCTTTTGGAGCTAATCTCATCGTCAATTACTTTTTTAAAAGCGGCTTCAGTTTTTTTGCGGAAATTCAGTACATGATACGCTACGTTTATACCATTATGACACTTCTGACCTACGTGACAATCATCAACAGAAATCCGGAAACAGACATCAAAGAAAAAATCATCAAATACCTGTATTATTATCTTGTAATGATTGTTGTAGTTTTTATTGCTGCGGATGTTTCAGATACGGTGATTACGAGCTACGCCTATCATAGGCTGGGTCATTCCGGATGGTTTTTTGCAGCCAATGACATTGGCAATACCATAGGAATGCTTCTACCGGTTTCATTTATCTATGCATACAGGAAGTACAGAACTTCAGGAGCCCTTCTGTATTTTGTAACTCCTGTTGCTGCCGTATATCCACTTCTCATGTTGGGTACCAAGGGAGGATATTTCGCAGCAATCCTGGGAATGCTGGGTGCTTTAGCGGCATTTGGCTATGACGTTGTATTTGGCAAGAGAAAACAGACGATGAAAATTCTGCTTCTCATTACTGTTGTACTTGTATTTTCAATTGTCATCTATCCTAAAACTTATGTTTCTTACAACATTAACTATATCGTGGCGGTAAAAGGTGATGAAGGTAAGACACAAGTGGAAACGGAGCAGTTTATTATCGGTGGCGGCAGGGAAGATATCTTAGAAGAAACTGAAACCATGAGTAAAGATGCAGATTTCTTGCAGAAGATTTTTGGTATGGGCTATAAGGGGAATTACAGGAGTTTCTATGATAAAGGAATTGTTGTTAAGCCTATAGAAAAGGATTTTCATGAATTGTATTATTACTATGGAGGCGTGGGCTTATTGATCTACATCCTGCCGATGCTGTATCTTCTTGGTTTCTCTATAATGAAGCTGCTTATGAATCTCAAAAAAATTACATTTGAGCACTTTCTGTATGTAACAAGTATTGTATTAGGGCTTTTTGTTGCGAATTTTGCAGGTCATGTTTTATCTGCGCCAAGTGTAGGATATGTTTTGATGCTGATCATGGCATTGTTATATAAAGATGTTGTAAAACTGGAAAGAGAAGAGAAGACTATTGTATAATTCATTGGTAAGGATTAGTATTCCATCTTAAAAGTAATGAGGCTGTTAGCCGAGCCATTCATATGCATTTGATCAGACATCTAAGGATATCGAAGTGATTGAGGCAGATGATAATGACGAGAACTGCCAAGAAAGGACAGCCACTGAAGAACTCATGAAAAAAGACGACAAGAATGATTGTATTCGCTATATAACAAAAGAATCGGGTAGGATGCAGATTGAGAACCAAGAAATGAAACTGGAATAGTTCTATCTGGAGAACCAGATCCTGTGGTTTGACCTTAAGGTCATTGGGCTCACCCTGGTTTACTTTCAAGGTCTATGGCGACTTAGGGAGATGGTTCAGAGGCAATAAAAGCACGAGGGGAATGACTGCGGCTAGTCAAGCGAGTATACATACCATTGAGAAATAGGTTAGTGAATAAAGGCCATGCACGGGGTGAAGATTTCCTCCTTGCATGGCCTCTTCGATTTTTGGAATACGTAAAACTCCGCTATTTGAAGCCAGGGCTGCTCCTTCGAAAATTCCCCATGCATTCCATCTTTAGGGGCAGGCCATCTCGCATGGGGAGAGATAGGAAACGGGAAAATCAAATAACGAGTTAAGTTCATATCTCACAAAACCCAATGAGGAGGTGGCTTAGTCTGTCTAATGATTACATTCCATATCACTTATACCTGATTTGTAATTTACTCCGAGCGCAATCAAGGTATAATAAGAGCAAAAGAGTTTGGTGAAAGTGAATTTAGGTGAAGATTGAAGAATAAAATGTAATTATTGGCATTCCCCTGTAGGGTGAAAAATAAGGGGTAAAGGGCCACATATTTGGGTTATCATGGATTTCTCCTAAAAGTCATGAGAGCAGCTACTTGCTGGAGGGATTGACAAATGTCAGAATTACTATATTCTTTATAAGGAGTCTGATAAAGAAATGTCGTGGACCTGATAGATGGTTCTGAGATCAAAAGGATATGGTGAATCAGCAATTCACATTCCATAAACTCTTTGTCGCTCAGCAACATTTGTTTATCAGTTTCATTTTCAGTATTTTTATCGTTGTGTCATTTGATATATTTAAAAGGAGGTCTGCAATTGGATACAGAAAACAAACACAAGAAGAACTTGTATCAGTCCTTTGATCATTTTTGCATGAATATCCTGCCCTTTGTCATTGTCTATGAACTCGTCCTTGGGGGCAGTGGCAGGACGATCATGTTTGGAAAATACATCAGCTTAAGATACCTGTTGTTCTTTGTTGCGATGCTTTATTTTCTGGTGGTCCTCTTGAGAGACCTCATCGCAGGCAAGCTGACCTTGAAGGGCATGCTCAGGCAAAGGATGAATCGGACGCTCGCCTTAACAATGATTTTTTTTGCGTTTTACCTTTTTGCCATCGGCAACGGGATCAGAAACGGGTATGCCTTCTCTGACGTCTTTGAGTCCAGCAAAGGGCTCCTCTATATCCTGATGGTGTTTCCCTTCTCTGTTTTCGTGGATTCCAAAGAGAAGGCCAGAAAATTAGTCAGGGCGTTCATCAATTCTGCGGTCATCGTGGCAGTCATGACCTTCGTGATTTTCATCATCTACGGAATCAATGTAGAATCGTATAATTTCTTCGGCTACTACATGAACAAGCTCAACTATGGCTACATGGCCTATCGCGGCGGGTATCCCGCCGTGTTCCTGAAGACCAGCCCCTATATGGGCATCGCCCTCATTTATGAACTGAACATGTACATGAACAGCAATGAGAATCGCAGCAACAGGACCATTTTTAATATCTTCATTCTCCTTGAAGGGATCATGTGCACCATGTCCATGGGCATCTGGATTGCTTCCGCCGTCGGTTTTGTTCTGGTGGTCATCATCTCGGTGGTGAACCGGAAAAACCTTAAGGAGAAGGACTATATGGCGGATTTCAAGAGACTGCTGCCTGTGGTTCTTGTCGTTGTGGCCACGCAGTTCATCTTTAACCAGGTCTTCAACAACTATATCGGGAATGTCATCGAAAACCGATTCAGCCCGACGGACATCAGTTATGTCGTGAAGTCGGACCAGCTGATCAAGCTGACGGACTTGTGGCTGGATAACATCTTCCTTGGAAAGGGATTTGGAATTAGCATTATCTTTGAACTGGGAGATCATACCCAGGAAAGGATGATTCTTTTTGAACTCTTTTGGAATCAGCTGCTCATGAATATGGGGATATTAGGTGCAGCTTCCTATCTTCTGCTCATCTTTGAGCCAGTGTTGCGATTCCTCAGGGACATGTTTAAGAAACGCTACAAGACGGAGGATGTAATCTTCATCCTCTCCCTCTCTGTGGGTATCTTCATGATGTGCATCGTTTCCTCCGTGAATCCGTTCATGAACAATCCCATAGGGATTGGGTATCTGGTGCTGGTCTTAAGCACGATCAATGTCTTTTCCAAAAAGCTAAGTTAGTCAGACCCAAGGATATCCCCCCGTATTTTGATAAGCTTCTTTTTAAGTAGACTCTTGAAATAATAAAAATTTCAAGACTACGAAGGAAGGAGTTTTTCTTATGTCTAGGAATAACATAAGCGGAGAGTTAAAATCGATTATTTAACAAATAAATTGCTGTATATATCAGTATCATAGATACCGCTGAGAGATATGGATACAGTAAATCCAAAGTTCGTAGATGGATAAAGAGATATGAAACGATTGTAGCATCAGGAATTGAAAGAGCTCTACAAATACAAGATATATTGAAGAAACCAAGCAAGCTGATGAAAGGAGTTATCTTGAAAGAAAGTGAAATTTAGAGGAAACTGTGTTAAACATAGAATCAAAGATTCAGGACAACTCATAATTTGGTTATTACTGTATACTGGTCATCAAGACCACCGTTCTAAGGAGGAAAAGTGAGTTAAATCCATATAACCAACGGACGTGCTACTACAAAGGATGAACTAATCGAGATTTTCAGCTGCTTCATCGCTTAGAATAGGGAACATACGAAGTTGTTGGAGAAATACGAAGTATCTTACCACCAGATCTACAACTGGGTTTCTAAGTATGAGAAGCGCGATGTAGAGATTCTCGTCGACAGACGAGGAAATAACATGACTCAGGAAGAGATGGCTGAAGTAGAGCGTATACGTGCTGAAAAGAAGCTGCTTCAGAGAATGTCTCGTGTTGGTCGATGTATCGACAATGGGCCCATGGAAGGCTTCTGGGGAATCCTCAAGTGCGAAATGTACTATCTGAGCCATTTTCATACCTATCATGAACTTCAGGAAGCCATCGTCAAGTTTATCCATACTTACAACTATGAACGCAGGCAAAGGAAGCTCGATATACTCGCCCCCATGTCCTACCGTACTATCCTGGAAAATGCTGCATAAAAAACGAGTCCCATCGCAAGATGGAACTCAAAAATCTTTTTGTTATTTACCCTGTCTACTTGACTCATAGCTGGTCATATTCAAGGTTTCAGCTATAATGTTATTTGTTGTCAAATTCTGCAGTGGTTGGCGATATATTGTTATTTTCTCGAGTTAGGGTAGCATTTGATCAACTTTGGCGAAAGTGTACCCCATGTCCTTAAGAGACTGGATAAGGATGGGAAGAGCTTCCAAGGTTTGAGGCGAACCCATATGAAGGAGCACTATCCCATTATTAGCGGCTTTACCAATAACAAAGTCGACGATTTGTTCAACCGTGACTGCCATGTCATAATCTCTTGGATTTATGGTCCAAAGTACGATATACCGGTATCCTTCCTCGCCTGCAATTCTAACCACGCGGTCATCATAAATACCAAAAGGCGGTCTAATCAGAGGTGTATTCACGCCCATGACCTCTTGAATGATTCTTTTTGATTCTCGAAGCTCTTCCCTGATTTCCGTTTCGCTCAGTTGATCAAGGTATGGGTGTGTTACAGAGTGGCTTCCAATACTATGCCCTCTACTAGAGAGTTTCAGTGCTAGGTCAGGATTACTTCTAATCCAGTTTGCTTTGGGAAAGAAGGTGGCTTTTATTTGAAATCGGTCCAGGGTGTCAAGAATCGAATGAATATGGTTTGAATCCCCCTGGTCATCAAAAGTAAGGGCAATTCTTTTCCCGCTATAGGGTAGTGTCCCTTGAGTAATCACTGTAACGCCTGCTCCAGTTTCTGGATCTGGTTCTACAACTGGTGGCGAGCCTGGGGAAATGCTTGAAAGGTACGATGTGTTAACATATCCTGATTTTTCATGATAGCTTGCCTTAACCCAACCATTCGAAGGGATTCCGATGGTCACCTGGCTTCCCTTAGGAATCACCAAAAGGACAGAATAAGAGGTACCGGGCCCTGTCCTTAAATTAAGGTCCGCTGTGGTATATTTCGTCTCGCTAACGGTGTTCGACGGGGTTGTGAGGTAATTTGTACTGCAATAACCATTTTTCCCTGCGTAGCTCGCCTTTGCCCAACTTCCTGAATAGCCCGTTACACCAACTGTTGAGCCTTTCGGAATCGTGAGGATGATCGGGTATCCTGTTCCAGGACCAGTCCGCATGTAGAGATTTGCAGTGGTGATTTTTGACTCGTAAGTTTCTACTTTTGAATTTGTAAGATAATTCGTACTGGCATAACCAGTTTTCCCCGCATAGCTTACCTTTGCCCAACTTCCAGAATAACCCGTTATGCTGACTGACGAGCCTTTTGGAATCATAAGGATGACCGGGTATCCTGTTCCGGGACCAGTTCTCATATTAAGGTTAGCTGTTGTAATTTTAACTTCCCCTGCTGCGACAAGTATTGCATCATTGCTGGGATTCAGGCTGCCTACAGAGACTGGACGAAATATATTAAACAGGCCTACAACCACGACAATAAACATGGAACATACAATAAAAAGCATCTTACGCGCAAAATTATCCCACATATCCTTACCTCCCTCGAAATAATAAGTATATAATGGAACGAAAAACCTGTCTTTTCGTGTCGCAAAAGAGAAATTGTTTAGTTTATATTATAGTATCATTAATTTATTAAGAAAAAATATCTAAAAAAACCCAAATATAAAAGTAACAAAGAAAAATCATGAACAAATATAGGTTCTTTGTCAATTTGGTGGGAAAATCAAATCCCCTAGTCAATTCATTCGATTTTGGAAAAGTTTGGTTGCCTGCGGAAGATTAAGAAAATCAAAGGTGGTATTATTGGATTGCTTGATGACCAAGATGATTGGATTATTATTTTACAATTTTATGTACTCTGTCAAATAATAATGGTGTGAATCATCCACCTTGAGATTGTGGGGATATCAGTTCCAATATGGTTGATAAGCTTTTCTCTTAGTCACTATTTTGTAGCCAACTTGTCAAAGAAGAATGATATTATATCTTGTAATAAGACCTCTTATGCGACTCTTCATATTAAGAGAAGCTGGAAACCATTTGATGGAGTCTGAGAATCAAGACAAAAAAGATTTTAGGCAAGCGGAATAAGTTCCACTGGTTAACCGTCAAAAATGAAAATCTTAAGAATTGAGGTTGCGTTTAAAAGAAAAAACCTATACGGTGATAGAATGCATAGCCTACATTGTTCAAGTAATTATGACCAGATAAATGGGAAGATAAAGTGATATCTCTTATGGTATACTGTCAGGGATAGGTGTATGAGTGAATTAAGGCAAGAAGTGAATAAAAGAGATTTGCATCTGGAGCAGTAGTTATTTAAGCACAACAATCATTCAAATTCAGCTGTGAGAGGGGAACAACTTCTCACTTGATGGTTTAATAACATTATAATAAGTTTCAAAATTGATACTAGAATATTCATTGTATCTTAAAGTTTATACCTTATAATTATTTTGAACATCGAATATTATGGATAATTGCGACCTGTTACCTGAAGGCGATAGGTAATATCGCAGATAGGACTTATAAAAGGACAAGACAGCTTTAACAGACAAAATAGATAATGGATAAGAGATGATAATAATGGATAATACGAGAAATATGGCGGGTGTAGAGGATATGAGAAATATGGCAGGGACGGGCAACATGGGGTATATGAAAAAATCAAATACTGAACCTGGCGCTATCATGGAATTTGCGAAGACTTCATTGGGCAAAATGCAGCGATATGAAGTCATGAAGCGCGGGCTGGATCTCATAGGATCTACCGTTGGACTGGTCATCGGCACACCGATTGTCCTTGTCTTCTGCATCCTCGTCAAGATGGATTCGCCGGGCAAGGTTCTTTACTCCCAGGAAAGACTGGGCAGATATGGAAAGAAGTTCCTGATCTACAAGATCCGCTCCATGCGTGAGGACGCTGAAAAAGACGGCGCTAAATGGGCAGAGGAGCATGATGACCGGGTAACGAAAATTGGCAAGTTTATCAGAAATACCCGGATTGACGAACTGCCTCAAATCATCAACATCCTTAAGGGAGAAATGAGCATCGTCGGACCAAGGCCGGAGAGGGAAGTCTTCACCATCCAGTTTGAGCAGGAACATCCTGGCTTTGTAGACAGGCTTCATGTGAAGCCGGGTCTTACAGGATGGGCGCAGGTCAATGGCGGATATGACATCACGCCAAAGGAAAAACTGTATTATGACAAGTTCTATATTGAAAATAGAAGCTTGGCCCTGGACTTCAAGATCCTATTTAAAACCGTCGGGGTGATAATTAGTGGAGATGGAGCCAGATAAAGAGATGTATCAATCGAAAGATTGGTACATTTGCCTGTCTGTTAAAAAAATAAAATAAAACCATTGAGTTCGCATGGGCTCTTTAAGGGACCATGGGAAATAGGAGCGTAAAACATGAAGAGTAAAGTACTGATCACAGGCGGAGCAGGATTCATCGGCAACGCCATCGTCGAAAGGATCCATGAGGAATATGAGGTTGTCGTTCTCGACTGCTTTTCTCCGCAAATCCACGGGGAATCCTTTGAGGATTCTTTCTTGTACCAGAACATCAAAAGCAAATGTGAGATCATCAGAGGGGACGTCAGAAACAGCGAGGACGTGCTGCGCGCACTAGAGGGTGTGGAATATGTCATCCATCTGGCGGCGGAAACCGGAACAGGCCAGTCCATGTACGAACTGAACAAATATACGAGCGTCAATATCCTCGGCACCTCCAATCTTCTGGAGACCATCCTGAAGAACAAGATCGGAGTGAAGAAGATCATCCTGTCCTCTTCCCGGTCGGTCTACGGGGAAGGGATGTACCTTTGTCCGGAGCACGGGACGGTCGTCCCGGACTCACGTGTCGTCGAAGACATGGTGAAGAAGGACTTCGAGGCCAAATGCCCTGTCTGCGGCAGCAATGTTGAACTGGTTTCAACGACGGCCGACTGCGAGCTTAAGCCCATCTCCTACTATGCCTATACGAAAATGGCCCAGGAGAGGATGCTGGAAATCATGTGCCCGTCTCTCGGGATCGACTACACCATCTTCCGGTATCAGAATGTGTTCGGGCCTGGACAGTCCCTGAACAACCCCTACACGGGAATCCTCTCCATCTTTTCCAAACTGCTGCTAAACGACCGAGACATCAACATCTTCGAGGACGGTCTTGAAAGCCGGGATTTCGTCCATGTCAAGGATGTCGCTGCCTTTACGGCAGACGCCCTATCGAATCGCAAGACAGACAAGAAGTACCTGAACGTCGGGAGCGGAGAGAACATCTCGGTGATGCAGGTGGCAGAAACCCTTAAAAGCATGTATGGTTCCAAGTCCAGCATCGCTGTCAGTGGAGATTTCAGGATTGGCGACATCCGGCACAACAAGGCGGACATGGAAGACACGATTGCCTGCTGCGGGTTCACCCCTGAGTATTCCTTTGCAATGGGGATGAAGGAATTCAGCGACTGGGTGATTGCCGAGGACGCGAAGAAGAAAATTGAAACAGATGATGCCTTCGAAAAATCTCTAAAAGAGCTGGAAGCGGCGGGGATGATTCAGAAAGGCCAATAGGAGTGAAGATGGCAGAGAAGAAACGGATCCTTTTCATAGGAACAAAATTCTACACCTACCATGAGATGATCAGGAAGGAATTGGAAGCTCAGGGATTCCTTGTGGACTACTATCCGGACAGGCCCAGTGAAAGTTCCCTGATGAAGGGCTTCATCAAGATCAACAAGAACCTGGTCAGGAAGCAGACCGCGAAGTACTTCGAGAATCTCCTGGCACAGACCCGGGGCAAACACTATGACCTGGTGTTCATGATGAACTGCAAGGTCTACACGAAAAAGATGATCGAGGCGCTCAAGATGGCGCACGCAAGCGCCGAGTTTGTCCTGTATCTGTGGGACTCCGTTAAGCTTTACCCTTTTGTCGGGGAGTTCATCCATCTCTTCAACCGGGCCTATACCTTCGACCTCGACGACAGCGAGGCAAACAAGAAGCTGAAGCTTCTGCCGCTCTTCTATGACAAAGAGTATGAGGAGGTCGCAGCGTTCAAGGGCGAGACCCAGGTCGACCTGGTCAGCATCTGTACGGCGCATCCAATCCGGTACCGGATCATCAAAGACCTGTTTCCAAGGCTTAAAGAAGATGGGATACGGATTTTTTCGTTTTTTTACATCAACAAGCTGCAATACCTGTACAACAAGGTCTTTGAACGGGAGTTCAGGCATGCCACGAGGAAGGAGTTCAGCTTTGAACCCCTCGAGAGCAGTGAGATTATCAGGATCATCAAGGGAAGCGATACGGTCTTCGACATCCCCCATGACCAGCAGTCCGGCCTCACCATGAGGACCATCGAGACCCTGGGGGCGAAGAGGAAGCTCATCACCACAAACCGGCAGATTTCCCGGTATGACTTCTATGACGAGAACAACATCCTCATCCTGGATGACTGGAACTACAACGAAGTGTCCGACTTCATCAGGCATTCGTACAAGGAGATTCCCGAAGAGATCTACAAGTCTTACAGCCTCTCCTCATGGGTCTCCAACATCACTGAAGAGAAAACAATGAATTTTATGAGGTAGCATATGACGAAAGGATATTCCTTTTCCGAACTCATTTCCGGATCCATTTCTCTGGTCCTTACGAAGGTCTTCTATCCTGGTGCAAGGCTCGTCAGACGACCAGCCTACATCAGGGGGAAGGCTTACCTTCAGTATGGCGAGGGTTTTACGACGGGTTACCACTGCCGGTTTGACCTGACGGGGGAACCCGGTGGGGGAGCAGGCAAAAACGAAAAAAGGCTTGTCATCGGAAAAAATTGCAAGATCGGTGACAATGTCCACATCGTGGCGAGCAAGAAGGTCATCATCGGAGATGACTGTCTTTTCGCGTCGAAGATTTTCATCAGCGACACGAACCACGGCCGATATGATGGCGTGCAGGCAAAGTCATCGCCGGTGGTTCCGCCGGATGACCGGCCTTTGTCCACAGCTGAGGTAAGGATCGGAGATCGGGTCTGGATCGGCGAGAATGTCGTCATCCTGCCTGGCGTCACCATTGGAAACGGTTCGATCATCGGGGCGAACGCCCTGGTGAACCGGGATGTTCCGATGAACTCCATCGCTGTGGGAAGCCCGGCCAGGGTCATCAAGGTGTGGGACAGTCCAAGTGAGTCTTGGGTGAAGAGATGACCCAGAATGGGTCATGGAGTCTTTTGGGGTTTGGAAGAGCCTCTAATGTGTTCGGTAGGAGTATGAGATGAATGACGTTCTGATTATTCTGGTCTGTTACAAGGTTGACCTGGCTTCCCTGACCCTGCTGAAGGCACTTCACGGGGCGGATATCCTGGTCTATGACAATTCGCTAAAGAAACAGGAAGCGAGTGGGGAATACCTCTATGTGCATGACCCGTCAAATCCTGGCGTCAGCAAGGCTTATAACTATGGGATTAATCTGGCGAGGAAGATGAACAAGAAGTTCGTCCTCCTCCTTGACCATGACACGAAATTTAGCATGGAGAATCTGGCGGAGTATATGAGGCTCAGCGCCAAGTACGGGGAGGAGTATCTCTATGCGCCTATCATCAGCGGGAAAGAAAAAATATATTCGCCCTTTATCGAAAAAAGAGTTAGGAACCTTGTCCAGACCGAAGAGACTTTCAAGTATGAGGAAAAGTACAGCCTGGAGGACAAGTCCCTGATCAACAGCGGGCTGATGGTCCCCCTGAAGGTCATCGACAGGATTGGCGGCTTCAATGAAAAAATCAAGCTCGACTTCAGCGACATCTACTTCATCTCGAAGTACAAGAGGGTCATGAAGGAAGTTATTCTGGTCAGGATCAACATGGGCCATGGGCTTTCCGGGGATGAGGGATACGACAGGCAAAGGGAACTAAACCGGTTCAGATACTACTGCAATGGGGCCAGGGAGTTCAAGAAATCCTCGGGTTTCAAGCTGAAGCTGAACCTTTTCGTGCTCTTCCGGACGCTGCGGCTGGTCATGAAATACAAGGGACCGGCACCCATTGGCATTGCCTTGAAATACTATACGGGGGAAGAGACGATATGAAGATCAGCGTATGCATGGCGACCTACAATGGAGAGACCTTCATCCTTGAACAGCTCTCTTCGATCCTCAATGAACTGAAGGAGTCCGATGAAGTCATCCTTTCGGATGACCATTCCACGGACAGGACCATAGAGCTGGCCCGTTCTCTACATGACGACAGGATTAAAATTTACTTTAATGAGAATGAGAAAGGCTACGCGAGCAACTTCGAAAATGCCATCGTAAGATCCACCGGGGAAGTGATCTTCCTGTCGGACCAGGATGATGTCTGGGTCCCGGGCAAGGTCCGGTTCATGCTTGAAGCGCTCAAACATGATGACCTGGTTATCAGCGATGCGGCGATTGTGGACGGGGAACTGAACCTCCTGGAGAAGTCGCACTTCGACAAGTTCGGCGTCAGAACCGGATTCTGGGTCAACTTCACCAAGACCAGGTATATCGGCGCCTGCATGGCCTTTAAGAGGGTCATGCTGAAGAAGCTTCTTCCCATGCCGAAGAAGAGGAAGTACTGTGCCCATGATTACTGGATCGCCATGGTGGGCGAAGCCTACTACAAGGTGGGGCTTGTCCATATTCCTCTCCTGAAGTACCGGAGACACGGAGAGAATGCCTCCAGCGGAGGCGTGAAGAGCGGTAACTCCATAGCCCACAAACTGAAGGTCAGGGGATATGTGCTATACCACCTGCTTCTGAGGTTCTGGAAATGATCCGGGCTGGATGCACATTGGAAAGCCGAGGAATTCGTAGCATTAATTGTGGAAATACGTTAAGATTAAATATATGAATAAAAAAAGAATGAAAAGGAGACTGAGTATGAAAGGTATTATATTAGCTGGAGGCGCAGGAACAAGGCTTTATCCGCTGACGATGGTCACGAGCAAGCAACTTCTTCCCATTTATGATAAACCGATGATCTATTATCCCCTGTCCACCCTTATGCTGGCGGGCATCAAAGATATCCTGATTATTTCCACCCCGGTGGACCTGCCTAACTTTGAAAAACTGCTAGGAAACGGAAACCAGTTCGGAATCAATTTGAGTTATGCGGAGCAGCCATCTCCGGATGGCCTGGCTCAGGCTTTCATCATCGGTGAGGAGTTCATCGGTAAAGATGATGTGGCTTTGGTCCTGGGAGACAACATCTTCTATGGCAACAACTTCAGCAGAATTCTGAAGGAAGCGGTGGAGAACAAGAACAGGGCGACCGTCTTTGGCTATTATGTTGAAGACCCGGAACGCTTCGGTGTTGTGGACTTCACGGAGGACGGGAAGGTCCTTTCTGTTGAAGAGAAGCCGGAAAATCCGAAATCGAACTATGCCATAACCGGCCTGTATTTCTATGATAACAGGGTCGTGGAATATGCGAAGAACCTCAAGCCAAGTAAGAGAGGCGAACTGGAGATCACGGACCTGAACAGGATTTACCTGGAGAATGGGGACCTGGATGTCAAGTTGCTCGGTCGTGGGTTCGCATGGCTGGATACGGGGACCATGGATTCTCTGGTCGACGCATCGGACTTCGTCCGGATGGTCGAGAAGAGGCAGGGCATCAAGATTTCCGCTCTCGAAGAGATTGCCTACAACTATGGCTGGATTGACAAGGAGCAACTCCTCCTGTCTGCAGAGAAGTATGGCAAGTCCCCTTACGGACTGCATCTGAGGAAAGTGGCTGAACGGAAACTGGCCCTTTAGGGACAAGAACTGTTATTCAAAACCGCTGACCACAGAACAGATGTGGACACTATAAGCTATCCTAGAATGAATATGAACCAAAATGGAGGAATTCACATTGAAAATATTAGTAACTGGTGGCGCTGGGTTTATCGGAAGCAATTTCGTCTACCTGATGCTCGAAAAACATAAAGACTACGAGATTGTCTGCCTGGACCTTCTGACCTATGCAGGGAACCTGTCTACACTGGAAGAGGCCCTGAAGAACCCGAACTTCAAGTTTGTCAAAGGGGACATCACCGACAGGGATTTTGTCTTCAATCTGTTTGAAAACGAGAAATTCGATATCGTCGTGAACTTTGCTGCGGAATCCCATGTGGACCGCTCTATTGAGAATCCGGACGTGTTCCTGAAGACGAACATCCTGGGGACCCAGATACTCATGGATGCGTGCAGATTCCATGGCAATGTCAGGTTCCATCAGGTCTCCACGGATGAGGTCTACGGAGACCTTCCCCTGGACCGTCTGGACCTGTTCTTTACGGAGGAGACGAACATCTCGACTTCCTCACCCTATTCCGCATCCAAGGCTGCGGCGGACCTCCTGGTCCATGCGTACCACAGGACCTTCGGACTGCCGACGACCATTTCCAGGTGTTCCAACAACTACGGACCCTACCACTTTCCTGAAAAGCTGATTCCGCTCATCATCTCCAGAGCGCTTAACGATGAGAAGCTGCCGGTTTATGGAACGGGAGAGAACGTCAGGGACTGGCTCTATGTGACGGACCATTGCGAAGCCATCGACCTGATCATCCATAATGGCAATATCGGTGAGGTCTATAACATCGGCGGACATAACGAGAGGACGAACCTTGAGGTCGTGAAGACCATCCTGAAGGAACTGGGCAAGCCCGTGTCCCTGATCACTTATGTCAAGGACAGGGCAGGGCATGACATGAGATATGCCATCGACCCGGCAAAAATCAAGAGAGAACTGGGATGGGAACCCACGACAAACTTTGATGAAGGCATCAAAAAGACCGTGGCCTGGTACTTGGAGAATAAAGGCTGGTGGGAGAACATCATCAGCGGAGAGTACCAGAACTATTACTCAGAAATGTACAAGGACAGATAATATTAACGACATCAGATAAGATAGGTTAGGAGAATAAGCTTATGAGGATATTAGTCACTGGATCTAATGGTCAGTTGGGATATGACGTGGTCAGGCTTCTTGAAAGTCAAGGGGAAGAGGTGCTAGGAACAACAATGGACGACTTTGACCTGACGGATGAAGCCGGCGTGAAAGCGTTCATTTTGAACGACAAGCCCGATGTCGTTGTCCACTGTGCCGCATACACGCTAGTGGACAAGGCGGAGGACAACAGGGATCTTTGCTACGAAGTCAATGTCCTGGGGACAAAGTACATGGCAGAAGCCTGCAAAGAAATCGGAGCGAAGATGGTCTATATCAGTACGGACTATGTCTTTGATGGAAGCAAGAAGGGCTCGTATGAGATAAATGATGAGGTCAGCCCGGTGAATTATTATGGCGAATCGAAGCTTCAGGGAGAACGCGCCGTGACGGAAACACTAGAAAACTACTTCATCGTCCGCGTCTCCTGGGTGTTCGGTGAGAATGGTACCAACTTCGTGAAGACCATGCTACGTCTGGCAGAAACTAGAGATGAAATAAGTGTGGTTTCAGATCAGGTCGGCTCACCGACATATACCAAGGACCTTGCAGTGCTCATTGCAGAGATGATCCGTACGGATAAGTATGGGACCTACCATGCCACCAACGAAGGAACCTGCTCGTGGCATGAATTTGCCGAGGCCATCTTCGATATGAGCGGACTCGCTGTCAAGGTGAACGGCATACCGACATCGGCTTATCCGACGAAGGCGAAGAGGCCGATGAATTCGATCATGTCCAAGGAAAGCCTGGACCAGGCGGGTTTCAAGAGGCTTCCGGATTGGACGGACGCCCTGAGGCGTTACCTTGAAAAATCGTAAATTCATCCGAACTTGGCAAAAGAAAACACTAGGGTAAATACACTATGGAAGGGGACCAGATGTTTATCATCGCATAATATGAAAGTAACCAAGACAGAACTAGAAGGGGTAGTCATCATTGACGCCGATTGCTATGGCGACCATAGGGGCTGGTTCATGGAGACATATAATGAGGCCAAAATGAAAGAAAATGGCATCGATATCGTGTTTGTCCAGGACAACCACTCGAAATCCATGGTCAAAGGGACGCTGAGGGGCCTTCATTTCCAGAACAAGAACATGGCACAGACAAAGCTTGTCCGCTGCACCAAAGGGGAAGTCCTTGATGTTGCCGTGGACCTGAGGAAAGACAGCCCGACCTATAAGAAATGGTTCTCTATTGAACTAACCGAAGAGAACAAGAAGCAGCTGCTTATTCCCAAGGGGTTTGCCCATGGTTTTCTGACCCTGACGGATGATGTCGAGGTGCAGTATAAGGTGGATAACCTCTACTCCAAGGAACATGACCGGGGTATCCGGTACGATGACCCGGAGATTGCTGTCGACTGGGGGACAATCGATCCTGTCCTGTCGGACAAGGACCTGAACTCACCTTTCTTGAAAGACAGTGACGTGAACTTCTAGCAGGATTTCCATCAATTGTATTTTGAAATTTAATGACTTTCAGACATAAATACGGGTGAGAAGAATCTCACCCGTATTTATGTCTGTAGAAGCGTATTCAATTTATCGTGGAGACACTGATTTTAGTCGATCTCTGGCAGGGTATTGTCGAAGATGAATTTGTGGAGTTCGGTGATGGTGTCCTCCCGGTCGAAAACCAGGTACCACCTTTCATTTAAGATCTTCCCGCCCGAAGTGTTATCCGTGGGAAAACGGGCTTGCAGGACTTCACTGATGCCTGAATTCAGGACGCTTACCCCGATCTTTAGCATATAGGTCGAGGTGATGTTGGTTTCGAGATAGGGGGCGAAGGTGTTGATCAGGTTAGGAATCTGTGTGACATTCTTCTTGATCACCTTATGGAATACCGCACTGAGGACTTTTCTCTGCCTCTCTGTCCTTTCATAGTCTCCGTCACCGGCTTTTCTGATTCTTGAATACCCCACAGCCTGTACGCCGTTGAGGAGCTGAAGCCCTTCTTCGGTAATGGGGGTGTACGGGGCCTTGTTCAGTTCAGCGATGTCGGTGATAATGATATTGGCCCATTCGATCTCATAGTCCTTGATGTCTATTTTGACACCACCGATGGAATCGATGATGTTCACCAGTCCGATGTAGTCGATGGTCGCATAGTAGGTGATGTTCATGTCGAAATTGCTGTTCACGGTCTTCAGGGCAAGCTGTGGACCGCCGTAGGCATAGGCATGCCCGAGCTTATCTTGGCCATGGCCTTCGATGGCAACCCGGGTGTCCCGCATGAGGGAAGCCAGCTTGATGTTGCCATTGACAGGATCGATGGAAGCTATCATCATGGAATCAGAACGGGACGCCTCATCCTCTGCCCTCTGGTCGGTCCCCAGGAGTAGGACGTTGATGATGCTCTTGCTGTTCTCGAAGATGTTGATTTTCTGTTCCGCTTCTTCGGTGATGTTCAGCTCTTCCTTGCTTTCCGTGACCGGGGTGTAGTTGATCTTGTTGTATGTGGTGAAATAATAGTAGGTGGCTCCTCCAATGAGGAGCAGGATTACGCCCAAGACCGACAAGAGACTGATAAGGATTATTTTTTTCTTTTTAGATTTGTTTTTGGGTTCCATGGTATCCATAGTCACACATCCCGATTCATTTACTTCTTTCTGTTATGAATATTATATGCCACTAATTTTAAATAAAGAATACAATTTGGGGACTACAGCCATTAACTTGTTGTAAAAATTAAGAAATTAAATATAGTATAGCTGGTAAAAGAAATATAAGTATCATAATTTGCCCACATTGTCTGATTTGCACCATATTGAAGAGTGATCTTAAAACCAATTAAGGTATTTTTTATCAGGAACGTATCGAAAATTACCTGATTGGTTTGCCTTATCTGTATCATAAGAAACATTTATTTTGTATAATTAATCAGGAAAGAATTGCAGTTGAGTCAAAAAAGAAAGCCGTCCAAAGACAGCTTCAACCGGGATGACTCAATTACAATTTTTCCCATTGAACAATAGTCGCGTTTTTTGCAACAGCCTATGGGGATTCAATGGTCCCCGACGCCTCGATGAACCCGCCTCGGACCTTCAAGAGACGATGAAAAGCTGATCTTGGGCATGGCTCTGGGTGAAAAGGGTATGCTTCGCAGCCCCACAGGGTGGGGCGAAAAAAGATGAAGGGCATGCTGTTCATTCGAGCTTGTGAGGAAAGCAGAGGGTTTCGATCCTGATGTTGTGGCTGCCACAATCTTTGCAAACCGATGGATCAATGCCGAAGATCTCCTTGAGCATCTCCAGGGAGGAAAGTTCCTTGAATCTTGGCTTCAGGCGTATTCCGCCGATGAGTCTTCGGACGATGGCCA
>ENA-OFCF01000175-OFCF01000175.1-metagenomes-genome-assembly--contig:-NODE-175-length-31650-cov-5.364108_pt1 | contig 31650 bp, 27 predicted proteins | sample MGYA00153387_OFCF01 | MGnify analysis MGYA00153387 | reverse complement strand
GACCTGCCCGTCCTTGATGATGCTCTCCAGGACCTGTTTTGCGGTGGACACGGGGATGGCAAACCCGATGCCCATGGAGCCACCCGAACGTGAGTAAATCGCGGTGTTGATGCCGAGCAGCCGGCCTTGGGTATCGACCAGTTGCAGGCGGTCGGCATCGCCGTCCAGCGCCACGCCGTAGTCTGCCCCATAAGCCTTGACCGCCTTGATCAAGGCTTCCGGATGGGTGGCGCCGACTTCATGGTTGATGTTGATGCCATCGGGCGAGCAGCCGATGGCGATGACTTCAGCACCCAGCTCATGAAACACTTTGGGCGCGATGTGGTACGCCGCGCCGTGTGCGCCGTCGACCACGATTTTCAAGCCCTTGAGCGTCAAGTCATTGGCGAAGGTGCTTTTGCAAAACTCGATGTAGCGGCCTGCAGCGTCGTCCAGGCGCTTGGTTTTGCCCAGGGCGGCAGAGTCTGCCCACACCGGTGCTTCTTCAAGCGCGGCTTCTACTGCCAGCTCCCACGCATCGTCTAACTTGGCACCCTGTGCGCTAAAAAACTTTATGCCGTTGTCTGGAAATGCGTTGTGGCTGGCGCTGATGACCACGCCCAGGCTGGCACGCTGGGCGCGGGTGAGGTAGGCCACGCCGGGTGTTGGTAACGGCCCAAGCAGCACCACATCAACACCTGCTGAATTAAAACCGGACTCCAACGCGCTCTCCAGCATGTAGCCCGAAATACGCGTGTCTTTGCCGATCAATACTGTGGGCCGGGCTTCAGTGCGTTTGAGCACGCTGCCCACGGCGTGCGCCAGGCGCAAGACAAAGTCAGGGGTAATCGGCGGCTGCCCCACCGTGCCGCGAATGCCGTCGGTGCCAAAGTATTGTCTGGTCATGGATTTCTTTTTTTTGATTAATCCGACATTTTAGAAGCCGTCCACACCTTCAGAGCTTGAGCCGTTTCCCTGACATCATGTACGCGAACCACGCGTGCGCCGCGCTCCACCGCCAGCACAGCCGCTGCCACACTGGGCACCATGCGGTCTGCAATGCTCATTTGCGCCACCAGTTCAAGCGACGTGCTGCTGACTGCAGCCAGCGATGACTTGCGCGACCAGCCTGCCACTAGCGGATAACCTGCGGCGAGCAGATCACTTTGTCTGCTGAGCAATGCAAAGTTTTGCGCGACAGTTTTGCCAAAGCCAATGCCGGGATCCAGTGTGATGCGGTTGTTTGCCACTCCCAGCACCTCCAGCAGCTTGGCTTGCTGTTTTAAAAAAGCCAGCACCTGCGCCACCACATCACCCTGCATTGGCTCGGCCTGCATGGTTTGCGGCTCGCGGTGCATGTGCATCAGGCACACGCCGCAGTTGGGGTGCGCAACCACAGCCTCAAGCGCACCAGGCTGACGCAGCGCCCAAATGTCGTTGACGATGTCCACCCCCAGGTCCAGCACAGCCTGCATCGCTTCAGGCTTGTAGGTGTCAACCGAGACGGCCACGCCCAGCGTGAGGGCATGGCGCACCACGGGCAGAATGCGCGCCAGTTCGTCAGCTAACGGCAACGGCTGCGCGCCGGGGCGGGATGATTCGCCGCCAATGTCCAGCATGTCTGCACCGTCTTTGACCAGTTGCTCACAATGCGCCAGCGCGCTGGCCATGCCGCTGCCGGGCGCAAAAAATTGACCGCCATCTGAAAACGAATCAGGCGTGACATTGACGATGCCCATGACTTTGGGCTGGCTCAGGTCAATTTGAAATCGTGTGGTTTGCCAAAACATCAAAGCACCCCCTGTTCATAACGAAAAAACCCGGGACAAGCCCGGGTGGTGCAACGCCGTTAACCTTTACAGGTCAACTTTGGCTGCAGCAGGTGTGGGATCTGGATTGATAACAGGCGTGCCACCAGCAGGACCACTACCGCCGCCCACTGACGGGTTACGCGGCGTCCAGTCTTTCGGTGGGCGCGGGTCTTTGCCGGCAATGATGTCATCGAGCTGGTCGCCGTCGATGGTTTCCCATTCAAGCAGCGCCTTGGCCATGGCATGTACCTTTTCCTTGTTGTCTTCAATCAGTGTGCGCGCCACCTTGTATTGCTGGTCAATGATGCGGCGCACTTCGCCGTCCACTTTTTGAAGTGTGGCTTCGCTCATGTTGTTGGTTTTGGTCACGGACCGACCCAAGAAGACTTCGCCTTCATTCTCGGCATAAACCATTGGGCCCAACGCTTCGGTCATGCCGTAGCGGGTCACCATGTCACGGGCCAAGCCAGTGGCGCGTTCAAAGTCGTTGCTGGCGCCGGTGGTCATCTGGTTCATGAACACTTCTTCAGCAATACGGCCGCCAAACAACATGCTGATCTGGCTCAACATGAATTCTTTGTCGTAGCTGTAACGGTCTTGTGCCGGCAGGCTCATCGTCACGCCCAGGGCGCGTCCACGCGGGATGATGGTCACTTTGTGCACTGGGTCGCACTTGGGCAGCATTTTGCCGAGCAAAGCGTGGCCAGACTCGTGGTAGGCCGTGTTGCGGCGCTCTTCTTCTGGCATGACCATACTTTTGCGTTCTGGGCCCATCAAGATTTTGTCTTTGGCTTTTTCAAAGTCGACCATTTCAACCGTGCGGGCGTTGCGGCGCGCGGCCATTAAAGCAGCTTCATTGCACAAATTGGCCAAGTCGGCGCCCGACATACCAGGTGTGCCGCGTGCAATCACGCCCGGGCTCACGTCCTGGCCGAGCGGCACTTTACGCATGTGAACGTTCAAAATTTGCTCGCGGCCGCGAATGTCTGGCAGCGTAACGTATACCTGACGGTCAAAGCGTCCTGGGCGCAACAAAGCCGCATCCAGAATGTCCGGACGATTGGTGGCAGCCACCACGATCACGCCAACGTTGGTTTCAAATCCGTCCATCTCAACCAGCATCTGGTTCAGTGTTTGCTCGCGCTCGTCGTTGCCGCCGCCCAAACCTGCGCCGCGCTGGCGACCTACCGCATCAATTTCGTCAATAAAAATAATGCAGGGTGCGTTTTTCTTGGCATTGTCGAACATGTCACGAACACGCGATGCACCGACGCCAACAAACATTTCAACGAAGTCAGAGCCTGAAATGGAGAAAAAAGGCACTTTGGCTTCGCCAGCAATACTTTTTGCCAGGAGCGTTTTACCCGTGCCCGGCGGGCCAACGAGCAAGAGGCCGCGCGGAATACGACCGCCGAGCTTTTGAAACTTGGTGGGATCTTTCAGGAAGTCAACGACTTCTTTCACTTCTTCTTTGGCTTCGTCGCAACCGGCTACATCAGCAAAGGTAACGGGGTTGGTGGATTCGTCAAGCAAACGCGCCTTGGACTTGCCGAAACTGAACGCCCCGCCCTTTCCGCCACCCTGCATTTGCCGCATGAAGTACACCCACACGCCAATCAGCAGCAACATCGGGCCCCAGCTGACCAGCAAAGTCATCAGCAATGAGCCTTCTTCACGCGCTTTGACATCGAACTTGACGTCGTTGGCAATCAGATCGCCCACCAGACCTCGATCAAGATAGGTGGCGGTGGTACGAATTTTGCGGTCGTCCAAAGTCGTGGCAACAATTTCAGTACCGCCCTGGCCTTCAGCGATAGTTGCAGTTTTGATCCGCTTGCCGCGCACTTCCTCCAGGAAATCGGAATAACCCAAGTAGTTGGCGTTGGCACCGCTACGGGTGTCAAATTGCTTGAAGACGGTGAAAAGCACCATGGCTATGACAAGCCAGATTGCAATTTTGGAAAACCACTGATTGTTCAAGGAGGACTCCGATCTAAATACGCCGAGGCGTGCAATGCACTGAAAGAGCACATGCGATGCATTTTATGCCTTTCAAGACCTCAAACTGCTTTAATTGACACATACACCCCTTGGGAGCGAGCGGGTTTAGGAATTCACTGGCGGCGCCACTACTTTCTTCAAACCCAAACCCACCAAAAACGTCTCAGACGAGCCAGGGCGCGATGCCTTGGGTTTGAAGCGTTTAACCACCGCAAAAGTGTCTTTAAACAGCTTGACCATGGGGTCATATGCGCCGCCGTGAAACAGCTTGACGACCAGTGCGCCGTCGGTTTTAAGGTGTTGAATTGAAAAATCAACTGCCAGTTCCACCAGATCGCTGATGCGGGCGGCGTCGGCCGATTCAATGCCAGACAAATTCGGCGCCATGTCTGACATCACCAGGTCAAGTTTCTGGCCGCCACCACCCGCAGTCAAAGTTTGCTCTAGAAGTTGTAGCACCGCAAGCTCACGAAAATCACCTTGAATAAAAACAACGCCTTCGATTTGCTCCATCGGCAACAAATCGAGCGCCACTATCTGGCCATTCAGCTCGCCTGCGGCAGCACCCTTGGGGGACATTTTCCGGCGGGCATACTGACTCCACGCACCCGGCGTGCTGCCGAGGTCCACTACCAGGCAACCGGGCTTGATAAGCCCCAGGTTTTCGTCAATTTCCTTGAGTTTGTAAGCTGCCCGCGCGCGGTAACCCTCCCGCTGGGCAAGCTTTACATACGGGTCATTAATGTGGTCATGCAGCCACGCTTTATTGACCTTGCTGCCTCTTTTGGCACTGTCAGCATCGGTTTTCTTTGCTTTTTCGGTGCTTGGCCGAGAATTTGATTTCATAACCCGATTGTCGCGCCGATCCACACCGCCAATCGAAACCACAAGTCCAACGATAATTAGGCCATGGCTCAAATTATTCTTACCCCTGCTCGACGCAAAGACTACCGCTCCGAAGCACACCATCTGAACGCCGTCGTCATGATTGGCACAGGTGGTTTAACGCCTGCCGTAAAAAAAGAAGTCGATGCAGCCCTCAGCGCCCACGGCTTGATAAAAGTACGGGCCCAAATGGACGACCGCGCAGCCCGCGAGGCGATTTTTCAGGAACTCAGCACTGAACTGAGCGCCGCGCCGATTCAACACATTGGCAAGCTGCTGGTGCTTTGGCGGCCCCTGCCTGAAAAAGAAAAAAAAATCAGCGACGACCGCATGGCTGGCCCGCGCGAGGTGAAAGTGCTGAAAAACAGTTCACGCTATGGCCAGCGGCCTGAAGTCAAGGTGCTGCGCGTGCTGGGTAACCAGCGCCTGACACCTGGCGGTACGGTAAAGCGTGCCAAAAAACCGCAGTTGAAAAGCCTGAAGAAACGTTCGCAGGATTAGTTTGAAATTTATTCGGTTGCCCACAGCTAATCACCATGACCAACATGAACCCCGGTTTCGACCCCACTTCCAATCCCCTCCTTGACTTTTCCGGCACACCGCACTTTGACCGCATTCAACCCGGGCACGTCAGCCCGGCGGTAGATGCGCTGTTGGCTGAGGCGCAGAACAGCCTCGAAAAAGTTACCGATTCAGACTTTCCAGCAGACTGGAGCGCAATCTCCGGCGTGCTTGATGTGGCCACTGAAAAGCTTGGTCGCGCTTGGAGTGCGGTCAGCCATTTGAACGGCGTTGCTGACACGCCCGAGCTGCGCGCCGCATACAACGCTGCGCTGCCAACTATTACAGAGTTCTACACCCGCCTGGGCGCGGACGAGGCTCTGTACGCCAAATACAAAGCCATCGACGTCAGCACACTGAACGCTGAGCAGCTTCAGGCACACAAAAACGCGATGCGTAATTTTGTATTGTCTGGCGCTGAACTTGAAGGCACAGCCAAAGAGCGCTTTGCCAAGATTCAGGAACGGCAAGCTGAATTGGAGCAAAAATTCAGCGAAAACGCGCTCGACTCCACCGATGCATTTGCCTATTACGCCAAAGTTGAAGAGTTGAGCGGCGTACCCGCCGACGTCATCCAAACCGCGCTTGAGCAAGCCAAAGCCGAGGGCAAAGAAGGCTACAAACTCACGCTAAAAATGCCGTGCTACCTGCCGGTAATGCAGTTTGCAACCAGCAGCGCGCTGCGTGAAGTTTTGTACCGCGCGTACACCACCCGTGCCAGCGACCAGGCACCTGCAGAGTTCAGTAAATTTGACAACAGTGCAGTCATCAAAGAAATTCTGGCGTTGCGCCTTGAAGAATCCAGGTTGCTCGGCTACGCCAATTTTGGCGAGGTGTCGGTGGTTGCCAAAATGGCCAAGTCGCCAGATGAGGTGATTGCCTTTTTGCGCGACCTGGCCCGGCGCGCACGGCCATTCGCTGAAAAAGACGTAAAAGATTTGCGCGCTTTTGCGGCTGAAAATCTGAGCCTGAAAGACCCGCAGCCCTGGGACTTTGCCTTCATCGCAGAAAAACTGAAGGAAGCCCGCTACGCGTTCAGCGAACAGGAAGTCAAACAGTACTTCACCGCGCCCAAAGTGCTTGCGGGCTTGTTCAAAATTATTGAAACGCTGTTTGAAGTTGCGATTCGCAAAGACACGGCGCCTGTGTGGAAGCCCGGCGTTGAGTTTTTCCGAATTGAACGCGCCGGGCAGCTGGTTGGCCAGTTTTACCTCGACCAGCCTGCCCGCACGGGCAAACGCGGCGGTGCCTGGATGGACGACGTGCGTGCGCGCTGGTTGCGGCCCGACACAGGCGCACTTCAAACCCCGGTGGCGCACCTGGTGTGCAATTTTGCCGACGGTGTGGGCGGCAAACCTGCGCTGCTGAGCCATGACGACGTGACCACGCTGTTCCACGAATTTGGCCACGGTCTGCACCACATGCTGACGCAAATCAACGAGCGCGATGTGTCCGGAATCAGCGGCGTAGAGTGGGATGCGGTTGAGCTACCGAGCCAGTTTATGGAAAATTTTTGCTGGGAATGGGATGTGCTTAAACACATGACAGCGCATGTTGATACAGGCGAGGCGCTGCCGCGGGCGCTTTTCGAAAAAATGCTTGCCGCCAAGAATTTTCAGGCCGGTATGCACACGCTGCGCCAAGTGGAGTTTTCATTGTTCGACATGCTGCTGCACACATCGCATAACCCGGCTAGCGATGTGATGGACCTGCTCAATGAAGTTCGCAAAGAAGTTGCGGTGGTGCAGTCGCCGGCGTACAGCCGCACGGCGCATACCTTCAGCCACATATTCGCGGGTGGCTATGCTGCGGGCTACTACAGCTACAAGTGGGCCGAAGTGCTGTCTGCTGACGCTTATGCCGCATTTGAAGAAGCCCTCGAAAAAGGGGTTCCGCAAATTGAAATTGGCCGAAAATACCGCGAAGCAATTCTGGAGGCAGGCGGCAGCCGCCCCGCGATGGCGTCGTTCAAAGCCTTCCGGGGCCGTGAGCCAACCATCGATGCACTGCTGCGTCATCAAGGTATGTCCCAAGCGCGTTAAAGTTGTGGTCACGCTTGTATACGTACTTTCATTTTGGAGAAAACATGATGTTGAAAATCTCAAAAGTATCTAAATCAATAGCAGCTTGCGTCTTGATTACTTGCACTGCAGCCTCTTTTTCCCAACCGGTGTACCGTATCATCGGGCCGGACGGCAAAGTATCTTTTACAGACAAGCCTCCCGTTGAACCCAGTGCCAAGGCCACACCTGGCAGAGCGGCTCCGGTCGGCAGCGCAGCTTCGGGTTCACTGCCGTATGAGCTGCGCCAGGTCGCGAACAAATACCCGGTCACGCTCTATACGGGTGAAAACTGCAGCCCGTGCCAGTCGGCGCGGTCCATGTTGATCACACGCGGCGTACCTTTTACGGAGAAAACCGTCACCACCAATGAAGACATTCAAGCGCTGCAACGTTTGAGTAGCGACAGCAACCTGCCTTTTGGCACCATTGGTGGCCAACAGCTCAAAGGCTATTCCGATGCAGAGTGGACGCAGTTTTTAAACGCTGCAGGATACCCTGCCGTATCAACCCTGCCTTCAGGCTACCGGCAAGCGGCCGCAATGCCGATGGTGGCAGTATCTGCAGCACCGGTAACTGCAGCCCCAGCCGCCCGGGGAGCGGCTGCAGCACCTGCGCCGGCTCCCGCCCCAGCGGTTACGCCAGCTAACCCTTCCGGCATCCGGTTTTAAGCAGTAGCCGTTAGAAGGCAATTGTTTTAACGCCGCTTTCAGTGGCCAGCAGGCACACGTTGGCTTTTTGAAAAGCAAAAACACCGACGGTGACAACACCGGGCCAGTTGTTGATTTGCGATTCAAAAGCCAGCGGATCCTTGATGCTCAAACCCGTCACATCCAGAATGTGTTGGCGATTGTCTGTTACCAGCGGGTGGCCCGCCTTCATTCGCAACACAGCCGTTCCACCCAACTCTGAGAACTGACGCGCGATGCGCTTTGCTGCCATGGGAATCACCTCAACAGGCACTGCAAACGCACCAAGAGTTGTGACCAGTTTGGATGCATCGGCAATACACACAAACTGCCGGGCCTGCGCAGCTACGATTTTTTCGCGCGTCAGTGCTGCACCGCCACCTTTGATCATGTAACCCGCATGGTCAATCTCGTCAGCACCGTCGATATAGACGGCCAATTCATCCACTTCTGTTGCATCAAACACCTTGATTCCCAAGGCTTGCAGGCGCTCTGTCGAGGCAATGGAGCTTGACACCGCACCTTTAATTTTGTCTTTCATGCTGCCTAACGCATCAATGAATTTGTTGACGGTAGAGCCGGTGCCAATGCCCACAATACTGCCGGGTTGCACATAGGCCAAAGCCGCTTGGCCAACCAGGGTTTTGAGTTCGTCTTGGGTCATGATTGTTGGGTGAGTTCGTCAACATTTCCCACAATGGGATATCTTGCGAATTGGCGAAAAAGGCTCTCACATTTAACCATCTAAAGCTGCGGCTGCACCAAGCAGTGCAGCCGGCACTGTGCTGTTTAAAACCAGGGTGGGAATAGCGTCCAGATAGGAACTGAAGCGCCCTTTGGCTGTGAATCGCTTTCTGAAGGACGAGCTGTCAAGCAAACCCAACATTTTTGGCAAAATCCCACCGCCTAAATAAATGCCGCCACGTGCGCCCAGAGTCAGAGCAAGATCGCCTGCAACCGAACCCAGAAAACCGCAAAATAGTGCCACCGTCTGCGCACAAATACCGTCAGGGTCGGCGCAGGCTTGCTTGACTATCGCGGTAGATTGAATTGATGGCGCCTCTCGGCCATGTATAGCGCACAACGCATCAAACAGATTGACAAGCCCCGGGCCAGACAAGGCACGTTCTGCAGACGCATGTCCAAAGCTTTTTGTGAGCCAGCCGAGAACTTCAAGCTCCAAGGAGTTGCTAGCGGTCAACGAGACGTGGCCCCCTTCACCGCGTATCGGGACCCAGCGTTGATCGGCAGACAGCAAGAGCCCCGAGACGCCCAGCCCAGTGCCAGGGCCGATAAGGCCGATGGTTTCGTTTCCAACGGCTTCTCCGCTGCCCACTTGATGCAAATCAGACCGGCTGAGAAACGGTAAAGACAATGCCAATGCAGTGAAATCATTGAGTACCAGCAGGCGCTCCAGGCCCAGTGCTGTCTGCAACTCTGTGATGGAAAAAGCCCAATGGCGATTGGTCATTTGCACATGGTCGCCCACCACGGGATTGGCAATGCCGATAGCACAGTGCACAGGTTTTGGCAGGTTGTGCAGCCTTAAATAGTGCTCAATCACGGCCTGAAGACTTGCATGGTCTGCGCAGGGATAGCTGGCTATATCAAGCAAATCAGACCGCGACGCCATTTGCCAGGCAAAACGGGCATTTGTCCCCCCAATATCGGCAAGCAGACGACAGTCGTTCACGTCAGGTGCGAACCAGAAAACTGGCTGTTCGGAGGTTTGTCCATGACCCGGCTTTTGCAGAGCTTGCCAGCGCTGCCTCAACAAACTCTAAGCCCGAGATGCCGTCGTTAACGGTCGGCAAATCACGCGCAGCGTCCGGTATTGCCAAGCCCTGTGTATGGGCGCGTATGTGTGCTGCGACATCGCTGTAAATCTGCGCAAATGCTTCGATGAAACCTTCTGGATGACCAGCCGGTATCCGAATGTGCTCAGTGATACCTGCTTCACCGTGGCCCCTGCGCAAGCGCCTTTCCTCGCCACCAACAAATCGAATGATCAACTCGTCTGGCTGTTCTTGAGAAAACTCCAGACTGGCAAGGTCGCCATAGATTCGTAATCGCAGCCCATTGACTGCACCTGACGCAACTTGACTTGCCCACAAACTTCCGCGCATGCCGCTTGGAAACCGCAGCATCGCCTGCACGTTGTCGTCAAGTTGCCGCCCGGCAACGAAAGTAGTGAGTTCAGCGCTGACGTGGCTGGCAAGCTGTGCCGTGACGAAGCAGGCTAGTTGATAGGCATGGGTACCGATGTCACCGAGACAGCCTGCCGCACCCGCTTGCGCTGGGTTGGTGCGCCAGGCGGCCTGCTTTTGCCCAGTGGCCTCCAAGGGCGAGGAAAGCCAGTCTTGAGCGTATTCCACCTGAACCAATCGAAGCTTGCCAAGCATGGACTGCTGAATCAGTCGACGGGCCCGCCTGACCATGGGGTAGCCGCTGTAGTTATAAGTGACGGCGAAAACAAGGTTGCGCTGCCTGGCCTTGGCCGCAAGCTCGTCACCTTCGGCAAGTGACAGAGCCAATGGTTTGTCACAAATGACGTGAATACCTGCATCTAAAAAGGCGTGCGCGACAGGTGCGTGCAGATGGTTGGGTGTCACGATAGCCACTGCATCAATGCCATCGGGTCGTTCGGATTCAGCGCGTGCCATGGCCGAAAAATCGCTGTAGCTACGCGCGGCGTCAATATGCAGGGTGGCGGCGCTTTCAGCAGAGCGTTGCTTGTCACTCGACAAAGCACCTGCCACCAGTTCCCACTCGTCATCCAGCCGTGCTGCCATCCGGTGAACTGCACCAATAAACGCTCCTTGACCACCACCCACCATACCCAGGCGCAGACGACGCGGTGTCACCTTTGCAGAGTGGGTCATCAAGCCAGTCCCATCATGCGGCGTATCTGCACAGCATCAACACCTGAACCCGCAAAATCGTCAAAAGCACGGTCGCCACGGCGAATCAAATGCTTTTGAATAAATGTTGCGCCTTCGCGTGCGCCGTCCTCAGGATGCTTCAGACAGCATTCCCACTCCAGCACTGCAAAACCGCAGTAGCCGTGCTGCGTCAATTTGCTGAAAACAGCTCCAAAATCGACCTGCCCGTCGCCTAAAGAGCGGAACCGACCTGCACGGTCTTCCCAGTTGGCGTAGCCGCCGTAAACGCCTTGACGTGCCGTCGGTCGAAACTCGGCGTCCTTTACGTGAAAAGCGCCAATCCGGCTATGGAACACGTCAATGAACGCCAAATAATCAAGTTGTTGCAGTAAAAAATGACTCGGGTCATACAGAATTTTTGCGCGAGGATGCGCTGCTACTGAATCAAGGAATCGCTCAAAACTGCTGCCGTCAAACAAGTCTTCGCCGGGATGCAGTTCATAACAAACATCTACGCCAGCAGCATCGAAAGCATTCAGCACAGGCAACCAGCGGCGAGCCAATTCTGCAAAAGCCTCTTCCAATAAACCTTTAGGCCGTTGCGGCCAAGGGTACAGGTAAGGCCAGGCCAGCGCTCCTGAAAAAGTAGCGTGGGCAGTCAAACCCAAGCGCTTGGACGCCTGGGCGGCCAACATCAACTGGGCACTGGCCCAAGCGGTGCGCGCTGCTGGATCGCCTCTTACTGCAACATCGGCAAACCCATCAAACAAGGCGTCGTACGCAGGGTGAACGGCCAGCAACTGGCCCTGCAGGTGAGTCGACAGCTCACTGATCTGCAGGCCTTGTACGGCGAGCCGACCACGTACGTCGTCACAGTAGGTCTGGCTGGAAGCTGCCAGTTTCAAGTCAAAAATATGCGGCGTTGAAGTGGGGATTTGTAGCGCCTTGTAGCCCAAACCCGCTGCCCAAGAAGCCAGCCCATCCAGCGTATTGAACGGAGCTTCAGGGCCAATAAATTGCGCCAGGAAGATGCCTGGACCTTGAATGGAATGCACGGAATCAGTCTTTCTTTTGAACCAAAACAGCCAGTACGATGATCAAACCCTTGACCATGCCTTGCAGGTAGGGCGATACGTTCATCAGGTTCAGGGTGTTGTTCAAAATACCCAGAATCAGCACACCGATCACGGTGCCAATGATCTTGCCGCGCCCACCTGACATGCGTGTGCCACCAATAATCACAGCAGCTATCGCATCCAGTTCGTAAGCCAAGCCGGAATTGGCCGACGAGATGGAGTTAAGACGCGACGATTCAGTCACCGCGCCCAACGCCGCCAAGCCTCCGCACAGCGTGTAAACAGCAAACTTGACACGCGCGACAGGCAGTGCTGACAGTCTGGCAGCGCGCTCATTGCTGCCCACTGCGTAAACATAGCGGCCAAACACAGTGTGAGCCATCACTAAATGCAGCACCGCTGCCGTTGCCGCAAAAAGCCAAATCGGCGTGGCAATGCCGAGCATGGAAGAGTTTGCAATGGCACCGTAGGCTTCGCTGGCGTTGCTCACGCTGCCGCCATCAGCGATAAAAAGAATCAGCGAGCGAGCACCTGCCAGCATGCCCAAGGTAGCAATGAAACTGGGGATTCGCCCCCAAGTTACCATCGCGCCATTCAATGCGCCACAGGTCAGGCCCACGGCCAAGCCAGTGACAACTGCCAGCCATGGCTGCTCGCCAAAGCCCAGCGCCCAAAGGGCTGCACCCCCCGCAAGCGCCAGCACTGCCCCAACTGACAAATCAATGCCGCCAACAATAATGACCAGCGTCATGCCGAGAGCGATGATGCCGATCACGCTGACCTGACGCGCAATGTTCAACAAATTACGAGAACTGGCAAACTGCTCACTGGCAAACATGGCAAAAACAACAACCGCTATCAGCGCAAAGATGGCACTGTAATCGGCCCAGAGCATTTGCAAAGTCGATTTGAGTCGTGGGGGAAAAACGCTAGTCATGTATGGCGACCTTTGCGGTAGAAAATACATCGGCACCATCTGCTGCCCCGGTTGCACATCGCATGACACTTTCTTCGGTTATCGCGCTGTTGGCAAGTTCGGCCACGATACGCCCGCGGTAAAAAACCAATACACGGTCACAAACTTGTTGCAACTCTGCTACTTCGCTGCTGGACACCAATACCGCTTTGCCCTGTGCTGCGAGGGATCTGATGAGAGGAAAAATCTCTGATTTCGCGCCGACATCAATGCCTTGTGTCGGGTTGTCCAGCACCAACACAGGCGCACCCGTTGCCAGCCATTTGGCCAGAACTACTTTTTGCTGGTTACCACCTGAAAGGCTGGTAATCGGGTCGTCCAACTTGTGCAGCTTGATTCGCAAGTTTTCCCGGGCAGCTTGGGCTTGCCTTGCCTCTTGAACACCGTGAATGAAGCCAAAGCGTGTCAGAAAACGCAATGCGCTGATAGATTGATTGTGCTGAATTGACAGGTCCCGCAAGATGCTGTTTTCTTTGCGGTTACGCGGTACTAGCCCCAAACCTTGGCGCAGCGCGTCGCGCGGGTTTCGTGGGCTACGCAGGCTTTGACAAATGCTCACCGAGCCAGAGCGTAGCCGTAACTCACCGCACAATGCGTCGATTAATTCAGCGCGTCCATCGCCCGCCAAACCCGTTAATCCGAGCACTTCATTGGCGTGCACGCTGAAACTGGCTTCTTGCACGCCGGGCACTTTCAGCCCAACGACCTGCAGCATCACTTTGCCTTGGCGCATGGTGTGGGGTGCGCCGCGCTCTGCCAGCACATCGCCCACCATCGCATCAGCCAGTTGTTGCTCGTTCACATTAGGTACCAGACCTTCAAAAACCACTTTACCGTCGCGCAATACGGTAAATCGGTCACACACCCGCGTCACTTCACGCAGCTTGTGCGATATGTAAATCAAACTCACGCCCTGCGCCCGCAACTGACGCATGCATTCAAACAAGCGTTCCACCTCATGCTCGGCCAAGGCTGTCGTGGGCTCGTCCATGATGACAATACGAGCGTCAAACAGCAAAGCGCGTGCAATTTCAACAAACTGTTTGTGCGCTGCATCCAGGGTGCCCACCATCACATCAGGAGACAGCTCGATTCCCAATCGCTGCAGCACGGCAACCGCACGCGCGCGCATGGGTTTGGCCAGGCGTACGCCCAAACGCTGAATTTCACGCCCAAGAAACAAGTTTTCCCAGACAGTCAGGTCGTTCACCAAATTCAATTCTTGGTGAATAAAGGCCACGCCTGCGCGTTGCGCATCCCGTGGGCTGCGAATTTCAACTCCCCTGCCATCAACCGTGATGTTGCCGCGCAGGGGCGGCAACACACCACCCAGGACGTTCATGAGCGACGACTTTCCAGCACCGTTTTCACCCAGCAAGGCATGTATTTCGGCTGGCGCAATATCAAGGCTCACGCCGTGCAACACCACCACCGAGCCATAGCTGACGGCAATATCGCTCAGCTGTAGGCGAGGTGGCGCGTTCATGACATGCAGCCTCTTTTCAATCAATAGTTCGCGTTTGCGTCGTACATCTTGGCAACGTTCTCAGCCGTCACCCCTATTGCGGGAATCATGATGGTTTTGTTGGCGGGTGGTTTACCTTTGGCTACATCAATGGCCACCTTCACCGCATCCTTGACCATCAGAGGTGAATAAACGAAAGTTGCCTTCATCAGAGGATCTTTGGCAGCGATCAATTTGTAGACGTCTTTGTTACCGCCAGCACCCGTCACGATTTTGATGTCAGTCCGCTTGGCTTCTTTGATGGCTTGCAATACGCCCAGCGCCATTTCGTCGTCGTGCGTGAACACGGCATCAATTTTCGGATGCTGTTGCAGTAGATTGGTCATCACACTGAGTGATTTCTCACGCTGAAAATCACCGGCCTGGCTGGCAATCACTTTCAGGCCCGGGTAGCTTTTGGCCACGGTCTCGCGAAAGCCCTGGCTGCGCTGCGTGGTCACTGATGCAGGCACGCCAATGATTTCAACGATATTGCCGGTGCCACCCAACGCTTTGCCCAAGAAGTTGGCGGCATTCACGCCAATGCCGATGTTGTCGCCCTTGATCAAAGCAGCGAATTCTTCGGTATTGACTTCACGGTCCACCACGATCAATGGAATTTTGGCTTCTTTGAGTTTGAGGGCCGCGCGCGTCATGGCACTGCTTTCAATGGGCAACATCACAACAGCGCTTACCTTTTTGGCGATCAGGTCTTCAATGTCGTTGGTCTGCTTGTTCGGGTCAGCGGCCGTGGTCATGACATGCTTGACACCTGAGGCTTTGGCTTGATCTTGCGCGTTCTTGATGATCGCGCCCATCCAGCCGTGGGTGGCAGATGGGAAAGACATTCCAATCGTCACGTCTTGTGCTTGGGCAGCGGCAGTTGCGAACATGCCGCCCAGCAAAGCGATCAAGGGAAGAATTTGAAATTTACGTCGTTGCATTTGTATGGTCTCCATGGTTCTGCTTACTAGGTTTGGCGCCGATCATGAACCAATTGATTAGCGACAGTTAAATCAAGTGAAGTAGTAATGTAAGCGCTTTCCCAATTCGCAAAAATACGTGGAAACCCGAGTTTTTTATCAGCTTGTACTGTAAATTAATGTATGCAAATCAACAATCTTCCGAAAAAATTTAACTCTATAGCTCAGGAAAACTTTTTCCCGACAAGATATACTTAAAAAAATTCTTTACCAACCCACACATGAAAACTCTTCCCTCAATTACCGACGTGGCGCAATTGGCCGGCGTGTCTATTGCAACGGTGTCCCGTGTGCTCAACAACAGCAAGCCAGTAGAGGCCCAAACCCGCGAACGCGTTGAGCAAGCCATCACCAAGCTCAAGTACCGTGCTAGCGCGTTTGGCCGCGGCCTCGCGAACTCGCGTAGCCAGTTGCTGCTGGTGTTGGTACCTGATTTCTCGAATCCGTTTTACGCACAAATTGTTCAGGGCGTTGGGCATATTGCGCACCAGCATGGCTACAAGATCTTGCTGTCAGACCTTTCAGGGACTGAGACGGTACAAAACCTGGGCTCTGCTGCACACTTCGACCGCCTCGCTGACGGCGTTATCAGTCTGGCGCATTTAGACGACTCTCGCGGCGAACTGGAAGAACTGCGCCGTCTGCCATGGGTGGCTTGCTCCGAGTTTGTACCCGAGTCAGGCATACCGTATGTCAGCATTGATCACTGCCAGGCGGCCCAGGATGCTGTGCAGTATTTGATCAACCGTGGCCATCAGCGCATTGGGCTGATCACAGCCGATGAAGACTATCGCTGGGCCGCACAACGTCGCGAGGGCTACGCCATTGCATTAAAGCGTGCAGGCTTGCCGTTTGAGCCGGAGCTGGTGCGCACGGTGTCCAGTACTGATTACGCGATGGGGCAACAGGCAGCGGCAGGTTTCCTGACGTTGGCAAAGCCGCCCAGCGCTGTGTTTGCGGTGTCCGACACGCTGGCGATTGGCGCTATCAAGGCTTTCAAGCGTGCTGGCAAACGTGTGCCAGAAGATGTCGCCGTAGTGGGCTTTGACAATCTGCCGCTTGCAGATGTTTTTGAGCCGGGCCTGACAACGATTGCCCAGCCGATGCGAGAACTCGGAGAAGTAGCCGCTGCACTCTTGCTTGAACGGCTTGCTGGCGGCACACCTGCATCACGCACCCTGATGCACACCTTGATGGTGCGCGATTCGGCTTAAGGTGTTTACCAATCGGGCATCTGTTTGTTGGAGATGCTGCTGGTGTGACGCGACATCAGCGGCAGCGTGTGCTTTGCCGCGACTTTGCGAGAATAGGGTTCTGTTGAACCTGACAAAACAAATGATCCAATGGCATTACTCCCCTACGCCCTAGCCCGCCCTTTTTTGTTTGGCCTGGACGCTGAAACTGCACACGAGCTGACCATGGCCAGCCTGGCCCGCACGCAGGGCACGCCCTTAGCACTGGCTTATTGCGGCACGCGGGTTGACGACCCGATAGAGCTCGCTGGTTTGAAATTTGCCAATCGCGTGGGCTTGGCCGCTGGCCTGGATAAAAACGCGCACTGTATTGACGGCTTGGCCGCAATGGGCTTTGGCTTTGTGGAGGTGGGCACAGTCACACCCAAAGCGCAAAGCGGCAACCCCAAGCCGCGCATGTTTCGCCTGCCCGAGGCAAATGCACTGATCAACCGGTTGGGGTTCAACAACGAGGGCCTGGATGCATTTATTGCCAACGTGCAGCGGTCTAAAGTTCGTCAGTCCAACTCAAAAACTCCGCTGATCCTCGGCCTGAACATTGGCAAAAACGCCACCACGCCGATTGAAAACGCTGTCGACGACTACCTGATTTGCCTCGACGGCGTGTACCCGCATGCCGATTACGTGACCGTCAATATCTCCAGCCCCAACACGAAAAACCTGCGTGCTTTGCAAAGCGACGAAGCGCTTGACGCGCTGCTGAGTGCGATTGCCAGGCGGCGCGACAAGCTCGTCAAACAACACGGCAAGCGCGTGCCGATATTCGTCAAAATCGCACCTGATTTAGACCAGGCTCAGGTGGAGGTGATTGCCGCCACACTCAAACGCCACGAGATGGATGGCGTAGTCGCCACCAACACCACCCTTAGTCGCGATGCAGTCCAGGGCATGCGCCACGCTGAAGAAGCAGGCGGCCTGAGCGGCTCACCCGTCCTCAGCGCCAGCAACCGCATCATCAGTCAGCTAAGAGCTGCTTTAGGCAAAAGCTTTCCCCTCATTGGCGTGGGCGGCGTGATGAGCGGCGCTGATGCGGTGTCAAAAATCAAAGCTGGGGCGGATGTGGTGCAAATCTACACCGGGCTGATCTACAAAGGGCCAGAACTGGTGACGCAGGCTGCCAAAGCTATAAAAGAGTATCAAAAAGCTCATTAGACCAACAAATACGGGCGCAAGCAGCTACTAATTTAATAGTAAATATTAATAACTACAACAATGACATCACCCTACCCCCACCTGCTTGCCCCACTCGACCTGGGCTTCACCACTCTTAAAAATCGCGTGCTCATGGGCAGCATGCACACCGGTCTGGAAGACGGCCGCAAACACTTCCCGGCGATGGCGGCTTACTTTGCCGAGCGGGCGCGCGGCGGCGTGGGGCTGATGGTTACCGGTGGTTTTGCACCCAACATAGCGGGCTGGACCAAACCGTTTGCGGGTATGTTGGCCAGCCGTGGGGCGGCGAAGCGACACAAACTGGTCACGGACGCGGTACACGCTGAGGGCGGCAAAATCGCGCTGCAAATTTTGCACAGCGGCCGCTACGGCTACCACCCGCTGTGCGTGGCGCCGTCACGCATCCAGAGTCCAATATCACCCTTCACCCCGTTTGAACTCAGCGCTTCAGGCATTGAGCGGCAGATTCGTGCCTTCGTCCGTTGCGCATCGCTTGCGCGTGAAGCGGATTACGACGGCGTTGAGATCATGGGCAGCGAAGGCTATTTAATCAACCAGTTTTTGGTCAGCCACACCAACCACCGCAATGATGCTTGGGGCGGCAGTTATGCCAACCGGATGCGTCTGGCCATTGAGATTGTTCGCCGTACGCGTGAGGCTTTGGGGCCGGACTTCATCATCATTTACCGCTTGTCGATCATCGACTTGATTCCCGGCGGCAGCAGTTGGGAAGAAGTGGTTGAGCTGGCCAAGGCGATTGAAAAAGCTGGCGCAACCATCATCAACAGTGGCATTGGCTGGCATGAATCACGTGTGCCAACCATTGCCACGTCTGTGCCGCGCGGTGCGTTTACCTGGGTGACCAAAAAACTGCGTGATGAGCTACGCGCCGCCGGTTTGAGCATCCCCGTCATCACCGGAAACCGCGTCAACATGCCCGAAGTCGCTGAGCAGGTGCTGGCAGATGGCAGCGCCGACATGATCAGCATGGCCAGGCCATTTTTAGCCGACCCCGAGTTTGTCAACAAAGCCGCACAGGGTCGAACTAATGAGATCAACACCTGCATCGCCTGCAACCAAGCGTGTTTAGACCACGCCTTTAAAAACAAACTGGCCAGTTGCCTGGTCAACCCACGCGCGGGGCATGAGCTTGATTTGGTCATCAACATCGCGCCAGCCAAAAAACGCATTGCCGTGATTGGCGCTGGGCCTGCGGGTTTAGCCGCAGCCACCACATTGGCCGGGCGCGGCCACAGGGTTGATTTGTTTGATTCTGCGGACAAAATTGGTGGCCAATTCAACATGGCCAAACGGGTACCGGGCAAAGAAGAATTTGAAGAAACGCTGCGCTACTTCGGCCAGCGCGCCAAGCTGACGGGCGTGCAACTGCACTTGAACACGCGGGTTGATGCAGCGTATCTCATCGCTCAAAAATACGACGACGTGATTCTGGCGACAGGCGTCAAGCCGCGCAACCCACGCATCCCCGGCCAAGACCTGCCCGGCGTGCTGAGCTACATTGATGTGCTGCTGGGCAACCAACCTGTTGGACAGCGGGTGGCGTTGATTGGCGCGGGCGGCATTGGCTTTGACGTGGCCGAGTTTTTAGTCACGCCCGACGGGCATTCAACCGCCGTGAACTTGCCCGAGTGGCTGGCTGAGTGGGGCGTGGCCGATCCATCAACAGTGCGCGGCGGCGTGGTAGGGCCCGTACCAACACCCGCAGCTCGGCAAGTCACGCTGTTACAACGCAAACCTGGCAAGCTGGGCGGCAACCTGGGCAAAACCACGGGCTGGATTCATCGTGCTGCCCTAAAGATGAAAAACGTTGAGATGCTGTCAGGCGTGAATTACGAACGCATCGTGCAGCAAGCTGGTGGCCTCGGTCTGTTCATTACCTACGGCGAAAAGCGCACGGACGGCACCGTGCTGGAAGTCGACACCATCGTGCTGTGCGCGGGGCAAGAACCGCTGCAAGAGCTGCTGGAGCCGTTGAAAGCAGCAGGTATCAATACCCACCTGATTGGCGGCGCACAAGAAGCAGGCGAGCTGGACGCGAAGCGTGCGATTGACCAAGGCACGCGGCTGGGGGCACGGCTGTGACAAAAAAAACCATCAAAACGGCCTAAAAACACCAAAAGCAACCGTTTTTAAGTATCAAATAGGCCTCTAGACCAATAAATACGGGCGCAAGCAGCTATTTTTTTAATAGCATCTGACTGACAACTTCGCCTATTGCCAGCGAGCTGGTCAATCCCGGCGACTCAATGCCAAACAGGTTGACCAAGCCCGGTATGCCGTGCGTTGACTCACCCTGAATCACAAAGTCCCCCGCTGCTTCGCCCGGTCCATGCAGCTTGGGGCGTATACCTGCGTAGCCTGCTTGTAATGCGCCATCCTTCAAACCCGGCCAGTATTTACGCACTTCTGCATAAAAGGCATCGCCTCGGCTGGGGTCGACCAGCAGATCATCGGGCGAATCAACCCACTCGACATCTGGGCCAAACTTGGCTTGGCCTCCCAGGTCAATCGTGAGGTGAACGCCCAGCCCAGCGGCTTCGGGCACGGGGTAGATCAGGCGGCTGAAGGGTGACTTGCCACTGAGCGTGAAGTAGTTGCCTTTAGCCCAAAAAGTCACTGGCACATGCTTGGGATCCAGGCCTTTAATGCGGCTGGCGACTTGCGGCGCGTTTAAACCAGCGGCGTTGACGACGGTGTTGGCAGCCAACCCAGTACCGTCTGTAGCTATGACTTCAATAGCTGCTTGCGCCCGTATTAGTTGGTATACAGCCGTATTTAGCACTACAAAACCGCCTGCGTTTTCTATATCACCTTGCAGCGACAGCATCAACGCATGGCTGTCGACGATGCCTGTGCTGGGCGAATGAACCGCGGCGACGCATTCAAGCTGCGGCTCCATCGCCAAGGCTTGCTCGCGGTCGAGCAACACCAAGTCGTGCACACCGTTGGCTGCAGCCTTGGAGATGATGCTTTGCAACTGCGCCACTTGCGATTCGTGCGTCGCCACAATCAATTTGCCGCAGCGGCTGTGGCCAATACCGCGCTGGGCGCAGTAGTCGTACAGCATTTGCCTGCCTTGTACGCATAGCTGCGCTTTGAGTGAGCCTTGCGTGTAATAAATGCCAGCATGAATCACCTCACTGTTGCGTGAGCTGGTACCTGTGCCTATTGCAGAAGCGGCTTCCAGCACCATCACTTCTCGACCCCGCAGCGCCAGCGCGCGAGCAACCGCCAAACCCACGACACCTGCGCCAATAACGATGCAATCAACCTTATCCAATTTCAGTGCCTTGAAGTTTGCGTGGATCCGTTTTAAGCAACAACTCGACCAACGAGTGCAAATGCAGCTTGAGCGGTGCAAAACCAGTCGTCATTTCAAGCGTACTTTCATCCATATACAGCTTGCGGTTGATCTCCAGTTGAATGCTGTGCTGCTGCGCTGCCGGGTTGCTGTAGCGCTTGACTAACTCCACGCCTTTATAGGGGTGGTTATACGCCACGCGGTAACCCAAGCTCCCTAAAAAGGAGCACACCAACTTCGACAAAAGCGGGTTGGCGGTCGTGCCGTCCCTGTCACCCACCACAAAATCAGCATGCGCCTCACCGGGGAAGTCAGTCGCATTGCTTGATGCAATGGCGGGCATGGAATGGCAATTGATGTGGATGCTGTAGCCGTGCTGTGCATAAGCCGCATCAATGCTTGAAGCAACCGCCGCATGGTAGGGCTGCCAGCATTTGGCAATGCGTGCCTCAACTTCAGCCACGCTGAGCAGGCGGTTGTAAATTGGTAAGCCATCGTCTGTGGTGCGCCAAATCAAGCCCTTACCGAGCCGGATTTTGGACATGACTTTCGCGTCGGTCTCAATCGCTCCAGGCCATGGCGCATCAAGCAGGGTGTCGTCAATCTCCGTCGTGTTGCGGTTCGCGTCCAGGTAGCTGCGCGGAAAGTGTGCCTCTACCCAATGCGCCCCCAAACCGTTCGCAAAGTCGTAGAGCTTTTCAACATGCGTGTCTTCTGCACGGCGTAAAGTCAACGCCTCACAACTGAACATAAAGTCTGCCGGGTACTGCGTGCCGCTGTGTGGGGAGTCCAGCACCAGCGCGCTGCTGCCGGGTAAATGATGAATCATCGATGTCATGCTTTGGATTGTGCCCGCCCTCAAACGCGATCGGCTGGCGCGTTTAATTAACAGTAGGTCTGCCGGGTGCATCAGTCCAGGCTGATCCTGGCAAACTTGGCAATGCGCTGCATCTTGTCAATTTCTTTTTTGACCTGCGCTGCAAACTCATCAGGCGACGTACCCGATGCAAACAAACCAAGCCCGGCCAGCTTGTCGCGAATAGCGGGCTCTTTCAATCCCGTTACCACGGCGTCGTTGATGCGCTTGACGGCGGCTGGCGGCGTGCCTGCGGGGGCGACCAGGCCAAACCAGGATGGGTCGTTGTTGGAGAACAGCGCCAGCTCGCCATATGTCGGCACATTGGGCAATACATCAAGCCGCTTGCCCCACGACACCGCAATCGCACGCAATTTGCCCGACTGAATAAATGGCAGAGACGATGCGACCTGGTCAAAGTAAACATTGACCTGCCCCGCCACCACATCATTCAGCGCAGGTCCCGCGCCCCGGTACGGGATGTGAACCATGAAGGTGTTAGTCGTGCTTTTAAACAGCTCGCCCCACATGTGGCCAATCGTGCCGTTGCCGGGCGACGCAAACGTCACTTTGCCAGGGTTGGTTTTAAGGTATTTGATGAGTTCTGCTAAGTTGTTGACGGGCAATGCGGCATTGACCACCAAAACGCCGGGCGCTTTGACCAGCTCTGTGACAGCGACAAAATCTTTGATCGGGTCATAGGGTAACTTTTTATACACCGACGGATTCACGCCGTGGGTAGACAGCGTGGCCACGCCCAATGTAAAGCCATCTGGCGCGGCCTTGGCCACCTCGCTCATGCCAATCGAGCCACCAGCACCGGCACGGTTTTCAACGATGACGGGTTGGCCCAAAATACGCGACAGTGGTTCGGTCATGATCCGCGCAGTGATGTCGGTTGCGCCGCCTGGCGGGAAGGGCACAATGAGCCGCAATGGCTTGGCAGGCTGGGAAAATACCAGTCCTGGGAGTAATGATGATGCGGTTACCGCAGCAATACTTTTAAGAAGATGGCGTTTTTGCATGAGGGTTCCTGGTTACGTTTAGTGGCCTGATTGTGGAAGGCGAATCAATTTGTGACAAATGATGGTTTCGACTTATTTCATTCCAGCATGGAATAAACTGACTAAACCATGAAACGTCTGCAACCACCGCTGCATCTCCTTAAAGCCTTCATCACCACAGCCCGTTTTGGCAGTGTGTCACGCGCCAGCGAAGCGCTGCATTTAAGCCAGAGCGCAGTCAGCAAACAGATTGCCGAACTTGAAGACATGACCGGAGTGCTCCTGTTTGAACGCATCCGCAAGAGGCTGGTCCTCAGCCCTGCTGGCACGCGTTATGAAACGGCCATCAAGTCCCTGTTGGCACAGCTGGAAGCGGCAACGCTGGAACTCATTACCAGCGCCGATGGCGGTGGTGCGCTGCATTTGTCAACGCTGCCCACTTTTGGCGCCAAGTGCCTGATACCGCGACTCCCCGCCTTCCAAAAGCTCCACCCTCAAATCGCGCTGCACTTTGTGCCGTATGTGCAAGGCTATGACTTCTCGCGTGCTGACCTGGATTGCTCTATTTTGTTTGGCGACGGCAACTGGCCGGACACGGTGGCCGAGTACATCGCCGGGCATGAAATGGCACTCATCGCACCGCCGTCACAAGTCATTGCAGCAGCTCAAGATTTAGTGGGCATGACGCTGCTGCACCACGTCAGCGTGCCGCAGGCTTGGGCGCATTGGGCAGGCGTGCATGCCGTCGCAAACATCAACACACTGGCGGGGCCGCAGTTAGACCAATTCCACAGCCTGATACGCGCCGTGATGGCCGGCATGGGGGTGGCGTTAGTGCCGCATTGTTTAGTCAAAGACGACATCGCCGCAGGCCTGGTCTCAGCGCCATTACAGGCTGAGTACTGGGGCGGTTACTTGGGCGACACCGGCTACTACCTGTGCTACCCCGAAGCACGCAGCCACCTGCTGCCGTTAAACCATTTCAGGAATTGGCTCCTCGATGCAGTTTAAGTTTTGTATCGGGCCGATGTAACGATGTAACGCTTTGCAGTCCGCGTATGCCTTGTCCTACAAACTTGGCTTGAGGCTGCCTACAGCTATTGAAAAGTGAGCGACTTAAATTAAATCCATCTTTTGGAAGCGCATAAAAGTGCGCTCTGAAAGTCCAGACTGGTTCAACTCAAACGACAAAGGATTCATGGTGAAAACCTCATTCAAACTTTCCATCGCCCTGGCGTCAGCCACCTTGGCATTTGCAGGTGGCGTGCAAGCGCAGAGCAGCACCACCTCCGCCCCAAGAAGCGGATACTCGATGTACGCGCCGGGTTCAGCCTACATAGGTTTTAATGTTGGCCAGTCCAATCTGAACCTCAGCAACGGCAACAATCTGTTTGGGGTCGAAAAAAGCAAGAACACGTACAACCTGTATGGCGGTAGCTACTTCAATGACTTTTTGGGTCTGGAAATAGGCTATGCAGACTTTGGCAACATTAGCCGAGGCGGTGGCAAAACCAAGGCCGAAGGCTTCAACATTGGCTTGGTCGGCAAACTACCCCTGAGCCCATCGTTTAATCTGTTGGGTCGCCTGGGCACCACCTATGGCCGTACTGATGTGTCGTCCAACATCGCATCAGGCGTGACGGCGGGTAAAGAAACAGGGTGGGGCGGTTCGTACGGCGTTGGCGCTGAATTCGCGTTTAACCCACAGCTGTCAGCCGTGCTGCAGTATGACCAATACAACCTGAAGTTTGCAGGCGGCAACCGCGACCGCATCAACACCACCAGCTTGGGCTTGCGTTACAGGTTCTGAGTCTGACTGACAAAAATCAGGCGCTGTAGTTTTCATAGCTGCTTGCGCCCGTATTGATTGGCTTGGATTCAATTCGTTGTTGAATCCAAGAATATCATTTGCTATGCATTTGCTACTAAATAGATAGCTGTTTACGCCCTTAAAAATTGGGCTGCAGGTCTAAAAGACATATGAAAACGCCCAATTTTCTATTTTGAACCAGTTTAAGACTCAAATTAATGACTAACAAGCTTGTTGAAGACCTGAATACACCATTATTTAGCCCGTCATCCCAATAAACACGGGCGCAAGCAGCTCCTGATTAAATAGCAGTCACTGAGACTATAGTCTGCCTTTCCAACTCCCGCAGCACTTTAAAGCAACCCCAAACACCCACCAGGCCAAACAGCACCACGCCCAAGCCGTGGCCTGCCAATACGCCCTTGGCACCGTAGTAATGACCACCCAGCCAGATGAACGGCACCACGCCCAGGGTGGCGCGGCCCCAGTTCAGGGCGGTTGAATACAGCACGTAGCCCAGGTTGTTAAAGGCGGCGTTGGCCACAAACACCGCACCGTTAAACACGTAGCTGCCTGCCACAAAAACGCAGAAAAACACAATCAACTCCCGGCCCATGCCAACTGTGCCAAAGGCATCGGCAATCAAGCCGCTGCACAGCGCCATCAACATCCACACCGCCAGCACATACGCCACCACCACTTTCAGGGCATCGCGCAGGGTTGATTGCAGTCTGTCATGGCGGTTAGCCCCCAGGTTTTGCCCAATGATGGGGCCGACAGATGCAGACAGCGCAAACAACGCGGCAAACGCCACAGGAATGATGCGCCCTATCACCGCCCAGCCGCCCACGGCATCGTCGCCATAAGGCGCAATGGCGGTGGTGACAAACGCGTTGCCCACAGGCGTGGCAATTTGCGTCAGCACCGATGGCAGGCCAATCGCAAAGAAGGGTTTGAGGGTCTGCATCAACATGGCTTTGCCTGGCCAGGCCATCAGCTTGTGGATGCGCACCACACCATGCAGGCCAATGCCCACCATCACAAACCGCGCCAGTACCGTTGAAATGGCTGCACCGTCCAGTCCCCAGCCCAAGCCAAATATCAGCAGCGGGTCCAGCACCGCCACCGCCGCGCCCGCACCCAGCGTCACATACATCGCCCGTTTGCCATCCCCCAACGACCGCAGCAACGTGCCCAGGCACATGCCTGCACCCAGCAGCGGGGCTGAAGGCAGCACGATGCGGCTCACCCGCAGCGCCAGATCGGCTGTTTCACCGGTTGCGCCCAGCAGCCCCAGCAGCGGCGCTAAAAAGGGGTACAGCAGCACGGCGCCCAACGCCATGCTGCCCGTCATCAATATCAACGATGCGCCCGCCAGTTGCTTTGCGTAGTCACGGTCGCCTTGGCCCAGGGCGCGTGACGTCAGTGCGCCTACGGCAATCGTCAAGCCAATGCCGATTGACAACACAAAAAACAGCAACGTGCCCGCGTAACCCACCGCAGCGGCCAGCTCTTTTTGGCCCAGCAGCGAGATGTAAAACAAGTTGAGCAAGTCCACTGCAAAAATAGCAATCAACCCAACCGAGCCCGCCGCAGTCATGTTTAAAACATGTTTCAGGGTAGAGCCCGTGACAAATTTGCCTTGTGTGGGTGGGGTGTCTTGCATGGGGGTGACGTTTGTAAAAGCGAAGGAAACAGCCACTATTTTCGCCTGATGCTGTGACTATTTGTGCAGCGACAATCAGGGCATGGCAAACATGCAACTTCAAGACATTCTTTTTTCTCAAGGCTTTGGCACGCGGCGCGTGTGCTCCGGGCTGGTGCAACAGGGCCTGGTGGCCGTGGCAGGCGCAGTCGTTGATGACCCTGGGGCTGAATTTGCCGCAGCGGGTTTGCAGTTCACGGTGCAGGGCGTTGATTGGCAGTATTTTGAGAAGGCCTACCTGATGCTGCACAAGCCAGCGGGCTATGAATGCTCACAAAAGCCCAGCACCTACCCCAGCATCTATACCCTGCTACCCGCACCCATCCGCCAGCGCGGTGGCGGCGCGGCAGCGGGTGTGCAGGCGGTTGGCCGGCTGGACCAGGACACCACAGGCCTGCTGCTGCTGTCAGACGACGGCAAATTCATTCACCGCATGAGTTCACCCAAACACCATGTGCCCAAGGTGTATGAGGTCACAACCAAGCACGCGGTCGATGACAAACAGGTGCAAAAGCTGCTCAGCGGCGTGGTGCTGGACGATGACCCCAAGCCCGTCAAAGCCGCAGCCTGCATGCAAACCGGGCCAAATCAATTGAGCCTGACGTTGACAGAAGGCAAATACCACCAGGTCAAACGCATGATTGCGGCGGTGGGGAATCGGGTGGAAGGCGAGGGCGGGGTGGGCGGCTTGCACCGCGCACGGATTGGTGCGCTGGCCTTGCCGGATGATTTGAAAGCTGGGCAGTGGCGGTGGTTGACGGCTGGGGATTTGGCGGCGATTTCGGGTTAAGAGTTACCTTGTTCGCAAAGTACACGAAATAAAGACATAGGGCAGAAATTTTTGCGGTTTCCTCCTCTATTTGGGGGATGACGAATTTATTTGCCAGTTGCACACTGCGGTTGTCATCAACAACACCGCAAGAACACCATCGTGCCAATCCCAACCCCCCTGAAGAGAGGCTCCCAAGACCCATACATCATCACCATGCAGCAACAGCTTATAGCGTTGCGGTATGGCTTACCGCGATTCGGTGCCGACGGTGTGTTGGGCGATGAGAGCCTGTCTGCCTATGGTGACTTCATGGTGTCACAAGGCTTGCGCGCGCCTACGGACGAGCGCCCGAAAACTTTCACTCCTGCTGGCGCCGAAGCGCTTGACGCGGCTTTTTCGGCTTTGACGCAGGTTCAGTCCAACGCCAGCATCATTGACGAGCGTGCCAATCACCCACATTCGGGTCGCTCGGTATCCGAGCCGTATCGGCCTTGGTCCGCAGTCACCGCCGTGGTCTTGCATCAAACGGCGTCCCAAATTGGTGAAAAGCCAGCGTCGTGGCATCGTGTGCCGATTCACTTCTGCATTACCCGGGCTGGCAAGATCATTCAGCTCTATGACCTGACCGAGGTTTGCAACCACGCCAACGGGCTGAACCGGCGAAGCGTTGGTATCGAGATCGATGGGTGGTATGCAGGTATTGAAGGACGGCCCGAAACGCTATGGCAACCCAAAAATCTGCCCATTCCAAGGCAACCCATGAATCTACCCACGGCCCAGGCTGACGCTGCCAAGGCGGTCGTGCAGTGGATTGTGAATACCGTGCAGGCCAACGGTGGACGGGTCACCCACATTCATCCACACCGGCAAGCCAGCAAAGACCGACAGTCCGACCCTGGATCGTTGATCTGGCAGACCGTAGGCTTGTGGGCTCAAAACACTTTGGGGCTGGCCGACGGGGGCGCGGCTTTCACTGTGGGTGATGGGCTGACGATTCCCGAGGCGTGGGATGCGCGGTACGTGGGCAATCGCTATTGAATTTGACCCGGAAAACACGTGCCTTGCCTCGAGAGGCAAAAAATCGGAGTTCGAAGAATCGGGGTCTGATTTCAATTGACTCCCAGTTGCTATGAATTCAGCAGCTGCTTGGGTCAGTATTCATTGCTTACATTCAACGACGAATTGCGACACGCTTAAGGGATTGTAAGAACAGCTGGTTAGGCGTCTTAAATCCCAATCTTTTGCGGGGGCGATTGTTCAGCCTGTCCAGGATCATGTCCAGCTCTTCTTGCGTTACCGTTGACAGGTCACGCTGTTTGGGCAGGTACTGCCGAATCAAACCATTGAGATTCTCATTGCTGCCGCGTTGCCAGCTGGCGTACGGCCTGCAAAAGTAGGACTGGCAGCCCAGCTCAGCATCAAGCTCGTGATGCCTGGCAAACTCCTTGCCATTGTCCGTCGTCACCGTCTTGACCCGGCCATCAAAGGGTCTTAACAGTCCGATCATGGCGTGACAAGCGCTTTCGGCGCTACCGTCGGCCAGCAACGCCGCAACGGCAAAGCCAGACTTGCGCTCAACGCCAGTGAGCAGACGGCTGCCATGAAACGGGCCGACGACAGTGTCAAACTCCCAGTGGCCGATCTGGGCCCGGTCTTCAATGTGAGCTGGGCGCTCGTCAATTCGCACCTGGTTGGCAATAAAACCGCGCCTGTTGCGGTTACTGCCGCTGCAGCGCTTCCTGTAGGGCTTTTGGCAGCGCAGATACCAGTGCCAGCACCCCCCAGCTTTCTTGTCGCGGTAGATGTAGCGATAGATCGATTCGTGGCTGATGTCCAGCTTGTCGGAGATTTGTTCTGGACTTTGCTCGAACAGCAAGTAGTGCTCGACGCGGTGCCAGGTCATCTGTGCGATGGTCAAACCATTGCGTGAACGGGCAGCGCGCCTGCTGGCTCTTTGTTGGGCGAATTGAGCATCGTAGCCAGCGCCTCCAGAGTTTCTGGCGATCTCGCGATGCACTGTACTTTTACTGTAGCCAATGCCTTGCGCAATAGCGCTAACGGGAAGGCCTTGAGCCAAGCCAATTTGAATTTGGTATCGTTCGTTTGAGCCGAGGTGTTTGTTCATGTGTTGCTAACTTTGACTGTGGTAGGTCGGTAAATCCTCGCAGCGAATGCCGCTTCGGCTCACCTTCCCACACTATAAAAGTCGCAACTCGTAGTTGAATCTGTCTTGGTTTAGAAGCCTAAATGATCGATAAAAATGAGCCAAAACAGTGTTTTGAAGCCTTGAAACAGTGCAAATTACCTTCTCAGAGCTGTTAAATCCAAAAAATAGGCCGTTTTTATCCATGAAAAGTACCTGCGACCCAATAAATACGGGCGCAAGCAGCTCCTGAATTAATAGTGAATCAGGTGATCAAAAACGAAGCCACTTGAGGCCGGTTTTTGCAAGACTCAGGCTATAGTCAAAACGTTGGTTCGTTGGCAGATGCGGTGGGACTTGCGGACTTTTTGCCAACTACAGCTTGCCGGGTTTCACGGAGTCTTCATACCTGTGAATAAACGGTACGATGCCTGGAAGCCCAACAGGCAAGCCAAATTCAGGGGATTTTGATGACCAGATTAAGTTGCCGCACGATTTTTGTACCGTGGATTTTGCGGAGTACCTTGAGTTGGGCTGATATGCATAAGCTCACTTTTTTAACGGTTGCCGTGTTCCTAACCTCGACAGCTTCAGTCGCTGCCGACTCAATATCGACCACCGCTACCGATCCGGGCAACACTTGTTCTGTGCTTGACAAGAACCTTCCGGGTAATCTGTTCTCCATTCGAAAGATGGGGTACCTTCGAAAAGAAAAAGTGGTCGGGGATACGGACTATTGCGAACATCAGGCGAAAGATTGCAACGTCCACACAATGGAATTCCGTGGTCTAACCCTGATAGTCCTCGCGAAGAAAAAAACTCACGAGGCGTCTACGCTAGTTGCGACGTTATCTGCGCCGTCCTGGAATTTGCTTGGTGATGTAAAAGTCGGGCAAACATTGGAGTTTTTGGAAAAGCACTATGGTGCAACGATCCCACGCAACGTCTCACCCGTAGTGTTGAAGGGCGAGTGCACGCCATTGACCGTATGGCATGCCAATGGGCGCGTCACGAAACTGAATTTAGATTGCCAAGCATGTATTTAGTCTGCCGAAGCCCAACCCAACAGTCGAGCAGAGTGATTATTGGCATCCGCTCACTTTTGAGTTAGGCGACATAGGGCACCATGTTCGAACGTCACAAAGCGTTGCGCTACCCAGCGAACAGTAGGCAGCAGCTATGGCGTTACTTCCCATACGACCGCCTGCTAGACCTTCTCCAATCCGAAGAGCTGTTCTTCACTCATTTGCCCGCATTTTCAGACGGGCTGGAAGGCTCGCTAACTCTTCGAACTCGGGAGCATCTAACAAGTTGGTTTCGAGCGCAGAACAATAGCAACGAGACTTCCGCGTGGGAGGAAGTCAAAAAATACGAAGAGAACCAAGCCGAGTTCTTCGCAAGCTGCTGGCACATGAATAAAAGTGAGTCGTATCTCATGTGGAAGGTGTACGCCAAGCGTGGCATCGCGGTGCGCAGCACCTTCGAGCGTGTTCAAGCCTCCTTTGATGGCTTCGCCGGCGCAATAACAGGCGGCACAGTCGACTACGTCGACTTCACGCGTGAAAGAACACCCGTAGGCAACGTTTTCAATCTAGTGATGACAAAGGACTTGCCCTACTTTGACGAGCGTGAGTTCCGCCTGCTGCTTTGGAAGATCGATCCAAGAAACGTTGAAATTGCGCGGCAGCCCAAAGGCATACGCGTTTCGGCAAATGTACGCATGCTCATCGAGCGAGTTTTTATTAACCCATTGAGTGGCCCTGTTCCTGGTGAGCTGATGGAGCAACTAGATCGCCACAAAATAGTTATCGATGAGTCAAGCCTGAAGCACCGGTAACAATCGGGGTTGAACCCGAATTGATTCACAGTCGCTATTTATTCAGGAGCTGCTCGCGCCCGTATTTATTGGTCTAGAGGCCTAAATAACAGATAAAAACAGACCAAAAACAGAGTTTTGAAGCTTTGAAACAGCAAAGATTGCCTTCACGCAACATTTGAAACGCAAAAACAGGCCACTTTTACCTATCAAAAGTGCCTGGGACCCAATAAAAACCGGCGCAAGCAGCTCCTGAAAACGTAGCATTTAATCAGCTACCAATAGAAAATCTGCGATGCCCTGAACGCAAAGCTGCGGCTGGTCGCGGTGGGGAGAATGCCCGCAGTCTGCCAACCGGATTTGCTGGGCATGCGGCGCGGCCAAGGCTA
>ENA-OFCF01000174-OFCF01000174.1-metagenomes-genome-assembly--contig:-NODE-174-length-31735-cov-18.422633_pt1 | contig 31735 bp, 23 predicted proteins | sample MGYA00153387_OFCF01 | MGnify analysis MGYA00153387 | reverse complement strand
GCGAAGCCGAAGTGCGCGCTGCCTATGACGAAGCCCGCAAGCTCACCCGCTATGTCATGGTGGAGCGCCACATCCCCGGCCACGTACACCGCCTGCTGGTGGTGGGAGGCAAGATGGTGGCTGCCTCGCGCGGCGAATACCCTGAAGGCCGCCACAATCCGCGCGCCAAGGTCGTCACCGTGGACTGCACCGACGAGGTGCACCCCGACACTGCCTACATGGCAGCGCTGTCGGCCAAGGTGGTGGGATTGGACATTGCCGGCGTAGATCTGGTCTGCCAGGACATTACCCAGCCCCTGCAAGCCCAGGGCGGAGCCATTTTGGAAGTCAACGGCGGCCCGGGCCTGCTGATGCACCTCAAACCCAGCGTGGGTGTGGCACGCCCTGTGGGGCAGGCGATTGTGGAGCACCTGTTTCCCACCACCGACGGTGACAGCGATGGTCAGACCTCGCGCATCCCCGTGGTGGGCATTGCGGGCACGCGCCATAACGCATTCATTGCCCGTCTGGTGGGCTGGTTGCTGCAACTGAGCGGCAAACGCACAGGCGTGGCCAGCAGCGAAGGCACCTTCCTGGAAGGCCGCCTGACTCAAAAGGGCGACAACACCAACTGGCATGCAGCACACCGTCTGCTGGTCAACCGGCTGGCAGAGGCGGCCGTGATTCAAACCACGGCCCGCTCCATCTTTGAAGAAGGTCTGGCTTACGACCGCTGCCAGGTGGGCGTGGTCACCGACATGGACGGCTTTGAAGGCCTGGCCGACCACGACGTGCTGGAAGCCGATCAGATGACCCGCGTGATGCGCACCCAGATTGATGTGGTCCTGGGTCAGGGCGCTGGCGTGCTCAACGCCGACGATGAGCAAACTGCCGACCTTGCACGCCTGTGCGATGGCCAGGTCCTGTTCTACACCCACGACCCCAAGAACTCAGTTTTACTGACCCATCGCGAGGCCGGTGGCCGCGCTGTAGTGCTTCTGGGCAACGACGTCTTGCTGGTGCACGGCAACACCGAACGCGTTTTGGCCAAGCTGCAAGCGCTGCGCCCCGTCAACGGTTTTGAGCCTGACACCTCCGCCTTGCTGGCAGCGATTGCCACCGCCTGGGCGCTGGACATCACGCCTGAACTGATTGCGGCTGGCATCAAGACTTTTGACTACCAGCCTCTGTAATTTAAACGATAGCTATCAGCGCTTGTCACATCTACGTTAGAAGCCAATTTGACTGAAATTTTGGCGGAAAGACAGACCATGGAAATTTCTCGCTCCCGCGCCTTGCGTGGCCCCAACCTCTGGAGCCGCAATACCGCTATCGAATCCATCGTGCATTGCACGCCTGAAGAACAGAACTTCACACTGATACCTCGTTTTGAAGACAAGGTTCGTGCCCGCTTTCCTGCCATTGGCGGGCTGCAGGGCCAGGGCATGGACAACACCTTGTCCATCGCCCATGTGCTGGAAGCCGCTGCGCTGTCCATGCAAGCCCAGGCGGGCTGCCCCGTCACCTTCAGTCGCACACACGAAACCGTAGAGCCCGGCACATTCCAGGTCATCGTTGAATACACGGAAGAAGCCGTAGGCAAGCGCGCAGTAGAGCTGGCGCAGCAACTGATCAACGCAGCCCTGAACGACACGGACTTTGACGTCAAGGCCGCCATCAACGAGCTGCGCGAACTGGACGAAGAAGAGCGCGTCGGCCCCTCCACCGGCTCGCTGCTCAACGCAGCGCTGGGCCGCGGCATTCCCTTTCGCCGCCTGACCGCCGGCAGCCTGGTGCAACTGGGCTGGGGCTCCAAGGCGCGCAAATTTCAGGCCGCCGAAGTCGACCAGACCAGCTCAGTGGCTGAGACCATTGCACAAGACAAAGACCTGACCAAACGCCTGCTGCACGCTGCTGGCGTACCCGTGCCCATGGGCCGCCCCGCCAAAGACGTGCAAGATGCCTGGGCCATCGCCCAAGAGGTGGGAATGCCCGTGGTGGTCAAGCCCCAGGACGGCAACCAGGGCAAGGGCGTCACAGTCAACATCACCACCCGTGAACAGCTTGAAAAGGCCTACGCCACTTCCATGGAGTTTGGTACCGTGGTGATGGTGGAGCGCTTTTTGCCCGGCCACGACTTCCGCCTGCTGGTGGTGGGCAATCACCTGGTGGCAGCGGCCCGCCGCGACCCCCCTCAGGTACTGGGTGATGGCGAGCACACCATCCGCGAGCTGGTTGACATCGTCAACCAGGACCCACGTCGTGGCTCCGGTCACGGCACGGCACTGACCAAGATTCAGCTCGATGGCATTGCCATTGGCCGCATCGCTGCCGAAGGCCTGACCCCCGACTCGGTACCCGCTCAGGGCCAGCGCGTAGTGCTGCGCAACAACGCCAACCTGTCCACAGGCGGCAGTGCCACCGACGTGACCGATGACGTACACCCCGACATTGCAGCGCGCGCTGTAGAGGCCGCCGCATGCGTGGGCCTGCACATCTGCGGTGTGGACGTGGTGTGCGAGACCATGCTCAAGCCACTAGAAGAACAAAACGGCGGCATTGTGGAAGTCAACGCAGCCCCCGGCCTGCGCATGCATCTGGCACCTTCGTTCGGCAAACCGCGCAACGTGGGCGCACCCATGGTGGACCTGCTGTTTGGCCCCGGTGAAGATGGCCGCATTCCTGTAGTAGCTGTCACCGGCACCAACGGCAAGACCACCACGACCCGCCTGATCTCGCACATTTTTTCCGCACAGGGCCTGCGCGTGGGCATGACCAACACCGACGGCGTCTATGTCAATGGCCGCCAGATCGACAGTGGCGACTGCTCTGGCCCCAAGAGCGCCCGCAATGTACTGGCCCACCCCGAAGTAGATGCAGCCATTTTGGAATGCGCCCGCGGCGGTGTGCTGCGTGAAGGTCTGGGCTTTGACCGCTGTCAGGTCGCCGTAGTCACCAACGTGGGTGAAGGCGATCACCTGGGCCTGAACTTCATCACCACCGTCGAAGACGTCATGGTCTTGAAGCGCGTGATCGTGCAGAACGTCGCTCCCAATGGTTACGCCGTACTCAACGCGATCGACCCCCACGTAGCCCCCATGGCCAACGTCTGCCAAGGCAAGGTAATTTACTTTGGTGCAGATCGCCACCACCACGTCATGGCCACACACCGCGCCCAGGGCAACCGCGTGGTGTATGTGGATGACGGGCACATCATCTGCGCCGAAGGTGCATTCAAGGAAAGCGTTGCGCTGGCAGATATCCCGCTGACCCGCAATGGCTCCATCGGTTTTCAGGTCGACAACGCCATGGCCTCGATCGGCGCGGCATGGGCTGCCGACCTGCCATGGGACACCATCCGCCGTGGTTTGGCATCGTTTCACAACGACTCATCCAACGCCCCCGGTCGCTTCAACGTGATGGACTACAAGGGTGCCACCATCGTGGCGGACTACGGTCACAACCCCGATGCAATCCGTGCGCTGACCCAAGCTGTCTCCAGCATGCCCGCCAACCGCCGCAGCGTGGTCATCAGTGGTGCGGGTGACCGCCGCGACCAGGATATCGTCGAGCAAACCCGCATCCTGGGTGCATCGTTTGATGACGTCATCCTCTACCAGGACGCATGCCAGCGTGGCCGTGAAGACGGCGAAGTCCTGGCCCTGCTGCGCAAGGGTCTGGAAGGGGCAACCCGCACCAGCTACACCACCGACATTCATGGCGAATTCATAGCCATTGACCATGCCCTGAGCCGCTTGCAACCTGGCGACCTGTGCCTGGTACTGGTCGATCAGGTGGAAGAATCACTGGAACACTTACGCAAGCATGTGCAAGAAGCCAGCAAGGCCTAAACCTCTGCGCTTGATGCAACAAAAAGGCTCCTCTATGAGGAGCCTTTTTTTATCCCCAAAATCAGAGTCTGCATCCAGCATCCAGCAGCCTGATGGCATCGCGATTGCTGATGCCCGGCAATCACTTTGCCAGGCGCGCCTTCTACAATGGCCCACTGGATATCAGCCTTGCAAGCGGCAATACCCTTCGCACTCAACGCTGATCGTCAAAGCCCTCTCGCCCTATACGACCCGTTTGTTATGCAACTGCCCATCCACGTCATCGACGCTTTCACCTCAGAACGTTTCAAGGGCAATCAAGCTGCGGTTGTTCCACTGGCCCAGTGGCTTCCCGCGTCAACGCTGCAGGCCATTGCCACCGAAAACAACTTATCTGAAACCTCGTTTCTGGTCTGGAGCGCTGAGCGCAGTGCCTTTGAAATCCGGTGGTTTTCTCCGCTCAAGGAAATTGATTTCTGCGGCCATGCAACGCTTGCCAGCGCATTCGTTCTGTTCGAATCTGATCCCACCCTTCAAAGCATTGCGTTCTGGGCTGCAGCGGTTGGAAATGTCTTGGCAACGCGGGAAAGCAACGGACGCATTCTGATGACCTTCCCTCGCCGCGATGCGCGAGCTCTGGATGCGCCCCCGGCTGCACTGCGCGAGGGCCTCGTCCCGCCACCATCCTGCTATCTGGTCAATCAGCAGGCCTACGTTGCGGTTTACCCCTCTGAAGACGACGTTCTGGCAGTCAAGCCTGATCTGGAGCGCCTCAAGTCACTGGGGCCGCTGGACGTAGTGGTCACCGCACCAGCCAACACTGGCGCACCCTATGACTTTGTCAGCCGCTACTTCTGGCCCGCAAACGGTGGCGATGAAGATCCGGTCACCGGCTCCATCCATGCGGCTTTGGCACCCTACTGGGCCAGCAGACTCGGCAGGAACAGTCTGATTGGCCATCAGGCATCGCGGCGCACTGGCACATTGTTCTGTGAAGTGACGCCATCCAGCGTGAAGGTGGCAGGCCACTGCGCTCGATACCTGAGCGGCACCATCACTATCTAGCCTGCATCGCCAGTCGCTAGGCAGTCAATACCCCACCGCCTTCTTCGCCGCTCATAAGCTGCCGGTCACTGGCTCAGTCTGTGCCTGCCGCAGGCCGAGCCGCTTCAATCGCCTGACCTGCAGCGGGCAGCGGCAACTGCTTGGTACCGCTCATCAAATTGCACGATGGTTTATGCGCCGAGCGCTTCAAGCTCAGCAGTACGGAAATCAGCACTATGGAGCCAACAATGAGCAGCGACCAATGCACCGGCATGTGAAACCAGGGCATCGCCAGCATCTTGCCCCCAATGTAGATCAGCACCAGAGCCAGCCCGTACTTGAGAAGGTGAAAGCGTTCGGCCATATCGGCCAGTAGAAAGTACAGCGCCCTCAAGCCCAATATCGCAAAGATGTTGGATGTAAAAACAATAAATGGATCTGTGGTGACAGCAAAGATGGCCGGAATGCTGTCTATGGCAAAGACAAGATCACTCGCCTCAATCATCAAGAGCACCAGGAACATCGGTGTTGCATGGCGCAAGCCATTGATCCGGACGAAAAATGACTGCCCGTAAAACTCTGGTGCAATCCGCATGTGACCGCGCAGCCACCGCAACAGCGGGTTCTTTTCCAGGTCAGGTTTCTTATCCGCCATGAACAGCATCTTGGCCCCCGTGACCACCAAAAGCAGCCCAAAAACGTAGAGCACCCAGGCAAATTCAGAAACCAGCCATATGCCCCCCAAAATCATGACGGCGCGCATCACGATGGCCCCCAGCACCCCATACAGCAGCACACGGCGCTGCAGCTCTGGGGGAACGGCGAAGTAAGTAAATATCATCACAAACACGAACATGTTGTCTATCGACAGTGCCTGCTCAATGAGGTAGCCGGTAAAGAACTCCAGCGCCTTGCGGTTGGCCATTTCTCGGCCAGCCGTCATGTCCAGATACCACCACAGCAAAACGCCGAATGTGGTGGCGAGCGTCATCCAGGTCACAGTCCAGCAAGCGGCTTCCCTGACTGACACCCGGTGAGCCTTGTTACCGCCCAGAACAAACAGATCCAGGGCCAGCATGACCAGCACAAAGGTGATGAAGCCAAGCCACATCGGGCCGTTGGCCAGTGTTTCGAGGTTATTCATGGCAGTGCTCTAGGCGCAGCTTTGCCTCTTCGCTCTTATTCAGGAATATGTGACCTGCACTTGATCGTCGCTGCGGCGATATTTCAACTGGAGGCCATCCACAAGGCAACGATGCCCGCGCCTGCACCGACGCCCGCGGGAATACCTATGCGCTCAAACCTGGAAGCTGCTTGCCCTGCAATCACTTCCACGGGAACGCTCGTTCGCTCCAAGACCTGATTCGTGACCGAGTTTTCAACCAGGCGTATCAGAGAGCTTTTCCGCGCAGTGCTCATGATGATGCTGTCGCACTGGAGCCTGCGAGCGGCATCCACAATACAGTCCACCTTGTTGCCAAGTTCTGCGTGCACGCTGTAGGGAATCCCGGCAGCATCCAGCATTTGCCGCGTCGTCAAGAGCGCCGCGTCAGCCTGCTCCTGGTGAAAATCCATTCGATCACTCTTGTCGATGTAATCCGTGATGAGCTTTGAAAAGAGCGGCTGCACGTTAAGCAGGTGAATCTCAAGATCTTGGCGCTTCTTGAATTCGTCGATCACGTAACGTATGGCGTACAGCGAATTGGCGGAGCCATCTGATGGGACAAGAACTCTCAACATGGTGCTTCTCCTTACATGCAATGAAGCCAACCATAGCGATGCCTCAGATTTGTAAAAGCAGATAATTAAGAAGTAATAGCTCTGTAAAGCCGAACAATGAGTCCTGGCTTCAGTTACCGGCATCTTTACTACTTCTGGGTTGTCGCCAAAGAAGGTGGCATGGCCCGTGCTGCAGAGCGTTTAGGCATGGCAGTGCAAACCGTGAGCACCCAGGTTCGCCAGTTAGAACGCTCTCTCGGCTATGTCTTGCTCAAACCAGCAGGGCGAGGGGTTGTACTGACGGATGCGGGGCTGGCCGCCATGCGGCAGGCAGAAAAAATTTTCCAGCTTGGCGAGCAGCTACCGGCGGTTGTGCGTGATGCCGTGGGTGCGCCAAGCGTGCGCTTGATTGTTGGAATCTCCGACGAATTGCCCAAGTTAGCCGTTCAAAGCCTGATGCAACGCGTGATGCAGGAGCCCAACCTCAAGCTTCTGTGTCTGGTTGACGAATTCGAGGATTTGCTGGGTGATCTTGCGCTGCACCGGCTGGATGTTGTCCTTGCAGACCGGGCCGCTCCGCTCAACCCCAATCTCAAGGTCTACAGTCAATCACTGGGGTCATCTCCCATCGCCTGGTACGCGCCAGCATCGCTGTATGCCGCTGCCAGCAATAGCTTTCCCCAGTCACTGGCCCAAGTTCCAGTGCTGCTGCCCACCAGACATGCAGCCGTTCGGTCAAGGCTCGATCAGTGGTTTGAGCGTATCGCCATACAGCCGCATGTGATCGGAGAATTTGAAGACAGCGCACTGCTCAAGACATTTGGTGCCGCAGGCATGGGCGTCTTTCCAATGGCGAGCTTGGTGCACGAAGATTTGACAAGTCGCTATGCAGTAATGCGCTTGGGCGACTGCGAAGGCGTTGAAGAGCACTTTTTTGCCATTGGGGCAAGCAGGCAGGTGCTGCATCCGCTGGTGCAAAAGTTTTTCCCCGCCCAAGACTAAACACCCGGTGTACCTGTCACGCCCATGCAGCAAGCCACTTTTCTCAGAAGAATTTGCTGTAGCTCACCGATAGCCCCATATTGAACTCGCTGGAAAACGCATCCCGCTCAGCGCCAATGTCAACGGCCACGGCACTGGCAGCGTCCAGGTGGTAAACGTATCCAGCCGAGACGTACGGGCGCAGCGCTTTGCGCTTCAAAGCACTTTCCAGATTAAAGGTCTCGGCCCCTGGCACATCTGAGGTGCCAGCAAACTTCATGCGCTGAACGCTCAGGTCCTGCTCAACCCCCGCCGCCAGCCGAAGCTGTGTCTTACTGCCCACGGCCTTTTGCGCCGTCATCCCTAACCCCAGCACCGTGGCCTTGAGGCTGGCTTTTTGATAAGAGGCCCGGAAATCGCCATGGGCCTCGTCATAGGCTGCAAACTTGCTGTGCTGCTGCGTCAGAGCCACTTCTGGCGTGACCAGCCAGCCGTTTGCATGGCGCACGCCAAAGCCCAGCGCCACGCGGGCAGCCAGCGCATCTAAGTTTGCAGAGCCGCTTACCAGCTCAACGTTGCTCAGCGCCTGTCCCCGTGTGATGGTGTTTTTTTGCTGGCTGTATCCCAGCGAAGCTTGCAGCTGCCAGCCGTTGCCCGCCTGCCCAGACTGGCTATAGGCCAGCCAGCCGCTGAGGCCATAGGTGCTATCAGGGTTCACCGCGCTATGGCGCAAGCTGGCATGCCCCAGCAGCAGGTTGCCGCCCCAGGTCCACTGCTCACTCAGGCCGTAGCCCAGCGTCACCACCCCCTGTGTCTGCTGCCGCCGGCCAATGCCTGCATCAGCGCCCACCGTATCAAAGGAGCCAGTCACTTTAAAACAGCTCACACCGGCCTTGCCAGTGGCGCACTGCGTTTGCAGCAGATGGTCCATGCGCATTTGCTGCTGGGCTGCGGCCAGCTCTTTATCTGCCTCCAGCCTTGGCAGCGAAGACTGCAAATTACCCGTGTCTTGCATTTTTGTGCGGTAGATAAAGGCACGATTTACTCCTTGATCATTGCTCGCAGTACCCACCACCGTGCGGCCATCGGCACTGACCGCATTGGCCTGACTCCAGCCCGTGCCGTTGGCCGTCAAGTCACCCAGGCCTTGCATGCCTCCGTCGCTGGTCCAGAGAAAGGCGTGCCCCCTTCTAGAGTCGTAGGCAGCGTTCCCCACCACCACACTGCCATCGGCACTGATGGCGCTGGCCGAACTCCAGCCCGTACCGCTGCCCGTTAAATCACCCAGGTCCTGCATGCCACCTTCACTGGTCCAGCGAAACGCGTGCACATATGCTCCTGAGCCATAGTCAGCCCGCCCCACCACAACGCGGCCATCGGCGCTGACTGCATGGGCCTGACTCCCTCCCGTGCCGTTGGCCGTCAAGTCACCCAGGTCCTGCATGCCACCGCCAGTGGTCCAGCGAAACGCGTGGTCCTTGGCTCCCGAGCCGTAGCTAGCCCAGCCCACCAGAACGCTGCCATCTGTACTAATCGCCTTGGCCTGACTTTTCCCCGTATTGCTGGCCGTTAAATCACCCAAGCCCTGCATGCCGCCCTCGCTAGTCCAGCGAAACGCGTGATACCTGCTGGAGTCATATGCAGCCCGCCCCACCACGACATTGCCATCAGCACTGACCGCAGTGGCCGTACTCCACTCAGTGCCAGTGGCCGTCAAGTCGCCCAGGTCCTGCATGCCACCCTCGCTGGTCCAGCGAAACGCGCGGTACTTACGTCCTGAGCTGGAGGTCGCCTCCCCCACCACAACACGGCCAACGGCGCTGACTCCAGAGGCAAAACTCCCGCCCATACCGTTGTAAAAGTCGCCCAGATCCTGCATACCACCGGCGCTGGTCCAGCGAAAAGCGTGTGAAACTATGGGGGAGTAGCTCGCCCAGCCCACAATAACGCTGCCATCGGCACTGATCGCATTGACAACACTTTGCCCTGTCCCGCCGACTGTTAAATCGCCCAGGTCTTGCATGCCACCGTCAATGGTCCAGCGAAAGGCGTGATGCATCCAACTAGAACCAAAGGTAGCCCCGCCCGCAACAACGCTGCCATCGGCACTGACTGCGTTGGCATAGCTCCACTCCGTGCCCGTGCCGCCGACTGTTAAATCATCAAAATCTTGCATGACATTCCACCCCTGGGCATGTACCTGTGCATGAGCGGTTACTGCCAGCAGCGGTAAAAGCAGATTGGTCAAGTTTAGTTTTTTCATAAAAAATCCTTTCAGACCATGAAACGATATTTATAAAACCATATAAACATCAATCTATCGCGCATACTCTTTTCATTAGGCAAGACATTTGCGAGAGATAAAAAATAAGCTTCAGATGGTAATTTGCAAAAATTAAGCCTGAGCCAGGCTGCATAAATCCAGCCACGGCTTTGCAACTACTGATATTGAAAGGGACAGCCCAATTCAATCAATCGATTGGATATGCAGGTTGCATGCCCTGCCCATCAACAGCAAAGTGATGCTTGAGGCATAAAGCAGCCAGTACCAGTGGGGCATCCGGTGCTGCAATGCATTGATGCAGCAGCGAAAATATGCCATTGACTCGCAGGCTTCAGCGAGGGAAATATTTTACAAACGGCAGAAAGAAAATAAACAATAAATATCTTGTTAGCAGGCAAGAAACTTCTTGTTTTGCACATCAAGATTTTGTGCTTTGAAATTTTTTTATTTCGAATAAATTTAAAAACAAAATACATTCACATTGAAAAACACAATCATTGACAGATTTTGACTAGAAAAATAGCCAAATATCAATTACTGATTATCTTGTTTTTCATCAGCACTAAAAATAGATAAAGTTGACTCAGATAATTTAAAAAAAACAGACCCATATTAATATTTATTGAATTTAGATATTTTCATCAATCAAAGGCAAATTTCCCCTGTCAGGGGCGTTGGTGCATAAACCGGGGGGCGCAACAGGCTGCGAGCTTGCACAGACGGATTGATGCAGCAAGCTCAGGCCAGCGCACGATCAGCGCAAAGCTTCGTGTACGGCTTCTCGAACACGCACTTGCCGCGAAGCAAGCGCACTCGGAATCTCTATGCCGATTGCGTTGCCCGTATCCTGGATGTGCACAAATACGGTTCCGCCGTGCATGCGCGCTATGGCGTGAACGATCGAAAGCCCCAGCCCATGGTGGACCGTATGGTCTGAACGCGAGGCATTGGCGCGAAAAAATCGGTCAAACATTCGGCTCGCTACATCGTCGGCAATTGCGGGGCCTGCATTGAATACCCAGAACCTCACTTTTCCAGGCAATGCCTCAAGGTGTAATTCAACGTTGTGCTCACCCTGGGCATGCCGGATTGCGTTAGACAGCAAGTTGGCCATGGCGCGTTTGATGAGCGCTTCATTGCACACGGCAGATGCGCAGCCTATGCGCACAGCCTGCAGCCCGGCATCATCGAGCAGTGCGCCGCAGTAGCTGATCATGTCATCGGCCAAAATGCTCAGATCTGCTCGCTCCAGACTTTGAGCACGCTCGCCTCGGTCTGCTCGCGCAAGAAACAGCATGTCGTTGATGAGTTTTTTAAGGCGCTCGCACTCTTCCAGGTTAGAGGCCAGAGCGTCTCTGAGCTCTTCGCTGGAGCGCGGCCTGCTCAGTGCCAGCTGTGCGCCACCAATCATGGTGGCAAGCGGGGAGCGCAGCTCGTGGGCAACATCAGCACTGAACGATTCAGACTGCCGATAGGCTGCTTCGCGCTGCGTGAGCACGCTGTTAAACGCTTCGACCAGTTCAAGCAGTTCGGCATCTACGCCTGCCAGTGAGATGTGACCGCTTTGACCAGCCGCATGGGCCTGGTGTGACAGGTGTCTGAGTCGCCGGTTGCTCCAGCCCATACTCACAATGGACAAAACTGCAGAAAGCAATATGCCCATGCACACAGCCAGTATCAGGATGCGGGCCAGTGAATGCAGCGCTTCTTGCCTCGGTAGTGCAGAAGCCATGAGCCGCACTTGTAAAACCGCATGACCTTGGGTTGTGACCTCCAGGTCAATGGCATCGAAGGGCTGGCTTTCTTGTGTGATGGCAAAAACAGGCGCTGTCTGGGGGGGGGCGATTTCAGAGGAATCACTGCCAGCAACGGTTTGCAGGCTAACGCGAATGCCGGGATACATGCTTTGCAGCGTGTTCAGTCGATCTTGCAGACCGCTTGAGCCGCCGTCCCTTGGGCTAGCCCCTATCCACAGTGCCTGCTGCCGCAAAAAATCATGGTCTCTGGCAATCAAAAAAGACTGGGTGACTTGGAAAAGTATGGCTCCCGCAACAACCATGACCACGGCCGCCGCCACTGTCTGTGCGATTGCCCAGCGCAAATGCAATGAATTGCGCAACCAAGTCACTGGCTCACAGCCCGCTGCGGGAGCTGCCCCTGCAATAAAAAACGCTCACCGAAGTTCGAGCACATAGCCCATTCCACGTACCGTGTGCAAAAGCTTGGCTTCCTCGGGCTGATCGAGCTTCAGGCGCAGACGCCGAATCGCAACTTCGATCACATTGGTATCGCTGTCAAAGCTTACGCCCCATAGCTGCTCTGCGAGCTCATTTCGTGAAAGAACCGTTCCCTGGTTGTGCAGCAGCAGTGCCAGCAACGCATATTCCTGCGCTGTCAGCATAATTTGCCGGCCAGCGCGGCAGGCACGACGTCGCCGGGGATCAAGCTTGAGGTCTTCTAGCTGTGGCTGACTTTGACTGTTGTTGCGGTGTGCCTCGCTGCGGCGCAACAAAGCTTGTACCCGGGCGAGAAATTCGGGAAACGCAAACGGCTTGACCAAATAGTCATCAGCACCATTGCTCAGCCCATGTACGCGGTCTTCCACCCGGTCTCGCGCAGTGAGCATCAGAACCGGTGCCGTTGAAAAGCCCCGGATTTCCGTCAGCAGGCCGAATCCATCCAGGCCGGGCAGCATGACATCAAGCACGAACAAGTCATAGTGTTCGGCCCTTGCGCGGCGCAGCCCCTCATCACCACAAGAGGCGACATCGACCGCATGCTCGCCTGCTTCCATCAATCCACGGCGCAGGTGGTCGGCTTGTTTCCAGTCGTCTTCTACGACGAGAATTCGCATTACTGTCTAGCCTCGCTGGCTGGAGAGTTGAAGCTCATAGTCTTAAGGTTTGCGCAATATGTCTGGGCCCATGTGAGGCCTGGGCTACTGGTTTGCGCATATTTTCGCGCAGCGTTGCGGGGCTCTCCCAGTATTGAAGCATTCCGCCAGACAAGCTGCCTATGCGATCTGCAATGGCAAATGCCTCCGCCTGGTTGTGCGTGACCAAAATGGCCGTATGCCCTGTGCAGCGCAAGATATCGCGCACTTCTTCTGCCAGATGTTCACGCGTATCGGCATCAAGGTTGGAGAACGGCTCATCGAGCAGCAGCAACTCAGGAGACGGTGCCAGAGCACGCGCTAGAGCAACGCGTTGCTGCTGCCCACCGGAGAGTTCATGCGGGTAGCTGTCTCCGGCTTTTGAAAGGCCAACCATCTCGAGCATTTCTGCAACCCGCCTGTCACGCTCGGTGCGGTCTTGGCGGCGCAAACCGAAGCCCACATTGCGCGCAACGTTCATGTGCGGGAAAAGAGCGTAGTCCTGAAACATCATGCCTACGTGCCGAAGCTCAGGCTCTACTTGCTGCTGCGGTGAAGACAGAAGCTTTCCCTCAAGCAGGATGCGGCCCTGGCGCACAGGCTCAAAGCCTGCAATGGCGCGCAGCACCGTGGATTTACCGCAGCCTGAAGCACCCAGCAGGCAGCCTATATGCCCACGCTCCAGCTGCAGATTAAGGCTGGGCGTGACTGTACGCATTCCGCGAGGAGTGTCGTAAGCAAGGCATACATGATCAAGTTCAAGCAGGACAGACATGGTGAATCAAGAATCCATTCGCAGATCAGTGCGCGCCAGAAGTATGACAGGCAGCAACCCAGCCACAACGATGGCCAGCGCTGCTACAGCGCCTTCTTCATAGGTGCCACGGGCCGCTTCGGCATACAGCCAGGTGGCTAACGTGTCAAAGTTCAGAGGGCGCAGCAACAACGTTGCAGGCAGCTCTTTCATTGTGTCGACAAACACCAGTAGCGCACTGGCTGCAAGCGCTGGCTTGAGCAGCGGAAGGTGTACACGGCGTAGCGTGCCACCCGAGCTTTCGCCGAGGAGACGCGAGGCCTGTTCCAGTGAAGGGGGAATGCGGGTGAGCCCCGCTTCAATGCTTCCTGCGGGAATCGCAACGAAGCGAATGATGTAGGCAATGACAAGCCCGGCGGTACTGCCCATCAGAAGCAAACCCGGGTAGCCAAAAAGCTGCCCCAGCATGCGGTCGGTGAACAGTAGCGGCGTGAGCAACCCAATGGCCAGCACAGTGCCTGGCACGGCATAGCCCAAGCTGGCCAGACGCACGCAAGCTCTGGGCAAGTTGAAACGGGCACTTTCGCGCATGGAACGGCTGGCCCACGCAAGCATCAGCCCGCAGGCAACAGCAAGCAGCGTGGCAGTCGTTGCCAAGAACAAGGTATTGGTCAGTGCGCGCAGTAGCTGCTCGGAAACACCGCCGACCAAATTGAGACGCTTGAAAGTCTCGCCCACCAGGTAAGCCGAGGGTATCGCGAAGCCCAGCAACACAGGCACAGCACCCAAAGCCAGAGCCCCGAAGGCTGCCAGGCCACGCAGCCTGCGTGGTTGCATGGGACGCATGCGCTGCGTGCTTGCAAAACGCTGTCGCCTGCGCCCATGGCGCTCCAGCATGATGAGCACAACGATGATGCACAGCATGGCCAGCGCAATTTGTGCAGCGGCCCCCAGATCAGAGCGCGTTGTCCAGGTCGTATAGACCGACACGGTCAACGTCTGTACGCCCAAAAACTCAGAGGCACCGATGTCGTTGAGCGCCTCAAGCAGAGCCAGGCTCAGGCCCACAACGATTGCTGGCCGTGCCAGCGGTATCACCACTTCGCGAAATACCTCGCGGCGACTGGCGCCCAGAGTACGTGCAGCCTCCAGCAGGCTGGCCGCCTGGCTCATGAACATCACGCGGGTCGCCAGATAGACGTACGGGTACAGCACAAAGCCCAAAACGAAGATTGCACCCTGTAAAGAGCGCAGATCAGGCAAACGAAATTGGCGAGGGCTGTCGTACCCCAAGACCGCACGCAAAAAAGTTTGCACCGGCCCAATCGGATGCATCAAATCCAGGTAGGCAAAAGCGACGATATAGGTGGGTACTGCCAGCGGTAGCAGCAACGCCCAGGTGAGCACGCTGCGCCCAGGAAAATCGTAGGCAGTTACCAGCCAGGCGCTTCCTGTACCCAAGGCTGCACAGACGATGCCAACCCCCAAGAGCAAAAGCAGGGTGTTCCACATCGCCTGAGGCAGAACATAGCTTGCCAGATGCGCCCAATGCGATGAGTCGGCCATCAACGCATGGCCGGCGAGTACCAATACAGGCAACACCACCAGGAACGCAACGGCCATCGCGCCAAAGAGCGCTGCACGCCCTCGCCCGCCGGTCAGCACCGCTTACCTTTTATCCACATGTTCAGATCCTTGCATGTGCACGGGGTGCGCTGCCGTAACGGCAAACGCATTTCAGCCCTGAGCGAGCCCAGGCAACGCTTGAAAAACCCCGTGCCGCATGATTGCAGCTGTTAGTTGTCGAAGCCGACCTTGTCGACCAGCTGGCTGGCTTGTTTGCGATATTTGGCAATCTCTACAACGGACAGCGTATCTATTTTCAATGGGCCCATGGCCGACATCACGGCATCTTGCTGCACGTTGGCGCGGATGGGATATTCATAATTGGCGCGAGCATACAAAGCCTGGGCAGGCTCAGATACCAGGTACTCCAGCAGCGTGACTGCATTGCTCTTATTGGGAGCATGTTTGGCGACCGCTGCACCAGAGATATTGACGTGCGTGCCGCCGGTTTTGGCAAAGGTGGGACGGATGGCCTGAATGCCATCGCCCCATTTCCGGTTGTCAGTGCCTGCAGCTGCGTTCTTCATCTGGCCAACATAGTAGGAGTTGGCAATTCCGATATCGCAAATGCCGCCCAAGATGTCACGCGCTACATCGCGATCGCCACCTGCGGCCTTGCGTGCCAGATTGGCCTTGACACCACGCAGCCACTGCTCAGCCTCTGCGGCTCCATCGTTCGCAATCTTTGCCGCTATGAGCGCCGTGTTGTACGGATGCTGCCCCGCACGGATGCAGACTTTGCCCTTCCACTTGGGGTCTGCCAGCTCTTCATAGGTGAACTGTGTGATGGGCAAATTTTTGTCTGCATACAGCACGCGGTCACGCAAAGACAGCGCAAACCAGTGATTCTGAGCATCACGCAGGTTGGCTGGCAATACGGATTCAAGTGTTGCAGACTTGATGGGCTGCGTCACACCACCATCGACAAGGTCTACCAGGTTACCAATGTCCACCGTCATCAGGACATCTGCAGGAGAGCGCGCCCCTTCTGCCTTCACGCGCTCGAGCAAGCCATCTTTGACAAACACCGTATTGACCTTGATGGCGCCATCTTGCTGCTTGGTGAAAGCGTCAATCAAAGGCTGAATCAATGCAGGTTCACGCGTTGTGTACAGGTTGACTTCACCTGCAGCCATGGCGGTGTTTGCCAGCGAGACGGTCGCAGCACATATGGCCACAAGTGCAAGAGAGGGAGAAGCAAATTTCATGGCACCATCCTGAAAAAATCACTGAACACGCACCATTCGGAGAGGCATGGCGGTGGCTGGCCGCGATTTTATAGAGTGCGATTAATGCGCATTCTCATTACCCATTGAACTTGCATCGACTCTCGTTATCTTTCTGTCATTTTTCAATGCTGGCAGGTGTGGTTAAGGCTGAGCTGTGCTGCAGGCATCGGGGGCTGGCGAGCCAGCAGGCTTCTTGACACCACCACCTTGAATCAGGAAAACGCCACCCAGGATCAGGAGTACGCCCAGCACTCGCATGAGATTGACGGGCTTGGGCTCAAGACCCATCAGGCCAAAGTGATCCACCAGCACGGCCATCACCATCTGACCTGCGACCACCGCAACCAGAAAACCACCAGCACCCAGCCTGGGGGTCAACATTGTGGCGCTGATGATGTAGAAAGCACCAAGCACGCCACCAATCCACAGCCACCATGGGCCGTGCAGCGCATGTGCAAAATTCGGCACAGGTACTTTGACCAGTATCAGCATGGGAACCATGACAGCAAGACTGACGATGAGCGATGTGGCTGCACCCCAGAAAGCGTGCCCCAGTGCCCGGCCCACGCCGACATTCGCAGCTGCCTGAAAGGGCAGCAGCGCACCTGCCAGCAGCGCTATGCCCAATGAGGCCACCGTCATCCATACCATTTTGTTGTCCATACCTGCGACTCCATCAAGCGTCAAAAACCAAGAGCTGCATGGTCTTGCATGTGAGTGATTTATGAAAATCGTTTCTGTGCACATGTACTATTCGCCGCATGGATGAACTGCGCCGTATTGACCTTAATCTCTTGCTGGCACTTCATGCGCTGCTGACTGAAAAGCATGTGACCAGAGCAGCGCTGCGCCTGCACAAAAGCCAGCCGGCAGTCAGTCATTCGCTGTCCCAACTGCGGGAGCATTTCAACGACCCTTTGCTGGTACGCAAGCAGGGCAAGCTGGAGCTGACGACAAAAGGCAGCATGCTTTTGCAGCCGCTGTCCGAAGCGCTTGGGAACCTCAATACTTTGCTGGGGGCGCCTGCGTTCGACCCGCAGCATGCTCAGCGCAGATTCCGGCTTGCACTGTCTGACTATGCGGCTCGTCTGGTGCTGCCCAACCTGCTGCGACATGTCCGCAAACACGCTCCGGGCTTTGATTTCGCAATCAGTCTGGCCAGTCGAGAGGCGATGCTGGTTCAGCTTGCTGATGGTGAGCTGGATCTGGCGCTCGGCATCTTTCCTGACCGCCCTCAGGACATCCAGTTTGAAACACTGTTTGAAGATGATTTCATCTGCCTGGCAGACAAGACCACCGTCCCCGCAAAAGGAGGTCTGACGCTACAGCAGTGGCTGGAGCGCCCGCATGTCATGCTGGCAGTGAGGCCGGACGCCTTTGATGAAATTGAACGGGCACTGGCAGCTGTGGGGCGCAAAAGACGGATCGCTGTGACCTTGCCGCACTGGAGTGCTGCGCTGGAGTTGTTGCCGGAAACAGATTTGGTACTGACGATTGCCCGCCGTGCAGTCAGTTCGCAGCGCTTGTCTAAAAACTTACGGCAGTTTGCACCGCCGCACCAGCTGCCACTGGCAAAGATGGCGTATCAACAGGCATGGCATGCGCGCAAAGACAATGACCCCGGATTGTCCTGGCTGCGGCAGGTCATCATGAACGGCTGCCAAACCAATTTAGGCTAAGAGATCAACCAGCATTTCCGGGATTGAAGAGGTGGTCTTTCCTAGAGAAATTTCTGAATAAATTGCTTTTATTTTTTGAACCACCACTTTAAAACAGCTTCAGGGTCACCGTCATCAGGCGGCAAAGCAAGGCTTAAAGCTGGCAGTTGCCGATCACCTCAGAAATGCCAAGGACTGCTTTTGGCACAGGCAGCCATCGCGCCCAGACGCACTCGGTGATCGGCTCTGCACCGCAAATGCAGTCCAGGAAAGGCCGCTCGATTCATATGCATTTTTGACAAGGCTAAGAGCTACGGTTTTATCCGAAGGCTCTTTGCCCTGCGCCAGCTCTTGCCTGATGCGAACTTACTGGTTCGCTTTGAAGCCTGACTTCTGCACCACGGGGCGAAATGCTTCACGCTGCGTGTGAATGGTTTGGCTCAACGCGCTGGCAGGCAGGCCTGTGGTCACCAGACCCAGCTGTGCCATGCTGGCCGAGAAGTCGGGTGTTTTCACAATTTTGATCAAGGCCGCTTGCAGCTTCTCTACCACGGGTGCCGGTGTGCCAGCCGGGGCAAACGCGCCATACCAGGCAGTCGACAGCTCAAAGCCAGGTGCACCACTTTCACTCATGGTGGGTACGTTGGGCAGCAAGGGCGTGCGCTGGGTGCCTGTTACGCCCAAATACTTGATCTTGCCGGAGCGCTGCAGCTCGCTTTGGCCTCCCACTGTGTCAATGCCGATCGGCAGTACACCGCCGATTTCGTCGGTCAGCATGCCAGGGGCTCCTTTATAGGCGACGGGTTGCAAGCTGTGACCTGTGTTTTTGTTGAGATTCAACAGGCCAAAGTGCACGGTGCCACCGAGTGAAACCATGCCCACGCCTGTCTGGTCTTTTTGTTGCTTCACCCAAGCCAGGTACTCAGACATGGTGTTGTAGGAGCTGTTAACAGAGGTTGAGGCCACCATGGGCGCGTCGGCCAAATGTGCAAGAGGGATGAAGTCCCGATCCGGGTCGTAGCCCAGCTTGTCATAGGTCAGCGGAAAAATGATGAAAGGCGTGGCTGGTGAAATCAAGATGGTGTTGCCATCAGGGGCTGCCCGCTTGACGGCTTGAACAGCCAGTTGGGTGCCTGCGCCGGGGCGGTTTTCCACAATCACGGTGGTGCCCAGTTCGGTGCGCAGTTTTTCGGCCAGTGCGCGCGACATGTTGTCTAGGCCACCGCCAGCAGAAAAACCAATCACGATTTTGAGCGGTGTGCTGCTTTGCGCATACAGCGTGGGCGCCGAAGTGAGCGCGCATGCTGCCAAAGCCATGTACAGCGAAGTTTTAAGGATAGATTTCATGCTTGTCTCCTGGTGCTTATTGTGAGAAGGGCAGAAGTACTGCCTCGGTTTAGCGCTTGAAAATCGAATGCAAGACCAGCGAAATTCCGCTGAGTACAAGTAAAAAGCCGATGATTTTCTTCACCCTCTCTGGCGTTAGCCTGCGGGTGAGGCGATGGCCGATGACCACACCGAGCAGCGCCACACAGAGCAAAACTGCCCAGCGCTGCCACAGCACGGCATGGCTGAGGCGTCCTGACAAGCCCATGGCCAGAAGCACGGTGCAGGCGGCCACTGCAATGACCAGGGGAATCGTGGCGCGCAAGGCAGCGATGTGGGACAGGCGCCGGCTGAGCCAGACCGCCACGACCGGTCCTGCGGTACCAAACAGCATTTCAATCAAGCCAATCAGCAAGCCTGCCACAGGGCTCCAAGCTGCAGTTGCGACAGTCTGCGGAGCAACGCGCGGGCGCAAAGTCATGGCTCCCACGGCGGAGATGTACAGACCCAGCGCCAGCAACGGCCACTGCGGTGCCAGCACGCCGCTGAGCCATAGCCCCAGCAAGGCGCCAGCCAGTACACCGGGCAACAGGCGTTGCAGCTCTGAGCGGGCTACGTTTTTGAAGTTCAGGCCAGCTTGCAGCAAGGATGCAGGCACATCCAGCAACAGAGCCAGTGCCACCACTTCGGTGAGTGGCCACTGCCAGCTGAGCAGCGGCACGATGACGAGTGCCGATCCAAAGCCTGTGATGCCGAGCACCACATAGCCCAGCAGCACGGTCAGTGCAGGGTAGGCAAATTCGAACATGTGGGCGCTTAAGTGGCGAGGGCTGCCTGCGGTGCAGACGACCAGCGCACCTCACTGCTGCGCGTGGTGCCTGGGTCCAGCGGGTAGATGGGGCGGTTCAGGTGCTCGAAGGGGAAGATGTCATAGTCAGAGCTGCAGACACCGGGGCCGCTGATCAGCACAATGTGCTTGGCAAAGGCTTCAAATCCTGCACGGAAATGCTGGCGCGATTTAATCAGCACGTATTTGCACTGTGCGGGGTCTACCCCCGCATGGGTGAAGACGCCGGTGTCGTAAGGCTCCTGAGGACGTTCAGAAATAAAAATACGCACGGATGTGCCCACACGCAGGACGGCGGTGCGGCCCAAGCTGAGTTTGATGCCAGTGAACATCGGGCCAGTCACGGTGTATTGACCGTCTGTGAGTTGCTCAACCACTCCGCAAAGTGGCAGGGGCTGCCCCTGCAAATGCAGGGCGGGCAAGTCGGTTTTCCCTCCCACATTCAGCGAAACGCTGGCTCCCACGCCTTGGACAAACAAGTGTTCCACGGCAGCAGGGTCGCAAAATGGGCCGGCCACTACGTCTTCTAGCCCCTGTGCCAGTACCTCTTGCAGTACCGCCATGACATCGGTGGTGCCACCCGCGCCGCAGTTGTCACCGTGGTCGACCAGGATCACCGGGCCTTCTTGCAGCGTTTTGGCGTAGGCAATGGAGGTATGGATGGGCTCGGAGGGAAAGACAAAGTCAGCACGGCGCTCCCAGGCCATGTCGGTCAGCTGTGTTAGCAGCTGCTCGGCGTAGGCCACTTCAGAGGCATCTGCGATCAAGACAGTCGATAAGCCTGCACAGTTCACATCAGACAATGGGAACCCGCCAAACACCGAAGCGTTGAGCAATTGTCCGCTGCGCTCTGCCTCCATGGCCAGGTCCATGATGTCTTTCATGGGCTGCATGGAAGGGGTTTGTTTGAGCATGTGTGTGAGCATCGGCAGGCGGCTCCACAGCATCACGGGATTCACGCGGCCTTCTAGCTGCGCCCGGATGGTGCGCCCCACGCGCGCACCAGTTTCATAGATATCCACATGCGGATAGGTGCAGTAACCAGCAATGACTGAGGCGTTGCGCACCAAGGCTTCGCTGAAGTTGGCGTGAAAGTCCAGAGCCACGCCAATGGGCAGGCCGGGGGGCGTACATGCCCGCAGACGGCGCAGCAGCTCGCCTTCGGCGTCTTGAATCCCGTCTACCACCATGGCGCCGTGCAAGTCCAAAAGAATGGCGTCACAACCTTGCCGTGCAGAATCGGTCAAAGCGCTGGCCAGCGTTTCAAAAGCATCGCGGGCCACCAGCCCGCTGGGCACTGCGCTGGCACACACGGCAAACTCCACCTCAGCGCCCATGGCTTGAGCCAAATCCAGGAAAGCTGCTGCTGCACTGTTAGTGCCTTCGCAGGCTTGACGGGCAAGCGCGCCGAAGGAGGGGCCATGCGGGTTGCCAGTGCCGCGCCGAAAGTCCGACAACTGCGTGGAGACAGGAGAGAACGTGTTGGTCTCATGGCGGATCATGGCAATGACGAACTTCATGGTGCTGCGCTTTCGGTGAGTGTGCTGGGAGGGTTTCAGCGCGGTGGATGAAGCCCGCGGCTACCCGTTCAACGAAAGTTTAGAAAGCATGAAAAGCAATGTCTAATATATAGTTAGTCTTTCAATATATATTTTTTATATGGACGAGCATCGTCTCAAATGCTTTGCTGCTGTGTATGAACTGGGCAGTGTCTCAGCGGCTGCAGTGCGCCTGCATATGACCCAGCCGCCGCTGAGCATGCTGCTGCGCAAACTGGAAGATGAGCTGGGCGTGCAGCTTTTTGACCGCAGCAGCAAGCGTCTGGTGCCTACCGAGGTGGGTCAGCTTTTTTATGTACGCGCCAGGGCTATGCTGGCAAACATGGAGTCCACCCGGCGTGAGCTGCGCAAGGTGGAGCGAGGCGCAGGCGGTGTGGTCAATATTGGTTGCCCCACGGCGGGCAGCCTGTTTGTGATTCCGTCCGTGATGGAAGAGGTTAAGCATGAATGCGCCATCCATGTGCATGAGGGTGAGGCAGGTCTTATGCTGCAGCGCTTGCGTGAGCGCAGCCTGGACTTGCTGATCAGCCGCAGCCGCCTGCACGCCCCGGAGATGGAGGTATGCCCCATCTTGCACGAACCTTTGCTGGTGGCGCTGCCGCCAGCACACCCGCTGGGCCAGCGCCACAGCATCCGGCTGGAAGAACTAAAGGGCGAGCGCTTTTTAATTCATCGCTCTTCGGCAGACTCGGGGCTGCACGAGGTGGAAATGCAGGCCTGCCAGCAAGCAGGGTTCGTACCCAATGTGGTGTATTTAGGGGGAGAAACAATCCCCATGCTGCTGATGGTGCAGCAGGGCCTGGGCGTGGCTTTTGCCCCGTACAGCTTTTCCCAGCTGCAACTGGCACAACAGATGCACATGGTGCCGCTGGAAGAGCCCGTGCTGACCACTTGCCTGAACCTGATCTGGAGCAAGCAGCATGTCCTGGCACCCGCCGCAGAGCGCGTACGCCGCTTTGTGGTGCAAGCGTTTGGAAGTACGTGACCTTGCCCCTGAAAAGGGGGCTCTCGGCTTTTTCAAAATGCAGACAAGGAGCCAGGAAATGGTTGCAACCCAGTGTCAACGAGACCGGCAGCAGCCCAGCGCACTCCTATCGCGTTGAGGGTCTTGCAGGCTGCTCTCAGCAACCTGCCATCAACAGCTTTTTCCTCCCCAGAGCTACTTGACCGGCAACCAGCAGCAGCGTCAAAGTTGGCAGGGTATTTGATAATCCAGAACTCACTCTCGGTTTGCGTTCATGATGGATAAATTGTTTCTGCAAAAGCAGGTGTTAGAACAGCTGGCCGAAGACCTGCTACAAGTTGAACAGGCAGCGCGCCAGGCCCATGAAGCTGCGACTCACGAAGAAAATGTCGCTGAAAACAAATACGACACATTGGGTCTCGAAGCCGCCTACTTGGCCACAGGCCAGGCTCGACGCGCTGAAGCTATCCGTCAGGCTATGGCCAATTGGCGCAGGTTTCACCCACACCCCTACAACGCCAGCAAAGGCATAGAGCTCGGCGCATTGGTCTGTCTGGTTGATTCCGACGAAAAGCAGCAACTACTTTTTCTCGGTCCCAACGGGGGCAGCATGAAGTTGGTCAGCGGCGCTGAACCTATTCAGGTCATCAGCAGCGAAACACCACTGGGCAGGGCCATGCTGGGAAAGTTCGAGGGTGATGAAGTGTCGATACAGATCGCTCAAATCCGACAGCAGTTTGAAGTGCTTAGAGTTCATTAGCCAGTGGAAAAGACGAATTGGTCTCCACCCCTTTGGAACAGCTGAAGGCTGCAAGCACACAGCCGAAAGTTAATCTGTGACTGCTTTCAGTGAAGATTCTGAAATGGAGCTACCGGCCAGAAGTCATCCTTGGAGGTCTTCCCATTTACGACTGCTTCAGGCTGGTTGCAGACCTTGGACCTCGAAAAGCTGACGACTGCTCTCGGTGGAAGCAGTCGCTGAAAATTCCATCCTGTGATTGACATGTCACAGCCGGCTATGCCACCACTCACTCTCGAACACTTCACGAATCGCACCGGAGGTGTACCTAGCTATGACGCATAGTTTGATCAAACGTAAGACGAACTAGACACATCGCCTCCCATCTCTGCGAGCGCTCAGTTCCGACCGTTATGCCGAGTGGCTTCAGCGCAAAATCAGGGAATCAGTCGAACTGCGATACCTTGATCCTCATTCCCATACGTCGGCACGTACCCATGAACCTGCATGAGCATCTCGGCATCCCACATTTTGTTGAACTCCGTGCGATAGTTGAATAGCAGCTTCGGCTTGTTTCCGAACGCAATCACGCGTGCCACCGCGGCGGGTGAGGGGTGCTTGTATCTTGCTCCGTTTGAACTGAAAAGGTATCGCGGACACTCCAGCGCCTGGACAAAGTCCTTCGACACGTTCTTATCGCTGCCGTGGTGCGGAACTTTCACGAGGTCAAAGCGGTGTTGCACGTCTCCATACAGTTCGCTCAGCGATGCGATCAGCCTGGAGGGGAATGCATCTGCGCCCAGAAGCACACGCTTCCCCTCATATTCCAGAACAAATGCGATGCTGCTGCCGTTGGCTTCTGTCGCGTCCTCTTTGAAATCCTGCTCAGACAAGGCCTTCACGTTTGGCAGGCCACCAAAGTGCTCGCGCCCCTCATCGCCGTAAAAAGTGGCCGTGGCAGGGATGTCCGCGTACAAATCTGCCTCGCCACACACGTCAATCCACTTCCGCTTCAGTGCTGCCAAATGCTCTGTGTCAGGCGATAGAAGCGTGATGACCGCGCCACCTGGCAATGTGATCTGTGGATAATCCCCGTTGCCAACCATTAAGGCTGTATTTTTCAGCTCAGCGTTCCAGGCCACCTTCTTCTCAAGCAACAGCCCGGTCAACCGTTCACCTTGCTTCTCGCCGAAGGTTTCCCCCGGTAGGTGACGAAAACCGTTGAACCAGAAATCGCGGACCGGGACACCGTAAAAGTCCTTCTCCAGGAGCGTCAACATGCCGCCGATGTGATCTGCATCGACATGCGTGACAACGACGAGTTCCAGTGTGCCTTGGCGGGCTGCAAGGTCTAAAAGCCGCGCTTTCAACCCAGAAGGTGCGGACGGCCCAGCATCGATCAGCAGAACATGCGGTGCTTCGCTGGGACCATATTCGATCCACAAACAATCGCCAAAGCTTGCTGGGAGAGCAGTGACAGAGAACATCGTGACCTCGCTGAGTTTTATGCGACCGGCAGGCCCAGAAATCTGGACACCTGCAGCGTCGTGAACGGGCGGTTGCGAACGCACGCAACATCAGCTGCTCGAGCGGCCGCCAACGCACCCCGAACCTCTTCATCCTCCGGGTCCGCCATGTTGAGTAGCGTCATCCCTTCGACGAGCACGTGCAGGCCAATGGTGAAGTAGGGAAGGCCTCTTGTACATGCCAGCAGCATGAGCGAGCGCGCATCCTGCCATTCAGCTGTGCCACTCCTAGCTATGCGCAGCCGATACCATCCTGCCGCAATGGGCCCATCAGGAAGCCACTCAAACCGCTTGGTCAGGTTAGTCATCCACTGAACTTGACTGCCCAAATTCTTTTGCCCGAGCGCCAAAAGGTACGCGCCAACCGCTGCCGCGAATGGATTGTCTTCTTTCTCGTAGAGCATCTGAGTCGCCACACCTCGCTGGCTTCTCGACACCTCTTCTCCAGACGCCAAATCGCGTCGCGTCAAATGCTCAATGAGTGAGCCATACACCGGGTTCATTAGCTTAAGTTCAACGGACCACTTCGCAGCCTCTCCTCCCTCGAGCGCTTTACGATGAATTGCCAGAGTGAACGCGTGGAAGTCGCGCTCGATCCATCCAACTGGATAGGGAATCAGCGTAGGGTGCCGCTTTCCCGCAGCTACAAGTATCCACTGCCTGAGGTATCCCTGTCGGAATGAATCCACAGGTCGGTCAGGAAGTACGAAGCTGTGCGACAGGCCAGCGTCCTTCGCTGCATGAAGGATCTCAACATCGTTCGCCTGCGCTACCGCGCCGGCTGCAAATTCGCGAAGCCCTTGAAGCGAGACGGCCAAAGGCTGGCCAATTCCCTTCACTTTGAGATCAGCGTCTTGAAGATGCACCGACTTGAGTGCCGCGCTGATCACTCGCGGGACAAGGGGCGCCCGTGGAGTATGGGCGCTGACGTCTGTCGTGGGTAGTCTCAGTGATGGCATCACCATCTGGTACTGCTTGCCCTCCGCGACAGAGATCACTCTGCGGACTGACGTTCCGTTGGGGAGGCCCAGGTCGACCAAGTAGTTACCGGCAGCTGGCAATTCGACTGTAGCATCCGCGAAGTGAGCAGTGGATGCTCCCACTAGGACAGGTGCGTTGGTCACTACGGGCTCGCCAATCGACGGCTGGCTTTCCGAACCTGCAATCGGCCACACAGAACACAGCAGTTCCCGGGCAGGTCCGAAAGATTTGTCGACCGGTGCTACGAATCTGATCGCTGTATTCATACGACCTCCAACTGGATGTTCTGAAACGGCGGGATCAAGAAGGTGGTCACTGTCTTGGCTGTAAGCACACTTGGACTGGCAAAGGAGGCTTGTACTGAGCACACACCGTACGGGGCTTCTGTGCGCCAAGGGTGAGTCTGGTCCTGCCGAATGACGGTATTCCCAGTCACCGTGTGGCTGAGCTCAGCGATATGGTTGGCCTGATCCTTGTCTAGTGACACATGAACAACTACGTCCGGGTCGCCAGGCAAGCAGTGCAGCTGAAAACCGGTGCCCGAGATGCCGTCGGCCTGACACTGGGGCTTTCCGCTGAAATCGTCCATCAACGCTGCCACGGCTTTCTGCAACTCGTGGGGCGAGACTGCCCAATAGTTTCCCTTGGGTCTAAACACAGCAAAGCGCGTCAGCCCCTGAAGGAGTGCCTTGGTGAAGTCGCTGATCTCCCCCACATTGCCAAACGCGGGTTCTCCGAAGCGAGCTGAATACAACACTGGGTTTGAACCGCCAAACACCTGGAGCGCATTCCCGGGCTGCAACACAGCCTGTCCGCCTTGATAGGGATTGAAAACGGTCGCGAGATCAACCGTACGACAGGCGTCAACAAAGTAGATCTGCTTCTTCGCGGCGCAGGAGCCCATTGCAAGACGGAACGACTGCACGTGGAGCGAGCTTCTCAGTAGGTCGGGATCGTCGCCTGAATCTCCAAGGAGCAGGTGCGTGCCCACCCCGTCACCGAGGCCGTGACCGCAGAAGAAGAAGATCGCGACGTTGTCGGCATCGGAGTTCGCTCGGTCTTTCCACGCCTGAGCCGAATTTCTTACGTGAGGCCAGGTCGCTTGGGCAATCTGTTGACTAAGCCCAGTGGAGTCTGTGTACGTCGCCGGCGTTGGCTGCGAAATCAAGATCTCGACAGACTTCAGCGGGGCCTCCGAGTTGGTCAGTGTTTTGTCCACCCACTCAAGCATTGCCATTGCGGAAAGTGGCGGCGAAGTCAGCTGTCCCATCTCGCGATGCTGCGGATTGACCGATCCAGTTCCGCCTTTAAGGTGTGGATATGCCCCGACACCGACGATGAAGACATGGGTCCCCGGGCCTGGTGTCCCATCCAGACGAAAAGTTGTCATCGTGCCCTCGCCCTCGCTGCAGTCCTGACATCAACGAGATTCACCCCCCCGCGCAACAGCGACTGCCTCGTGCTTGAAAACACAGGTGCCTTCTTCGCGGGGTCAGAGATAGTCAAGACAACCGCAAACTTGACACCGGCCTCCGGGTAGTCAGTACCTGCGCGCGTGAGGGAGTCGACCACGAGACGCCATTGACTGGTTCCCCCGAGGCGGGAGAACTTGCGCCCGTAATGCTTGACGGGCCACCACTTCGCGCCATGCGTGATCAGGTTCTTTTCCAGCGTGCCCGGATGATCCGGCTTGAGGCGGCCTTTGAAGCTGACCTCGCCAGTCTCGTCATCGACCTGCTCCTGCCGCAGGTAAGCATCAAGATTCACTCTCGCGAACTCAGCTTGATGTAGGCGATCGAGAGGCGGTGAATAGGCGATCGTGAGATGAACATCACCCCGTGTGACGCCATCAGCAACGAGAACGTCCGGCCATTCGAAGTCGAACGATAGCTCGCGCCCCACGGGAAGCGTGTCCTTAAAAACCAGAGTGATTGAGGTGTCGTCGGTTGCCAGCATGCTGTCGACGGAGCCCGGCATGCCGAAGCCAGCAAAGTCTTTACAGACATCCTTGAGAAGCTTGTCGTCTAGCAACGCCGGCATCCTGGCGAAATGGAACATCATCGCCATGAGTAGTTCTCGCGGCTGTTGTCCTTCAATCCGTTGGTCAAGTAATGCCAACGTTTTCGCCACCAAGGGTGCCGCATAGCTAGTGCCCTCGCTTGGCGCCAGATTGCATACGTGATCGATGGAGCGAAGCGGCATTCCGCCAGCCACACAGCCGCCAATGTGAGCGAAGTCTGGCTTGATTCCAGCTGCAGTCGCAGGACCGCGCCGCGAGTAGCGCGCTGGGCGTGTCTGCCCATTTTTATCCAGCGGCTCAAAGGCGCCGATCGTGAGGTTTCGTGCCGTCTCTCCGGGTACGTAGAGCCGGTCAGCGCCGAGGGGCCGGTAAGATACCAAATCCTGCAGGGCAGGCGTCGCACTGTCCGGCCAGCGATTGCGCACCTTCAAGCCTTCCAAGTTGCCCGCAGAGATCACGAAAATTACATCGTGTTTGTCAGCAATCTGGTCGAGGATCGCGGCGTAAGGGCTGTAGCCGTTCTGATCCGTCATTTCTTCAGGGTTGAGGCTGAGGTTGATCACTCGCAATCCTGCGGGCTTCACTGAACTCAGCTGCACATCTAGCTGCCGCATCATTCCCAGGAAGCCTTGTTCGAAGTTGTCCTCTAGCTTGTTGTGATCTTCTGAATAGAGGTCGAAGTCGAAGAAGCAACACGGGTCTGATTCGATGGGCTGCCCCGGGTTGAATGCGGCGCCATTTACTAATAGGCCGGCTATGAAGGTCCCGTGATCCCGCTCGCTGTCAGGCTCACGCATGTAGTCGAGGGAGCCCGCCACCACCTGAGGAGCCCCGTATGGCGGCTAACGCCCGCATCAACAATGCCGACAACTGGGTAAGGAATTCCGGCCTGTGGCTGCGGCAGTAGCACTCGAAGGGGGCTGGTGGTGGGAGCCGCGGTCGTCGATGCCTGGCTGCCGCGGCTGATGCCGGCGCCAAGGGCGTAGCGCCGAACAAGCGCTGACTCGTCGAGGAACATCATGACTTTGACCAGCAGTTGTTCGTAGGCGCCGCTGCGCACTATTTCAGACGAGAACTGGACCGTAGTGACGTGGAGTGCCTTCCACTCACTGCTTGACGACCAGATCTTCAGCTTTGGCGAAATACCGCGGAGGTTCTCCCGAAACGCACGAAGGGCGCGACGAACTTCGACTCGCTCGTCCGCAGCATCACTCAGGCTGGCCTCATCCACGAAAAGCTCGACAGTGAAGTATCTCGCCGCAGGCCACCTGGAGAAATGACGAACTGCCTCATCGAGGCCGAAGCCACGCTTATCCTTGAGGGTGGGTAAAGCGATGTCTTCGATAGCTCCGGTTTCCGAGCGTGCGGAGCTCGCCTTGAGCTTGTTCTTTTTGTCCCGCTTCGTGACCTTCAGCTCGGCTCTCTCGATCGCTCCCGAGACGTGTTCCAGCGTGGATGGAGTCACTTCAAAGAAGAGCTCTCCCAGCGCGCCCGAACCGACGAGCGGTAGGTTCTTAGGCTTGAAGAGCGCTTCCATCGGGCGGTGCGACTTCGCAAGAGCAGTGGACTGCAGCCTGACCTTCACGAACCCCAACTGCCGATTGGAAGATGCTTGGAGGCTCGTTCGAATGGAATCTACCTGCTTAAGGAGGCGCTGTTTGTGTCGAGCGAACTCGGCATCCTTTCCCTCATAGAAATCCTTCGTACCCCCGCCTCCCCCGTTTTCTGGGATCTTCATGTACTGCTTGGTTTGTAAAACCACTTGGACGGGGTTGTTAGCCATAAGATGCGTGTGCTACATGCGCTCAGGAGAGCGTTTCAGGGCTCGGCTGACCGAGGGTTGTGTCATGTTGGTGGCTTCACCAAGGTCGGATTGAACGATTTTAATATCGCGATAGTCGAGGGCTTGTTGAAACCAATGGGCCTCATCATGTTGCAGTGCTTCGCGAATTGGGTTCTTGCGATTACTTGCCGAGAGGTCGAGAAAGAGCTGAACCGCAGCCATCACTGAAGGGTGGTCCTTGGAATTTAGCGTCATGTGCCGCTTGATGAAGTCGCACAGCGTCTCGATCTCCGAGCCGCTGTACCCGTCTGTCAGCCAGGTCAGAACTCTGATGGCTCCAGTTTTGATATCGAAGCCCTGAACGTAACGCTCGATGATCTTAAGCCGAGTCGGCGCATCTGGAAGTCCGATCTCGATGCGTGCATCGAACCGCCGCCAAACTGCAGGGTCCAACAAACTCTCATGATTCGTGATTGCAATCGTCAGCCCCAGCGGCGAGCGCGCATCCATCGCTTGCAGCACTGCGTTAACGACACGCTTCACTTCTCCGAGTTCCTGAGGGTCATCACGAAGCTTCGCGATGCCATCAAACTCATCCAGAAGAAGTACACACTGATATCGATTCGCAAAATCGAAGAGGGCGCGAATATTTCTCGCAGTTGTCCCAAGGTAGGAGCTGGTCAACCCGTCCAATCGCGCCAAAACCACCGGTAGACTCAGCTGAGCCGCAGCCCACAAAGCGAGTCGAGTCTTTCCAGTACCAGGCGCGCCAAAAAAAAGCGCCGTACGAGGAACCTTTAGGCCCGCACTCTGCAGTTCGTAGGCGCCCGCCCACTGCATTGTCAAATGGTTGACCGCGAGCTCCAGCCTGCTGTTCAGTAAAGGGGGCTCCAGCTCGGCAAGCCGATCGACGGTCAGGATCTCAGCGAGCGGAGCACTGGTCTCCTTATCCACCGGAGGATAGGTGTTGGCCGTCATTACCTCGCCGGCGGAGACCGCCCTCGAGCGCACCACTCGTGAGGGCACCATCTTTCCCACACTGCCTTGCTTCGCACTTTCGAGGACATCGTCGATTGCCTTGACCTCATCGGCACTGCCCGCCTTGCGCAACGCCTCACGTAGACGCTCGGCCTGCTGCATTGCTGTAGCTGGCTTGTCGCGCACTGCAGCGCGAAGCAGTGCTAGTACGATTGGGAAATGCTCCATACTCAAAATATCAATTCATATGCATTCAAATGAATATTTTATCATCAATGTTGATTATTGATGCAATCTAATATAGAGGAAATGCGTGAATTTTGATTTTTCATGCAAGGTTAATTTTGACGAGCTCGGACTGCACTCCCCAACACCGACTGAGATAGGGGCTCATGCACGCCCCTCAACTTAGTGCCCAGCCTCCGACCGAACTGGTAAGTCTCAAGCTTGAAACAGAGGTCACGGCACTGGTGCTGTTCAAGCCATCCTGTCGACGGGCTATGCTTTGCTGGACCGGTTCTGCCTGCTTTCGCTGCACTCTAGGCGCTCACGGCGGGGATCTGACCCTAAGCGGACCATGACCAAGCGAAGTCGAAAAGCCGCACTCGCTGCATAACAGACCTACAACCAAAGTGCTTTGGCGATCTCAGACAACACACACAAGCCTAACTAAGCATCAAAACAAAAAGCGCTCCATTGGAGCGCTTTTTTCATAGCATTTAAGGTAACACCGTAAAGCCAGACGTTTAGATATTGCAAGAAAAAACACTCAGATGTTTCTGAGTTTACGACTTTGCAGTTACAAACCATCGCCCCGCAAAACCGCATGAATACTAGCCCTGAGTTTACGACTTTAATTGCGCGTTTACGACTTTAATTACCCAGAATAAAAAGCAACGCTGGAAACTGAGTTTTCACTCCACGGTCACGCTTTTGGCAAGGTTGCGCGGCTTGTCTACATCGGTGCCGCGCGCCACAGCGGTGTGGTAGGACAGCAGTTGCAGTGGCACCACGTGCAAGATGGGGCTGAGAGCGC
>ENA-OFCF01000173-OFCF01000173.1-metagenomes-genome-assembly--contig:-NODE-173-length-31744-cov-9.188457_pt1 | contig 31744 bp, 19 predicted proteins | sample MGYA00153387_OFCF01 | MGnify analysis MGYA00153387 | reverse complement strand
CGTTTAAACCCATACGGCTCTAGGGAAATTCAAAAATCTAGCGAGGGAATATGCGACTTATGCCACAGAGAAGAGCAAGGATGGGAAGATAAAAGCTTTGCGGAGACATCGGTAGAGTATTGTTCTTTAATAATGTTAGAACGCCATGCGCACACCACAGAGCCAGGTCCAGCCATTGAAGTCACCGCCGCCATCGCTAGCACCGTCCATGCAACTGTATTTCACGCCCGACATGACTTTGAGTTTCTGGCCGTGGAAATAATAATTCAACCCGGCATAACCAGCGAAGTAGGCATCGCCGCGGATGTCACCGAGGTCGGGGGCGCAGGCTTCGTAGCGACCGGGAAGGACGACTCCGCCGCCGTTATCATCATTGCTGCCCGCGACTTCCCAAGTGGTGATGAGTTGCAGGTTTTTGGTGAACGAGTAGTTCGCCATTGCGGATAGAGCGTAAACATTTGCCGCGCCATTCACACCATCCGCCCAGAGTAATTCTGTGGTTAGATCAAATGGACCTTCGGTGATTTGGTTAGAAATTGAGATGCAGTCCGAGTAGCTGGGAGATTTTAGGCACTCATCGGTTTCTTGGAATCCGGGGTCGGTGTTGTGGAGGTATTGAAACTTTACTTCTGCTAGATCGAATCCGGTGTTCTTGGTGTAATCGTAGCCGATCTTGCCGAGCACCATCGTACCGCCATCAAAGTGAGAAAATTCGTCCACGCGGTCGTTGCTGAAGACGCCGATGTAGTAGAGCCAACCGCCAGCGATGCCTTTGCCGTTGATCCAGGCACCAGTGAGTTCGCCGCCGTAAAGCATATTGCCCACGGCCGAGCGCTCGAAGGGCAGAAAATCTTTTGAGGAATATTCCTGTTCGCGGTTAAATTTTAACTCAGTTTTTCCGGCGGATAGATTGAGCGCATCATTTTCTGCATAGGTGAAATTGAATTCCGGCGTGCGTTTGTAGATGCGGGGTGATAGATCTGGATTGAGATCTACCAGATTAAAAAATGACAACTTGCCGAACATTTTGGCCTTCAAGCCGAGGCGCATGCGTCGCACTTCGACATTGCCCCAGTTCCAGTCATCAGGGCGGTCCATTGAGCCATAGTTTCCGGTGTCGTTAGATCCGGCTGCGTATTGAGTTTGGAGCTGGCCAATGATGGCGAGTTCTTGCAGGACGGGATTTGCATCGTTTTTGTAAAGCGTCGGCACCGACCAGATCCGATCCCATTCTGAGCCTGTAGCGAGTTTTCCGACTAACAATCCGGTGGCGCCTGTTTGGGGTTGGGAAAGAATTGTCTGTGGGGTGTTTTCGGCGGTTGCGGGGATCGAAAATCCAAGACTAGCAAACAGTAGGGCAGTGGCGGCGCGTGGTGAGATCATGAGGTGAGCGAATGTGGATATCCGGCGTCGTCGCTGGACTATGGATTGATACCAAATGCCGCGCCACGAGCAGGGGATTCACGATGCAGACGCGTGCAATCCGCGATCAAGCCGTGAGCAACTGACGCGAAGCATCTGAAAGAATCGGGTCAGTCCGGGGCCATTTCAGCCTTCGCCAGGCGGAGTGACGACCACCACACGCTCGACCCCGTGTTTGGAAAATTCTTCCCAGTAACGTTTTTCCCAAGCTGTGGTGCGCGATCGGCGCTCTTCTTCACTGAGTTTTTCCCATGCCGCAAAGCCAATGGCGCGCGCGAGGTCGCGGTCGGCGAGGCGCACGGAGAGTTCATCCCAAAAACTTTCGTTGCGGAATTCATCGTAACATTCGTGGTAAAACAAGCGCTCTTCGATCTCCTGTTTCACCCGGAAGCGCTGGGTTTCTTCATCAAATTCGATCCAATCGCCCAGTCCGGAATGCCCGGCTTTTTCCAGAATTTTGCTTTCCAGATCTTCGAAAGCCGACACGCGATCACTGGCGGATTCCTTTTGATTCCACGACGCGACATTGGCCGCGAGGCTGACCATTTCCACCAAAGTCGCAAGTTCATGATCTGACAGCCGCAAGTGCATTAGTGCCGCCAACAAACCACCTCCGGTCCTCGCCCGCAAGCTCGCAACCGAATCCGCCGGATTTTACCTTGATCGGGGGGGCGGATGTGACAAACAAGAGCGCACTTTATGCAAGTTCTACAACAAGCGTGACGCTAGCATCACCCTCCATCATTCATTCATCGCAAGCCATGACAGAGCAGGACTTTTTCTCCTTCGCCTCCGCGCCATCCCCGGACGCCCGCATCCGTGAATTGAGAAAATTGCTGGAGCATCACAACCGACTTTATTATATCCAAACAAAACCGGAAATTTCTGATGCGGATTATGATAAACTCTACCGCGAACTCGAGGATCTCGAAAAAAAGCACCCGCAATTTTACGATTCTAACTCTCCAACTCTTCGCGTCGGCGGCACACCCAGCGAAGGCTTCCAACAAATCCGCCACACCGTGCCAATGCTTTCCATCGATGACGTGTTCGAACTCGGCACCGACGCCCTCGCCAAATCCGGCGCAACACGTCCAGACCAAGAGTTGATAGATTTCTATCAACGACTGCAAAAAAATCTCGGTCGCAAGGATATCACCGTCACCATCGAACCGAAGATCGATGGTGTGGCCGTTTCCCTGCTCTATCAGGATGGAAAGCTCATTTATGCCGCCACCCGCGGCGATGGCACCACGGGTGACGACGTGACCTCTAACGTCCGCACCATTCGCAGCATACCGCTAGAACTTGTGACAAAATCCATGGAGACTCCGGAAGTTGACTTGGAGAAAATCCTTCCTTATCTTCCAGCCCATGGACGGCACCAAAAAAGCACTGCACCTCGCGGATCGGCTGCGCATCGCCCGGAGGAAAGCCTCTGCGAAAGGCTCATTGCTGACCTCGCAGCAAGTCATGGAAACGATCTTCAGGAACGGATCAGACAGGAAACCCAATCCATTCTTGAGTGGGGAACTGATACTGGTTGGATCCTCTCGCCAGACGAATTATTTGAAGTCGTCCAAGATTGGAAAGAACTAGGCGGGCAATCAGAACACACGGTTTTTCACATCGAGAAGCTGGCTCGCGTGATCAAATTTACGCTCCCACCGAGTTTCGGAGCACAAGGGAGCATTGCCTATCTAAAAAATATTGGTGCCGCCAATCGTCTTTTTGGCGATGACATTCGATTTCACGGCATCCTAAAAACAGATCAGGGGCCCGCGTTTGTGATTTCACAACCTTATGTCCACGGATCGGAGCCAGAACCCGCAGAAGTCTCCGCATGGTTTGGATCTAACGGCTACCTTTCCGCCGGGCACAACCGCTGGAAAAATCTGGAAACCGGCACCGAAATCGCCGACGCCCACATCGGCAATCTTATCAAAACTGAAAATGGCGAACTCGTCCCCATCGATCTTCAGGTTCTATCCGAAGGCGATGTTTTCTCTTCATCTGCCATCCACCATCCACCATGCAAAATCCCTGCTCTGCTTGAAATCCGCGGCGAGATTTTCATGCCGAACGAAGCATTCGCCGCAATGAATGCCGAACGCGATGAAGCAGGCCTACCAACCTTCGCCAATCCGCGCAATGCCGCTGCTGGAACTCTCAAGCAACTCGACCCGAAAATCGTCGCCAAACGCCCGCTGGCATTTCTCGCCCACGGTCTCGGTGCCTACGATGGCGATGCTCTAAAAACTGAACACGATTTCCATAACCTGCTAGACGATCTCCACATTCCACGCAATCAACCGCTCTTCACAGCACACAATCTGGATGAAATGTTAGATTTTGTCGAGCGCATCAATCGTGAGCGCCACCAGCTCGACTACGGCACCGATGGCGCAGTGATCAAAGTGCTTGATCGTGCAGAACGAGAAAAACTGGGTTTCACCTCGCGCGCCCCGCGCTGGGCCGCCGCCTACAAGTTTCTACCAGAACAAAAAGAAACGAAGTTAGAAAATATCATTATACAAGTTGGCCGCACCGGAGTGCTCACACCCGTAGCAGAACTGGCACCAGTTCTGATATCTGGCTCCACCGTTTCCCGTGCGACTTTGCACAATCAGGACGAAATTGATCGCAAAAAAATCCATGTGGGTGCCACCGTGTTAGTCGAAAAAGCCGGAGAAATCATTCCCGCCATCGTCAAGGTGACCCGAGAAAAAACCGGCTCACCGATCTTTTCTATCTACGACCACGTCGGCGGGAAATGCCCATCATGCAGTGGACCGATCTCGCAGGAGGAAGGATTTGTCGCGTGGCGCTGCACCAATTTTCAATGCCCTGCACAAGCCGTCACTCGCATCTCACATTTTGCATCACGCAAGGCACTCGACATCGATGGACTCGGAGAAACCGTGGCGGAAGCCTTGGTGCGTCACAGCCACTGCCGGACACCTCTCGACTTGTTCGATTTGTCAGAAAGCATTCTTTCCAACCTCAATCTCGGCACCGAAGAATCACCTCGTCGCTTTGGTGAGAAAAACGCTGCTAAAATTCTAGCTTCGTTAGAAATCGCAAAGTCCAAACCCTTGCAACGTTGGCTGTTTGCCATGGGCATCCGCCAACTCGGAGAATCCGCCGCGAAAGAACTCGCACGCCTCCATCCAAATCTGACAGAAGTCGCAAGTTCTACTATTTTAGCGGAACTGCTTCGCGACACTCGACCGAACGCAAAAAAGCAAAACGAACTGCTGGCAAAACACTCGATCACTGGCGATGTCGGACCCGCCGTGGCGGATGCTGTGATCACTTTTTTCAAATCAGAAGCAGGCCAGCACACGCTTTCTCGACTGGCCGAACTTGGCATCAATCCCCAAACCGCGAGTCATCAGCTTCAGGCTTCTAACGAAGCTCTGCCGCTCTCTGGAAAAACCTTCGTCATCACTGGCACGCTCAGCATGGATCGCGATGCGATGAAGGAATTCATTGAGAGCCATGGCGGCAAAGTCAGTGGCTCAGTCTCAGCCAAAACTCACTTCGTGCTTGCGGGTGAGGGCGGCGGCTCCAAACAAGACAAAGCCAATCAACTCGGCGTGCCAGTGATCAATGAAGCCGCACTAGCAGAAATGATCACAGGCTGAAAAACGAGTGATCTCAAAGTAGTCTCGGACTTCAGTCCGAAACTATTTAAATAGTAAGAACCCAGAACCAGGCCGAACTTCTGCAGGTGGCTCGATATTAAATGTAATAACGTCACCTATCCGATAAGACCCGTAAGCGATGGGAATGACGGTGAGGCAGATCATCTGCTCATCATTTTCCACCACCCGTGAGGCATGAACAATGGCTGCGCAGTTAGGGCTTTTTTTCACTGAGAGAATATCATCCGGCCGGAACTCGCGAGCGGCTTCTGCTTCTTGAGTGGGAAACACATAATCGATGATGACGGGAAACGGCGCTGGTTTACTGAAATCATCGGGTTTTACTAAAGCTCTGGCACGAACGACAAAGCCATCTGATAGAAAATCATTCTTGCCGAGCGTGCGGACTTTTTCCACGAGGTAGTCGCCTTCGATGTAGGTCAATGCCAGTGGACGCTCGAAATTGGTGAGGTAGTTGCGCATCAAACGTGAATTGAAGCGCTCGAGATTGTCACCGTTGAGCGGAAAAAATTTGCTGTAGAGGCCCTTGGGGTCCAATAGATTTCCGTTAGGAACGGTGAGCACGGTGTAGCGGGTCAATTGCGGCAGCCGACCGAGGCGGCGCAGGATTTCATAGTTACGCGGGATTTCCGGGTTTCCGAACACATGCAGGCAGACGGTCCAACTGACGACTGCGAAACACAGCGCGAGCAGATTTGCTAACAACCACCAGAAATACGGTGGTCGCTTTGGCGCGGGTTCTTCGATGATGCGAGGCACGGTGAATTCGGGATGGTTCGTTCAGAGACGCTGCACAACTATCCCGATTTCTCGGGATTTGAAACTGCAAATCCACATGAAATTCAAAAGGAGGATAGCCGTCCCGGCTGTCTTGGCGAATGGGCATTTTGCCTGTTCTGGAAGTTCATTCTGTAGCGGTAAGGATTCACAACTTTCGCGAGAGCAGCCAAGATGGCTACTGTCCTAGACAGCCGAGACGGCTATCCTCCCTTCACGCGCGCAGCGATGGCGGTGGCGGCGATCTGCGCTGTGGTCCAAGCGGCTTGAAAGTTGAAGCCGCCGGTGATGCCATCGATGTCGATGCACTCGCCAGTGAAATAGAGGCCGGGCGTGACGCGGCTTTCCATGGTCCGAAAGTCGATGCATTTTCGCGAGACCCCGCCGCAGGTGACGAATTCATCTTTGTGGGTGGTCTTGCCAATGACGTCGAATCGAGAGCCTTTTAATGCATCAATCAGTGCCTGTGTCGCGGGTTTTGAAATTTGCCCCCATGTGACGGTGTCATCGATTCCGCAGCACTCGACGATGCGTTCCCACAGGCGTCTGGAAACCGGCGGGATCGGTGTGTTATAGATTCGCTTGGCACCTTGATGGCTGCGATTTTCTGCGAAACGATTCCGCAATGAGGCCAGATCCAGCTCGGGAAGCCAATCGATGAGAATGGCAAAATGATGATGGCACGCCGCCATTTCACGAGCTTCCCACGCCGACAAGCGCAGGATCGCCGGGCCGCTGAATCCGCGATGCGTGACTAACAGTGGTCCACGCTGAGACGTTTTTGCTCCATCCATCCGCACAATAACATCCGGGTGAGAAACTCCTGCTAGTTCGTGCAGGCGCGCATCGGCGACGTTGAAAGAAAATAGCGATGGCAGTGGTTGCTCGATGTTTTGGCCGAGCTTTTCTAACACTCCACGAAGTGTAGCGGATTGCAACGAGCCAGTGGCGAGGCAAATGGCACGAGCGAGAATTTTATCCGCGCAGCCTTCGAATTCGAGTGAAAATCCGCCGTTTTCAGATTGCTCGATTCCGATCAGCACGTGCTTTAAAAACAATGGCACTTTGCATGAACGGGCACACTCCACAAAACATTCGATCACAGTTTCTGACGAATCAGTAACAGGAAACATGCGTCCATCTGCCTCGGTCTTGAGTGTGACACCATGACTCTTGAACCAAGCAATCATATCCGCCGGCTGCCAACGGTGGAATGCAGCGAGTAGCTCGCGTGATCCGCGCGGATAGTTTTTTGCTAGATCTTTTGGATCAAAACACGCATGAGTGACATTGCAGCGACCACCACCGGAAATCCTAACTTTTTGGAGAACCTGATTGCTTTTTTCAAAGATCGCGACTTTCCGTCGCGGTGCTATTTCGGCATACTGGATCGCAGCAAAAAAACCGGATGCACCGCCGCCAATGACGGCGAGATCGAGTTCATCGGCAAGTACGTTCATCAAGCGACGTTGCACCGAGCGGATGTCACGAGAAAGCACAATTTCTGAAATCCATCTTGCCGCAAGTGTTTGAAAATTTCAGTTTTGCGAGCCGCAGCTCTTCTTGCACATGACCGATGCTATCCAATCCGAATTTATTTTCGCCCTGTGCAATCCGGGCTCGGAAACGGCCTTGAAATTGGAAGTCGCGTGCGGCGGCTTGGCTTGGCGCTCTGGCTACCAACGACGTGGTTTCGTCACCTTCAAAGCGGATTCGGAATTTTCACTCGAATCTCTCGACGTGCAGCTCGCTTGCGCGCGGCGATTGTGTCTATCACTTGGCAAGTTCGCCACACGTGAGGACGCTGCTCAATTTATCTATCAGAAATTTCCATCAGGCACTCTGATTCATCACGCGCGATATTTTGAGCGGAAAATGCAGGGAATTCACCACGATGCACCGCAGGCGAGCGTTCACTACGGCAATCTCATTGGCACGGTTGTGGAATTGTCACCTAACGAATTTTGGGCTGGCATTCATCGGCACGGGCGCTTTCTGAGTCCCGATCCCGCAGGTGATCCTGGCATTGTGATGTCTGCGGATTCACCCTCCCGTGCTTGGTTGAAACTCGAAGAAGCGCTGCGATTTTTCGATCTGAAAATCACTAGTGCAGACATCGTGGTGGAACTCGGCTGCGCTCCCGGTGGCGTGGTGTTAGCTTTGTTGCAGCGCGGGGTCTCGGTCATCGGCGTGGACCCGGCAAAAATGGCGGACGTGGTAAATGCATCTGCCATTGCCTCAAGAGAAAACGCCCCGCTCGGATCGCCATGGTTTTTCCACTGTCGCAAGCCGGCAGCCCTCGCCGCCAAGCGCGATCTCGGGCAAGGAGTGACCTGGTTTATGTCGGACATGAACCAATCTCCTGAGGTGGTACTCAAGGAATGCGCACGATTTATCGCCATGGCTCCAACCATACGCGGTGTCTTGATCACTTTGAAATTAACAGATTTGTCGCAGGTGGTTGATCAATGGAAATGGTTTGAAACGTTGAGCGCCTTGAGCTTTCAAACGATCCGGCTGCAACAACTCAGTGCACACCACAAGGAGTTCGCATTACTGGCATTAAAATGATGCGCCTGTTGTTTTGAAACCCCGACCTGAGTATTACTTTCTAATTATCATGAACGAATCTTATTTCATCCCGGAATTGCTCTTGAACATCTAGCTTCAATAACCATACATTCCGTTTGATTCAAATTAGAACGTTGTTTGAGATTTCAACATGAACGATTCCCATTCTCCATCAGCATTCAATGCCCCGCACGTCGATGCTCTCGCGCCGTTATTTCCGGGATATGAAATCCATTCGCTGATCGCCACAGGTGGCATGGGGGCAGTCTATCAAGCGGTCCAAAAATCGCTGGATCGCGTGGTTGCTATCAAAATCCTGCCTCAGGAGTTCAGTAAAGATGCTTCATTCTGCGCCGGATTCGAAGCCGAGGCGAAAGCGATGGCCCGCCTCAACCATCCCAATCTCATCAGCGTTTATGACTTCGGTGAGGTCAATGGCATGCTTTTCATCATCATGGAGTATGTCCCCGGGCAGTCGCTTTTCCATTCGTCTCATGGCATCGCCATCGATCCCGGCGAGGTGATTCGTCTGGTTAGCTCTATCTGCAGCGGTCTAGCACATGCCCACGAAAACGGCATCATCCACCGCGATATCAAGCCGTCCAACATCCTTCTCGATCTGAGTGCCCAACCGAAAATCGGCGATTTCGGGCTGGCCCGTCCAGTGGAGCGAAAAGATCAGGAAGGTGAGGAAATTTTTGGCACCCCACATTACACCGCGCCGGAAGTCCTCAGTTCACCCCAATCCGTCGGTTTCCGCGCAGATATTTTCTCAGTCGGTGTGTTACTGCACGAATTGCTCACGGGGAAACTGCCCGCCGATGACATGCGTCCGGCATCCGTCATCAGCCATTGCGATCTCCGCTTCGACGCGATCATCCGGCGCGCCACCAATCTCCAACCCGAATTGAGATATTCCGACGCGACGGAAATCATCAAGGAACTGCGGATGATTTCGTCTCCAGCTGGCCAGCGAGCTATGCAAAAGTCCGGCCCGCCCACACCGACCCGTCGGACACTTGCAAACCGGGCCAAAGCCGCAAAATCAAAGGCGGCTCCATCCGCCATTACATCATTGATCTGGATTCTATCACTCGGCGCGTTCGCGGTGTTCATGTACTTCCGATTGCAAAATGGACCCAAAGTCGTGGTCATCCGCTCGGGAAATTATCCAGCGGAAACGCCGCCAAAACCACCTAAGGAAGAACCTACCGCCCCGCCGGAACACATTCCCGACACGCCGCCGGAACCTGCACCCGAACCACCGCCCGCGCCAGAAACAGATCAGCAGCCGATCACACCGCCGGAGCCGATACCGGAGCCGACACCACTGCCGCAGCTGCAGCCCCAGCAGCCAGAAATCTCCGTCGAGCCGAAGCTAGACGTCAATGGTTTCTACAGCCGTGCCCGCAAAATAATGTTAGATCGCGTCACGCCGTTGGTTGCCGCTCGCGACAAGGAGCTAGACAAAAATGTCGATGCCTTGAAAAGAAATCTGAACCGTCTGGTCCGCAAAATCGAATACCCAACCTATCAGAAAACATTTAGCTCCAGAGTCGATGTTTATATTGATTCATGCAAAGCAAACGGCAACCGAATTGCCAGTCAGTTTACGGCAAAATTGGCAGAAATTCCGGAGTTCATTGATGTTCACAAAGAGTTTTACGACACGCAAAAATCCATTGATCAGACACTCGTGACAGAAGTTTCCAAACTTTCCGCCACTTATATCATGGGACTTCAAAAACAAATCGAACGCTCAAAACTCGAAAAAGACACGCCTGCCATCTCGATGATCGAGCAGGAAATCGACCTCGTCCGAAAAAATCCAAGCTATTTTCTCAAACAGATGCTCGGTGATGACATCGCTCTGACTGAGGCGGCCCGCACAAGTGTAGAACCGTTCGACAGTAGCTCGATTCGCCGCTTGCCATTCTGAACACTTCTGCTGGCGGAAACCCGATTCCGGCATAAGTTCGCGGCGTGCCTTCCCCAGCAAGCCCCACTCCATCCATCCGTATTCGAGGTTGCCGTCAACACAATCTCCGTGAACTCGATCTTGATATTCCGTTAGGTAAACTCACCGTAGTGACCGGACCTTCCGGCTCGGGAAAATCCTCACTCGCGTTCCACACGCTCTACGCGGAAGGCCAGCGCCGCTACGTTGAAACCTTCTCGCCATACGTCCGCCAGTTTTTTGATCGCATGGACAAGCCGGATGTCGATTCGATCGAAGGCATCCCGCCCGCCATCGCCATTGAGCAAAAAAACCATGTCCGCACCACCCGTTCGACTGTCGGAACGCTCACCGAAATCAATGATTATCTCAAACTGCTCTTTGCTCGGTTAGCCACCGCGTATGACCCGGCAACCGGTGAATCGATCCAACCCGATTCACCAGAATCCGCAGCTGCATGGACTCTCGAAAACCTTAAAAACCAAGCAGTTTACATCACTTTTCCAATACCCATTCCAGCTAACACCCAAGCCGACGAACTTTTCCCCTTTCTCAATCAACAAGGATACCTCCGCGTCCTGATCGACGGAAAAATCGTCCGCACGGACGAACAAACCGCGTCGGGAATTAAAAATTTCAAATCTCAAGTGATCGTTCTTCAAGATCGACTCACAGCAACTAACAAAACAAAAAATCGCTTAGTAGAAGCCCTCGAAGCCGCTTTCGGATTTGGCAAAGGACATGCTGCCGTGATCGATGCATCGTCATTTGATGATCGGACTTCGGCTTTCAAAATTCAGCGTTCGTTCTCGAACAGTTGGACCAATCCCGCCACCGGATTCACTCTCCGACCGCCCGTTCCAGCGCTGTTTTCATTCAACTCACCGCTCGGTGCTTGCCCAAAATGCCGTGGTTTCGGCCGCATGATCGGTCTAGATCTAGCAAAAGCCATCCCCGATCCCAGCCTGCCAATTTCTAACGGAGCGATCAAGCCGTTCCAAGGTGAACGCGGTGACGAATGCCAGCGGGATCTCATTCGTTGTTGTCGAGAACGCAAAATCAATATCAACACCCCATGGGAAGATCTCACAGAAGCTGAGCAAGAATGGATTTACTATGGAGATCGTAAAACCGAGTCGATCACACCGGAAGCACTCGAGGAAATCTGGCGCAGCGGCGATTGGTATGGCGTGAAAGGGTTTTTCGACTGGCTAGAAACCAAGGCCTACAAGATGCACATCCGTGTCTTCCTGTCCCGCTATCGATCCTACACCACCTGCCCGACTTGCCGTGGCAAACGTCTCCAACCGGAAGCTCTCTGTTTTAAAATCGACAACAAAACGCTGCCTGATCTCAGCACTCTCTCTATCACCGATCTGGTGCCGTGGTTTGCTGATCTCAAATCAAAAACTTCTCATCTCAAATCCAAAGATCCCACGCTGGATCTAGTCCTCACAGAAATCCATTCACGCCTTTTCTACCTCGATCAAGTCGGACTCGGCTATCTAACGCTAGACCGACCCACGCGAACTCTCTCAGGTGGTGAAGTGGAACGTGTTAATCTAACCACATGCCTCGGCTCTTCCCTCACCGGCACACTATTTGTGCTAGACGAGCCAACCGTCGGTCTCCACGCGCGTGACATTGATCGCTTAGTCGCGGTGATGCACAACCTCCGCGACAAAGGAAATACTTTAGTCGTAGTAGAACACGAACAAACCGTGATGTTAGCCGCCGATCACCTAATTGATCTCGGTCCTGGCGCCGGTCAGCATGGCGGCAACATTGTCTATCAAGGAAATCCAATCACCAAAACCAAAAAATCCAATCATCAAGAAGGCACGTTGCCATGGCTCAATGGTCAAAAATCGATTGAAATCCCCAAAATCCGTCGCACACCAGACCATCGCCTGCTTTCGATCAGGGGGGCCACACGTCACAACATCCGCAAGCTCGACGTCGATATTCCACTCGGCCTCTTTGTTTGTCTAACCGGTGTTTCTGGCTCAGGAAAATCCACTCTCGCGCACGATGTCATCTATCTCAATCTCGCTCGTAAGCTCGGTAAGGAAGTCGATGGCGAGCCCGCCTTCATCAAGCAAATTTTAGGAGAAAAAGACCTAACACGTGTAGAGCTGGTAGATCAGACCGCAGTCGCACGCACTCCGCGATCAACCCCTGCGGTGTTTCTTGGCGCGTTCGATCCAATTCGTCAACTCTTCTGCGAATCCGAATCTAGCAAAGCTGTTGGCCTCAAACCCGGATTTTTTTCCTTCAATTCAAGCGACGGACGCTGCGACCGCTGTGCTGGAAATGGATTTGAAAAAGTGGAAATGCAATTTCTATCCGACATCTACGTCACCTGTCCCGATTGCAACGGACGCCGTTACAAATCGTCCACCTTGGAATACACACTGCATGGAAAATCCATCGCCGATGTGCTGGAACTCACCACTGATGAAGCGATCACATTTCTATCATCAATAAAATCTCCTTCAAAATCCGCCAAGCTCGCCAGTCAGGCAATAAACATCCTCAAACCACTGATAGAAGTCGGTCTGGGATACCTGAAACTCGGACAACCTCTCAACACCTTGTCTGGCGGAGAATCCCAACGCCTTAAACTCTGCCAGCTACTTTCAACTTCTTATGATGCTAACAGCTCGCGCTTGTTAATTCTTGATGAACCCACCACCGGGCTTCACTTTTCAGACATCCAGAACCTGCTCGCGGTTTTTCAAAAACTGGTCGATTCTGGTCATTCGTTGCTAGTCATTGAACACAATTTTGAAGTGATCAAATCTGCGGACTGGGTTCTCGACCTCGGCCCCGAAGCCGGCAAAGACGGCGGTCAACTTGTGGCCGCTGGTCCACCCGAACTCGTCGCGAAACAATCCACTCCCACCGCAACTTACCTCCGAGAAGCCCTCAAAGGCATGGGGAAATCTATCCGTTCGACTCCCCCAAAACCTCAAATCTCAAATTTCAAATCTCAAATTTCTCTGCGCGGTGCACGCCACCATAACCTAAAAAATATCTCGCTAGAAATCCCGCGCGATCAACTTGTCGTCATCTCTGGTCTATCAGGTTCCGGCAAGTCCACGCTCGCTTTCGACATCCTATTTGCCGAAGGACAACGCCGTTTCCTCGACTCGATGTCTGCATATGCACGTCAGTTCGCCGAACAACTCGAAAAACCCGAGATCGATCAGCTCCACGGCTTGCCGCCTACGGTCGCGATCGAACAACGAGTTTCCCAAGGCGGCGGAAAATCCACCGTTGCCACCATCACAGAAGTCTGGAATTTCGTCCGATTGCTCTATTCAAAACTCGGCACGCTTTATTGCCCAGACTGCAAGATTCCAGTAGAAAAACAATCGCTCTCAGCCATTGAAAACACTATTCACCTCCACCTTAAAAAAGGTTCTGTTATTTTGTTAGCGCCATTGATTCGTGGGAAAAAAGGCTACCACACCGAAGTCGCAGAGTGGGCGTTCAAACAAGGTTTAACCCAATTGTTAGTGGACAAAAAATTTCAATCTGCCGATGGGTTCACCCGCTTGGAACGCTTCAAGGAACACGACATCGATGTCGTCGTGGCAGAGATTTCAAAATCTACCATCTCCCAACTGCAACCCGCCATCGAACGAGCTCTCGAAATTGGCAAGGGCCTCATCAAGCTCCACACCTCTGACAAAAATCTTATCCTGCTCTCTACCAAATCAAGCTGTCCATCCTGCAACCAATCCTTCGAAGATCTGGACCCTCGCCTCTTTTCCTTCAACTCGCCGCACGGCTGGTGCGCAAATTGCCGCGGCCATGGAAACGTGCCAAAACGCCGACGCCAGCTCGATACGTCGCGCTTTGACTCGATCCTCGCAGCGGAAATGGATGCTGACCGCACCATGGAACGCATGGATGAAACTGAAATCGTGAAATGCCCGTCATGCCACGGCTCCCGCCTGAACCCGATTGCCTCGGCTGTGCGACTTCAGGGATCTGGCACCGCGTCATCTTTTTCAATTTCCGATCTATCATCTTTTGCAATCAACACGGCGTCGGAACATTTTTCAAAACTATCATTCACAGAAAATCGTCAGAAACTCATCGCTCGCGACATTCTGCCAGAGATTGTTCAACGATTGTTATTTCTTCAAGAAGTCGGCCTGGGCTACCTCCATCTGGATCGTTCCGGCAATACTCTATCTGGCGGAGAATCTCAACGCATCCGCCTCGCTGCACAACTCGGCTCCAATCTTCGCGGCGTGCTATACGTGCTCGATGAACCCACTATCGGCCTGCACCCACGTGACAACGCGGCACTTCTCAAAACATTAATCAACCTGCGGAATCAGGGGAATTCGCTCATTATCGTTGAGCACGACGAAGATACCATCTCTGCTGCGGATCATCTAATCGATCTAGGCCCCGGTGCAGGAAGGCTCGGCGGCGAAGTAGTCTATCAGGGGAAACCTCCGTCAAGGAGCGTGGGCGTCTCGCCCACAACCATCTCCAACAGCGGCAACTCCCCCCAATCTTCACTAATCACTCACTCACCGACCCTGCGCGCCCTTCTCAATCCACTGACTCACCCCACCCGTGGCCTGCGGCGTTCCATTCCGAACTCTCATCCATTTCTTACCCTAGCAGGTTGCTGTGCTAACAATCTCAAAAATATCACGGCTGCTATTCCATTGAATCGACTCACCGTGCTGACCGGAATTTCCGGCTCCGGAAAATCCACCTTGATGCATTCGTGCGTGGCGGCGGTTTTCAACCGCCAAGCCAAGACAAAAACCTTTTCCAAAGTCACAGGCGAAAAATCAATCAAAGCCTGTTACGAAGTTGATCAATCACCGATCGGAAAAACTTCGCGCTCATGCCCGGCCACTTACGTCAAAGTTTTCGATCACATCCGCGCCCTCTTTGCCCAAATGCCCGAAGCCCGCATGCGCGGCTTTGACGCCTCACGCTTTTCCTTCAACACCGAAGGCGGACGCTGTGCAGATTGCAAAGGCAACGGACGGGTAAAACTCGAAATGGATTTTCTGCCATCCACATGGGTCCACTGCGAAACCTGCAACGGCCAACGCTACAATCCCGCCACCCTCGAAGTAGGATTCCGCGAAAAAAATATCAGCGAGGTGCTCGCGATGACCATCGATGAAGCTGCCGCATTTTTCGAATCCCAACCTCGCATCGCCCACCCGCTCAAACTAATGGCTGACACCGGTCTCGGCTACCTCCAACTCGGCCAACCATCACCCACTCTATCAGGTGGCGAAGCTCAACGTATCAAACTCGTTTCCGAACTCATCAAAGGCCGCAGCGCACGTGCGCAAATCACCAATCTCAAACTTGAAATCAAAAATCTCTATCTGATCGAAGAACCGACAGTGGGCCTTCATCATGAAGACATCCGCCGCCTGATCGATATTCTCCATCGCTTAGTCGATGAAGGCCACACCGTGGTTGTCATCGAGCACCACATGGCCATCGCCGCCGAAGCCGACTGGATTCTAGACCTCGGCCCCGAAGCCGGCGACGGCGGCGGAGAAATCGTCGCCCAAGGCCCACCGGAAAAAATCATCCTGTCGAAGAAGTCACGCACCGCACCTTTTTTGAAGACGGCGCTCGGATAATATCAATATTCGTCAGCCAAGTGTCGAATGCGGGTTGCCTCTGCCGCCTGATGCTTAACGATCTCTAAGAAAAAATCGCGTAATAATATATCTGCACGGTGTTCTTCCGCCAGTCTAGCAGCTTGATTACGAGCCCATAGGTATTTTTCATCGAGTTCTCCATCCGTCCAACCCAATACACGAGGACCGGCCCTAAATACCAAAGCACTTCTCAAACCTCTCGCTTCAAAAGCTGGCAGAAGATCAATCTCTGTGAGTAGTTCTTTAGTGAAATCGGGCGCGTGGTAAACCACAGAACCATTGCCCGCTCCGGTGAGGTCAACGATTCTTTCTAGTATTTGCGCTTCTCGCGGTTGTTTCTGAAGTTCTTTTGTTAACAATTCCGCCGCTAGCTCAGGGTTCACTCGTGCCACAGAGACATCAAATAGAATGCTAAAAGAGAAAAAATGATCGTCATCCGCCCGGATTGTTTCGTCTAGTAAATCTCTAGCGGTTCTATCAAATTCTGGGAGACCAAGTTGTTCTGGCAATTCAGATAGAAACCAATCATCCAACATCCATGGCAGGAACTTGCCCTCTCGAATGCGATTCAAGTGAACTCGGAACATTTCTATTGGGAACTTCTCGTGGAAGACCGACAACACATGATTCGGAAATACTTTGTTTAAATCTTCTTCTTGTTCCAATCTCTGAAAAAACATATCTAGCAATTTTGAACTGATGTTATGTTTGGCATATTTCAAAAGTTTCACCACAGCTTCTGCCACTCCGACAAGTTCCGAAGTCGAAAGCAATTTAACGTTCAGCGTAGATAACACTTCGTCAAAATATGGCGTCGCTCCGTGTTGATTCCATGAGATGAAACTCGCCATCCCGGAGGCCATAGCAGGGTCATCGCTTGCTGACATCTCCTTCAGTAGAGTGGCGATCCGCTCCCTTCGCTTCACGTCGCGCCACGTTAACCGACGAAGCGCGGCTCGCCGTACGCGGTCATTCATATGAGTCAATGCGCTGATCGTAAAGTTTTCTACTATTTCGCAGTCGGTTTCATCTCGCAGGCCTAAGAAGTGACCAAGACAAGGGACCAAGGAGTGCTCCGGGCGTTCCATGATTTCTTCCAAAACCGCACCTCGTTCGCTTGGAAGCTGCTTTGACCACGCCTCCGCAACGGTGTCCCAAGATGCCTGTAAGTGGAATCTCGAAAGGGAGTAATCCGCACGGTCAAGTTGATCCATGGATCCCTGAATGGCCGGGTAGGAGCGACGAAGTTCAAAGATTGTTTGAACAGCGAGTTCAGACCACCATTGAGTTGAGGCATCGTAATCCTCTCTCTTCTCCCATTTTTGCATTTGCTCGTGATTCCACTCATCGATCGGGAAACTGCTAGCAAGCCTCACCAATTGGAATGGCAGATCATGCCAAATCGAATTCCTCAAAGCTAACAGATCTAATTTTAATTTGTCCTGATCATCCAACGCTACTCGTTTTGATAGATGTTGCCATACCGAGAGACGGAGAACAGGATCATCATACAACGAAAGCACATTCCGCAGTATCTCCAAACTCTTGTTGGCGAGCGAACTGATAGTTCTTTTTTCACCAGTGACGGTTTCAGACCTCAGACATCCTGCTGCAAAAATCACATGGCGGACCGACCAAGTCGGCCCGACGCCTAATGGAATAATCTCGGTTTCTATCCATCTCAGAACTTCATGCCGAAACTCACTGATCTCCGAGCAAATCGCCTGAGTGGGTTCGTCCTCTCTCCAACTATGATTGTGATTTGATTCAAACCACTGGCTCCCAACTTTTGATAGAATTGGCCTACCTTCTTCCAACATCGCCCTGCAGTTCGATTGACGCGCCCACGATTTCAGCCACTCAAAAGCATCTTGAGGCCCGCCCTTTTCCCAGTGGGTCAAGGAAGCAGTTCTCACAATCGTCTGCCATGCGACAGGGAGTTCTTCATGTGATTTGATTGGGTTGTCTTTAATACACCCAATGCGCCAGAGCAGATCAAATGTTTCTAGACGATGGTCGTGATGATAGATCGCGACGGGGGCCAAAAGATCCGGCAATTTGCCGAGATACATGGAGATGGAATCGTAGCGGAAACCATTGTGCCAGCGTTCGGCGATTCCAGCAGCAATTCTGTCGGACTCGTGATCCAACAAGATTCGAGCCAACTCCAAAGTCCGCTCAGGCTGAAAAATGGCAACCTTGCGCCAAGTGTCGAGAAGTCCAAAGATTCGTTGATCTTTAGGATCGCGAAGCATCTCTCTGAAGCTGTCCCACATGCTCGCAAGAAAGCCATCCTTTTTTCCTTCCTGTCTGGCCCGCCATTCTGCTTCGGCAAGGTTCGCGAAGAACAGGGTGAGTCCGGAATCGCGAGGATTTTCTATCAAATTCCGAACGAGCGAGGGGATTCTACCAGTGCCATAGGCAGTATCGTAAACCAGATGATCCGACAGAAGGTCGGGCACAACTCTGAGTGAACCTCTTGCCGCACGCAACAAGCCCGCTTCCTCCAACTGTGAAACAATGGGATCGACATCAATGGATTTGCGATCAATGACGCGGGCCAGAAATTCCGCCAGTTCGTCCGACTTGCTGACTGGCGCGAGGAGAGCGATGGCACGAAGACACAGCTCGGAGGTTTTTCGATACTCGGGATCACCGGAAAACAAGTGATCCAGCGATGATTCCATCAAACGATCAAATACTCTGCGTCTAAAGTCAGCCGACTTCAGAATATCCGGGCCGATTCCACCCGAGCGGATGAGTTCAGCCCCGACCGTACAAATTAGCGGACAACGCTCCGATTCCTCAGCTAGGAAATCCGGCGTCCTTGCGTCGTCGTTCCCGAGGATTTCCACGGCAAGCGCCCGTCTTCCTGCGCGGTCGAGTGTCGGCACCTCGAACTTCTGCCAGTCGCTTTCGGTAAATCCGCACTCTTCAAGCCGTGTCTCCAACGCGCGGATATTGTTAGGCCGCGCGGCGATTAGAACGGATGCGACTCCGCTTTCCGCAATCATTCTCAGCAACCGCTTTCTCACATTCTCCAACCGGTGCGCATCATCGATGAACAGGCAAAGATCCTTGAAGTCCGCACCCCGAACACCGTAATCCTCCGCATCGGCTCCCGCTGAATCATTGTGAAAGCGGACTTTGCAATTTGGATACCTCGATTCGACCAACTCAGCCGTCGCTTTCAGCAATCGAGTTTTCCCCTGGCCACCGGGCGCAGAGAGGATGGTGATCGGGGAATTTCCTTCGCCAAGCGCGGTGGCCAGCGTTTCCGCCAAATCCTTGAATTCCTGGCCCTGCAACTGTGCGTCATGACGGATGAGATTCTTTGAATTGAAAAACTGTGAGAGCGGAATCAGCAACTCATCCCATGGCTGTGGAAACAGCTTTTTTAGCCAAACTGTTTCAAAATGCCGTTCTACCAGCCGCTTCTGTGCATCAACATCAAGGAATTTCCCGGCGAAGAACCATGAGGAAAGCGTGTCCCTGCCGATGACCTCCCAGTTTCCGCGACGATCCGCTTCATCTTGAATTTGTTTGGGGATTTCTTTTGCGGTAAAAACCAAGAAGTAGGCTTGTGCTTTTCTGAACTCCGTCTCCGCCTTGTCCATGGCTTTTTTGACCCGGGTGGCATCAATCTTTTCCCAATCCTTACATTGAACCGCGAGAACCGTCCCATCCTCCATCTTTGCACGCATGTCGATCCCGTCCTGCGGACCACCCGCTACGCCCCACTTTTCCGCAGCGATGGATCGCTTGAATCGAAAAGGCTTGCCGGGCCAAGGGAGCAAAGGATTCGCGTTAAGGAAATCCACCCAAAAATCCTCCCACTTTTGCCACGATCCCGGAGACTCCCTGTCAAACGGAAGCAAACGCGGCTGATTCTGGATCGGCGGATTCATTGCTTGCAAATATGGAGATGTAGTCCAAAATTGCAAGCGTGAAGCCGATTTTACCACGACCACGCTTGGAGAACCTCATTGGCAGTCGTTTGGCAAAGTATCCCGTAGTGGCGGTACTGGGTGCCCGCCAGACAGGGAAAACCTATCTCGCCAAGCGTTTTGCCAGCCGCCCAGAAAATCATTTCGATCTGGAAAATAGCTACCAAGCTCAGGCTTTGACGGAGAACGCCCTGACGATTCTCGGCAGCCTTGAGGGAACCGTTGTGATCGATGAAGTTCAGGAATTGCCATCGATCTTTCCTGCTCTGAGAGTCTTGGCGGACCGCGAACCGACAGTCGCACGCTTCGTCATTTCGGGCAGCGTTTCTCCGCGCATCATTCAGGGAATCAGCGAAAGTCTAGCAGGTCGGATCGCAACTCTCGAAATCGGCGGCTTTGATTTGGATGAAACAGGAACCGAAAATTGGGAGAGGCTTTGGCTGCGAGGCGGCCATCCGCCCTCATTTCTGGACGATACCGACGAGGGGTCCATGGAGTGGCGGGCCAACTATCTGGAACGGCTTTTCGGCAGGGATCTAAGGATTTGGTCAAATCTGAGTCTCCACCCTGCGCAAACGCGAAAGTTGATGACGCTGATCACCGATTGCACCGGCAGGGCATGGAATCACTCGGCAGCAGCAAAGCTACTCGAGTTAGATGTAAAAACGATCCAGCGATACGTGGATATCCTCGACGCGGCCTACCTGATACGACTGCTCCCGCCACTGGAAGTGAATATCCGCAAGCGCCTTCGCAAGGCGCCAACCATGCATGTTAGAGACAGCGGCATCGCCCATGCCATGCTTGCGATCCAAAGTCGCCAGCGATTGGAAATTCACCCGAGAATGGGCCAAACATGGGAAAGCTTTTGCATCGATCAAATCATTCGGATGACCGAGACAAGACCAGAATACTGTTACACATTTTCCCTTCAAAGCAGCTCAGAGATTGATCTGATACTTGACCGCCCAGATGGGCGATTCGGGTTTGAAATTAAAACATCAGAAAACAGTCGGCCTAATGTTTCTGATAGAAATCTAGTTCAGTCGCTCGGCCTAACTGCCTTGCACCAAGTCCGCCGAGGAAGCGGATTACTCGATCTAGGAGATGGTTTATTCTCCACCGGGATCGAGGCAATCCCAAAAGTCTGTGCTGAAATTCGTGGCGAATCGTAATGTTTAACAGAGTGATTCCGCGACAGCTGTGGAGAAGTCAGATTCTCCCCATCACTTTTTTGGCGCTGCTTTTTGTTCACCTAACAAGGCCTCAGCGGTGAGTTCTGCGAATGAACCGGGTGCGCCGGAGTAATGGATTTTTCGCTCGCCATCGAGAACATGGACCATCGGCCAAGTGGCGACGCGGAATTTTTCGGCCAGTTGGTTAGTGGGATCGGAAATGCTTTTGAAGGTGACGGTGTCGTCGCCCTCAAATTTGCGGAGATTTTCTAGTGTGTCATTGTTGACTCCAAGCACGACGAAAGGTCGGTTTTTGAATTTTTTCGAACTCTCGGTGGCCATGCGGACCGCGTTTTCCGCGTTTTCCATATTGCTGTTCCAAAACATGAGCAAGATCACCTTGTCCTTGAAATCAGATAGTTTTACTGCCTTGCCGGCAGAGTCCAGACCGGATAGATCTGGAGCCACACGTCCCTTGCTGAGGTAAGTGATAATATATAGCTCATCTTCAGCCAGCTTTGCTACATTGGCGCCGCCGAGATCGACATCGGCACTCTGAATGATGGCCTTGCGCAGATGAGTGATGCGTTTTTGCATCACCTCTTGATCATCGCCGAAGGTTTTGAGAACCATGGCCGCCGCGAGAGCTGCCACGCCTTGGATGTTCTTGTCCGGATGCTCGGCTTGGATTTTATCAAGAGTTGCCAGCGCCCGCGGGTCCTTGCTTGTGACCAATGCCATGCACATTGGAGTAAGTTTCGGGCTATTCATGTGATGGGTTTCCACGGCTTTGCGGATCGCCTCGATTTCTTTAGCAAATGTTAGTTCGTTAGATCCATCCGGACGCGTGGTGAACAAGCCGGGCGTGGCGCGGAGAAACCATGCGGCAGGTTCTAGCGTCCACGGTTCTTCCAGTGAATCGCTGATTTCTCTCCACATTTCACCAGCATATTTTTTGAGGTCCGGTTGGTGGTTGATTGCCTTGGAGCGCTCATCCGGCGTGGCTGCGGCGCGGGTTTCAAGTTTCCATGTTTCCAATGCGAGTTCCCAAGATTTTCGAATCCGTTGAGCATCCGCGGGTGAGGCATCCGCTTGAATAGCAAGCGCCAGAAGAATCAAGGGAGTTAGGTAACGCAGACAGTTCATGAACAGAGAATTAAACCACTTCCCGCAAAGATGGAATCAGAAAACTTTCAGCCTGAAATGATGCGGTGAAAACATGCTTGAGATTCATATGGTTTATTCTGTTCAGATGCCCGTGAAATTTCTCATCTTCTTGCACATTCCCATGTCTCCACCTCGGCCCACCGAACTCGCTCAATGCATTCTGCGGCAACTCATCGCTGAGGGTGACTTGACGATTGATGCCACCGCAGGCAACGGTCATGACACGCTTTTTCTAGCAGAATGTGTCGGCCACAGTGGACAGGTTCTGGCGTTCGACATCCAGCAATCCGCTCTAGACGCCGCACGCGTTCATGTGAATCAAGCTGGCTGGACGGAGCGAGTGAATTTCTATCAAACGAGCCACGCGAATCTATCAGAACACGCACAAGCCGAAACAGCATCGGTGGTGGTTTTTAATCTTGGATATTTGCCGGGCGGAGATCATGACCTAACCACTGAAGCCAGCGAAACTCTCAGAGCCTTAGATGCAGCGGCCACCGCTCTGAAACCTGGTGGCACGTTGTCGATTATCTGTTATCCCGGCCATCCGCAAGGAGCGACCGAGGCCGCGGCGGTGGAAACTTGGTCAAGAAACCGCGCCGAACACGGTTGGAGAATGGCAGAATACCGTTTGCATGGCACGCTAAAACCCGCTCCTTTCCTGATCTTACTCGGGAAAAAAGCGGGTCATTAAAGTGATATGTCGTCAGATATTACTTACGACTCGGACTGATAGGCTGTCTCGCCGTGTTCCGCTAGATCCAGTCCTTCGTATTCCTGTTCCTGCGTGACTCGCAGACCTAACACTGCCTTTACGATCAACGCGATGACCACCGTAGCCACCACCGACCACAGCACCGTAACGCCGAGAGCCAGCGCTTGAATCCCGAGCTGCGTCGCTATCGGCTTCACATTTCCCATCCCGCCAAGTGAGGGTTGTCCGAAAAAAGCTAACAGCAGAGAACCCAAAATGCCGCCCACGCCATGCACCGCAAACACGTCCAGCGAATCATCAATTTTCAGCCTCTCGCGGATCAAATGGACCGAAAAATAACAAACCACTGCGGACAGCGCGCCGATAAAAATCGCCCCGAGTGGACCAACATCGCCAGACGCGGGAGTGATGGTTGCTAGACCCGCCACAAGGCCAGTCACCATGCCGATCAAGCCAGTTTTCCCGTTGCGAAAACGTTCTAACAACGACCATGCCGACGCCGCAGAACACGCGGAAAGATGTGTCACTAGCAGAGTCATGCCCGCGCTCGCGCCCGCGCTGAGTTGGCTGCCCGCATTGAATCCAAACCAACCGACCCAAAGCATCGCCGCACCGATGAACACTAACCCAGGACTGTGCGGCGTGTGAGGATGATCAAGAAACCCATTGCGCCGACCTAACATCACCGCCAACACCAGCGCTGTCACTCCCGCCGTGGCATGAACCACAATGCCGCCCGCCAAATCCTTCACGCCCATATCCTGCAGCCAGCCGCCGCCCCACACCCAGTGCGCCACCGGCGCATACACCGCCACTAACCACAAAGCCGAAAACAACATGATCGAGCTGAATTTCATCCTCTCCACCACCGCGCCCACATAAAGGCCCGGCGTGATGATGGCAAACGTCATCTGAAACATCACAAACACCGATTCCGGCAACTGCGTGCCAGGCGCCACGGTGCTTGCCGCAATTCCCTTGAGAAAAGCCGCGTCCAAATTCCCAATCCAGCCGCCATCGCCCTTAAAAACCAAACTGTAAACACACGCGACCCAGAGCAGCGAGGCCATGCAGCCAATGCCCGCGCACTGCGCCATCACCGAGAGAATATTTCTGCCGCGCACCAACCCGCCATAAAACAGCGCCAGCCCCGGCATCGACATGAAAAGAACCAACGCTGTAGATGTTAAAATCCAAGCCGTGTGGCCCGAATCCACAACTGGAGTGGTTTCTTGCGCCTGAATCATCATCGTGCCCAGTGCCGACATCGCCAGCACCCAATAGTTCGTTCGATTGGTTTTCATTCGTAACATGCGCCACCAGAAGCAGAATCCATTCCATAAATGAATAAAATTCATAGTGTTAGCCATTTCACGGATAGCCGGCCGCACTCGCCAAAAGCCCACTGCATCGGTCAAAACGTCACCTACACCTTCACGGGATTTTCTCTAGCGCCGAAACATCGCCGATCCACACACCGAAATACGGCCACTCGGCACCATCGCGCCAGAGGAAGGCAAAAAACGGCCGGTCGTAGATGAAATGGCGGGGGACGGTGGGTGGAAGTATTGGTGGACCTGCGAAGGGGTCTGCTGCCAGAGTCGCTTCCACCCGGACTTCCGCGCCTTTCTCATGGAGTTTGAATCGTGTGTGTTGTTCCGCTGCAATGATTTGCCAAGGCACGGATTGTCCCGCATGGAAGCGACTGTTTCCTTGCAATAGTTTCGAAAAACTTTCTCTGACATCCAGCGAAGTGTAGGGGATCTGGATCAGATCCCTTTCGTGGGGAAACGGATCTTGAGGCGTGCCATGGAGAGTGAAATTGGTAACAGCCATGGAATCCGTGCGCCACTTGTAAAGCCAGCGGCACGCAGTAGAGAAATCCTGCGGTTTTCCAGGCAAGTAAAGCACCAGGGATTCCCCCATTTGTTTGCATGTAACCTGAATCGCGTGCGAGTGCTCCGACGGCCTCCAGGACAGGATTCTAACGGATTTGCGAAACTCTTCAACCCGTGTCGGCGGCGCACCGAAATAGCGGACGGGTGTGGTCTGCTCTCCAATTTTGAACTCCATACTCGCCTTCTTGGCGCGATAAAACGGCTTCACGAACTCGACTTTGCGGTTGAGGATTCCGTAGCAGGCAAGAGTATTTTGCCCCAGTCCCTGCGGCAAAGCGAATGGCCCCCTCGCGTCGCCGGTTAGTTCCATCGCCTCACGGTTCACCTGATCAAGAAAAGCCTGCGTGGCCGAGCCGCCCCATGTTTTCCAGGAACCTTCGGGCATCACGGCATCTGGCTTCCATTGGGTTGCGTCCAGTTTCGCCATCAGCGAATTCGGCGGCTCCACGCGTTCGGGAGGACCTCCGAGTTTTTGATTCATCGTGTCCCATGTGGCTTGAAACAAAGGCGACCAGACGACCGTGGATTCCGCTGGAAGTTTCTCGTCCGCATGTGCCAAGGTGACGATCTCAGCATGAGAAAAATATGCAAGGAAACCGTAAGCTAACAGAAATATCGGAGTTTTCATCGGACAGTGAGGATATCACATTTTACAAACACCATCACCTTGCGGCTCATATCGATTTCCCCCTTGGAGTCCTTCGGGGAAAGAGTTCCCGCAAGCATGTATTGACCGTCTTTGCAGGTGAGTTGGGTGCTGATGCGAAGGGTGTAGAAGTTCGGCATTTCGTATTTGAACGGATTACCCGCTTGGTCCTTTCCCTCACCCCAGGCAGTGTTTCCTGTGTGCCAGGTCAGTTCTGGAATAAAGCGAAGATCGAGGTAGTCGTCTCCTTCTCCAATGGTCGGTTCGATTTCTATGGTGCTGCCCACGTTGCGAGTTTCGAACGCTGTGGGCGTGCCGGGATGGACATGCCCTGAGGGAAGGGGCTGCTTGGGATCAGAAACGGGCATGACTGGGTCTGTAAACTCTGTCGGATAGATGAATTCATGAATCGCCTCGCCAGTCGATTTCTGTCCGCTCCTTGCGCAGAGGATTTGGGTTTCCAGCACTTTCGCCTCGTTTTTTGGAACCATGTCTTGGACTTGTTGGCGCAACTTGACGGCGTTAGCACTGCCGGGCTTGGCCATGAACAGGAGCTTGGTCAGAGTTTCGTGGGACATTTCCACGAACTCCACCTGCACCTGCACATGTTTCGGGACATTCATATCGAATGCATCCAAGTCCGATGTGTGCTCGGACTCCTCAGTTTTTTCCGCGTTTTCCGTCGGCCTTTCAAAGGCTGGAGGCACCGCATCTGGGTTCTGGGCAAAGAGGGCGATTCCAAAACCTGCAAGCGTCAGGCTAACCAACAAGGCGCGTCTTCGTATGTGCATGGAGCAAGCGCTTATCCTTTCCGATAGCCAGAGGCAAGCCGCAACTGAGTCCCGTAAAAGTGGCAAATGGAAATGCGACAGATAGAGCACTCGCGCATTCGCATGTTAGCAAATATGGCTAGGTCAGGAGCATCTAAATAACAGTTTCCGCCACGCCAGATCAACAGCCTTCAAATCGTGGCTCCGCAATGCCAACTTCACCAACAATCCGCAGATTTTTCATTTCACCTTCATCTGCATTTCACAAATGGCTGGGCAAGATGCGTCCATGACCACACGCACACTGCTTCTGGGAATTACCCTGCTCAGCTCCAATTCGTTAGTTTTCGGCCAATCACTCGATCAAGCGGAAGTCCGAATTCCATATTCCGAACTCAAACAACTGCTCACTCGCGCAGAACCAGCCGCCATACCGACTGCTCCGGCATTGTTATCCACACGCTTGAAAATTCAGATCGAACGCGATCAACCGATCATCGTAGCCACTTTTCGCACCGCTAGTTTCAGCAATGACACGCAGCTTATTCCACTCATATCCGGCGATTTTTCGCTAGAAAAACAAGATCCGATAGATGCTGCGGTCATTGGTAAAAACAACGCGCTCAATCTGGTGACCGCTGACACTGGAGTGCGAACAATAGAATTGCGCCTGTTGCCGATTCTGAGCGATGGCTCGTTTCGCATCGTGATTCCCGCCTGTCCGTCCGCGATATTGGAAACCGGAAATTTACCATCAGATAGAGCGCTGGTCATCCACACGGAGAACAAAGACGAGCCGCTCGCAGCCAATCAAATCCGCCCGCTTTCCCACAATGGATCATCGCTCAAATTTCGCTTGCTAGATGATCAACAAACCGAAGATGCGCTGCGGCCACCGGAGCCCTCTTCATGGACCTGGCAGAACCAAGCGCTGGTGATGCCCGTGGATGGTATGCTCACTTATAAGATCCTCGCCCGCGCTTCCGCGACAGCTGGATCTGGCGTGCAAGCCGAACTTCCTCTGCCACCAGATGCCCGTGACATCGAAGTCACCGGTGAGGATCTCGTTTCACAGGTAAAAACTCGTGGGCAAAATCGTTCGCTCGAACTTTCTCTAAATTGGAAAACTCCTGGCATCTTGGACCGGCAGTGTTGGATCAGTTATAATATGCCACTTCAACCTCTAACACAAACTTGGCAACTCCAAGCACCCGGCGGCGAAGGCACACTCACTCGTTTCGTCATCCCGACTTCGCCGATGCTCGCCTACACAGCCAAAGGTCTATCCGATCCGCTCAGCCCTCAAGGCCTTCCCGCTGCACTGGCGGAGTTTCTGCTAGGCAATACCTGCCGATATTTGGAAGCCGCGACCAATGCCGAACTCACGGTGACACAGGTCCCCGTCGCCGCCATCGCAGAGGGTGTCGTTACCGCTGCAACATGGAATCTAAAGATCGAACCCGATGGCGCAATGCTGGCCAGCGGCAATCACACCATCGAACACAAAGGACTGCTAGACTTTGCTTTCGACACTCCGGAAGGCATGAAACTGCTCACCTGTGAACTGAATGGGAAACCAGTTTCGCCGCTCGATTCAGGTGAGGGGAAACTGAAACTGACACTCCCTGCAAATCACAAAAATAGTCAATTATCCTGCGCGTTTACTGGGCGCATCCCGCCACTCGACCCGGTGGAGGGGACGATGAAATTATCACTGCCGAAGCTCCCACTCTTTATTCATTCACTGCAATGGCAGCTCGATCTGCCAAGCGACTATCAAGCGGAAACTCAGGGCAACCTAACACGCACCAAAACTACCGGCAGCGAAAACCCGGCCCGCATCACACTGCAAAAAAACCTCTGTCGTGACGAACGTCCAGAAATTCATCTCTTCTATCAACGCACTAACCTCAACCGCTAAAACACCAATCTTCTTGATCCCATGAAAATCAACCATCTCATCGCCTCACTCGCCATTCTAATCTGCACCACGATTGCTTGGTTTTTGCTAGGTTCTGCCCTCTCCCAACGCACTCGTGATTCCACAGCAACCATGCACAATGAAGTGGTGGGTGTGTGGGGGCCAGAGTTCTCCCAACAACACCCGCGCGCATGGTTCGAAACGCCTAACTCACCCGGTGGGAGAGCCGTCCTACAACCATCGTCATCCCAAGTGAAAGTGAATCTTGCGTCGGCACCAAAACGCCGAGGCCTGTTGTGGCACCGGACTTACGACATGGTTTTCAAGAGCGAATATGTGTTCACCAATCCCACCAAAATCCCGCAAACATTGTATATATCATTTCCCCTTCCAGAAAACACAGCAGGACTCAGAGATTTCGAGTTCCGTCTGGGCGATCAGGAAACCACAGGCCAAACCATTCCCGGAACCTCCGGCGTGGTGACACGCGCCATTTTGATCCCTGCGTCCGCTGCTGTAACACTCCACGCAGGCTATCGCACACGGGGAACTAACAGCTGGTCTTATCGGTTTCCAGATAACCGACGTGTCACTGGATTCAACCTCGCGATGCACACCAACTTCCCGGAAATCAACTTCCCCGTTGGCACCGGCTCACCGAGCCATCGCACGCTGAAAAATGACAGCACCACATTGATCTGGGACTATCCTGACATGCTAGCAGCAACCGCCATCGGCATGGATATGCCAAAACGTCTGGACGCCGGCCCGGTCGCCGCGCGCATCGCATTTTTTGCGCCCGTTTCGCTGTTATTTTTTGTCACCGTCATCCTACTCATCGGCGGAATCAAGGGGATTTTCCTCCACCCGATGCATGTCTTTTTCATCGCTGCGGGCTTCTTTGCCTTTCATCTGTTATTTGCATATCTCGTCGATCTATTGCCACTGATTTCCAGCTTCGCGATCGCCGCAACAGTTTCCGTCATGTTAGTCTGCGCCTATCTCAAAGCGGTCGGCGGCATCGCGCTGTTCAGAATCGCCTTGCCCGCACAGATGATCTATCTGGTAGTATTTAGCGCATCGTTTTTCATTGATGGACTCACTGGCATCACTCTCACCATTCTCGGCGTGCTCACTCTTGGGCTGTTGATGTTTCTCACCGCAAAACTCGATTGGAAAAGTTACTTCAGCAAAAAACCACCGCACATACCAACCGCGTAAAATCTTCAGGACGGCTTGCTTCCTCGATCAAAACGCTTTTTCCACTCGGGCACTTTCGCTTTCCATGTCGATGCTGGTAGTTCGTCATCAAACTCGGAACGCTGGCCGATTCCACGCATGAGTCCGCTGATTTCCTTGGCTTCTTCTAGCAAAATAACCATGCGTTCCGCAGAGATTCCCGGTTCCTTCAGCGCCGCCTTCACCGCAGCATCGCGGCGCTGCAATACGGTGCCAGAAAGCAAAGCCAACGCGTGTTCGGCGGACTGCATCCCATCCAGCGGCGCGCCTTCCAACACCGCAAGCTCACTGCTGGCCAGCGCCAGACGATCACATTCTGCGAGACTTGCTAAAAACATATTCACCGCCGCATTCGACGTCGGATCGGGTGAAGTCGTTAGAATCGATTCCAACAGCGGAATGCCTTCAAGCCACATCGATGCTTCATGCAGCGTCTCAAACTGCTCTGCTAACAAATGCTGTGCCGCCGCAGAGGTCAGCGCCAAGTGGCACAAAAACGCAACGATCCGGTGCATCGGTGTCGGCTCTGTCCTCGTCAAATCCTCTTCTACTGCGGCAACCGTGCCCCTAACTGCACGTTGAGGTTTCTTTTTCAATCTCGCAATTTCCTGGCGAAGGGCCGTCGATGAGGTCCGCAAATGCGCCACCACGGAATTGATCTGATTTTCACGTGAGGCCACATCGCTCATCAACGAAAGGATTTCCCCGCACTCAGTGAGCGCGGCAGTTCGTCCAGCAGCGCTGTCCAAAACCCCTTGAGACCGAGCATATTCCAGCTTGAAATCAAAAAACTCTTTCGCCTGACCTAGCAGCGAGCGGAATGCCTCGACCCCGTGAGATTTGATATAAGTATCCGGATCATCTCCAGTTGGCATACAGACCACCCGCATCGAAATTCCCTCTGGCGCAAGCTCACGAAACAAGCGCTCCGATGCTGCCACGCCCGCTTTGTCAGAATCATAACAGGCCAGCACGTGGTTGGTGTAGCGACGCAACAGATGCGCGTGTTCCCGAGTAAAAGCCGTACCAAGCGGTGCAATCGCATGATCCACCCCAGCCTCGTGACAGGAAATTACATCTAGCTGGCCTTCACACAGCAAGGCGGTCTTTTCTCGCAAGATCGGCTTTTTCGCACGGTCGAGAGCATACAATACCTTCGACTTGCGGAAAATCGGTGTCTCAGGAGAGTTAATATATTTTCCACTGTTAGAATCTGCCCTGAGCTGTCTGCCACTGAACGCGATCACGTCGCCAATTTCATTGCGAACGCAAAACATCAAGCGGTCACGAAAGCGGACGAACAACCCAGAATTCGGGTTGGATTCATCGCGCAAATTGCAGATGCCAGAATCCTTCAACTCACGCCCGCTGAATTTGCGAGAGCGTGCCCAATCGAGAAAAACTTTCGGATTTTCTGGCATCCACCCGACCGTCCAGTTCACCGCCATTTCCTTCCCGAAACCACGGCTCTTCAGATAGTCCCTAGCATGGACCGCGGCTGGATCATGCAGCAGGAGTTCATGAAAAAATGCCGCTGCCTCACGATGAAGATCTAGCAGACGCCCGCGACTCCGCTGCCGCGCGATCTCATTCGGGTCAGCCGTCTCCTCACGAATCTGCACCCCAGCTCTACCGGCCAATTTTCGCACGGCCTCCATGAACGGCAGATTTTCATACTCCCGCACAAACGCGATCGCATCACCACCCTTGCCACAGCCGAAACAATGGAACGATTGACGCGCCGGATTGACATAAAATGACGGCGTCTTCTCGTTGTGAAATGGACAATTCGCCCGGAACTGCGAACCCGCCCGCTTCAACGGCACATACGACTGAATCAGATCGACGATATCTGTCGAACTGAGAACTTGCTCGATGTTTTCCTTGGGGATTTGGGCCACGTTTGTTTGCTGCCGCCAGCATACTCGCCCGCGCCAACCGGACAACTCTGCAAAATGCAAAAATGCCCAGCGATGCATCAAGTGCTTGCCAAGCCCCGGAAATCCGCCTAATCATCCCGCCCCGGCGGTCGTCACCCGACGAGCCACCACCCAAAAAATCGCGTGCTTAGCTCAGTGGTAGAGCACATCCTTCACACGGATGGGGTCGTAGGTTCGAACCCTACAGCGCGCACCACTTTCCCCATGCCTATGATAGAGCCTGTCCCAAAACGCGGTTTTTTCGGAATGGCATTTAAATGTGTTCAAA
>ENA-OFCF01000172-OFCF01000172.1-metagenomes-genome-assembly--contig:-NODE-172-length-31904-cov-3.060379_pt1 | contig 31904 bp, 22 predicted proteins | sample MGYA00153387_OFCF01 | MGnify analysis MGYA00153387 | reverse complement strand
CGCATAATTTTAGCCAATTCATCTAATTTTAAAGTCGCAAAAACTAGTTCTTCCGAAACCTTGTAGGCACTGCCGGTAATTGAAGTTTCAATAGGTATCTGTCCATCTTGATTTTCGATAATATATTGGGCTTCTTCATACGAAAAACGCTGATTAGAGTCTATAACTGTTCTGCCAAACCAGCTATTTTTTACAACTGCTTTTTTATCCAATTCAAAAATAGCTGAAAATGTATATTTTTCTTCATTAGGTCGCAACGAACAGGCAAAGTTTGATAAAACTTCAGGCAACATTGGCACCACTCTGTCAACTAAATAAACCGAAGTAGCCCGATTATAGGCTTCGTCATCTAAAATTGTTCCTTCTAACAGATAATGAGATACATCTGCAATATGAATGCCAACTTCAAAATTTCCATTGTCTAAAACTTGAAAAGAAAGTGCATCGTCAAAATCTTTTGCATCTTTTGGATCGATAGTAAAGGTCAATATCTGTCGCATATCACGACGTTTTTTTACTTCAGATTCCTGAATTGAAGTATCAATTTTTTGAGCAAAAGTTTCAACCTCAGCAGGAAATTCTGAAGGAAGACCATATTCTGCGAGAATAGCATGAATTTCAGTATTGTGTTCGCCAGGTTTTCCAAGAACTTTTATCACAGATCCAAAAGGAGAATCAGCTCTTTTAGGCCAGTCTTCTATATGAACCAGAACAACATCACCGTTTTCAGCACCACCATATTTGTCTTTTGGAATAAATATATCAGTATACATTTTAGGATTGGCTGTGGATACAAATGCAAAATTTGCCTGAATTGCAATTACACCAACAAAATCGGTTTTAGCTCTTTCGACAACCTCAATTACTTCACCTTCAGGACGTTTGCCTTTTCTTCTGTTGTAAACATATACTTTAACTTTGTCTTTATCTAACGCCCGATTCAGGTTATTTGTAGGAATGAAAACATCTTCTGAAAATTCCGGACAAATAAAATAAGCAGTTTTCCGACCAGTCATGTCGATAGTTCCTTCATAAAAATCCTGAGAAACTGCCTTTACAAGGTATTTTCCAGGCTCGGATTCTATAATTTTATTTGATGCAGCCAAAATTTTTAAATCCCTGATAATTTCATTTCGTGATTTAGTATCATCCAAATCTAAAATAGCTACTATTTGTTTGTAATTGAATGATTTATTGGCATTTTGTGATAATATTTTTATAATTTTTGTAGTAAAATCTTTGTCCTGATTTTCTAATTTTCTGAATTTTTTACTCATTTCCGTATTTTAATATTGGCTAAATTACAAAGAAGATTTTAGAATGCAGTTCTTAAATACAGATTTATCTAAAATGTAACATTTAAAAGTTGTGAACATTTATTAAATATTTAAAAAAAGAAAAATTTAATATTTAATATTTTAATGGTTATTATAGCTTGTTAATAATGGTTGTAATTTTATTGTTTTTTAGTCAAATAATTAGTTTTACTTTATTATAACAATTTATTAACATAAGAAACTAGCCTTAAAATTGTGATTATTAATTGTATTTTATAGTTTATTAACAATTGTTTTAATTATTAAAAAAGGTACAATTGTAAATAAGAATTTTTATAAAATATGTTTACAAAAAGGCATTTTATAATGATAACTTTTATAAAAAAAAGGCAAAATAAATTAGGTTTTTAAAATCAGGTTTTGGATTACGTTTTTTTAAAATACAAACTCAAAAAACTTCTGAAATTCTATCTAAAGTTGTTAACAAACAATGTTAACGTAATGTTAATTGAATATCAACGAATTAAAAATTGTTATTAACATTCTAAAATTTTAACAATTATAATAAATAAAATGTATTGATTTACAGTAATTTATATTTAATTATAATTTTTAAATAATGGTAACCAACTAAAAATCAATAGTTTTTTAACTGGATAAAAGATTAATTTTTATTTAAAATTGTGATCTCCTAATTTTTAAAATGTTTATTTTTGTAAAGATAATTTTTATTTGATTACATTATTTTATTAACTGTAAATAGTCCACAATGAAAATAGCAATAGGGAACGATCATGCAGGTCCGGATTATAAAAATGCAATTGTAGAGATGCTTAAGAAAAAAGGTCATGAAGTTATAAATCACGGAACTGATTTTTTTGAAAGTGCTGACTATCCAGATTTTGGTCATGCAGTTGCAAAAGACGTTAGTGATGCAAAAGTTGATTTTGGAGTCATTATTTGCGGAAGCGGAAACGGAATTGCAATGTCGGCAAACAAACATCAGCAGGTTAGAGCCGCTTTATGTTGGACAAAAGAAATTGCTAGTTTAGCCAGACAACACAACAATGCAAATATTATTAGTATTCCTGCTCGATTTACGTCAATTCAGCAAGCCGTAGAAATGGTTGAAACCTTTATTGTTACTGTTTTTGAAGGCGGCAGACATGCTAAAAGAGTTGGAAAAATAAGCGGTAATTAAATGTCCCACAATCCAGTACATATTCACAAACACGAAGTTAAGGGAAAAAATTTAGTGTTTTCTATATTCTTAAATTTAGTAATTACGATTGCACAGATAATAGGCGGAATTTTTTCCGGAAGTCTGGCTTTAATTTCTGATGCATTACACAATTTTTCCGATGTTTTGACGCTGGTCTTTAGTTTATATGCCAATAAATTATCGAAAAGAAAAGCCTCATTAAATCATACTTTTGGATATAAAAGAGCAGAACTTATTGCTGCATTTGTAAATGCCTCAACATTAATTATTGTCGCATTATTTTTAATTTATAACTCAATTGAACGTTTTTTTGACCCAAAAATTATACAGTCTGATTTGGTAATTGGTTTGTCGGTTCTAGGAATTGCAGTCAACGGACTTTCAGCTTTGTTGCTTAAAAAAGATGCGGAACACAATTTGAATATGAAATCAGCCTACTTGCATTTGTTTACAGACATGATGGCATCGGTGGCGGTTTTAATAGGCGGATTGTTAATGAAGTATTTTGGTTGGTTTTGGGTTGACGGCGTTATGACGATTTTAATCGCAATTTATTTGATTATAGTCGGAGTTGATTTAATAAAATCTTCAACAAAAATCTTGATGCTTTTTACCCCCGACCACATTGATATCAAAGAAATTATTCGCGAAGTCCATAAAATTGAAGGAATAAACAAGTTACATCACATTCATATTTGGAATTTGAATGATGACGAATTGCATCTCGAAGCACATTTAGACTGTTCTGAAGATATAAAAATGAGCGAATTCAACTTAATTTTGGACAAAGTTGAACAGGTTTTGTTCTCTCAATTTCACATCAATCACATTAATATTCAGCCAGAATTTAAAAAAGAAGATTCTAAAGATTTTATCGTTCAGGATTAATAAAGTATTTATTTTAAACACCATACTTTTTATTTACGAACGGTAATAATATAAATTCAGCTGATCAACTGACTGTATTTGCATTATTCTTGTATCATAATTTTAAAATTCCAAACAACGGATTTTTTAAACCGAAATAAATGTATCGTTCCATAAAAATGTGTTGTCCAACAAAGTTTTGCCTTTCCCGAATGACAAAAGCGCAGGAAAAGCTGCATTTATTAAAAACTATCTTTAAATTTTAAATAAAGCCAGTTATTTGCATTTGGATGGTGAAGATTACAAAAAGTCAATTTTTAAAAGGATTGTTCTGTAGCAAATATTCAGGACTTTTGGCAAACGTAAAATTATTAATTCCTGTGCCAGTACAGAAAGCATTTTTCACACAATAACACAAAAATGAACCAGATCCAATTCATAAAAAACGCAGTTCAAACCTCAGAGAAAAACATCGACGCTACCTTAAAATTGTTGAACGAAGATTGTACAATTCCGTTTATTTCGCGGTATCGCAAAGACCAAACAGGCAATCTTGATGAGGTGGTTATCGAGCAAATTTCCAAACTCGCCAGGCAATATGACGAAATCATAAAACGCAAAAATTCGATTTTAAGAATAATTGAAGAACAAGGACAACTGTCGCCGGAATTAAAATCGAAAATTGAAAAAGCGTTTGATTTGCAGGAACTCGAAGATTTGTATTTGCCCTATAAAAAGAAGAAAAAAACACGAGCCGATGTTGCCAGGGAAAATGGACTGGAGCCTCTGGCAAAAATCATTTTATCGCAGGGAAATGAAAATATTGATTTTATTTCCGCTCAATATCTCAACAGCAACGTTGCCAGTGCAGACGCAGCTTTGCAGGGTGCAAGAGATATTATTGCAGAATGGATCAATGAAAATGTTTTTATCCGCAAAAGTTTGAGAAGAATGTTTCAACGAAACTCGATTGTTTCTGCTAAAGTTGTGAAGAAAAAACAAGAGGAAGATGAGGCTCAAAAGTTCAAACAATATTTTGACTGGGCAGAACCACTTTCTAAAACACCGTCACACCGTTTGTTGGCAATGCTTCGTGCCGAAAACGAAGGTTTTGTAAAATTAAATATTGAAATTAATCAAGATCCCGTAATTGATTTTATAACAGAGAATATTATAAAAAACAAGAATTCTGAAGCCAAATTTCATCTGGAACTGGCAATTAAAGACAGTTACAAAAGATTGTTAGAACCCGCAATTTCCAACGAAACTTTACAAGAAGCCAAAGCAAAAGCCGATAAAACCGCGATTGATGTTTTTGCAAACAATTTGAGTCAGCTTTTGCTCGCACCAGCACTTGGTGAAAAACGAATTTTGGCTATCGACCCCGGATTTCGAAGCGGTTGTAAAATTGTTTGTCTGGATCAAAAAGGCGATTTGTTGTACAATGAAACCATCTATCCGCATGCACCTCAAAAGGAAGATGTGATGGCGATGAAAAAAATTCGTTCGATGGTAAATGCCTACAACATTGAAGCCATTGCAATTGGTAACGGAACAGCAAGCCGTGAAACCGAGTTTTTTATCAAAAAAATTGCTTTCGACAAGCCAGTTCAGGTTTTTGTAGTTTCAGAAGCAGGAGCATCGGTTTATTCGGCCTCAAAAACTGCTCGCGAAGAATTTCCGAATTATGATGTTACTGTTCGTGGTTCGGTTTCTATCGGTCGACGACTTTCTGATCCGTTGGCAGAATTGGTTAAAATTGATGCAAAAGCGATAGGAGTTGGACAGTACCAACACGATGTAGATCAGTCAAAATTGAAAGAAGAATTAGATTCTACCGTTATTAGATGCGTGAATTCGGTTGGTGTAAACATCAACACTGCCAGCAAAAATTTGCTGGCTTATGTGAGCGGAATTGGAGATAAACTAGCAGAAAATATCGTGCAGTACCGTTCAGAAAATGGTGCCTTTACCGATCGCAAACAACTTATGAAAGTACCAAGACTGGGTGAAAAAGCATTTCAACAATCAGCAGCTTTTATTAGAATTAGGGATGGAAAAAACCCTTTAGACAATTCTTCGGTGCATCCTGAATCGTATCAAATTGTTGAGAAAATGGCAAAAGATTTTAAGTGTACTTTGCAGGATATAATCGGAAATAAAGAAAAAATTGCACAAATAAAACCTGAACTTTATACTTCCGCCGCAATTGGAATTTTGAGCATAAAAGACATTCTTAAGGAGCTCGAAAAACCAGGTTTAGATCCAAGAAAGTCGGCTAAAATATTTGAGTTTGATCCTGACATAAAAACCATAAAAAACTTACGAACAGGAATGATTTTGCCCGGAATTGTCAATAATATTACAGCTTTTGGCTGTTTTGTTGATATCGGAATAAAAGAAAGCGGTTTGGTTCACATTTCGCAACTCAAAGCCGGATTTGTGTCTGATGTGAACGAAGTCGTAAAACTACACCAACACGTTCAAGTTAAAGTTGTTGAAGTTGATGAAGATCGGAAACGCATTCAGCTAACGATGGTTTTGTAGAAATTTTGTAGATTTGTTTTATGAAGAAAGAAATAACGATAGACGATTTTTCTAAATTCCTTTTTTGGGATGTCGATTTAAATGGATTTGATTTGAATAAATATCAGACCTTTTTTATTCAAAGAGTCTTGGAATATGGTAAAATAACGGACTGGAATCTAATAAAAGAATTATATGGAATGGAAGCAATTAAAGAAGCCTCTTTAAACGCAAGATCTTTGGATGCAGTTACGCTTTCATTTGTTTCAACGATTTTTAACATAAATAAAACAGAGTTCAGATGCTACAAACACAGACAGTTGTACCCGACCTTATGGAACTCTTAAGGAAATTAATGAAAGTTGAGCAATTTTCGAATTTCTATTTAGTTGGCGGCACAGCATTATCATTACAAATCGGGCATAGGAACTCTATTGACATTGATTTATTTGGGAAGAAAGAAATTGATTTTAATCTTTTCAGTAGTATTTTAAATGAATTTGGTAAAACTGAAATAACCTTAAATTCGAAAAACATTCTAATTACAGATATTACTGGATTAAAAGTAGATTTTGTAAATTATCAATACCAACTTTTAGAGCAACCACTCGAAATTGATGGTATAAGAATGGTTTCGAAAAGAGACATTGCAGCAATGAAGCTCAATGCAATCGCAGGACGCGGAAGCAAAAAAGATTTTATTGATTTATATTTTTTACTAGATTATTTTTCAATGAGACAAATGTTAGATTTCTATCTAGACAAATACTTTGATGGTTCGGAGTTTATGGTTATAAAAAGTCTATCTTATTTTGAAGAAGCCGATGTACAACCGCAACCTCAAATGTTCAAAGATTTTGACTGGGAAATTTGTAAGCAAAAAATTATTGAAGAAGTTTTGAAATTTTAAAAGCAATGGATTTTTCTTTAAAGTTATTTTCTGATAGTTTTGTTTTATTTCTACATTTGCAAAAACAAAAAAATGAAAAAAATCTTATTTTTAGCAATGCTGTTGGTTACTTTGATGTCAAATGCGCAAGCATATAGCGGAAAAGGAGACATTAAAGCACAGGTTGGTGCCGGATTTCAAAACAGCGCGACAGCCATCCATGCCACGGCCGATTTTGGTTTGGGCATCAATATGTCTTATGGAGTTTCTGGTTCCTATATTTTAAATTATGCATTTGGCAACGCCAGCGACATTGCTTTAAAAGACCGCGTTGACATTAAAGTCAGATTCAATGCTAATCTTGGTGATGTTTTTGGTCTGGACAAAAAAATGGACATTTATCCCGGACTGGATTTGGGACTTAAAAACTTTGGCGCTCATCTTGGTTTTCGTTATTTTTTTACAGACGGCTTTGGATTGTATAGCGAATTAGAGCTTCCAATTGCACGTTACAACAACGAAATTGCGGGCATCAATAATCAATTTATTTTTAATGTTGGCGCTTCTTTTAACTTGTAATATTTAAGGAATAAAACTAGGGTTGAATTATTTTACCGCAATTTTTTTGCTTTTTTAACGAAAGGAAAAAAACTTTCTGTATCAGTAAATTATACCTTTAAATTGTGTGAGGCCATATTCATACCCGTGTTTTATATCACATCTTCCTGAATCGCATCCCAGCCTCTGGCACGCAGTTCTATTTTAGTGTCTGCTCTTGTGATTAAATGAATTCCCTCCGATTCTTGTGTCATGTGTCCAATAATTGAAAAATTCGGATTTCCTTTTATTTTTTCAAAATCCTGCATTGCAATCGTAAAAAGCAATTCATAATCTTCACCACCATTTATTGCTACGGTTGTAGCATCAATATTAAACTCTTCGCAAACTGAAATTAATTGCGGATCAAGCGGCAATTTATCTTCATAAAGATTGCAACCTACATTTGATTGCTTGCAGATATGGATAATTTCTGACGACAATCCGTCAGAAATATCAATCATTGATGTTGGTTTTATTTCGAGGGCATGAAGCAAAGTACGCACATCTTTCCGTGCTTCTGGACGCAGTTGTCTTTCTATTAAATAAGTGTAAGCATCAAGATCGGGTTGGGAATTCGGATTGACCAGATAAACTTGTTTTTCGCGTTCCAAAACCTGTAAACCCATATATGCTGCACCAATATCGCCAGATACCACTAGCAGATCACTTTCTTTTGCACCATTTCTATATACAATTTCGTCTTCATCAGCTTCGCCAATGGCGGTTATCGAAATTATCAATCCTTTTTGAGACGAGGTTGTGTCGCCACCAATAACATCGACTTTATATTCATTTGCGGCAAGGGTAATTCCTTGAAATAATTCTTCGAGCGCTTCTAGTGAAAAACGGTTGGAAACTGCTACTGAAACCGTAATCTGAGTAGCACGCGCATTCATGGCACAGATATCAGAAATGTTGACTACAACGGCTTTATACCCCAAATGTTTGAGCGGCATATAGGCCAAATCAAAATGAACGCCTTCGATTAAAAGATCCGTCGAGACCACTATTTTTTTATCTGAAAATGACAGTACAGCCGCGTCATCTCCAATTCCTTTTAATGTTGAAGGTTGATTAATGACGAAATTTGATGTTAAGTGTTTAATTAAACCAAATTCTCCCAATTGCGCGATACTGGTGCGTTGCGGCGATTTTTCTTCAGTCATTTTGTATGCTTTAATTAATATTGTAAAACAAAAACACTTTTGAAATTCAAAAGTGTCGCTTTCAGATTTTGTATTAAAGGTAAATTATTTATTGTTTTTTGCCACATATTTTTCCAGCGCCATGGTCATACTTGGTGCTTCTGCAGTCGGAGCCATAATATCTACTTTTAGACCGTAGTCCAAAGCTTCTTTTTGAGTCGAACTTCCAAAAACGGCAATTTTTGTATTGTTTTGTTCAAAATCCGGAAAATTTTTGAACAGCGATTTTATTCCAGTTGGACTAAAAAAAGCCAGAACATCATAATAAACATTAGCTAAATCTGATAAATCGCTCATTACGGTTTTATAAAAAGTGCCTTGTGTCCAATCTACTTTCAAACTGTTTAACGTAATTACAGCTTCCGGATTTAATTGGTCTGATGCAGGCAATAAAAACTTTTCGTCTTTGTACTTTTTCATTAAATTGGACATGTCTGCAAAATCTTTCTGACCAACATAAATTTTTCGTTTTCTGTAAACCACATATTTTTGTAAGTAAAAAGCAATTGCCTCCGACTGGCAGAAATATTTGAGTGTTTCCGGAACTTTATAACGCATTTCGTCGGCCACTCTAAAAAAGTGATCAATAGAGTTTTTGCTCGTTAAAATTATGGCTGTATATTGATTTAAATCAATTTTCTGAGCACGAACTTCTTTAGCAGAAACGCCTTCAACGTGAATAAAAGATCTGAAATCAATTTTTACTTTGTACTTCTGCTGAAGATCAAAATAAGGAGAATTTTCCACTTTAGGTTCTGGCTGCGAAACCAAAATTGTTTTCACTTTCATATTTTTTCTTCTAACGCTTTGTAAACCAATAATAAATAAAATAGTACGGTCCAATTTCAAGAGTGCAAAGATACAAAATAAAATAAAACAAGTTCGCTATTATTAAATTTTGATAAATTTTCACAGATTTGATATAAATTGCTAAATTTAAGACCAAAACCACAATAAAAATAATATTAATGTATAAAATATCAATATTTTTGTTAAAAAACAGTATAGCATTTATTGGCAAAAGCACAATTGCGATATAAGTGCGATAGCTAACTTTGATTAAATTAAACTGTTCGAGAAATTCTTCTATATTAAATGCAGTTGCAACAATTTTTTCTATTAAAAATTTGGAGAGCACAAAAATGTTTAAAAAAGTAAAAATTTTAATAAAAAGTAAAAAGTCATATTTTGAATAATAACCAAAATAATCCAATAGCAATTGCAAAAAAAAGGACAGAGAAAGCAACTGAACAATAAACAAAATTATTGTAAACCAACTCATTAAGTGGGCATAATCCTTATAAATTTTGATGTATTTATCTGAAACAATCAAGTTAGCGAAGTCGTTAAAACGGGTTTCAAACGACGACCGAATTATTGCCACTAAACTAAATGACAAAACAAACAAAATAATTGCCCAGTCTTGGTTGTCGATAACCCGTTGCTGAAATTGAATGTCTGTCATAGATGTGCAAAAATAGCACTTTTTTGTTAAATTCATTTATTATAAAATTATTAAGATTTCACAATTATAAAATTGTTAATTTTGTAATAAATTTTAATTGTCAATGAGCAAGAGTCTTGTTATTATACCGACCTACAACGAAATTGAAAATATAGAAGCCATAATTCGTGCTGTTTTTTCGTTAAACACTTTTTTCGATGTGCTGATTGTAGATGACAGCTCGCCAGATGGAACTTCAGCGACAGTTATGGAACTTCAGAAAGAGTATAAAAACAGACTTTTTATAGAAATTAGAACAAAAAAATCTGGACTGGGCACTGCATACGTTCATGGATTTAAATGGTCAATTAAAAATAATTATGATTATGTTTTTGAAATGGATGCCGATTTTTCGCACAACCCTTCAGATTTGGAGAAATTACACCAAGCCTGTCATGACAACGGTTCAGACGTGGCTATTGGCTCAAGATATATTACGGGTGTAAATGTTGTAAACTGGCCTTTAAGCAGGGTATTACTGTCGTATTTTGCTTCGGTATATGTTCGACTCATTACCGGAATGAAAATTCGAGACACAACAGCCGGATTTGTGTGTTATAAAACTAAAGTACTCAAGAGTATTGATTTGGACCGCATAAAATTCATAGGATATGCATTTCAAATTGAGATGAAATACCGCGCTTTTGCCAATAATTTTAAAATATATGAAGTGCCAATAATCTTTACAGACAGAGCAAAAGGACAATCTAAAATGAGCGGATCTATAATAAAAGAGGCCGTTTTCGGCGTTATTACGCTTCGAATTAAAAAAATGTTAAACTTGCTTTAACTTCCTGTTATACTTTTCTTCCCATTAAATTCTGACCAAAAGAATGTAAAATTTCCTTTTTTTCATTATCAATTTTAATTTTCTGCAGTATTTCAAAAGCCTTTAAAGTAAAATCTCGAATGGCTTGTTGTGTAGCTTTTGAAGCTCCGGTGCTTACAAAAATTGCTTTTACAGCTTCTATTTTCATTGAATTATCTTCTAAATGGATTGAAAATAATTGCAATAACTGCTCTTTTTCTAATGAATTTGCAAACTCAATTGCTTTGAGATACAGATAGGTTTTTTTATTTTCAATAATATCACCACCAACTTGTTTTCCGAATGTTTTTGGATCTCCAAAAGCGTCAAGATAATCGTCCTGCAACTGAAACGCCAGGCCTAAATTCAATCCAAAATCATAAATTAAATTGGCATTTTCGACTGAAGTTTTTGCCACAATTGCTCCCATTTTCATTGCGGCAGCTACCAATACTGCTGTTTTGTATTTGATCATTTTTAAATAATGTTCAATCGAAACATCTTCCCTAGTTTCAAAATCAACATCCCATTGTTGACCCTCGCAAACTTCGAGTGCCGTTTTGCTAAAAAGTTTTGCTAATGTTCTAAAAACATTTGTTTCATATTTTTCAAAATATTGATAGGCTAAAATTAACATCGCGTCACCTGATAGAATTGCAGTGTTAGTATTCCACTTTTCGTGAACAGTTTCGTTACCCCGTCGCAATGGCGCGTCGTCCATAATATCATCATGAACCAAAGAAAAATTATGAAAAACCTCAACAGCTAATGCTGCAGGAAGTGCCAATTTGTAATCGGCATCAAAAAGCTCGGCACTCATTAATGTCAAAACCGGCCTTATGCGTTTGCCTCCTAACCCCAAAATATAGTGAATTGGTTCGTATAAATTTTGTGGCTCTTTAGTTTCGTATTGTGAATTTAGATAATCTGTAATAAATTCCTGATATTGATAAATAGAGTGCATTAAGTGTATTTTAAAGTTTCTCAATTCGCAAAGTAACTCAAAAAACCTGAATTTTAAAACTTGAAATCTTTTCTTAAGTTAAATTTATGTAAATACTTTGGAAACTATTTTAGTATTTAAAGTTTCCTGACTATATTTGCACGTTTTTAAAACTAAAATGAGAGAGAAAATAATACATAAAGCTTCAGAATTGTTCATGAAACTCGGTTTTAAGAGTGTTACTATGGATGATATAGCCAATGAATTGTGCATTTCAAAAAAAACGATTTATAAATTTTTTGTCAATAAAGAGGTTTTGATTTCTGAAGGCACAAACTTAATACACAACAAAATTCATAATGGGATCGAAGAAATAATTGTTTTAAATTTAAATCCCATCGAAGAAAATTTTGTAATCAGAAAAATGTTTGCAGATATGTTTAAAATTGCTGAAACCTCTCCACTTTTTCAATTAAAAAAGCATTATCCCGAGATTTATTTGACAGTGATGGAGCGTGAAATAGAAGAATGTTCTCTATGTTTCAGGCAGAACATTCTGAAAGGAATTGAACAAAAACTTTACAGAAGTGATTTGAATGTCGAAAATTATATAAAATTTTATTATACCATGATCATAAGCATAAACGAAAATACCATATCTGAAAAAGAAGCACAAAAACTAGAACTTGAAGTATTAGAATATCACACAAGGGCTATGGCAACTTTAACAGGGGTTGCAGAACTCGAAAAACAATTATTAAATTATGATGCCTAGCGCCCCGTTCAATTGCAAATATTTGTAATAAAAAAACAATTCAGAATGCATATAACAACTTGATTACAAAAACAAATATTAATTACAGATGAAAAAATTAAGTTTACTAATTATTTTAATTTTCACTATTGCAGCAAGTGCGCAGACAAACGATAAGAAAAAATATAGTTTTTCGATACAACAGGCCATAGATTTTGCTTTAAAAAACAATTATAAGGCAATTAATTCAGGCCGCGACATAGAGACTTCCAAACAAAAAAAGTGGGAAACAACCGCAATGGGTTTACCTCAACTGAATGGCAGAGTGGATTTTCTGCATAATTTCAAACTACAGCAACAAGGAGTTTCGGGCAATGCTTTTAATCCGCTTGGCAATCCAAACGATGTTTCAACTATCGCGTTTGGAACCAAAAACACAATGATCGGGACAGCAACATTAAGTCAGTTAATTTTTGACGGCTCTTATATCGTAGCTCTGCAGGCCTCTAAAGCCTATTTGCAATTTTTTGAAAATGCAAAATTAAAAACGGATAACGATATAAAAGAATTAATTATCAACAACTATGGCAATGTTTTGTTATCGCAGGAAAGTATTAAAATTCTGGAAAGCAATAAAAAAGTTTTAGAAAAAAATTATTTGGAAATTAATCAAATTTATAAAAACGGACTTGGCGAACAAGAAAGTGTTGAACAAATAGCAATAACGCTCGAAACCGTAAAAAGCAGTTTGAACAACGTTACCAGACTGCGAGAAATTTCATTAAAAATGCTTAAAATTAATCTTGGTGTCGCTATTGATGATGAGTTGCAGCTAACTGATAATCTTGATAATTTATCCACCACCAATCTTGAGACAGCGTTATCTGCAGCTGAATTTAATGTTGAAAACAATATTGAATATCAAATTGCATCGAGCATTGTTACCCAAAAACGGTTATTGTTAAAACTCGAAAAATCCAAAGCACTACCTAGTTTGGGTGCAGCATTAAATTTCGGATATAACTCATTTGCCAATCAGTTTAATTTTTTGAGTGCCAATCAACCATGGAACAATTTTTCGAACGTTGGAGTCAGTCTTAATATTCCACTTTTCTCTAGTGGCGGTTTGAAGGCAAAAGTGCAACAGGCAAAAATAGCATTTGAGCAATCGCAAACACAACAAAAAGAAGCGGAACAAATGCTTAAACTAGGATATGAAAAAGCCAAATCTGATTTTGATTTTAGCATTGAGCAATATGCGACTGCAAAGTCAAATCTATATTTAGCTGAAAAAATAGAAAGAAAGCAGCAAATCAAGTTTAAAGAAGGTTTGTCCACTAGTTTTGAATTTAGTGAAGCACAGCGACAATTGTACGCTACGCAGCAAACCTATTTGCAATCAATGGTTGACATTATTAACAAAAAAGCAGCATTAGAAAAATTAACAATCGCACCTTAATCAGGCACAGCGAAATTTTAGAAATGATAAACATCAATAAAAATAAAAATAAAACTCAAATTTATACCATGAAGCAATTAATTATTTTATTTACCGCCACCATAATGCTTTTCTCATGCGGAAAAAAGGAAGAAAATGCCAATATCGACGCTTTGATTAAATCGAAGGATCTGGCTGCCATTAAAGTTAAGCGAGATGTTTTGCAGGCAGATTTAGCCAAAATTGAAAATGCAATTACTGCCTTAGACGTCAAAAAAGCAGAAGAAGCATTGGTAACTGTTATGACAATTAAAGATACAGTTTTCAGTCATTATTTAGAAGTTCAGGGTGAAGTAAACACCAAAGAAAATATTCTTATTCAGCCAGAAATGCCAGGAACGCTAGTTTCTCTAAATGTAAAAGCAGGGCAACGTGTTTCCAAAGGTCAGATTTTAGGACGAACAGATGATGCAGGAATGAATCAACAATTATCTGCAATGGAAAGCCAGTATAATTTGGCCAAAACAGTATTTGAACGTCAAAAAAATCTTTGGGATCAAAAGATTGGTTCAGAAATTCAGTATCTTCAAACTCAAACTCAAATGTTTAGCGCTCAAAAAGCAATGATGCAAATGAAGGCTCAACTATCAAAAACATTAATTAAAGCACCATTTTCGGGAGTTATTGATGCCGTTTTTGTCGAACGCGGACAAGTTGTAGGTCCAAGCCTGCAGGGTTTAATGCGAATAGTAAACTTATCCAATATGTATGTTTCTACCGAAGTTCCTGAAATATATATCGGAAAATTAAAAGTTGGAACAGCCGTAAATGTTGGTTTAACGAGTTTAAATAAAATTTATCTTGGTCGTATCCGTCAAGTTGGGAATAATATAAATCCAACAAACAGAAGTTTTGGAATTGAAGTTGCAGTGCCAAATCCAGACAATTTATTGCGTCCAAATCAAGTAGCAAAGCTTCAGATAATTGATTATACCAACAAAAAAGCAATTGCCATACCAACCAATATTATTTTAAGCAATGCCGACGGAACAAAATTTGTATATGTTGCCGAAAATGCCAAAGGAAATAATGCAACCGCCAGGAAAGTGGAGGTTACAACAGGTCAATCTTCAGGAAACACAACCGAAATACTGTCAGGATTAAAAGCAACAGATATTGTTGTTACAGAAGGTTTTAATGCAATTGCAGAAGGAACAAAACTTAATTTTTAGAAAAAGTTTCAGGTTTCAGGTTTCAGGTTTTGTAGAACTACTAAAATCTGAAATTTGAAACAAGAAAAACGTGAAACAAAAAACTATGGGACACAAAAACCACGAATTTAGCATATCAAGCTGGGCTGTAGACAATCGCATAACAGTTTATATTTTGACACTCATTATTATCGTAATGGGAACAATGGCTTACATCAATATGCCACGAGAAGATTTTCCGGAAATTTTAGAAAATAAAATATTTGTATCGTCAATCTTCCCAGGAAACTCTGCCGAAGATGTTGAGAAACTGGTCATTAAACCACTTGAAGATCAATTTAAAAATATTTCGGGAGTCGAGAAAGTAACCTCAAGTTCGTTCCAGGATTACGGAATGGTTGTAATAGAATTTGACCAAAAAGTAACCATTGAAGAAGCAAAAGTAAAAATAAAAGATAAGGTAGACCAATCTAAGGCGAAAACTGACTGGCCTAATTTAGATAACGGAAGCAAAGTCGAGCCCAACGTTTTTAACATCAACATTTCTGAGGAAGTACCAATTTTAAACATTAATTTAAAAGGAAATTATACTACACAACAACTCAAAAAGTTTGGTGAATATTTGCAGGACGAAATTGAAAATGTTCCCGAAATAAAAAAAGTAGATATTCTTGGAGTTGACGACAAAGAAGTTGAAATTGCAATTGATGTTTTCAAAATGAGTGCGGCAAAAGTTAGCTTTGACGATATTCAAAATGCTGTGAAATACGAAAATATGACTATGTCTGGCGGAAATCTGGTGTCGCAGGGTTCTAGAAACAACATCAGAATTGTAGGCGAAATTTCAAACCCGGAGCAACTCAATAACGTTGTTGTAAAATCGTTTAACGGAACAGTTTATCTTAAAGACATTGCAAAAATAAGTTTTAAAGAAAAAGAAAAAACAACTTATGCTCGCGAATCCGGACAAGAAGTTGTGATGCTGAATGTCAAGAAACGCTCAGGTCAAAACATGATTTCGGCAATTGATCAGATTAAAGAAATTGTAAAAAATGCACAAGAAAATGTTTTGCCAAAAAATTTGAGCCTCGAAATGACCAACGACCAGTCGGACAGCGTTGAACATCAGGTTAACGAACTTTCAAACCACATTATTTTTGGTATTGTATTGGTAATGATTGTATTAATGTTCACAATGGGACTTAGAAATTCCTTATTTGTCGGAGCAGCAATTCCACTTTCTATGATGATGGCTTTTGCAATTCTGTCGGCCTTTGGATTTACATTAAACACGATGGTTTTGTTTGGATTAGTAATGGGATTAGGACTATTGGTCGATGACGGAATTGTAGTGGTTGATAACGTTTTTGCCAATATGCGAAAAGGAATGAACCGTATCGAAGCCTCAAAAATTGGAATAGGCGAAATTGCATGGCCCGTTATTTCATCGACAGCAACAACTCTGGCAGCCTTTATTCCACTGGCTTTGTGGCCAGGAACCATAGGTAAATTTATGATTTATTTTCCCATCACTCTATCTTGTGTTTTGGGCGCATCATTGTTTGTTGCTATGATTATAAACGCTGCAATGACAGGCGGATTTATGGATACTGAGGATAAGAATATCACAAAAAAAGCCTTAAAAAAATATTCTGTTATTTTCTTAGCTTCTGGATTGCTTTTTGCGGTTCCGGGCTATGTTTCTGACACCATCTGGATGCGTGCTATCGGGCATTTGTTATTGATTTCACTTGTGTTAATGTGGTGTTATCATTTGTTTTTATACAAAGCAACGCAAGATTTTCAACACAGTTTCTTTCCGAGATTAGAGGCAAAATATCAGGTTTTTCTGGGTAAAATATTAACTGGAAAAAGAGCTTTAATTTCATTATTGCTAATCATCGGATTGTTAATTTTCTCTTTCGTTTTACTCGGAATTTTTCCTCGAGAGGTGCTGTTTTTTCCGAATAATGTTCCAAAACAAAATATTGTTTATATCGAATATCCGCAAGGAACCGATATTTCTAAGACCAATACTGCTACTTTGTTTGTTGAAAAACAAGTAATTGAAGTTTTGAAAAAATATGTTGACAAGGACACCAGCGAGAATTTCCTGGCAGAAAGTATTGTTTCTCAGGTAGGTATGGATGCCGGAAACCCAAATGTGGATGTAGGAAATCAGTCAGAATCGCCATATAAAGGAAAAGTAACTGTGAATTTTGTTGAATTCAATTTGCGCCGCGGCGTTGATACCAACGTTATTCTTGAGGAAATTCGCAACAAAGTAAAAGGAGTAGCCGGAGCCAAAATCACTGTCGAAAAAGATGCTGCCGGACCACCGTCGGGCTATCCAATAAGTTTGCAATTATCCGGAACCGACTACGATCAGATGCTGACGGAAGCCAATAAAGTTATTAGTTTTATTAATTCTAAAAATATTTCTGGCATCGAAAAACTTAATATTGATGTCAACAAAGAAGCACCGGAACTCGAAATGAAAATTGACCGCGTGGGCATTGGAAGTTTGGGAGCAACCACAGGACAAGTGGGTTTTACGATGCGTCGTGCTATTTATGGTCAAGAAATTTCTAAATATAAAGAAGGAAAAGACGATTACGACATTACGATGCGACTGCAGGAAGACCAGCGAAAAAATGAAAGTGTCTTGTTCAATCAGCCCGTAACTTTCAGAAATCAGAACAATGGTCAGATTATTCAGGTTCCAATTTCATCAATTTCGTCAACAGAAAAGAAATTTACTTTTAACCAAATTAAGCGTAAAAATTCTAAACGTGTCATGACCATTTATTCCAATGTTTTGACAGGCGCAAATGGAGATGGAATTACGAAACAAATCGAGTCGGCACTTGTAACCGCCAGTTATAAAATGGCTGGCGACATTACTTATTCTTTTTCAGGCGAGCAGGAACAACAGAAAAAAGATTCTAGCTTTTTGTTTGGTGCGCTGCTTTTGGCATTGGCAAGTATCACGATTATTATCGTTTTGCAGTTCAATTCCATCTCAAAAACACTGGTAATTATGTTTACGGTTTTGTTGAGCTTTTCCGGAGTTTTTTATGGATATGTCATTGCACAGATGGATTTTGTGATTCTAATGACCATGATGGGAATTATTGCCCTCTCGGGAATTGTAGTTAAAAACGGAATCGTATTAATGGATTTCTTTGTGTTGTTATTAGACGCAAAAGTTGCTGACAAAAAAGTAAGTTCGCACGACGACCTGACCATTTCAGAAATAAAAGAAGTGATTATCGTTTCCGGAAAATCTAGATTGCGACCAGTTTTATTAACCGCTTTAACCGCGATTTTAGGATTAATTCCGCTTGCAATCGGGTTGAATTTTGATTTCTTTGGATTGATTACCGACTTGAACCCGCATCTTTATATGGGCGGCGACAACGTAATTTTTTGGTCGCCATTAGCATGGACAATTATTTTCGGACTGAGTTATGCCACTGTTTTAACTTTGGTGATGGTGCCAGTAATGTTTTATTTGGTTAAACGAATGAAATATTGGTTGCGGGACAGAAAAACCAAAGCCGAAGTGGCAACAGCATAAATTCAAATAGTTTCAATCAAAAAAGCAGCTTTATATTTTGTAAAGCTGCTTTTTTTATGAATTTTTTTTTATTTGAAATTAAATACGCAACCTTTTTATATTTTTACGTCTTATTAAAATAAAATCCTATTATGAAAAAATTATTGTTCCTGTTTTCAGTTCTACTTTTTTTACAAAGTTGTCAAGGTACAGCAATAGACGACTCAACAGTTTCTGCACCGACGCAACAGATGGTTGAAAAGAGACAACAAATCCAAAACTACATCAATAGTTTTTCGTGTTCAGCCGCAGTTGGCTGTAGTTCAATTGCTTTTGGTGATAAACCTTGCGGTGGTCCACGAGAATATTTGGTTTTTTCAAACGCGGTGAATCTAACTTTGTTGCAAAATATGGTTGCTGAATACAACCTTTTGGACAAACAAAACAATATCAAAACAAATGCAGTTTCAGATTGTATGATGGTTCAACCACCAACAAACACTGGCTGTGTAAATGGTGTTTGTGGTGTAACTAATTAAAAAAGCACTATCGCTAATTATTCGTTAGGTTAATTAAAATGTTAATTCCAACTCAACCACGTTTCAGGACGTGGTTTTTTTGTTATTGTATTAAAATATTTACATCTAAAATTTAATAAAGCATAGACCATCGCAATAAATTTTACTGATAATAAAAAATAAATTATTTTTACACATAGACATAGTTGTTTAAAAGTAGTAATTTAAAAATTAATTTTAATAAGAATTTAAATTCTGTTAAAAGCGCATAACAAATGGCCGCATTTTTTGATAGTGTAATCTATAAACAATTTTATTTTAAAGTCATTTTTACTTAAAGTGATAATTTTTGTATTAATTTAAATTTATCATCGGAAAACAGCATTAACAATTAAAAACTTCATTAAACACTTTTTAAATCCATGTTAAAAAAAATTCTAAAGATTTAATTATTACTAATTTCGCTCACTATATAAAAATTACCTTCTCCTAATTTGAATATTATTATCTGACAAAATTAACTTTTTATTAAAAAAAACTATGAAAAAATTTTTAGCTACTTTAGCAATCTTTATGTTTACAAGCATTATAATTTCATGCTCTAAAAACGATAATCCTGCTCCTGCAGTCACTACTGTTAAATTTAATGCAGTATTAAATGGTGCAAACGAAACTACTCCTAATATGTCAATGGCGATTGGAACGGGAGCATTGGTTTTTAACACAACTACCAAAGTTTTTACACTTTCTGTTACGCATACATTGGCATCGGCAACAGGAGGTCATATTCACAAAGCTGCAGCTGGTGCAAACGGACCAGTTATTTTCCCGTTAAGTAGCTTGGTTTCACCTATTATGTATACAAGTTTACCCCTTGATGCAGCTCAAGAAGCAGATTTGAATGCTGGTTTATATTATATTAATTTGCATAGTGCCGCATTTCCTGGTGGCGAAATCAGAGGCCAATTGGTAAAACAATAATTAACCTATACTATTTTTCTAATAATCTTGCTTTGATGTATTAATCAAGGCAAGATTTTTTATTTAAACTATGTAGCTTCAATTTATTAGATTTGTTAAAATTTACACCGTTTTGCTGCTGCAAATGGATGCGTTAATGGCTTCGAACATGATTTACAGAATTATCCATCCGCAAATCCTACTGTTTGCTTAAACTAAAAACACTTTAAAACCTCAAACCTAGTTCCCTGAATTTTATTTCAAAATTTAACACTATATTTGTTTTAAATTTTTAAATCTATAAAAATGTCAAAGTTCATTTTTGCTTTATTTTTTGTGTCTTTTTTTGGATTCGCACAGTTTAACGAATCCGCTCCGTGGGTTGAAGAATTGAGAAAATCAAAATCAATCGACGAACCATTGAATATGAACGAACTAAAAGCAGCTTTCGATAAATATTGGACCACCAACAACCAAAATGCCAAAGGTTCTGGCCATAAGCCATTTATGCGTTGGTTTACTCATTATGAAAAAGCCACTGATGAAAATGGCAATATTCAGACTGCAGAAAGTTTTTTGGAGGCATTTCAGGTCAAACAAAAAATTAAGTTGCAAACTGAAAATGCTCAAAATTCAACGATTAGCAACTGGCAACCCATCGGCCCATTTTCATTAACCAATACAGGATCTTGGTCTGCTGGCAGCGGACGCGTGAATGTTATTGAGATAGACCCTAATAATCCTAATATTTGGTATATGGGAACTCCAGCTGGTGGCATCTGGAAATCGACAAATGCTGGCAACAACTGGGCGCCATTAACCGATGAGTTGCCTCAAATTGGCGTTTCCGGAATTGCGATTGATCCTTCCAACAGCAATATTATTTATATTGCAACAGGCGATAAAGATGCTTCAGATTCGTTTTCATTTGGTGTTTATAAATCAATTAATGGAGGTCAGACTTGGTTGCAGACTGGTTTGGCACTTAACGGACAAAGCAGGGGTTTAGGTGATCTTATTATAAATCCCAACAATGTAAATCAGCTGTATGCCGCAGCCAACAATGGTATCATAATGTCATTAAATGGCGGCACTTCATGGACCAACCAAATTGCAGGAAATTTTACTCCGGGCAATATCCGTTTTAAAGCAAATGACACCAATACGGTGTTTGCGGTATCAAATAATCGTTTTTTTAGGTCAACCAACAGCGGAAGCACTTTTACACAAATTACTACAGGACTTCCGACAAATGCAACCCGAATGGTTATGGACGTAACTGCTGCCGATCCAAATTATATTTATATTGTTTGCTATAGCAATCAGACCCATTCCGTAAATAACGGGTTTTTAGGATTATACCGCTCCACAGACAGCGGAACATCTTTTGTTTTAATAAACGATCAGACCAATATTCTTGAATCCAATCAAAGTTGGTATGATTTGGCTTTGTGCGTTTCGCCAACCAATCGCGATTTGTTGTTTACAGGTTGCTTAAATCTCTGGAGCTCGGCCGATGGCGGGGCTAGCTTCACACAAATTAGCAGTTGGAGTTCGCCTGCTTCTGTAACATATACGCATGCAGACATTCACTATTTAGGTTACAAAGGCAGTCGTTTGTTCTGCGGAAGCGACGGCGGTATTTATTTTTCGCAAAATAATGGACAATCATTTACAGACAAAACAGCAACAGCTCAAATTGGGCAATTTTATAAAATATCGGTATCTCCAAATTCCAACGGAAAAATAGCAGGTGGTTTGCAAGACAACGGCGGATATGGTTTTAGCGGCAATATTTGGAAAAACTGGTATGGAGCCGATGGCATGGACAATGCAATAAATCCGACCAACGACAACATTTTTTATGGATTTATTCAGTATGGTACCACAATGTATATAAGCACAAACGCAGCAAACGCCCGACAAGGCGCTGTAGCTTCGCCAGGCGGAATTTCAGGAAATTGGGTTACGCCAATGGTAATTAATAAAACAGGTCAACTCTATTCGGGCTTCAACAGACTTTTTCGCCTTTCGGGCACAACGAGTGGCACCTGGTTGCAGCAATCCAATAATTTGTTTACAGGAAATATCAGTGACATTGCCATCCATCCCGAAGACAACAACATTATTTATGCAGCCAATACCAACAAGCTTTTTAAAAGCCTTAATTCAGGTGTGGATTTTGAATTGGTTTATACCGCTACGAACTCAATTACGAGCATAGGTCCACATCAAACAGATCTTGATGTCGTTTATGTAACAGTGGCAGGTTCAACCGGTAACCGAGTTTTAAAGTCAATAAATGGCGGTTATTTATTCGAAAATTTCTCACAAGGTTTGCCGTCGGTTGCAATAAATGTTATCAGACACCACAAAAATCACATTAATGATGCCGTTTATATCGGCACCGCACTTGGCGTATATTATCGCGACAATATTACTAACACTTTTGTACCTTTTGACACCAATTTGCCCAATGTTTCCGTTAGAGATATTGAAATTTACCTGCCTTCCAACAAGCTTATCGCAGCTACTTATGGCAGAGGTGTCTGGACCACCGATTTGATAGTTCCATTGTCAGCAACCGTATTTGACCAAGCCAGTATTTCAGTGTTTCCTAATCCTTTTGAAACTGAAATAAAGATAAATTCAGCAAATGAAATTCCGAGTTCTGTAAAAATTTATGATTTTTCGGGCAAATTAATTGTAGAAAAATACAATTTCACTTCAGATAAAAATATAATAGATTCAAAAGCATTTGCAAGTGGTATTTATTTAATGAAAATAGCGTTTGGCGATAAAATTGTAACTCGAAAAATTATAAAAAATTGATAACTGCATGATTTATAAGTACAATAATTTTTCTGTCGTAAAAGCACACAATTGCAAAGCTTTTAGATTTAAAATTTGTGAAAAGCTTAAATAGTTATTATTAAAACAAAATTAAAGATCAGTATTTTTTTCTGTAATTCATAAAAAATGGCACTCAAAAGTATAAATCCCACCCAAACGGTGGTCTGGCAAAAACTGCAAAACCACTTTCAGGAAATTAAAAATGTAAGTATGAAAACTATGTTTGCAGCCGATGCAAACAGAACACAAAAATTCAACTTGCAATGGAATGATTTTCTTCTGGATTATTCTAAAAATCGCATCAATCAGGAAACACAAAATTTATTGCTTGAGTTGGCAAACGAAGTTGATCTGAAAAGTGCTATTGCTGCCTATTTTAGTGGTAAAGCCATCAACAAAACCGAAAACAGAGCAGTACTTCATACTGCTTTGCGAGCACCAAAATCTGCCATCATTAAAATTGATGGACAAAATGTAATTCCGGAAATTTTTGAAGTTAAAAACAAAATTAAAACTTTTTGCGACCAAATTATTAAGGGAGATAAAAAAGGATTCACGGGAAAAACCTTCACAGATATCGTAAACATTGGCATCGGCGGTTCAGATTTGGGTCCGGCAATGGTGGTTGAGGCGCTGCAATTTTATAAAAACCATCTCAATTTACACTTTGTTTCTAATATTGATGGCGACCATGTGAACGGAATTATCAAAAATCTAAATCCTGAAACTACTTTGTTTGTAATTGTTTCCAAAACATTTTCAACCCAAGAAACACTAACCAATTCAGAAACGATTAAAAAATGGTTTTTAAAAACAGCAAAACAAGAAGATATTGCGCATCATTTCGTTGCAGTGTCAACAAATGTGAAGGAAGTAACTTCATTTGGAATCAATCCTGAAAATGTTTTTCCGATGTGGGACTGGGTTGGCGGTAGATTTTCGTTGTGGAGTGCCGTGGGATTGTCAGTTAGTTTGGCGATTGGTTTTGAAAATTTTGACGAACTGTTAATTGGTGCCAACGAAATGGATTGTCACTTTGAAAATACCGATTTCGACAAAAACATTCCGGTAATTTTGGCTATGTTATCAATATGGTACAACAATTTTTTTGATGCCGAAAGCGAAGCTTTGATTCCGTATGCACAATCGCTTCAGAAATTAGCACCTTATCTGCAGCAAGGCATTATGGAAAGCAACGGAAAAAGTACTGACAGAAACGGGAACAATGTGAATTATCAAACAGGAACCATCATTTGGGGTGAACCCGGAACTAATTCGCAGCACGCTTTTTTTCAGCTCATTCATCAGGGCACAAAACTAATTCCTACTGATTTTATTGGATTTCTAAAACCGCTTTATGGAAATATGGAACACCATAATAAATTGATGTCCAATTTTTTTGCACAAACCGAAGCCTTATTGAACGGAAAAACCGAAATTGAAGTTCAGGAGGAATTTACAAAACATAATTTAGATAAAAACACAGCCGACTTTTTATTGCCATTTAAGGTTTTTGAAGGCAATAAACCGACAAATACATTCTTAATTCAGAAGCTAACCCCAAAAACGCTCGGTTCGCTAATAGCCATGTATGAACATAAAATTTTTGTTCAGGGAATTGTCTGGAATATTTTTAGTTATGACCAGTGGGGAGTAGAACTTGGAAAACAGCTTGCCAGCACAATTTTGAATGAAATTGAATCTAAAAAAATTGAAAAACACGATAGTTCGACAAATTTTTTATTGGATTTTTATCTTAAAAACAATTAAATTAAAATTTTTTTAATATTTTTGAAATTAGATTATGTGAAATTCATTATTAAAAAAACATAAAAAAGCAAGATTTAGGCATATAATATAATAATTTTAACATTTAAACTCCGATTTATTCAAATTAAAAAAATTGAGTCAAATTCTTGCCAAAAAAATGTTAACAATATCATAACCTTAATCAATAATAAAATCGGAACTTTGCAAAAATTATTAATAATTAAAATTGATTATGAAAAAAGTTATTTTTCTTTTTATTTTATTTCTGACCTATTCAGGATATTCTCAGGTAACAACCTCTGCGATATCCGGAACGGTTAAAACCAGTGCTGGAAAAGCATTATCCGGAGCAACAGTTGAAATCAAACACATTCCAACTGGCACCAGGTATTTTTCAACTACAAATGAAGCTGGAAACTACGGCGCTCCTTCCATTCGTCCAGGAGGACCTTATACCGTTAAGGTTTCTTATGTGGGCTACAAAACTTCAGAAACCATTGAAGTTACGGCACCTCTGGGAAACAACATTAACGTTAGGGTAATTATGGAACCAGAATTGAATGCCCTTCAGGAAGTTGTAGTAAAAGTGGCAAGTGCCAAAAATACTTTTGCAAAGAACAGAACTGGAGCTGGTCAGCAGTTTTCAACCAGAGAGATTAACGCAATTCCGGTAACTGGAGCACGTTCGATTACAGCAATTACAAAATATAATGCGAATGCCGGCGCCAACGGAACTTTTGGTGGTCAGGATTCAAGAATGAATAATTTTACTATCGACGGTTCAGTTTTTAATAACGCTTTCGGACTTGGTGGAGAATCTCAGGCAGGTGGAAGAACAAGTGCCAGTGCAATTTCATTAGATGCCATCGAACAGCTGCAGGTTAATATTGCACCTTTTGACGTTCGTCAAACCGGATTTACAGGTTCTGGAATCAATGCAGTTACCAGAAGTGGAACAAACGAAATTGAAGCATCCGTATATACTTCAATGAGAAGTAGCAAAAAGGAATTTATCGGAACTACTCCGGGTGAAGTTAGAATTGTTCCCGGAACATTTGAAGAAAGAATTTATGGAGCACGTTTTGGAGCACCAATAATAAAAGACAAATTATTTATTTTTGGAAGTTTCGAAACAATAAACAATATTAGCCCGGCGACTACCTGGACATCAACTAATTCACCGACGCCTAGTGGACAGGTTTCTGCCCCGTCTTTTGGACAGATGCAAGATTTGTCAACTTTTATGCAAACCAATTTTAATTATACAACAGGGCCATGGGAAAATTTTAATGCTGAAAGAGATTCAAAAAAATTCTTAATAAAATTGGACTGGAACGTCAATGATAATAATAAATTTTCAATCAGATATGTGCAACATGATTCATTTTCTGAAGAAATGACTTCAAACTCCGGTTCTTTAGGTCTCGGAAATAGAAGAACAAGTCCATTTGCAATGTCTTATCAAAACAGTGGTTACTTGCAAAGAGATGATACAAGGTCTATTGTTGCACAATTAGACACTAAATTCTCTGATAAATTGTTTAATAATATGATTGTCGGATACGATTATCAAAATGAAGATCGAGCCCTGTTAAAAGGAAGCACACTTTTTCCAACCGTGGATATTAGAGATGGAGAATTAACTCCAAATTTAATTGCCGGAACCAGAAATTTTATTTCTCTAGGATTAGATCCATTTACTCCCGGAAATAAATTGGATTATTCTACTTTTCATATTACCAACAACTTGACAAGATATGCTGGAAACCACACCTTATTGTTCGGTGTGAATTACGAAAACAGAACTTCAAACAATACGTTCTTTTCAGGATCAAACGGAGTTTATGTTTTTAATTCTATAGATCAATTTAAAGCCGCTGCATTAGAAAGTATTGCTTTAGGAGGTCTGCCTTCGGTTAATAACAGAGCAGATTTATTTCAATACCGTTATTCTGCCTTGCCAGGAGGAGTAGAGCCGGTACAAGTGGTAAAATCGCATAAATTTGATGCTTATTTTCAAGATGATTATAAAGTTGGTGACAATCTGAAAATGACTTTCGGATTGCGAGCTACCAGAATTTCATTTGAAAACACAGGTCTTGAAAACCCGGCCGTAACCTCTTTATCATATAGAAACGGAGAAAAATTCAATACTTCAGAAATGCCAAACACACAATATCTTTTTGAACCAAGAGTAGGTTTCAATCTGGATCTTAATGGCGACGCTAAAACATTACTTCGTGGTGGAACAGGAATTTTTACAGGAAATCCTCCTTATGTTTTTATATCTAACCTTATCGGGAATAACGGTGTTTTAACTGGATTTATTGAATCGACGACTTCAGGATTTACTGCAAATCCGTTGCCACCAGCAAACCCAACCGCACCAAGTTCTTATGATCTTGCCTTTACCGACAAAAATTTTAAATTCCCACAGGTTTGGAAAAGTACAATCGCAGTAGATCAAAAATTGCCATTTGGCTTCATTGGAACTATTGAAGGAATTTACAACCGCAATATTAACGAAGTTTATTATTACAATACCAACTTTGCAAATGCTGTCGGAACATTAAACGGATCGGTGAGTGGCGACAGCAGACCATTGTTTGGAAGCACAAGCGTTGGAACATCAACAGCAGTAAACAATGACGGCGTTAGGATTAACAATAATGTTTCAAACGGAATTGTACTGTCTAATTCAAGTAGAGGAGAATTTTATTCAACTACTTTTAAATTAGAATATCCATACAAAAAAGGATTGTGGGGATCTGTAGCGTACACGCGTTCTGAAACTCAGGATTTAATGTCGGCGGGATCAATAGCAACTGGTTCATGGACCGGAGCAAGATCAGTAAACGGAAACAATGATTTGAATTTGGCTACAGGAAACAATAACACACCACACAGAATTGTCGGAGTATTGGGTTATAAAATTGAATATGGCAAAAAAGCGGGTGCTGCAACGTCTATCAATTTTGGATATATTGGCGAGCAATCCGGAACAATGTCTTATACTTATGCTGGAGATTTAAACAGAGATGCAGTTTCAGGAAACGATTTATTGTTCGTTCCTCTGAAAGCTACAGATTTGCGTTTCGCACCAATAACTCAAACATTAGGTGGATCAACACAAGTATTGTTTACAGAAGCACAGCAGCAGGCAGCTTTTGATGCATATATCAACCAGGATCCGTATCTGTCAACAAGAAGAGGTCAGTATGCAGAAAGAAATGCAAGTATTTTGCCAATGTTGCACAGAATTGATATGTCTGTAACTCAAGATTTCTTTATCAGAATTTCTGGTAAAAAACACAGCTTTCAGTTTAGAGCGGATATCTTAAATTTTGGTAATTTATTAAACAGAGCGTGGGGCGTTTCTCAACGATTCACAAATTCACAAATATTAGGAGTTACGGTTCCAAATGCTCCAAGTGCAGCCAATAACTTTACACCATTTTTTCAAATGGGTTTCCAGACAGATAATACAGGAAAAAGATCTTTAGCAACAGACACCACTCAAAAAAATGGCTCGACATTTGATGTTTGGCAGGCACAGTTTACATTAAGATATACTTTTGGAAAATAATCTGAATTAAAAAATTAAAAAACAATAAAATCATTAAAATATAAATTATAAAATCATGAATATTAAAAAACAAATTATTCGTTTTACATTATTGCTTACCGTTGCAACAATGTTATTTTCTTGCTCTGAAGATGATAAAAAAGAAGTTACAAGATTTGATTCAGTTTGGGTTACAGTTAACACAAATGCCGATTATACTATTTTAGCAGCTGCTTTAAAGAAAACCGGTTTAGATCTTACATTGTCTAATGCAGGTTCATATACTGTTTTTGCTCCGAATAACGCAGCTTTTGAAGCTTCTTCTTTACCTGAAAAAACTGTAGTAGCAATTAATGCTTTAGTAATGCCGGCAGATGCAATAAAAATTGCCGATTTAAGAGTGCTTTTGTTAAACCATGTTATTGGAGTCGGAACCAGAGCCGACGATTTATTAACTGCTAAATATTTTAAAACTTTTGCTTTTTTCAGAGCAAATGCGCCAGTACCAGCAGTGCCCGCAACGGCAATAATTGCCAGCAACGCAACTGCTCAAATGAGTATGTTTATTAACAAAGTGGGTGTTGATGTAATTATTAACGGAAATGCTAAAGTAACAAAAGCCGATATCGATGTTTCAAACGGAATAGTTCACATGGTAGATAAAGTAATTGCATTGCCAACTATTTTTGAACTTTTGAGTTCTAATCCTGATTTTGCGCCATTAATGCTCGTTGTCAATAGTGCAGATCAGGCAGCAGTTAAAACGATTTTAACAACTGCAACTAACTTAACTTCAAGAACCTTAATTGTTCCAAATGCAGCCGCATTTACTACTGCAACAACTGGAGCAGGAGCCTTTTTAGTGGGAATGACACCAGCAAATGTTACTAAAGTATTGCAATACCACCTTTTGGGAGGAAACAGAGTTAGAGGGTTTTTTCTTAATGATTTTGCAGTATTTACTGCTTTGCCAGGAGTAAATTTTAGAACTTTTACAAATGCACCAGCGTTTAGAATAGAAGATCTTGCAATTGCTCCAAGAAATAGAGTATCAAGATTTGTTTTTAACGACATTCAAGGTGTAAACGGATGTTTGCACGTTGTTGACAAAGTATTGGAACCAACTTTGTAAATTAATTTTATAAATAAAAAAAAGCCCAAAAGAAATTTTGGGCTTTTTTTTTGATATTAAATGGAATAAATATAACCTAAAATATAATGTGGTTTAATGCCGTTACATGCTGTAAACAGCACAAATCTATTGGGCTGCACTGAAAACATAAATCCCATGACGTTTAATGGAGTCTTGATTTAGTATATTTGTAAGCGATTATAGTTTTAATAAAAAATGCTTTAAAAGTAGGCTTTTAGTAATTAATTGCCAGAATCATAATCAAAAATAGATTTACGATTCTACTGCTGATTATCGCTACAATGGTTTTTCTTTCGTTGCAATGGAAGCATTTAGGAACGACCTGTACCGAAGCCAATTTACTCCCAAAAAAGCACATCGTAAACCAGCATTACCCGGACTTTTTATACCTCAATTGTACTGATTTTTGGGTTTGCAATTTTTACGTTATCCAATTTTAGTGGTACAGTTGCTTTTGGCGGATTATTTTCGGTCATATTATTGTTTGCAATGTTTGCTAATTTACTGGTTTTGCCAGCTCTGGTCCTAACTTTTGAAAAAGATAGTGAAAATGGTTGATTTTAGGCGGTCAACGCTTGTTACCGCAAGAATTCTTATTGATCCTAAAATTTTTGGGGGTTTTTTGTTTTACAGGAGCTCAATAAAAAATCAAAAAAATTTCGATTGCATTCAGAGTCCATAATTTAACATAAAAAATCTAGGCGTCGTTTTCAATAAAGTTCTGTTAAACACTATATTATAACTTTAAAAATTGTAGAACCGCGACAATCTTATTGCTAAAAGCAACAGTGCTTTAATAAAATTTAAAGCATCGAGATATTTAAATCCGTATATTTGAACGACAGGTTGCCTTAAAATATAAATATAGATTTTTAAAGAACGGATTATAGAAACAATTTAAAAAATGAAGAAACCAGCACTTATAGGTGTTTTGCTGTTTGTGTTCAATTATTGTTTTTCGCAAACAATTGTGTTTGGAACTAATGAATATATTGAATATCAAATAGGAACTTTACCCATTGTAATTTCTGTTCCTCATGGCGGAAATTTAAATCCATCAACGATACCCAACAGAAGCTGTAATAATCCTGAATCCGTAACAGATTTATTTACTGTAGAAATAGCTAAACAAATAAAAGCATCTCTTTTTGCCGCAACTGGTTGTTATCCACATATTATTATCAGCCATTTAAAGAGGGCGAAATTAGACTGTAACAGAAACATTGCTGATGGTGCGTGTGCAAATAGTCAGGCACAAACTGCATGGACTGAATTCCATAATTTCATTACCACTGCTCAAAATACTGCAAACCAAAGTTATTCTAATAAAATATTTTTTGTCGATTTACATGGCCACGGCAATCCCATATCAAGAATAGAATTGGGGTATTTATTGTATGATAATGAATTGGAACTCTCAGATAATACGCTCAATACGACGCAATATCTAAATTATAGTTCAATAAAAAATTTAGCGTTAAACAACAGTAACAATTATACACATGCGCAGCTTTTAAGAGGTGCAAATGCTTTTGGCACCTTGCTTTCAAACAATGGTTATCCCGCAGTTCCGAGTCAGCAAATTCCGTATCCGGGCACTACTACAAACTATTTTAATGGCGGATATATTACCGCAAATCACACTTGTTATGCTTCAAACGTAATAACAAACGGATTACAGATGGAACTGAATTATACGGGAATAAGAGACAATCAAAATAACATCAGTCTTTTTGGTCAAAAATTCGCATTGGCTGTACTTGCTTATTTAAACACCAATTTTAATGTAGTGTGGGGCAATTGTGCACCGCTTGATGTTGGAGCGTTTCATAAATTAAATATTTCAGTTTATCCAAACCCACAAAAATCAGGAAACACTATTTTTATAAATGGATTAGATTCTGGTAATTGGCACTATAACATTAGCAGTGTTTTAGGGCAAGAAATTGCTTCCGGATTTGTTAAAAATTCAAATGAAATAGCAATAAATAATCTTTTGCCAAATGGAGTTTACATACTTACTGTAAAAGACATTTTGCGCGGATTGGTATATTCTGTTAAGTATATTGTACAATAATTGCTCAAAACATGTCTGCAGTTTAAAATTTATTAGTGTCCCCTAAAAATCAATAATTTTGTCTAAATTGCTATAAATATGTATCTTAAGTCTTTTTTAAAGGATACGATTTTTCAAAAATAGTTTTTTTAAAATTACCACAGCAAAAGATTCGGGCGGGAGCGGCGGCAGGCGGGACATCGCCTTACATGCCTGCGTAGTTCGG
>ENA-OFCF01000171-OFCF01000171.1-metagenomes-genome-assembly--contig:-NODE-171-length-32007-cov-3.817007_pt1 | contig 32007 bp, 26 predicted proteins | sample MGYA00153387_OFCF01 | MGnify analysis MGYA00153387 | reverse complement strand
ATCGGCCTGCTGGTGGAACTGATTGGCGAACGGCTGCTGTTGCAGTGGGTGCGCCAGGCCTTTCCGGAAGAGTCAAAGCGCGACTTTTATTTTGGTAAAGGGAATGAACGTGAAAAAATCTGATGCGGACAACCGCAATCCCAAAAAAGCGGCCAACCAACCGGCCGGCATGACGATCCACCAACTGTCTACGGGCGTGCGCGGACTCGACGACATTCTGGGTGGCGGCATTCCGGAGTTTTCGTTCAATGTGATCGCTGCGGCACCGGGATGCGGCAAGACCACGCTTGCTCACCAGATCGTTTTTTCCAATGCGACAGCACAGAAGCCGGCGATCTATTTCACCGTCCTTGGCGAACCCGCCATAAAAATGCTGCGTTATCAGCAGAAGTATTCCTTTTTCGAGATATTGATCCCGGCATTCAGGGAATCCCCCTTCCCTCCGTTCTCCTTATCCACAACAATCAGTTTGGGGATGGACCTGTTCATATAGACGCCCCTCAGGGGCTTTGTCCCGAGCTTCTTCGTGTACATATAGTCCACCCTTTTCAGGTCGTAGTGCCGGATCAAAGTGTTTAGGGTGCCGTCACTGGAACCATCATTGACAAGGATGACCTCATATTCCGGATATTCGAGGTTCAGGAGAGAATGGACACTCTGGATGACGGTTTTCTCCTCATTGAAAGCTGGCGCCACAATGGAAATGGATGGCAGCATCTTCCTTTTGAACATCAACGACATGTTCTTGATTTCCCAAAGGTTGACTTGCTTCTTCACATTGAGATAAGAAAGAAACAGCAAGATAAGATAGATCGCGCTGATCGTCATCGCATAATAGATAATATAGTAATTGAAATCAAGAATATAGAGCTTGAGTTGTTCAACGAACGGCAAGCTGAAAATCCCGACGCCATGCCTGAAAAGGAAAATCAATGGGAAAATGAGGATTGCGGATCCGAGGAGGAGATAGAGTTTGGACACAAGTTTCTTGTCCTTTTCCTGAACTTCCCCTTTTTTGTCCTGCGGGGCCTTTTCGATGCCGCATTTCTCAAGGAGCCTCTCGTTCAGGTAACGGGCGCACTCCTCCCTTAACTCCGGTGAAGACTTCACCACTCCCTTGAGGATCTCCACCAGTTCATTCTCAATGTCGATATCCTTGTTCTTATTGAGAAAGTCGATGACCTCACTTCTTCTTCCAAGAAGAATAATGTCCCGAAGGAGAAGGACGGAATCCTTTCTCGATTTCGAGGTCAGTTTCATAATAAAATATTCGATCCTGCTGGCAAGAACCTTGGACAGCTCTTTCTTGATCTCCTTGTCCGTCTCCTGATGGAAACGCTTCGTCATGGCACTGATCATTGAAGGGTTCTTCTCAATCAGAAGCGATAAGGCATGGACCGCTGGCCTCCTTGTGTCCTCGTGCCCAAGAAAAGCAATCAGCCTGTCCACCCTGTCCTCGGAAGTGACCTTCGCCACCGCCTCGACATAGGCTGCCCTGATTTGTGCGTCATCGGTTTCCAAGACGATTCTTTTCAAAAGCGACATAGGGTAGTATTCGGCCATGATGTGATAAGCCTTGTGGATGAGATCCGTATAGCTCGCCGTGTAGTTGATGCTGACCGGGATCACCTTGTGCCGTTTGCAGGCGTAGGTGAAAACCCTATCCTTCCTTATCGAACAAGCCCTGTCGCCATTTTCAAGAAAGTGCCCATGGATACAGTTGACGCACGTTCTTTGTCCATCGATCCCATAGGCTGTTTTCAGTCTTCTGACCCCTTCGTCACGTTCACCGATCAGTCTCTCCAGGTATCCCCTGGAGCCTTCGGAATAATATACCGAGGCAAAGTCCACGAGAAGTTCTTTGATTTCAATGTCCTCCCTGTCCCTGATCTTGGGAAGGTACTGATCGAATTCATTGCCGAAATCTGCGATGAGCATGTTCACCCTGTCCCTATAGAACCTTCGGCCATTGATGAGTGAAGCGACGAGAACCGACAGAGATTCCTTGTTTCCGATATCTGAAAGGGCATTGGCCATATAGAGTTTTACCGTCGGATCCCTTTCCTCCAAAAGAGAGGCCTCAAGGTTCCGTCTTGCTTCTTCTGTGCCAAGAAGCCCGAGATTGACGGAGGATTCGATCCGCCTTATCTTGAAGAAGGAATGAAGTCTTTTGGCATAGAGGCCTTCGGCCTTTGGGATGTCAACGTATTTTTCAGCATTCTCCTTTCTTCCACTATCCAGGGTGACCACCTTCTTGATATCGAAATATCTTGAGATGTGGATCTTAAGGACATTCTTGGGATCTGCATTCTTCAGCAATTTGAAGAGGACTTTCCTTTCTCTTTCCTCCAGCCTTTCCCGTTTTGAATTCGCTGACCTTTTCAGCAAAAGGAACGAGACCACAATGATATCCAAAAGAACGAAGAAACCTGTCAGAATCAGCCATCCATTCATGGTCATACTCATCAGATCCTCCTTTCGATAATATTGTCAATTGCCCCGGTCAGTTCAGACATCATGAAAGGTTTCTTGAAATAATGCAGCACATTCAGCATTGACGCCCTCTTGATTGCACTGTCATCCTTCAGATAAGAAAGGAAGATGAACGGGATATTCTTTGTGCTCGACTGGCTTAACATCTTCTCTCTAAGGAGAAAGCCATCCATCTGCGGCAGCATGACTTCCGTGATGATGAGGTCCATGGGCTGCTCGTCGATGAGGAGAAGAGCTTCCTCTCCGTTTGAAGCTGACCAGGCCTTGCAGTTGCTGTTTTCAATATAGATTCTCAGGACATCCTTGTTGGCTTCGTCCGCATCGACGAGGAGGATATTCCCGATCTGATTTTCATTTTCCAGGAGATCAGAACTGCTGCAGACGATATTCATCCCACGGCTCTTTGCGATATTCACCCTCTTTGTCGCGACCTGGTACATGACTTCATCAGGAGCATTTGAGGCGCCCTCCTCATCCATGAGCTCGCCATAGCTCACTAAACCAATGGACAAGGAGATCGTTTCAAGGAACTTCTTGGACAGGGTGACCGTATTGCGTATCTTTTCTGCAAGCAAGAGGAGGTCATCTTTGGTGAGGTTCGGACTGTAGAGGGCAAACCATGCCCCCTGTAACCTGAAAAGGAGATTCTCCTCTTCTTTGAATTCTTTGAGGAGATAGGCGATATTTTTCAGAATCTCGTCCACCTCCAAATCCCCATAGGTGTTCCGAAGGCTGTCCATATGGTCCACATTCATGACAATCAGTCCGGGACACTGGTCTATCGGGTTTTCCACGAGGTTCCCAATCTCTTCCTTGAGATAGTTCCTGAAGAAGTCGTGGTTATAAAGCTTGGTGACCGGGCACCGGGTCAGCTTGTTTACCGCCTCGTTGAGGCTTTCTGCCGTCTTCTCGTTGATTTCCTTCAGCGTCTCATTCTCTTTCCTTAGAAGTAGGTTCTTTTCCTCCACTTTCTTCAGATTCGTCTCAAAGACCTCCGGCATAAGGAGGTCATACTCTTCTGCCAGGTTCCTCACCAGAGGTTCAATGACAATCAGCCACTGGAGGCCTCTCTTGGCGAACACCCGGTCAAAGATGACGTTCCAGAGCATCCGGTCCGTATAGTCATCGTCAAGGATATTGAGCTCCTCATCCAGAAGAATGTCCAGCCCCTCTAGAACGATGAGAACCTCTTCTTTGCCGAACAGGGAAGCATATCTTCCAAGGATGGTGCTGCAGATGGACATGTACCCGCCGGATTTCGACAGGTCCCTCTTGATGGGCATCAGGAACAGGCCGCATTTCAAATCCCTCAGCGTCCTGATGTACATCCTGATGTCATCTTTGATGAGCGAACCATGCTGAGGCGCAATGAGGTCGATATCCATCGCGAGAAAGACTTCCATGACGGGTCTGAGGATTTCATTCGAAGGCATGTAGTGTTCGTGGAAAGCCTTCATCCGTTCAACATAGGAATCATCCGCGTAGAGGCTCCTTTGTGTGGAAAAAGCGCCGAAAAGGTCGCTTGAAAAGAGGACTTTCGTCTCCCTGTCGTAGGTTGTGATCGCACCTGGGAAATGGAGGTAGGGCGTTTCGATGAAGTCCAGCACCCTTCCTGATTTCAGGGTGAGTTTGAACTTGTTCCGGTTCACAATATAGTAGGCTGAATTCACCCCGTAAAATTTCACCAGGGTCTGAGTTCTCCAATGGGTGACGATGGTAAATTTCCCGCCCTTCTTTTCAAAAAGAGGGACACTCGAACAAAGGTCAGGGTCCTGATGGTGAAGGACAACATACTTGATCTTTTCCAGGGGAACAAGGCTCGTGACATTCCGGTAGACAGTCTCAAAGTCCAGCACGGAGCCCGGGTCAATGAGAACGGCTTCGTCCCCATCCAAGATCAGATAAGGGTTACAGTTCAAATATCCATCCTGGTTATTTTCCCCGACCCAATAGATGTTTTTTGCAATTTCAATGGCATTTGGAATCTGCATCATCATTCTCCTTCTCTCTTCTGTTCTCTTCCCATATTTTCCCGGCGACAACCCTTAATTCCTTTTTCGTCTTGATGTGGACATCTTCCCTCATGGACGGACATGCGTTATGACCTTGTCTCTCCGCCTATATCTGTTATCTATTTTATTATACAATACTCTTTTGTGATTTCGTTATTCTATATTGATTTACAAATGACTACCACTACATTATATTTCGTCATAATATGTATATAAGATGACGAATTTGTGCCTGGCATAAGATATGACTTAACGTTTGTCTGGAATCAGCCTAACCCTGGCGGTCCAAAAGAGCATTTATTGGAGAATTTTGACCTATTTCCTTTGAAGTTCTGGGGAGAAATATGAATTTCCCGCATAATTGCTCATGCGGGAAATTTAGCTGTAATTTCAATTCTTTACTGAAAGATGCTTTCCAATTCCAATGCGGGTCAGGCTTTTGACATAATACCCCCTGATCCAAGCTTTCGCAGCATCAGAAAGACAATTCCGGAATTTTCAAAGTCTCTGATTGTCTTCCCCATAGCCAGGGGAATCCAGAAATGCGACGACCTTTTTGATTTCAACCGGTGTGTTGAACCTGACGTTCAGAATGCAGCCTTTCTCCGCTTCTTCGAGGATTCGCTTTTGTTCTACCTTGTCCACAGGAAGCACTTTCGCAAGCTTATTTGCCCCGACAAAATTGCCTACTGTCACCCTTCTCATGATTCCTCGGATATCCAGGGAATTGTTCTTCATACAGGAAGGATCTTCGCAGTACTCGCACTCCCTTGCCTTCAGCATGACAAGGCGTTCATTTTCAGGATACTCCCTGTAAAGGTCTTCCTTTTCAAAGGGATGCTCCAGGATGTGGACATAGTTTTTCATGCCCCTTTCAAACTTGAATTCCTTCAACTGATATTTCTTCAGAATCGCGTTTGCCGCGCTGATTCCTGAAACCGTCACTGCGGGCGTTCCTGTCCCCATGACAGTAGACTCTCCACAGGCATAGAGGTTTTTCCACTTAGTTTTCGTGTGCATCCTGTTGAACATGTGCTGCCCGATCATTTGCTTGGGTCCGGCGACAGCGCCTCCGTTCTTGTTCGCGTACCTCTCGATGGTCCTCGGCGTTGCCAATTCCGCATATTTCAGGGAGTCCCTGAACCCGGGAAACCTTCTCTCCATAACTGCCAGGAGCCTTTTTTTCTCCACTTCTTTCTTCTTTTGGTATTCGCCTTCACTTCCTGTTTTCCAGTCCTCCAGAGTAGGTCCGATGGCGATGACCACGTGGCTGTCCGCGTCACAGAGGGTATGGTCGTCGATACTCGTGATGTAAAGCGTCACTTCGCTTTCATCGATCTTCTCCATATTCCCGGCAAACATCTCAATGGGCAGGGCATCTGTGGGGATGACGTTTCTGCCAACTTTCGTATAGAGCACTACGCTCGGATAGGTCGGCACGATGTTCCTGATTTTTTGCACCTTATCCTTACCGAGATGTTTTTCTTCGATGAGCTTCCCGTAGAGATTCCACACGGTGCCGGAATACACGATGTCTCTGGCGTAAAGCCTCTCCCCATTATCAAGGAGAACGCCAGACGGATTTTTGTCATCGAAGAGGATGCGCTGCACTTCTTTCTCCAGAATCATCTGCCCGTGGTTTTCCTCGATGACCTTTTCGAGTTTTCCGGGGAGGAAGATCGTCGAGCCCGCCGGATAGTAGCTTCCCCCCACATGGTTATCCACGAACATCACTGCGGCGAGGATAGCCGGTGTCTCTTCTACGGTCGTATAGCAATAGGTCGAGGTGAGCTTGTTGAAAAACTTGAAGATTTCAGGGTCCCTGAAGTATTGCTTCAGGAGGCTATAGGTGCTGCGGTTCATGTAGCTTAGGAATTTCACATGCGACACCGGATGCTTCAGGAAATTCCTTGCGGATATTTTGCCATCATTCTCATCCGGTGTCGAAAAAACCGGATTTTCCACCATGACCTGTTCGTAAATGGTATGAAGGTCATCATAGAATCTTATGATATTCTCTTTTTCAGAAGGAAAAATTTCCCCGAGCTCTTCTGCAAACCGGTCGATGTCCGCCCAAAACTTGATTTTCCTTCCCCCGAAGTGAACCGCATAGAGAAAGTCGTGCCTGATGACGTCTATGGGTTCCTGCAGGCAGTTGAACACAAATCTGTGGGGATTGAACCCCGTCTCTCCAAACCCGTAGAGCATGGAGGAACCTTGGTCGTAAATCACCTTGTCTCTTTTGAATATCCCACAGCTTCCGCCGGGATTGTAACTCTTGTCGATCACCGCGACTTTAAGCCCCCGCTTTGAGAGAAGGCTTGCCGCCGTAAGGCCGGATAATCCCGCTCCGATTACAATAACATCATAGTCCATGCTGTTTCCCTCCATTTTCTTAACTTATTGGAATCAGCCCAGCCTCTTTTGCCGATTCCTGCCCACGATGAGAAGATAGCCAAGAAGGACCACCATCACTCCGATGGCTGCGAGAACCGTAAAAATGACCAGAGGATATTTTCCCGCGAATCCGTCGGCCGAGGTATGCTTTATCCATATCCCAAAGTATGCCCAGATAAGAACCAGCCCGTAGCCGATGTCCTTGTTTCTAAAAGCAGTGATCCCAGCGATGAGGAGGCTGACGATGAGGATGAACACCGTCCAGTACACTTCCGCGATGCCAAATCCATCGAAACCGACGCCAACGAGAAGGGTTGTCGCATTGGCGATGGTGGCCACCGTGATCCATCCGAAATAGATGCTGAACGGCAACCTGATAAAGATTTTCTCTCGCGCATTTAGATTCATCTTCACCAATTTTTCACTGATGACAATGAGAGAAAGAAGAATGAGAATCATAAGTCCCATGGAGACAAGGATCAGGTCATAGTGCCAGGCGAAAATCCAGATGGTGTTGGCGATGGAAGAGAGGATAAAAGCCGGTCCGATTTTTTCAAATACCAGTTCCGAACCCGGCATCTTGCTGTCACGAAAAAGTCCGTACTGATAAAGCACATAGAGGCCCAGCAGCACGTATATGACCCCCCAGATGGCGAAGGTAAGCCCGGCGGGAGCAAAGAGGTTCCCATAGGCGTCCGACACCTCCCCTGTGTTTCTGCCGTTTATCGGCAGGGTATTCGCCAGGGTATTGACCAGAATCATCAAAAGGAAGGTCAGGGTAGCAAGGTTCTTGATCGTACTCGCCTTTATTTTGTCCATGAATGCACGCTCCTTTATTTTTTTTGGCTCTGTATGAAAGCAGTGTTGAAAATAGACTGTTTTAAGAGGGATTCGCTGGAATCCCTTTGTGTCTCAAGACCTGAGTAGGTGAATCAACTTGAACTTTATGCAATTCCAATTTTATTCAACTAAACAACTTGGAATTTATCATTATTTATAATATTGAAACATCTTCTGATAAAGTTCTCTTGTTTGCCCTTCATCACCCTACGACATAGAATCATCAGCATGACACAAAGTCAAAAATGGTTCTTCATTTTGCATTTCATATGGCAACATTTCCCAAATTGAATACATTTTGGAGCTAAAGAACTGTATTTCCATGTTTTCTTGATCGTAAATTTCTTCTAACTCTCTCATCAAGAAACGCCCAAAGATATCATAATCGACATTATTCTCTAAACAGTAGTCAATAATAACTTTAATGGTACCTGGAATGTCTGAAGTGCTCCACTCCAATTCTAATAACAAAGCATTCTCAGGATCCTTCATGAACTGCCCATCAAGATATTCTTTATAATCTGCATCCGATACCAATCCCACAGATAATATGAAAGCATAGGATAATAATATTTCAGCCATGATACCTCCATCAAAAACTATTATTTATCAGGTATTGCCAAGTAACTTTTAAGTCGCAATTTCCTGTGACTGCGACATATCTTAAGTTTTTCATATTATATACTATAACTCAGGAAAGCATCCCATTTTCAACTCTGGTTTCAAACAGAGCCATTTTTTATTTTGTTCCAGCTCCTCTTCTACCGCTGTCTCCTCTCTCTAGAGGAAGAAATAGTAGGAATCCATGAGATATTTTTCTTCGTACCTGATGGTGAGTTCCCAGAGCATTTCCTTGATGGCCTCCATCGTTGAATTCCCTTGGCGGTATTCGCCCAAAACTTTCAAAAAGAGGTCCTTCTCCTGTTTTGTGGCTTTGTACTTGAAATAGCCCCAGACATGCTGCGCGGCGTTGACGAAACCTTCGCGGTTTCTTCTTGTCAGGGCTGACTCTACAAGAAGATAGAAAGGCACAGCGGGATAGCCCTTTTTGTCCTTGAGCAGCTCCCGGATTTCCTGATAGGCCCTGTGGGAGTTTTCAAGGACTGAATACTTGTATTTGCTCCATTCCATTTCCAAAAGCTTGATGTTCAGGGCAGGTGTGGTGCAGTTTATGCACTTGACCGCAGACAGGTTCCTGTCCCTGACGTCAAGGAGGAGGTCCAATCCCGGATCCAGATCCTGATAGAATGCAAGAAAGTCTTCTATGGCAATGGATTCAGCGGGAGAAGAGCCTTCGCTTGCACTCTCCTTCTGTGAATAACGGATGATGGGAGGACCGTCGTTCTCCTCCCAAGTCAGGGCACATGCCCTGATCCATTCGGATTCCTCTTTCAATACCGGGGCAGGATTGATCCTGTGATGGCGGTTGTTAAAGACCACAGGCACTTGAAGCGCCTCGCTGATTTTAAGGACATCCGCAACATGCCATGAACTGCTGTCGTTTTCAATAGCCAGCCTTTGCCTGACGGGACCTTCGAGCCTGCTGCAGTTCCTGATGAACCGTGCCATAGCCTCTTTCTTCCCGTCGATTGTCTCCCCCACATGAAGGACGATCTTGTTCGCAAAGCTTCCCCCGAGGCTGTCGAGGAAATCCGAGCGATGGTTAAGCTGAAGCACCGCCTGGAGGAGGACCTCCTCATCGGGGGAACAAAGCAGCACAGATTTCCCCGGATGCATCAAGATTCTGATTCGGGCCTGCTGGAGCTTCATCTTGATCCTTGCCAGGTCCTCACGGCAGATTTCCCACCAGGGGAAGCTGTCCACAGGGCTTTCCCCAAAGGGAATCAGATCCCAGCTGATTTGGAAAAGTCGGATGCCATTTCTATGGTTGTAGTCGATGATGTTTTCCAGGGAGTTGAGGTTATGGGAGATGATTTCCATAAGCCCCCCTTCGCTGATGTTTTCTATGGTGCAGCTTTTAAGACCAGTATCCTGTACCCCCAGGGGGATGCCCCCATATCCGATGCCCATCATATGCTCCTTCCGTTAGATTGCTTCACGGTTTCACTTCCTGCAAAATCGGAAGATTCGCCTGGTCCTTCAGTTCCTGACGCAGCTTCCTGTAGGTGATGACCGGTCCATCTCCGGCAAGGAGCTTCTCCCCTGACCTTAGGGCGGAAGCCTTCGGCTTTTGGGTGATGACCACCCTCTTGTCCTGCCTTTCAATGAGGCGATTGGCATATTTACCAAAGAAGGCGATGCTCCTGTTTGCCAGCCTTTGCCTGGACAGTTTGGTGTAGAACCGGATATAGAGAATCGTATTCTCATCATCCACAGGAGCGAAGTAGATGATGACCTTCATCTTGGGACTGATATGGTTCATCCAAAGGTTAGGAAACATGAAGTCGAGGTAGGTTTTCCCGATGGTCGATTCCACCGCAGACTTCGGCTTTTGTCCATGGTCAACTTCATTATTTGCGCTCGTCCTGATCCTGTTGCCAATAACCTCGACTTTCGGGCCGTTCACCAGGGTCTTGTTTCCCCGCCCGATGGTATTGTGGTGGACGAAGGCCAGATGGATGACATCCAGCTGGTTCTCTATGGACCGGGAATAATGGGAATTCCAGTGGTCTTCAATTTCACTGTAGCTATAGGTTTCATCGACGTCTTCATGGAAAAAGGGCAGGTCGGGCAAGACCTTGTCCGGGTCTCCGTACCATAAGTAGATAATGCCGTTGGTTTCCCGAACGAGATAGCTTTTCACGTTGAATCTGCTAAAATCAGCAGTCGAAGCTTTCCCAACAGCCGGAATCAGGGCGCATTTCCCCTGTTTGTCGAACTCCAGACCGTGGAAAGGGCACTGGAGGTGGTCATTCTTCATTTTCCCTATGCTAAGTGCCGCCCCCCGATGTGAACACTGGTCCACAAGACAGCCCAGTTCCCCTTTTGTATTTCTGTATAAGGCCAGGTTAAGATTCAGCCGTCTTACCCCTAGAATCTTGTCTTTAGGGACCTCCCTGGCGGGAAGGATGGCATACCATTGGTTAAAAATCATCGCTGTTCTCCTTTAAGTCATCATCGTTAGTTTAGTCGGGTCTCTTTGCTAAAAATTCCAAGCGTTCCACGTCTCTCTAAAGGGCAGTCCGCCTGCAATATCGTTTCATCTGATTCCATCATATCATATGGCCTATTCTTCTCCAATGAGTTTTGTATTTCTTAGATATATCCTTTGAATTCAACTTCCTCCCTCATCCCCGATCACAGGTTCATCGCCTTACTGTCTTTTTATCGGGCCTCGTGATTTTCCCCCTGTAGTTGGGCGTAAGCTTCGAGACAAGATAATTCTGGAATCTTGGAAGGCCGTCGATCTGTTTCTTGAGGGCAGGCAGAGAAATCTCCCGGGTTGCCATCCGGATGTCTTTTTGGGCTGCTGTCGCATCAAGGATGATGCATTTCGGTCCCTCGTTCTCATTGGACCATTTCTCCCACTGGACAAGGTCCCCATGAAGGCCTCTCCCCGGGTCGCCCGTCCGAATGAAGTTCATCTTATAGCTGAGAATCGCTTCCATGAGGTCAAGCTTTCCCGGAAGATTCCCAGGATTGGTCAGAGACATTCGCAGATAACTGTCTATGGATTCCTTGGGATTTCCAAGGAAGAAGGGGATTTCGGAACCATGGTGGGCTCCAAGGATGTAGGAGGCCCCTGAAGAGTGTGCCGCGAGTCCATCGTCCCTAGTCGAACCCCAGGCAAATTCATAGGCAAAGACGTTGGGTCCGTTTTCCAGTGCGGTGATGCTCCTTGCGATTTCATCGACGCCCCTGACTTTCCATATAAGGCTGGTGTATCTGGCGACTGGGACAAAGAGACTTCTGGCTTTGTGTAATAGAGGAACCAAACCGATGAAGAGCTTCATCTCATTCTTGTTGCTCCCGATGATGAGGGGAACCTTGTTCGGATAGGTCCCCTTCTTGAATTCCTCCATCCCCCCAAGAGGGATGACGGTGCCATCTGAGAAGGCAGCCTTCCAGCGATACATCCCAAAGACTATGGATCTCCGAAAAGGATAGAGCAGCTCCTTATGGGACTTCGAAAACAGATAATCCCTGACCTTCCTCTTGTCCATCTTCTCCCGTGCCAGGCGGGCAGAGCGTTTATCCCGGCATGTTCCGTCCAGGACCAGGAGCCTCTCTATGAGATCATTGGCATCAATCTCCCCTTGTTCCTTGGGTCCTCCTACGGTAAGCGCGCTTCGCACCTCCGCCTTATGGAAAAGTCCCTTGGCCAGTGGGGAGAGGAGGAGGGAGAGGACATTGGAACCCCCAGCTGACTCTCCACAGAGCGTCACATTGTCAGGGTTTCCACCGAAATGGGCGATATTGTCCCTGATCCATTGAAGGGCCGAAATGATGTCCAGGGTCCCGAAGTTTCCAGAGTCCGTCAATGGGTCCCCGGTTTGAAGGGCAGGATGGGCAAACCATCCGAAAATACCCAGCCTGTAGTTCAGGGAAACAAAAATAACCTTCCCCTTTCCTGCAAGGTATGTGCCATAGTACAGAGGGAATCCGCTGGTACCGACGGTATTGCCTCCCCCATGGATTTCCACGACGACAGGAAGGTCTTCCTCGTCCGAGTCCGGTCTCCAGATATTCAGGTAGAGGCAGTCTTCACTCCCCACAACCTTCAGGATTCGGCTCTGGGGGGAGATATCCCCGAATGCAACTGTGTCCCTGATCCCTTCCCATTTTTCCATCTTCATGGGGGCTTTGGCATAGGGAATCCCCTTCCAGACCAGCGTGTGCAGGTCGTCTCTCGTCCCCCTCACAATCCCTTCTTCTGTTTCTCTGTTCAGCCTGTCTGTAGTGATAATCGGTCCTCCTCCACTTCATTACCCGACATTTTGGAAATGCGGCGTCGGGTATTGTTCTATTTCTATTACCTATTTATATCATATTATCAATATTATATGGCAACTTTTCGTAATTTTGATGAACGTTTCTTATCTCCTATTCACAAATCCAGGATTCGATGCTTGCCCTTCGCAGAGGGATCATCCTGCATTCCCGGTTGATTTTGCTGAATGTTCAAAAAATTTACCCTGGTGTCATCTATTCGTATCACTTTTGCTACATTCAGGTGATACCCTAGACTTGACCAAACAATCAATGAAGGAGATGCATCGCCATGAAAAGAAACGCATTCTTCACTTGGGTCTGTATTCTGATGGCCACTTCGCTTCTCATAGGCTGCACGGCAAAAGCTCCTGAAACGCCGGTGAACGATACCCCGGTAAATGAGGAAACGCCCGCCGACCCCGAGACCAATCCTGAAACTTCCCCGGAGGCCCCTGCTGAAACCCCTGGTGAGGCGATTATCCTGGAACCTCTGGAAGATCCTCAGAATGTCACCTATGACCAGGAGAACCTGAGTCTTGATGCCATGTCCGTCAATATCCTTAATATTACAAAGTCCTTTGACCTGGACAGCGACGGCCTCAAAGACGAAATCTTCATGTACGCAAGGGACTTCACAATGCCGGGTTCTGCACCTGAAATCTACGAGGAGTATGAGCTCATCGTCAACGGACTGAACGTCAGAGGCTATGATTATGATTTTGAACCACGATTTAATATTGTCGATCTTGATGCAGGCGATCGCTACAGGGAGATTGCAGTCGGGATCTATGGGGAAAGCGAGGACCCTGCGACCACCTTCTACCATTACTCTCCCCTGGGGCTGGTAACCCTGGGAACCATTCCGGGCTTCTATGGCAAGAGGTATTTGAAGGGGAACCCCACTGAAGGGGTTGGCAGTGTCGTCATCGATGGATCAGGAATCATAAAGACCCAGACCCTCAGTTCCTTCCTGATGACATGGACCTTCGAGGATGCGTACCAGATCGAGAACGGCACCAGTCTTAACAGGGTGGAGAAGGACCTGTATCCGATGAATGCAGAAGTCACGATGCTCCAGGACCTTACCCTTAAAAAATCCCGGGAGGACCCGTCTGATGGAATCACCCTCCTTCAGGGCGAAACTGTGACGCTTAAGGACTGCGACAATAAGGAATGGGTCTCCGTGATGAATTCTGCCGGTGAAATCGGCTGGTTCGCTGCGGATCAGTTCAACAGCGTCGTCGGCACCGGGAAATCCGCCACCGAAATCTTCGATGGCCTGTTCAGTGCTGGCTAGGACAGTGGGTTTAATTTTTTTCCAACCCGGATATTTTGCGCATTTAACAGGGTTTATTTTGTATTGAAGGCGAATTTAGAATTTATGCAAAACACATCCCAACAAAATCAATTGCGCGATGGTTCTTTGTCCTAATCCCATACGATTGCTTCTTATTTAACCGGAATTTGTTTTTCCAAACTCAATACTAAGCTTAACTTCAGTGACCTCCCCTTCCGGGAGATGCTTAAGGAGATTTTCGGCATTGATCCATAACCTTGCAAAGGTAGTGGCAGAAACAACATCAAGACCGAAACCTTCTATTTCCCTAGCAAGCTCGATTAACAGCATTCCCCTCATTTTTCCGCCCCACCCCGTGGGACTGCTATGCATCCCCGTTACACCAAATGTCATGTGCTGAGAAACGTGGATATTGAGGAATGGGGAAAATTGTCATTACGTCATCGAGGTTGAAGAAGTCAATAGACAGTTTTCTTTATTGCCTAAGTTGCAATTCTTTCCTGACGAATTAGGGCAAGAAAAACAAGACAGGTAGATCAGCCACAATCGCTGCAGCCGTCCTACCTGTCTTGTTTTTGATTTTGTCTTGAGAAAAGGAAAAGAAAAGATAATCCGTATTGGATACCTTCTTTGGCATAGGAGTTCTGGATCAAATAAAATTTTCTTCTGTTTTTCCTATTTATTTGGAATTCTCAAACATCGCATTTAACTTGATTTGAGTCTCTTCATTGGTCAAGGCCAAAAGTACATCCCCAGCCTTAATAAGAGTATCACCTACCGGTAAAGTTACATCTTTCCCACGGGAAAGTAAAATCAGCTTGGCCTCAGTCGGAATGCCTAAATCTCGAACATTCTTTCCAACTGCAAAGGAGTCCTCATCCACAGATATCCTCACGATAGAGTAGTTTCCCATGGATAGCTTAAGGAGAGTGAAGATGTTTTTCAGATCCATCTCTTCAATGACCATATGGCCCAGAATGTCAGCTTGATTCAAACTCACATCCACACCCATCTTGGCATTGAAAAGCCAGGCGTTTTTAGGGTTATTGACTCTGCCGATTACGCGAGGAACACCAAACTCGAATTTCGCAAGAGTTGCTGCAACCAGATTGGTCTCATCAGCTCCTGTTACTGCAACCAAGACATCCGCCTTGCTTACTCCTGCAACTTCAAGGATGTTGGGATCTGTCCCATTCCCGAATATAATGGTTTCCGCTGGCAATTCCTTCTGTAACTTTTCGATGATATGTTCACGGTTATCGATGATCCGTATAGTGTACTTATTGCTTAGGAGCAAGTTTGCGATATATGATCCAACTTGGCCTCCACCGATGATAATAACATTCATATGAATACCCCCATTTCTAATTAAGACCAAGTAGTTGTTTTAATCTACTCGCGGATTTGCTGTAGAGAGAGATGAAGATGATGTCATCCTTTTCAAATTCTGTTCCGCTCGTTGGAAGAAAGCTCTTGTTGTTGCGAAGGATGGCCATGACCATGATTTCCCCGATTACCGTCAGTTCGTTGACTGTACGGCCAACCAAAAGATGCGGTGTTTCTATTCTCACAAGTTGTACATCGCTGTTTCCGATGGCGATTACATTGTCTAGCTGCTCATAGCTGAGCATTTCAGTTGCACGCTGAATTCCCCAGATTGTTGTCGATATGGTCTGTATTCCAAAACTGCGATAGATTTCAGCCTTTCGGGGGTCATAAAGTCTTGAAATGACATGTGGAACCCTATAGAAATCTCGAGAAATTCTTCCAATCAGGGCATTCGTTTCGTCGCTGTTTGTACAGACAACAACAGCGTCTGCCTTCTTTATTCCGCAACTTTCCAGAACATCCTTGTCAAAACCGATACCTACTACCGTTTTTCCAGTGTATTTTTTGCCAAGATGCTCAAATGCGTCAGGATTGGTGTCGATGACGACAACATCGTCTCCTTTCCTGCTTAGGTTGATGGCGAGACCTGAGCCCATACGGCCACAGCCAATGATTATAACTTTCATGTTTATTTCCCCCCAACATTAATTAGTTTGTTTCTGTCCATTCGTCTGACAATGGCTTTTCGTGCTTCTTCAAGGAGTACTATCGGTATTGGCAAAACAAACAAAAATGCCCATTCCTTAACGCCTATAGGTCCTGTTTGAAAGATGTTCTGCAAAAATGGCACATAGATGATTGCCGCAACGAGAAATATTTCAAAGACAATACCCTTAATGACTCTAACGTTACTAAAGAGACCCACTTTGAATATGGATTGTTTTTCCGTACGACAGTTCAGTACCATACCGACCTGGCTGAAGACAATGGCTGCCAGAGTCATGGTTGTTGCCTGAATGTAGACCTCACCGGATGATGCAAGCGGCACATTCGGCCACCCATGAAGATAATTGACAAAGAAGTATGCGGACATGGCAATCGCGGATTCCATGAGGCCATACCAGAAGAATGCCTTCAGAACCGTCTTTTTATTAAGAAGGTTCTCACTTCTTGAACGTGGTGGACGGTCCATGATCCCCTCTTCAGGAAGCTCAGTTCCTAGTCCAAGGGCTGGCAGCATATCGGTACCAAGGTCGATGGTAAGGATTTGCATGACGGTAAGCGGTAAGGGTATTCCACCTCTTGATAAGAGGAATGCCGCAGAAGGCACGGCTTCCGGCATATTGCTGTTGAGGATATAGAGAAGGAATTTCCTGATATTGCTATAAACGGCACGGCCTTCTTCGATGGCCTTGACAATGGATGCAAAGTTATCGTCAGTGAGGATCATATCCGCAGCTTCCTTTGCAACATCAGTACCTGAGATGCCCATTGCTACGCCTATATCCGCTTTTTTAAGAGCTGGAGAATCATTGACACCATCTCCGGTAACGGCGACGATTTCGCCCATTTCCTGGAAATTGCTCACAATTCTGTATTTTTGTTCTGGAGCAACCCTTGCAAAAATGACTTCGTCTTTCAAGATGATTTTCAGTTCATCATCAGACAACTTTTCAAGTTCCAAGCCCGAAACGATTCTTGGATGCTCGCCTTTGACGATTCCAATACGCCTGGCAATACTTTCTGCGGTCAGGCCATAGTCTCCAGTGATCATGATGATTCGTATCTTTGCCCTATGACATTCTTCGACAGCGGCTGCCACTTCAGGTCTTGGTGGATCAGCCATGACAACCAATCCTACAAAAGTCAAATCTTCTTCAACGAGTTCTGGAGTGTAGTCGCTCATATTTGCAGGCAACCTGCTATCCTCTCGAGACAATAGGCGATAAGCGATAGCAAGGACTCTTAAGCCATTACGTGCATACTTGTCATTTGCTTCCATAATATCAACTCTTTGTGATTCTGTCAGTTCTTCTTTTTTACCATTCTTGTTTACGCCAGTGCAAAGTTCAAGAACCTCTTTAGGTGCCCCTTTGACATAGGCTATCCTTATGCTGCCGCTGATTGGTTTTTCGAGTTGATGAATGGTGCTCATTCTCTTGCGTCTTGAATCGAATGGCAGTTCTCTGATCCTTGGTGTGAGATTGATCTGTTCTTCTACGTCAATGCCCGCTTTTTCAGCAACAACGCCCAGGCAGGCTTCGGTTGGATCACCAAGCACGGTATACCGTTCTGACTCTTCATTCGGCGGAACAACTCGAGCATTGCTACAGAGGCTTGATGCTTTTAGCAGCAGACTCATGTCTTTGTTTTCCGCAGCGTTAATAATTTTCCCCCCACTCATGATTTCACCTTCTGGGGAATAGCCAAGACCCGAGACGCTCATCTCTTCTCCTGGCAGCCACAAATTACATACAGTCATTTCATTCTGCGTCAGGGTCCCTGTTTTATCCGAACAGATGACTGAGGTGCATCCCAAAGTTTCGACAGCAGAAAGCTTTTTAACCAGGGCATGCTCCTTGGCCATACGCTGTACAGCCATGGCCAGCGCTAACGTTACTGTTGGCAACAAGCCCTCAGGGATGAATGCAACAACCATACCCAGAGAGAAGATAAATGCTTTGCTTATTGGTTCTTTAACTAAAAATACTGAGGCTAAGAAAAAGACCATTCCAAGGGACATGGCAATTAAGGATACCTGTTTCGTCAAATAGTCCAGTTCCTTCTGTAGTGGGCTCTTTTCTTCTTTCATGGTCTGTGTCAAATTGGCAATTCTACCGAATATCGTCTCCATAGCTATTGTTACAACAACTGCCTTAGCTGTTCCACTTGCCACACTTGTTCCGGTAAAAATAAGATTTGGAATTTCAGATCTTGACAATCCTTCCTTGAAAATAGCATCATGGACTTTTCGTACAGGATTTGATTCTCCTGTCAATGTGGATTGATCCACCTGAAAGTCACTGCTTTCAATCAACCGGGCATCAGCACTGATTTTATCTCCTTCGGCCATGATCATGACATCACCTGGTACCAGGTCCTCTGTCAGAATCTGTATTTCCTGACTATCCCTTATGACCCTGGCATAGGAAGAAAGCATTTTTTTCAATGCATCTGTGGCCTTACTGGCTCTGAACTCCTGCCAAAAACTGAAGACACCATTGATCAGGTTAACAAGCCAGATGGCTATACCCAGTTGAGGCATATCTGCAAAAAACGCCATCCCTCCTCCTATCCAGAGAAGCAGAGCCATCAGACTGATGAAATTTTTGAGGAAAACCACAATGACAGGGGTTCCTTTTTTCTCTTTGATCACATTTTTGCCATAGGTCTCTTGGATTCTTAATGCATCAGATGCTGTAAGGCCTGTTGCTTGGGTATTCATTGCTTTGTAGACATCTGCCACAGCATATTTATAGATATTTTCGACATCTTCTTGATTTTGAGTTTTTTTAACTTCTTCCATTCTTGTTTACCTCGCCAATATTCATTTTGATGTTTGTGCTCTTCGATTAACCTGAATTTTACGATGATCTTTTTTCAATCATCAGACCTTTACTATTTGAATCGGATGCTTCTTTCAGATTGAGCTAGACTAATATTTCCCCGAAATGACAAGTTCATGCAAATGTTGAATTGCAGCCATTAATTTCAGGGACGTGCAAAGGAAAAGACTCATTGTAGTTCTATTGCAGCTCTCCAGATCTATTGAATATGTTCGGAAGCAACACTTTGCTGCATCAGTAATTTCAAAATCCATCTTTGAATTCACTTAAGTTAAACTCAAAGGATATGCAATTTTCTATTTGCGTTATCTGCCGCTTGATCATTGTGGCAAGATTGTTTAAAATGCCCTCCGGATCATCATGTATTTTCCTTGTTAAATTTTATTTATTTTTTCAACATCCATAGTTATACTCTTTTTCAAGAGAAAAAGCTAGATTCTTTATGTAAACTTAACATAAGAAATAATTCATCCGATGACTTCTGAAATCAAGAAGCAATAAGGTCATCGTTTGAGGTTCACCATGTCCTGTCCACCGCCTCTTACCTTCAATTTCAAATAGAAGTTTTATTGCCATTATTTAATCTCCTTATGTCTATGAGTTCCAGTGAAAATGATTTCTAGACATTCATATACCCATACAATATCATCGCAAAGTGTTGAAAAACGCACTAATTTGGGAATTTTTCGTTAATGATCGTAGCAAAATCACAACATCTGAACACTTGCAGTCTTTTATTCTTAGAAATTTCAAAGGAGACTCATCAAAACCAATATAACGGTTCTGATGAAGCTCCTTCTATTTGATGTTCATGCTTACGTCGCACAACTTGGCCACATTATTACAATCCGTTGACTTAGCAGCTAAATCGCTTTTTTGCTGAAGCTTGTTCCGCTTCTGGAATAGTCCTTTTTCTTGAAGTTGTTCTTTGGAGCACCACTCTTTGAGGAGGCATCCCTTGAGGAACTGTCAGACGAGGTATTCCTTGAGGAACCATTTCTCGATGAACTGTTCCTTGAGGATCCACCCCAGGAGGAGTTGCTGCTGCCACTTCCGCTTCTCTGCTGCTTTTTGGCGTAGGAATTCCTCGTGTTTGCAGCTTCCCTGGCGGATTCCATTCGCTCTTCGCTCGTGGGTTCCGTCATGGGGAAGAGTTGGTTTTCGATGACCGGAATTGGTTTCCCAATGAGTCTTTCCACATCCTTGAGCAGATGAATTTCTTCCTGAGAACAGAAGGAGATGGCGATTCCGCCCAGTCCTGCCCTGCCTGTACGGCCAATCCTGTGGACATAGGTTTCTGGAACTTCTGGCAGGTCGAAGATGATGACATGGGACAGTTCGTCCACATCAATTCCTCGTGCTGCAATATCGGTCGCGACCAGGATCCTGGTCTTTCTTTCCTTGAAATTGCTCAGTGCAAGCTGCCTTGCATTCTGGGATTTGTTCCCGTGGATGGCCTGGGCCTGAAGTCCGGCCTTTTCCAATGCCTTTACGATCTTGTCTGCGCCATGCTTCGTTCTTGAGAAGACCAGGGCACTTTCGATGGTCTTGTTTTTGAGCAGATGAATCAGAAGGTTGGTCTTGTTGCTCCTGTTCACAAAATAGAGTTCCTGATCGATGACATCGACTGTCGGTGAACCTGGTGCAATCTGGATCCTCACTGGATTGTTCAGGATGGAATCTGCCAGTCTTGAGATCTCAGTAGGCATGGTCGCTGAAAAGAACATCGTCTGTCTTTCTGTGGGGAGGTGGGTGATGATTTTTCTGACATCATGGATCATGCCCATGTCGAGCATCATATCGGCTTCATCAAGGACAAAGTACTTCACAGCACCCAGTTTGACATATTTTTGGCCGATAAGGTCCAGAAGCCTTCCAGGTGTTGCGACCAGGATATCTACGCCTCTACCCAGTTCATTGGTCTGTGGATTCTGTGACACCCCTCCGAAGATCACCATGGTCCGAAGACCCAGATGTTTGCCATAGGTCTTGAAGCTTTCGCCGATCTGTATGGCAAGTTCCCTTGTTGGTGCAAGAATCAGCGACTGGATCTGCCTGTTTCCCCTAAGGTTCCTTTGCTCGGAAGCAAGTCCCTGAAGGATTGGAATGGCAAATGCGGCCGTCTTTCCTGTACCGGTCTGGGCACAGCCGAGCAGGTCACGGCCTTCAAGAAGCGGCGGGATTGCCTGCTCCTGGATGGGAGTGGCCTCCCTGTAGCCTTCAGATTGAAGCGCCCTCTGTATAGGTAATGTAATACTTAAATTTTCGAATAACAATAAATTTCTCCTTCGGCATGATACTTGTTAATATCCTTGCAATATAATTTTTTCTATCTTTGTGTTTATCTGAATCTGCAACCCATAAACTTAAACTCAAAATAAGGAACGCATGCAATGCGTCCCTACATTGAGTTTCAATTCATATCCTTAGATGACCCAGCATGGTCAGGCTTTTTAAAACCCTGACGTAACCACCAAAGAATATTGTTACTTGGTATATTATATCATATCCAAGAGGGTTTCGGTCTCTTTTTCAAAATTTAATCCCGTACCTGCCCTTCTTCCCCTGTCTAAGCTCCCCCACGGCTTCAATCGGACTGTTTTTGCTAAACCGGTTTGAAAAAAATCCTGATCTATTCCTTCTTTTTATGTTTGCTTTCGGCGATCTTCATATTCTCATCCACCCGGTACCTGACAATCTCCCTGATCAGTTCATAGGGAAGAGGCTCTCCGATGGGGAATCTCACCGCGCCCTTGGACCATTTGTATCGGGATAACGATTCCCTGAATGCTTCTATGCCACTGGGCGCAGGATAGAAGCCGATAAACTTTTCATAGGCGGCGAAATGAACCAGGTTCCCGTGTAGCGCAAAGGTTGGCATCTGGTAGCTGATCTTCTCTTCAGCTTCTGGAGCGGATTCCCTGATCACTTTTCGAAGGGTCCTAAGGATTTCCTGAACTTCCTGTGAAAAGATGGCGATATATTCATCGATGGATTCGTAGTTGACTCCCTTTTCATTCATAACGGTTTCACTCCTCCTTACTAGGCAATCTAAAGCAGGCGGCAATAGCACAAGATTTTCCCTACGCGAATCTCCACGTACCCACGACGAAGGTCCTCTCATGAATCTTTTGATGGACAACGGGATTTACTACCATACACGTGGAAACAGCCGGTATCGGGTCAGTCTCCTATAAATCTTATAGCCCTCAAGTTCCTCTTCCAGCATCTTGTCTTCCAGGTCTGTTCTCTTGATGACGATGGCGACGGACAGCATCGAGACAAAGAGCGCCAGTGTGGAACGCGCAATGAGGGGCGATGAGAGTGTGCCGATGATCATGCCCAGATATCCAAGATGGCGGACGATCCTGTACGGGCCATCGATGATGACTTTCTGATGGCGTTCCTTCTGGATTCTGGCTGTCCCTTCGAAATACGGGTTACTTCTCATCGACAACAGGATGAGAAAGAGAGCGAAAAGATATAGGGGGATGGCAAGAATCTGAAGGATGACGGATGGCTGGTGCCAGCGAAAATAAGTGATGTCGATCCCAATGACCATGGGCCCGACGATGAGTGTATTGAGGAAGTACAGGGACAGCAGCACTTTGTCCTAGGGTTTCGTATCCGAATAAAACGATGCCCTGTGCTCAGCCAGGTTTGGCGAGACGAAGGCCAAAAATGCCATGTGGACCAGGGTGCCGATGGAGATCATGATGACAAAAGGCAGGACCTCTTTAAATAACGCATGACCTGTAAACAGGTATAGGACGATGAACTGGACCAGCATCCACCTCAGAGGCGCAAGAATCGCCTCAATGGATTTTTTATTCCTTTTCAAGACGGCACCTCCTTGACCCTGTGACTTGGGTCGTTGTGAGCCCTCGGCGTCAGTCGGGCGAAAACTTCCAGATCGTATAGGTCCGCGTATACTGGGTGCTTGTGACAATGAGCACGGTGTTTTCCCGGGAAAAGACATGTCCTGCTCCAAGCTGCTCCTGAAAGTTCCAACCTTCATCTTCCATAAGCGAGACGAGCGGTGAGTTCCCCTGACGGGTTACACTCATATACCACAACGGTTCCTCGAATACTTTGATGATTTCTTCCTCATTGGTGCTTAGCCTGATCATTCCCTTCAGGAGAGGAATCGGGTTCCCTTCCTGAAACAGGACCGGATAGCTGAAGATAAAGCTTAGGACCAGGAGCGTAACGAGGGAAAAGAGAATTGTCTTCTTCTTCTGTTCTTTCGCTGCAGGTCGTCCCATCTCCGATTCCCCCTTCCTCATTCGTTTCCCTTTATAGGGAGTGTTTCAATAACTGTGGATTTGTCGGCAGTTTTTTTCTCCATCAGTCCCACTGTGACCTATCATCAAGCCTTCAACCCTGTCTTTGGATACTGTCTGTCTTTGTGACATGGAACTCTGTTATCGGGGTCCCCCTTCATTACCATGGGACCTGACCCTTTACACTTCATCCCTTGATACCAAGTTATCACTTTATTATGAAGGATAATTGACAAAACGATGAATAATAGTCCCTCACAAATACCAATGCATTCTCAGGTTAGAATTTCACTCAGCAGGAGAATTGTATGCTACTATAGACATAGCAACACAGGAGGTCATTGATGTCTTATGAGGATAAACAAGCTTTTCAGTAACTATGGTTACTTTTCAAGAAAAGAAACGAACAGGATGATCGAGGAAAGCCGGATCCGGGTAAACGGAAATCTATGCATGCCCGGTCAGTGGGTTGAAAAAGAGGATGATATCCTCCTGGATGAAGAGCCAGTTCATCCGAAAAAGAAGATTTACCTGGTCCTGAACAAACCCCCCGGAATAACCTGTACTTCTTTGAAAACCGTGAAGGACAATATTGTAGACTATATCGGCTTTGGCGAATATCTCTTTCCCGTAGGCAGACTGGACAAAGCTTCCCAGGGCCTGATCTTGCTAACCAATGATGGGGATCTGGCAAACCGGATCCTGGAGGCACAAAACGACCATGAGAAAGAATATGAAGTCACCCTGGACAAGCCCTTTGATGACTCCTTCCTCGAAAAGATGGCTGGCGGGGTTGAGATTTCCGATACCCTGACCCGGAACTGCAAGATGATGCGGACAGGGGAAAACAGTTTCCGGATAGTCCTGACGCAAGGACTGAACCGGCAGATCAGAAGAATGTCCAGAGTTTTCGGCTATGGGGTCCTGAAACTGGAACGTGTAAGGATTCTTTGCCTGAGCCTTGGCACCCTGGACCTTGGGCAATGGAGAACACTGAGCGAAGAAGAGATAGCAGAACTGCACAATGCCTAGGGAGTAAACACTTTAATAAAAGATGGCCCATCCAGAGCTGTTTCAGATACCAGCTTTGGATGGGTCATATAGCTTTATCCCTATTTTCTGGAAACGCGGCGTTGCCAATCCGATTCCCTGTCGGGTCCTCACTTGTTGTTCACATAGGATCTCAGGTATACGGATTGGATGGTTACAAGCTATTCTCTCTCTTTGGGCAAAGAGTCCTCATGGGATGCTTTCTCCATGGAAATATCGAACGTCTTTCGGATGTACCTGATCTGGCAATCCCTGACGCCATATCGTTCTCCGATTTCGCCATCGCTCAGTTTTTCATCGTAGTACAAGTGTTTCAGTTCTTCCTCAGTGATGTGTCCCAAGAATGATCCCATGTATACCTTCCTTCATTTCAGGCTTCCTGTTGTATAGGAGGTACCTGTCCTTGGGAATCCATTCCCACATTCAGCGGTTTTTCCATCCGGATAGCCCTCGCATTGAACCCACGTTTTTTATAGAGGCTCATGGCATGGTCACTAAAGAGATGGACAGCCAGTTCTAGAGAGGAAGCACCTATACTGATCGCATAATGTTCAATGAATTCAAGCAGTCCCGTGGCGATCCCCTGATGCTGCATGGAATTGAGGACGGCCATATCATGGAGATAGACGAACTTCCGATTTGTCAGCATGGGCAATTTGACGATATTGATCTGGATGAATGCATAGGCGATGATCTGGCTGTCCTTCCTGACAACAGCGATATGCTTGTTTTCCCTGTCGCAAAAGCCCTTCAGGAAATCATTCGTGTATAGGACCTCACTGCTTTTGTAGATATCCGGACGGTTCGCCACAAAAGTTTCGTGGGCCTCTTTCTTGATAATCAGTATTTCCTGTATATCCGTTTTTTTTGCGAATCCAATGTCGTAATTTTCCAAACCTTAATACCCTCCAAATGTCCTAGAAGCCAAAACCAAAATCCTGAATGTAGAAAGCCTGCCGTGTCAACTCATATCGTTGAAGTTGCCTTCCATTTTTCCGATTTGCCGCACTTTCCACAAACCGTGCGCTTATTGATTGCAGCAGATGCAATAAGCGTTCCACCCATGGCCATCTCAGATGGCTTCAGGTTAAAAAACCAGCGAGAAGAATGAGCTTAAGAAGTCCAATTCTTCTCTTGGGCATGTGGCTTCCTATTATAACCTGATATCACCTTCCCGTCAATTTTGAAATATTTCAAATATTTCTGTCTCACATGACAGTCCTCCTTGTCTTTTTTTCATCCTCTCACCGCCGGTAATTCCCATCAAGCCAAAGCCCCATGGGGTTTTACAACCAGATTTCGCCTCGCTAAGATAGGACCCCTTTGCGCCGGAGTAACGTCATAAATCCATGTGCCCCATAAGGAATGCTCATTTGTGAATTTTCGGGTAAAAAAAGAAAAACAAAAAGTCCAGCACTTCATCTATTTTGTCGGCTGGTCCCTCTCTGTTGATAATCCTCAGCTGCCTGGCCTGATTTCTTTTAAAACCAGTTCAAGGAAGATCTTCTCGCTGTTTCTTAGGATGGCAATGATCAGCTTGTCCCCCACCTCATGTTCCTCAATGATCGAGGGATATCCGCTGAAGTGGAAATGTTTGTTCCCTCGACCTCGAGAATGCAGTCACCGCTGATAAAACCCGCAGAATCGGCATTGCTTCCGCTGTTGACCTCCAGGACGTAGGTTCCTGTCCTGTCAAGCCTGGATGGACCACCTTCTTAATACTGCGACACCAGTCCGGAGAACACAGATGGCAATTAATTTGATACAGACAGTGCTTGCGACTTTCTTTTCCTCCGTATGGAAGGCCATGAGCATAGTCTTGTGAGCCCCTTCCTTTTCCTGTATTTCCCACACTGATCTTCTCACTGAGGGAAATTCAATGTTTCAATTGTTTTTCTTGTCTACACCTCAATTCTAAATCTCCTGAGGATAGAGTTCTTTGAAATAGCACAAAGATGTGGACCAAAAACCACGCAAAAATGTAGCCCTTTGTGCTGAGTACAAAAATTTCTCACCTTTCTTCCTTCGAAGACATGGCGTTTCCCCTTCTTCGCATTTTCCTTAGATGACACCTCATTTCCTGTCCAGAAAATGAAACCAGAAGAGAAGCTGACGCAAATTTTGACTTGCGGCAGCTCCTCTTCTGTTATAGCACATCTCATCCAAGGGGTGTTTGGACGTTTCACAACTTTCTATTGGATCAGACGGTTTTCTAAGCAAATATCAAAGGGCTTTTCAAGAAGCCCCTATGTGCCTTCCTCGATGCCCATCCTTTGGTTTCCTGTGACGCGAAGTTCCTCAATGGTTGGCGTCATACCATTCGCTGATTGTCGCTATGGTCAGGTTCTCTTTCGCTGACGCATAGTCCACGATTTCCTGAAAAATAGATGTACTAAGGACATAACGCTCTGGGGTGTCATTCACCCCGTGTGCAATGAGGATAATCGTTTTGCCCGAATTGACGGCGTTGTCGATTTGGGCTTTTACTACCGAGATGTCCTGCATGATACTTACACAATTCAGACGATACGGGTCGGTCACGGCGGTTGGTTCGAGTCCGTCAACGATGGTCCTTCCGGTTTTGGCGCCGATTTCCTGCATGATGGCAACCAATTGGTCATTGAAGAGTCCTCCTGGATAAGCAGCGTGGTGTGCGCCACGGGTCCATCCCTTGGAAATCAGCCAGTTTTGATTGTCCAAGTATTCCTGTTTCGCCACCTGGAGGCTCGTATTATTTAGATTCATGTGATTAACGGTATGATTACTTAAATCCCATCCATAATAGGAATAGAGCTTTTCAAAATCCGCATCATTGGCCATCCCCGTTGTCGCCCAATACTGCGAAGTCTTGTTTTTCATGACATATGCAGTTGCCTTAAGGCCTTTGGCATATAAGATCGGTGCCGCCACATCGATGATGTCTTTGGCGCCGTCATCAAAAGTGAAGATCAGGTAGGCTTTCGGTTTGTCTGTCACTACTGCTGGTGGATTGTCAGACAGATATGTCGGACTGGCATATCCTTCCTTTACCCCATACCTTACCTTCGGCCATGCCTTGGAGGTATCGGTCAGTTCCACCATTTCCCCCTTGGGGATGGTCAGGATGATGGAATAGGAAGTGCTTGGACCCGTCCTCAGGTTGAGGTTTGCCGTTGTGTATTTCACGCCCAGGGATGTTGGACTTAGTGGGGCATTGGTCAGATAGGCTGAACTGGCATATCCTGTTTTTCCGCTATAGGTTACCTTTGACCAACCGTTTGATGTGCTGATGACACTTACCTCTGAACCTTTAGGCATTACCGCGATGATGCTGTAGCTTGTCCCCGGACCCGACCTCAGGTTGAGGTTTGCCGTCGTAAACTGAACCGATATACTTTGCGTGGCATTCGACAGATAAGCTGCGACGGCGTAACCGGAATAGTTCCCGTACCTTACCATTGCCCAGGTGCCTGAGTATCCGGTGACAATCACTGCTGTTCCTTTGGGCATAACGGTGATAATGCTGTATCCCGTTCCCGGACCCGACCTTAAGTTCAAATTTGCTGTAGTGACCATGGTTTCTTCTGCAGACACAATCACAAAACCTTCATTATCCTTAACCCTAAGACGACTTCCTTCTAAGCTGAACAACCCCAAACCAAAGACGAAGAACACTAAGGAAACTAGAGCGACAACAGGCATCCGGACTTTTCTCATCTCAGCCATCTTATCTACCTCCTTGGGGTGGTTTTCTTTCCATCCTTTGGTTCAATCGTAGCATCTTAAAATCTTCTGTCAATTGCCCGAACCAAGCCGTTTTTAATCATTTCTCAATCTATGAGCCCTATAACGATTGATTCAGTTAGATAATCGACACATATAGACTATATTGTCTGATTGTTACATTTCCATTATGTTTTTTTAAAACACTTTTCACTCAAGATATTTTATAACATTTGTCGAAAATAATACCCATATTGGAACAGAACACTAAGTTCTGTTCCAATATGGGTATGTCAGCGATATAGATAATATGAATTTCACTCATACATCAGTGTGACAGGGTCCGAATTTCGAATGGGTTGAAATTATCTCTTCTGGAAGATATTTATCCTCTGGTCCAGAATCACTCCGTTCTTGATAGCGGTGGCCTTTTTCAGTGTGGAATTCTCCTCGACCCTGTCTTCAATCAAAACATCGAGATACCTCTCCATGACTTCACCGAAGACTTTTGTTGCTGTCTGGCAGACCAGGCTGGGTGTGTGATCCACAACATAGTGCAGGACGCCTTCTTTCAGGTATACCGGGTCTTCAATCGTCGTGGGAATGCTGGTTTCTATCGCCCCTGCCAGGTCGCAGCTGATATCGACAATCATCGAATTCTTCTTCATTCTTCTCACGTCTGCAGCATAGACAAGATGGTCCTTTCTTGTGCTGTCCCAGAGAACCGCATTAACGACTACATCATAGTTTCCGATTTCTTCTCTTAGCAGTTTCTCGGTCCTTCGTCCATAGACAACAATTTCCGCGCCTAAAGAAGCCAAAATCCTGTAGGCACCACGACCGGTATTACCTTTCCCAATCACAGCAACCCTGCATTCATAGGGAAGCTTGCCATAGAGGGTAAAGGCATGCATAATGGCCGCTTCTCCGGCTAGCTCATTGTTTCTCCAGAAGACGTGCCTTCCACTTCTGTTCATATCCTCCCAGGCAATCGCCGTCAGAGATTTTTCGATGATTTTGTCGGCAATGTCCCGATTCAGCACGGCATGCACATAGCCAAATATCGTCTGTCCTTCATGTAATTCAGTGAGATAGGTGGCATCCCCGATTTTAGGGTCACAGATAATATCCTTTTTGAGCACCTCTTCCTTTGAAACCACATGGACCCCTTCATCGGCATACTCCTTATCAGAATATCCCAGCACTTCTCCATATCCCTGTTCAAAGTATAAGTAGCTTTTGTTCCTGATTTTTCTGATCTGTTTGGGCAATATTGCCCTTCGCTTCTCATTTTCCTTGGTGTTGATTGCAAACCCGATTGTTTTCATATAGTCTCCTTTTTCCTGGTCCTTTGTCATTCGATCTGTCACGAGCAATGTTGCCCAGCCCCCCATACCGAAGAATGCGACCGGATTCCTGTAACCCATAGCCCATATCTTTCATTGGTTGATTCCTTTTCCTCACTATCCAATGCTTAAGATGAAGAGCCTGTCTTTTTTGAGACAGAACTGATACGACAGAGGCAATGGTGTAATGATGTTAAGTTCTTACCCTGAACTCATGCGTGTTTAAAGACAAATCAGACAATTATAGATTAGTAGTAGTATTAATATTATAACATGACATCATTTATAATACAATTAAGTGTAAAAGTGGCCCTTCTTCCTGACGTTTGCCACTCATCCCGTTAACCCCGAAGATTCATCAGGAAAGAGAACCATAACTTTTCTACCTCGTAGATCCACGCATAAAAGTCGTCCATAATAACTTTGTCAGAAGATGCTCAAAAGATACGGATTGCCCCCCATTTAGCGATGCCCAATGTCATGCTGACCTGTGGAGCCCTCTGGCGGAGAGTTTCTGAATGAATAAGTCAAACACAAAAGGAACCCTTCGTAAAGTTTTTTTCTAAAACATCGGTTGAAAATAAATACTGTAAATGTTATACTTTCAGGCATGTATATGACGAGGAGGTTTTATTTTTGAATATTGGATTTGATAATGAAAAGTATATTAAAATGCAATCTGAACATATTAAGAAGAGAATCGAGGATTTTGACAACAAGCTCTACCTGGAGTTCGGAGGCAAGCTGTTTGACGACTACCACGCCTCAAGGGTATTGCCCGGGTTCCAGCCCGACAGCAAGCTGAAAATGCTTCTGCAGCTCAAGGAGCAGGCCGAGATCGTCATTGTAATCAGCACCGATGCCATCGAGAACAGCAAGATCCGTGGGGACCTGGGAATCACGTACGATGCCGACGTGCTTCGTCTCATCGATGCCTTCCAGAGCATGGGCTTCTTCGTCGGCAGTGTCGTGATTACGCAGTATTCCGGAGAGGTCGCGGCAGGCCAGTTCCGCAAGAAACTTCAGGATCTCGGCATAAAGTCCTACTTCCATTACAATATCGCGGGTTATCCGAATGACATCAATCACATTGTCAGCGATGAAGGCTACGGGAAGAACGACTACATCGAAACGAGCCGCCCCCTGGTTGTTGTAACAGCACCCGGTCCCGGAAGTGGCAAGATGGCTACATGTCTCTCACAGCTCTACCATGAGAACAAACATGGCATAAAAGCTGGTTATGCCAAATTCGAGACTTTCCCCATATGGAACCTCCCGCTTCGTCATCCTGTCAACATCGCCTATGAAGCGGCGACGGCTGATCTGAATGATGTCAACATGATCGACCCCTTCCATCTGGAAGCCTATGGTGAAGCGATTGTCAACTATAACCGCGACATCGAAATCTTCCCTGTCCTCAATGCGATGTTCGAGAAGATCATTGGAAAGAATCCCTATAGCTCACCGACGGACATGGGCGTCAATATGGCCGGATACTGCATTACGGATGACAAGGTTTGCAGGGATGCGGCCAAGCAGGAAATCATCAGAAGATACTATCAGTGCCTCTGCGACCTCAAACGGGGCCGCGGTTCAAAAGATATCCTCTACAAGCTTGAACTGCTGATGAAGCAGGCAGGGACTTCTGAAGATGACCGGAATGTCATCCGTCCCGCATTGGATCGGGAAATCGAGACGGGTCACCCTGCAGTCGCCATTGAGCTTCCAGATGGTCGGATCATCACCGGCAAGACGTCTGACCTCCTGGGTGCTTCAGCCGGAGCGCTCATCAACGCCCTGAAAGCCATTTGTGGTATCGACCACAAGCTTCATCTTGTGTCCCCGACAGCCATCGAACCCATTCAGACCTTGAAGATTTCCTATCTGGGGAGCAGCAACCCAAGGCTCCATACGGATGAAATCCTGATTGCACTTTCTGTCAGTGCAGCGCAAAGTCCGGATGCCCAGCTCGCCCTTGAACAGCTTCCCAAGCTAAAGGGCTGTGAGGTCCATTCTTCGGTTCTCTTGTCTTCTGTGGACGAGCAGATCTTCAAGAAACTGGGCTTGCACCTCACCAGCGAACCCAAATACGAATTTAAAAGGATCTATCAGAAACACTAAACAAAACATCCCAAACCTGAAATCAGGTTTGGGATGTACTTATATGCATTCCTCTTTTCGAAATGAGATCCTAGTTTACCAGGAAGGATCAGGCAGTCACACGCTCACAATGGCTTCTTGTATGGTTATCGGTTTTCGTGTCTGTCCATAGTCATAAAGTTCCTCCGTAGCCAGTGCGATCTTTGTCACACAATTATGTAGATTCATCGGATAGATGTAGTAGGTGTCACTGACCGTGGAAAGATCGATGCAGTCGCCGCGCTGATCATAGTTGTACTCAATATGACAGGAGTACATGCTCGCTGGGGTCTTTTGCAGATGCAAAGGTCCGTCTGGATAGTCAACATCGAGTCTGAAGCCATCCAGGTTGTGCGTAAGGCTCCCCCGTCCAAGATTGATGTACCCACGGGCATTGGGCAGCGTATCCACATCGACTTCATCCTGAACCTCGTAGGTCCCATCTTCGATTTGCCTTCGAACCTCTGCTCGTTCGAATTCATACCAGTCCGGGATTTGGCTGAACTCTGTCTCCCCCTTTACGGCGGAAAGTTCGCCTAAAGGAGTGAGTATCCATTCCTTGCCACAGTGCCTGCACCAGATTTTATTCTTTTCAGAATCCATCTCATACTCGGTCATGCAGCTGGGACACTGATAAAGCACTTTGTGCAGTCCCCGGGC
>ENA-OFCF01000170-OFCF01000170.1-metagenomes-genome-assembly--contig:-NODE-170-length-32453-cov-3.984567_pt1 | contig 32453 bp, 29 predicted proteins | sample MGYA00153387_OFCF01 | MGnify analysis MGYA00153387 | reverse complement strand
GTGGCGTTATGGGTGGTATGGGCGGTATGGGCGGCATGGATATGTAACGCTGCCTTGAATCAGCTTCGAGCTGGTTCAAAAATTCAAAAAGGCCGAAGCGTACAAACGCTTCGGCCTTTTTAGTTTCTGCTGCAATAAATTGATCCATGCTCCCCTGAAATACCCAGAAGGCTACACTCCGACCAATTAGAGAAAGCCAAACATGCCGAACCCACAAATCACCCAAAACCCGCTCTTGATGAGCGGTACACCGTGCTTTGCGGGTACGCGCGTTCCGGTGAAATCGCTGTTTGACTATTTAGAAGCTGGTGACAGTCTGGATGAGTTTCTGGATCAATTCCCGACTGTGACGCATGACATGGCCGTCAATGTTCTGGAAGCCAGCAAGCAAGCATTGTTGGCCGCTTAAACGTCATGCGGATTCTGCTCGACGCGTCGGTTCCGCGAGCGCTGGGCTTTTTGATTCCTGGGCACTTTGTGCGCACGGCCCAAGCGGCTGGTTTCGCAGGGCTACTCAATGGTGAACTACTTGCGGCCATGAAATTGGCTGAGTTTGATACCCTGGTCACTTTTGATCAGAATTTGCCCTAACAGCAGAACATCAGTTTGCCTGTTGCAGTCATTGTTTTAGTTGCCCCCAACAACCGCGTACAAACAGCGTTGAACTTTGTGCCACTTATTTTCAATGCATTAGATGGTCTGAGCGCTTGTCAGTTGCTTCGGCCCGGCTTGCCTGAAGCATGAAAAATCTCCAATGCAGCGGAAAAACTAACACCTAGTCAGCGTCAAGGTTGAGCGAAACAGTCTCGTGGAAGCGATGGACCACTTCGTGTTTGGAGATTCGTTGTGAGCGCAAACTTTCGACAAAACAAAACCCGCAGAGCTCACACTCTGCGGGTTTTCTGTTTGGCGATCACTTCAATGCTAGATGCACTCGCCAAGAGTCACGTACCGTTTAGCGTTAGCGCACGCCCGCAGCAACGATTCGGCCGAGCACAAAATCAGCCAGCAGTTGATTGCCATAAGGCGTCAGGTGAACGTCGTCGGAAAAGTTGTAGCGGCTGGTGTCTTCGGCAATGGTGCTGGCAGTTGTGCAGGTAATCGATGCGCCGGCTAGTGGATTGGCAGTGGAGGTGGTGCTGCAAGCGCGACCGGTCACGTTGGTCAACCCAAAGGCTGCGGGGCTGGCAACCTGTGCACGGCCTTGTGCGTATGCATCAACAATCACGACGCCAGGTGTGTTGGCAAGGCCTGCTTGCAACGCACCATTAAATGTAGTGCTCAGCTGATTGACAAAACCACGCGTGGCGGCATCAAAACCCGCCACCAGCGGCGTTTGAGCCACGTCGGGAAGGTTGACCACCGTGACAAATTTAGCGCCTTTGGCAACGATCAGTGTCTTCACGTAGCCGGCCAATTCTTCACCAGCGCGCGTCATGCCCTGCACTGCTGCGGTTTGCGCCGCCGAAACAGCAGCAGTGCCACCCGCTGCTACCGCTCGTTGCTGGTCTGGCGTCCAGCCGGCCAAAAATGCGGCGGCTCCAGCTCCGGCTCCGCCAGCGGCTGCGGGCCCGACACCGCCCAAATTCAAAAAGACATCGTTGCCGCCTGCCAGCACCAGCACAAGATCGCGGTCGCTAAAACTGCCACCAACAGCCGCCAGATGGTTATTGATTTGATTCACCACAGGCAACGCAGTAAAACCGAGCGGGGACGCGTTGGCTGCAGCTGTTACGGCAGCGGCGCCCCCAGAAGCACCGCCATTGGCATTAAAAACAAAATCCTGAACGGCTTTGCTGTTAGGACCATAGGGGTTGGTAACACGTGCGCTGCCTTGCGCGTAATTGCGACAGGCGGTGTTGTTGACTGTAGCAGCGCCGGTAAAGCCTGGTATCAAGGGTGAAAAGCCGGTTTGTGCGGCGCAAGGCGCTGCCAGACCCAGCCTGCTAGAAATCAGTTCTGTCCAATTCTTGGAAGTTGCCGAATTGACGGTGAATTGACCGCCCCCAACCGCAGCAATGCTGCCCACCTTGTAGGTACCAACGTCGCTCAGGCTATCGCCAAAAGTGACTAGCTGCGCGATGCCCGCGGGCTGCGTGGGACTGACAGAGTCGCCACCGCCACCGCCGCCGCAACTCGCAAGTGCAATTGCACCCAAAACGCCAGCCGCAATTTTTGTAAATCGAGTCATTTGATGTCTCCAGAATATTGTTAAAAACAGTATGAAAGGCACGCGAATATTACTGTTTTGTGTCAATGCGGCTCAGAGGGTTAATCCGCGGATTGACCAGTGCGAGACACCTGGCAATACGCAGCCTCCGCGTATCTGTGCCACGGTATTAGCTGCGCAGGAGCTCCAGCAAGCCCGCCGTAGAGCCATCGAGCGCTGAGACATCACCACTTTGAAGCCGTAGTTCAATCTCTCGGGCCAGCACCTTACCGAGCTCCACGCCCCATTGGTCAAAGCTGTTGATGCCCCACAGCGCACCACTGACAAACACGCGGTGCTCTTGCAACGCCAGCAGTGCGCCCAGGCTGGCGGGGGTGAGTTCGTCCAGCAGCAAAAACGTGCTGGGCCGGTTGCCAGGAAAGTGTTTGTGCCCACGCAAATCCGGTTTACCGACCATCAGCGCCTGGGCCTGCGCCACAACATTGGCCAGCAATTTTGTATGGTGGCCGGGCAAACTGTTTGTAGCCTTTTTTACTGCAATGAATTCAAGCGGAACGACCGACGTACCCTGATGCAACATTTGAAAATACGCATGCTGCCCGTTGGTGCCCGGCTCGCCCCACAGCACGGGCGCAGTCTCGAACGGCAGCTGCACGCCTTGAATGTCAACGCGCTTGCCGTTGCTCTCCATTTCCAGCTGCTGCAAATACGCAGGCAGGCGCCGCAGCGGGTAGCTGTAGGGGGCAATGCTGCGGCTGGTAAAGCCGTGAAAATTGCGGTACCAAACATCGACAAGGGCCAGGCGTACTGGCAAGTTTTTCTCAAGCGGTGCATTGCGAAAATGCTCATCCATCGCGTGCGCACCGGCCAGGAATTCACGAAACTTTTCACTGCCAATAGCCATTGCAATTGGCAGTCCAATTGCTGACCACAGGGAATAGCGCCCGCCCACCCAGTCCCAAAAGCCAAATGCGGTGGTGATGCCAAATGCGCTGGCAGCCGCGACATTGGTCGTCAACGCGGCAAAGTGCTTGCCAACATTTGTGCCGCCGTTCGCTTCAAACCAGGCTTTGGCTGATTGCGCGTTAAGCATGGTCTCTGCTGTGGTGAAGGTTTTTGAGGCAACCAAAAATAGGGTGCTGTGCGGTTTGCAGTGTGCCAACACACCAGCCAATTCCTGACCGTCAACGTTGGACACAAAGTGAAAGCGCTTGGTTTTATCTGCAAATTCGTCAAGCGCCAATACCGCCATTTGCGGGCCAAGATCAGAGCCGCCGATTCCGATATTGACAATATCAAGGATGGTGCGGTCACCCCTGATCTGCTCAGCGTAATGCAGCATGGCATGCAGGGTGACTTCAACTTCTGAACCACCATCGGCAAGATCGCTATTTGCTACGATATCAGGAGCTTCTTGCGCCCGTATATATTGGGCTAAAGGCGGATTTCTTAGCAAAGTATGCAGTACGGCACGGTTTTCGGTGTGGTTGATGGCCTCACCTGCAAACATTGCGTCACGGTGCTGCTCAACGCCGCATTGACGCGCCAACTCAAACAGCAGGTGCTGCGTAGGCTCGTCAATCAGGTTCTTCGACAAGTCTGCAAATACATGCGGTGCACTCTGGCTGAAGGCTTCATACCGCTGAGGTTCAGCCGCGAATGCAGCGTTGAGGTTATAGCTTTTGCCCGCTGTATTGAACTGCGATTGCAGCAAGCCCCAGGCAGCGGTACGGTCGCAGCGTATGCGCATCACAACGCCAGCATCAGTTGCTCTAGCTTGATGGTGTCGTGCACAAAGCCGCGTATGCCTTCGGCCAGTTTTTCGGTTGCCATCGCGTCCTGGTTCAAGGCAAACCTGAAACCTGCTTCATCGAAATTTACCGCGGGCAGGCTAAGGGCTTTTGCGGCGTCTGCATTCAACGCTTGCGTAAGCGGCGCGTCGGTGGCGGCCAACTGCGTGAGCAATTCAGGGCTGATGGTGAGCAAATCGCACCCGGCCAGCGCTGTGATTTGCCCAACATTGCGAAAGCTCGCTCCCATGATTTCAGTGGCGATTCCGAAGTGCTTGAAGTGGTGGTAGATGTCGCGTACCGACGCAACGCCGGGGTCGTTCACGCCAACGTTGTCGGCTTCAACCCAGGCAGCGCCGCAGGCTTTTTTATGCCAGTCGTAAATGCGCCCAACAAATGGGGAGATCAATTGCACGCTGGCTTGCCCGCACGCTACCGCCTGGCAAAAGGCGAACAGCAGCGTCAGGTTGGTGTGGATTCCGCGTTGCTCCAGCTTTTCAGCGGCTTGTATCCCTTCCCAGGTCGCGGCAACCTTGATCAGCACGCGGTCGATGTGAATGCCCTCAGCCTGGTAAAGCTCGATGATGCGTTCGCCGCGCGTGAACGTCGCGTTGGCATCAAAGCTCAAGCGCGCGTCGATCTCGGTCGATACGCGGCCGGGAATGGTGGCCAAAATCTCGCACCCGAAGCGCACCAAAAGCCGGTCCATCACCTCGTCCAGCGGACGGCTCTTGAACTTGCCGACCACTCCGGCCATCAGCGGCTGGTAATCAGGCTTTTGCACCGCCTTCAAGATCAGCGACGGGTTGGTGGTGGCGTCTTGCGGTTTGAACTGTGCAAGCTGCTTGAAGTCGCCTGTGTCAGCAACCACGGTGGTGAATTGTTTGAGTGCTTCAAGTTGGTTCATATGCGATGTGTTGAGAATTTGTAAGTTACCATTATGCAAATATACTATGAAACTAAATTACATAACCTCACGTTACGGCAACCAATCACCATGAGTTTTGATCTGGTTTTGTTCGGCGGCACCGGAGACCTGGTGTGGCGCAAGCTCATGCCTGCGCTGTTTCAGGCTTTCAGGCACGGTTCGCTGCCAGCGGGGGGGCGAATCGTGGGCGTGGCGCGAGACGATTTGAATGAAGACGCCTACCGCGCCCTGATCAAGTCGCGGTTTGACGGCGTGGAGCTGGCCAAGCGCCCCAGTGACGACGAGTTTGCGCGCTTTGCAGCACTGCTAACCTACCTGCGAATGGACTTGTCCTTACCCACCGATTACGCAGCCTTGGGCAATTTGCTGAAAACTCGCGGCGCAGAAACAGTGGTCATGTACCTTGCAACGGCGCCCGGCCTGTTCACCACGTTTTGCGAGCAAATTGGCGCGGCAGGGCTCAATCATCCCAACGTCAGGGTCGTGCTTGAAAAGCCTTTGGGCCATGACCTTGCATCGAACCGGGCCATCAATAGCGCCGTGCGCAACGTGTTTGACGAAAAGCAGATTTTCAGGATCGACCACTACCTCGGTAAGCCATCGGTGCAAAACCTGTTCGCGCTGCGCTTTGGAAATGCGCTGTTTGAGCCGCTGTGGCGGCGTGAGGACATTGCCAACATCCAGATCACGATTGCGGAGGACTTGGGTATTGAAAAACGCGGCGCGTTTTATGACTCCACAGGCGCGCTGCGCGACATGGTGCAAAACCATGCGCTGCAACTTCTGTGCGCCGTGGCAATGGAGCCACCGATCAACGCGCATGCAGACGCCATCCGAGATGAAAAGCTCAAGGTGCTGCGCTCGCTGAAGCCGTGGACACCGGAAACGCTGCGCCAACATGTGGTGCGCGGCCAGTACACGACGGGCACGATTGAAGGCGCGCCAGCCGCAGCCTACGACCAAGAAAAAGGCGTGCTTGCGCAAAGCACTACGGAGACATTTGTGGCGCTGCGCTGCGAGATTGCCAACTGGCGCTGGGCAGGCGTACCGTTTTACATTCGCACCGGCAAGCGGCTGGCTGGGCGCAGTGCGTACATTGAGGTCAACTTCAGACCCGCGCCCCACGCCATTTACAAATCGCCTGTTGGCGCCGCAAACCGTCTGGTGATTCATTTGCAACCCAAAGACGGCCTGGAGCTGCACTTGTTGGCACAAGGACAACAAAATCGACTGACCGTGCAAGGTACTGATGCCGTCCTGTCGCCGGTGCAGCTTGACCTGGACTTTGACAAGCGCTTCGGCTCTGAGCGCGTTGGCGCCTATGAGCGCTTGCTGCTTGACGTCATTGCCGGGCGCTTGAATTTGTTTGTGCGCAGTGACGAACAAGAAGAAGCCTGGCACTGGGTGGAGCCCATCATGCAAAGCTGGGCAGCAGACTCTGCTGGCCCCCGGCCGTACGCTGCGGGTACGTGGGGGCCGAGTGCGAGCAGCGCGATGATTGCCAGAGACGGTTTTTGCTGGACCGAGGAGTGTTAACCCCCCACGGTCCCCCACTGCGTGTGGCTCCCTGCACCTTGCAGGCCGCCGCTCGCCGGAGGCTTTGCTTCTGTCGCCCGTCCGAATCTGCGCAGGCGGGTTCGGAGCCGCAGGCTCCAGCCCCGAGGGGGCCGCTGCGCCTGTGGCCCGGCAAAGCCGGTTCCACGGCCCCTGCTTGAAAAGAAGATACGCAATGCTCGACAGAATTAAAGCATCGCTGCCCTCACTTGCACCGGCCGAGCAGCGCGTTGGCAAGCTGGTGCTCAGTGACCCGCGCGCCTTTGCCACTACTCCAATCAGCGAATTGGCCGACCGCGCCCACGTAAGCAAACCCACCATTGTGCGGTTTTGCCGCAGCGTGGGCTACGACGGCTTGAGCGACTTCAAACTCAAGTTGGCAGGCAGCGTGAGCGAGGGCGTGCCGTTTGTTCACCGCAGCGTAGATGCCGACGACAAAACGGCGGATGTGGTGGTCAAGGTGATCGACAACACCGTAGCGGCCTTTTTGAAATACCGCAACGACGCCTCATCATTTGCGATACAAAAAGCCACCGACGCACTGGCGGCAACAGCGTCAGACGGCAAGCGCATTGAATTTTTTGGCGTAGGAAACTCTGGCATCGTCGCGCAAGACGCACAGCACAAGTTTTTTCGTTTGGGCGTCAACACCATTGCCTACAGCGATGGGCACATGCAAGTCATGAGCGCATCAATGCTGGGGCCGGGCGACTGCGTGGTGGTTATCTCAAACTCGGGCCGCACGCGCGACTTGATGGACGCCTGTGATGTCGCCCGTAAAAACGGAGCAACCACCATTGTCATCACTGCCAGCGGTTCGCCTCTGGCGTCAGCGGGGCACATCCACTTGGCAGCGGACCACCCCGAGGGCTATGACCGGTACAGCCCTATGGTGTCACGGCTGCTTCATTTGATGATCATAGATATTTTGGCGACATGTTTGGCGCTGCGCATTGGCGGCAAGCTGCAGCCGCTGCTCAAGGAAATGAAGAATAATTTGCGTAACAAGCGCTATGCCTGATTGTTATATCAAATAGACCTGTAGCGCAATAAAATCGGGCGCAGGCAGTTACTTAATCAATAGCTTACAAACTATTCTCACACTGTGGCGACCCTACTGATACACGTCGCGTCGGTTTCCGCGTCTTACGATCAAAACGATTATCCGCTGGTCTTCAATGCTGCTAATCAAACGATAGCCGCCCACCCGATATTTCTAAAAGCTTCCAGGCTTCGCGCCAGTCAATACTTCGCCAACGCTTCGAGGGTGATCAAGTTTAGAAAGCCGTTCGTAAACGAAAGCCAAAATCCGCCGAACTACCTGCGGGTCAAGCTTGCCGAGTTCGCGCTCAGCAGTGCGTTCTAACTCAATGATCCATGCCATAGCGCTTCATCACAGTCTCCAAGCTCACTGTTTCACTGCGTCCGGCCCTGATATCTATCAAACGTTGCTCCGCAAGATACAAATCTTCCAAATCATCAAGCCCGTTGGTTATCAACTCACGCAGGTAGTACGCCTTGCTGCGTCCTGTCATTTGCGCCAACCTATCCAGCCGTTGTTCAGCAGCTGGTTCCAGCCGTATTGAGGTTGCCATACATTCCTCCTAATTAAATACAATAAATACAACGGTCAGTTGTATCCAACCATCAAGGTTTCGACGTCAGCTTCAACAGCCCGTAATAGGCTTTAGCTGTGCTTTTGGTGTTGTCGGTATCCGTCATGATGGAAATGCTGGTCAACGCCCCCGGCGCTTCACCGAAAGCTTGTTCGAAGTCACGCTTTACGTCCCGCTCGTAGTACAGCCAGCGATTGAGTTTGGCCGGGCCTGACTCGAGTGGAAGTTTGCGAATCCGGTCGGTACGGGGGTTCTCTATTACCGTGCCAGGAGGACACAAGTTGCACCACACGTACATCAGGGTTGCGTACGGTAGCGCGTCACCCGTCAGCAGCTGCGCCAGCTCTGAAAGCATCGCGTTTTTTGCTGAAAACTTGGAGCGGTCGCCATCGAAGGCCAACACAATGCGCACGGGTGAATCGTCAAACTCTCTATCGGCCAGATCAGCGTATTCAATCAAGTCAGGCAGCTTCCACGAAAAATTGAGCTGCCCCAACTGGTCGGGCTCAACACGCACCACCCGGCGAAGCATGCTGGCAGAGCCGTTCGCCGCCGCTGACATTGCAGCCCGACCGTCCAGCAACTGGTAGTTGAACTCGCTCGGTTTTTTACCTGGTAACCGGTAATGCCGCCAATCGGTAGCGCCCGGCGCAGCCAAAGATGCCACTGCCCAAGGGCTTGCCACCAATGCGCTGCCGTGTTGGGGTGCCTTGTCAGCTGCTGGTTCAAGCACCGATTTGGCCGATTTGGGTGAGGCACAAGCACCGAGTAGCGCGAGCACCAGCACCAGCACAGGCACGAATGCCAACGGTAACGTGCCCCTGAGAAACGCTGTTTTAAAAGATGCAGTCATGCTGGCAAGAGATGTAGAAGTTCGAGTCAACGGAACATTATAAAAACTCAAAAGCGGCAGACATAAAAAAACCGCCAAGCTTTTCGGCTCAGCGGTTTTCAGGAAACTCAATTCGACGCTGACCTAAGCCAGCTTCAAATTAAAACAGGTGCTGAACACCAACGTTCAAACCGCGCTGCTTGATCTCAGTGGTGGTTGTACCGTTTGTACCGAAGCCGATACCGATCAACTGACGGGTGACGGTGCGGTCTTTCAGGTTGTTGATGCCGTAGTTAGCCATCAAAGTTGTGCGCTTTGACAGTGGGTACAGACCACCAATTTGGAAGGCACGAACCTCGCGCTCAACTGCAACGTTTTGTGCATTGCCGAGGGTGTTTGCAGAACCGGTGGTTTTGTGCATACCGAAGCTGGTAACCAAAGTAGCAGCACCGAGTGGTACTTTCACGCCCAAAGCGTACTGACGGCCGTTGGTGTTAATGCCAGTGCCTGCCAAAGTAGTGCCGCCGATTGAAGTAACAACACCACCGGTAATGGTCGATGAACTAGCGCGATCTTTACGATTGGTGTAGTTGAAGAAAGGCTGGGCAACACCGAAGTTGTACGAAGCACTCAATGTGTAGTCAGTACGTGGGCCAGAAGCGTTCGTGATGACACTCAATGGACCAACCAAACCGTTGTTGGTGGTGGTCGAAGAGTCTTGCTTGTTGTAGCCGACGCCAAGGTAGATTGGGCCGTTTGCGTAAGCAAGTGACAAATCTACACCGGTCTTGCCGCCGCCGTTGACGGTGGTGGTTTGCGTTGGCGACACGACAGTGCTGGAAGAAGCATTGGTTTCAGGGGCTGTCAGAGAGATGGTGCCTGAGATACCGCCGAAGTCTGGGCTACGGTACTGAATGCCGTTTGAAGTACGCACGCCGGCTTGAGCAATCGTAGCGCCGGTCTCGTACAAGCCACTGGCTGCACCCAATGCCAAACCGTTGGCGTGAACGCCGAACGAACCTTGAACAAAACGACCGAGACGAACTTCGCCGAAGCCGCCTGACAGACCAACCCAAGCTGAACGGCTGAAGAACTGACCGCCACCGTTGCCTGATGAACCGTCATCGAGGTTCACGCCAGCTTCCATGACGAAATTGGCTTTCAAGCCACCGCCGAGGTCTTCCGTTCCACGGAAACCAAAGCGCGATGAACCCAAGCCCTGGTTGTTACCGTCTTGAACGCGAAAGCCTGGCTTGGAAACCGAACTGCCAGCATTCGTGCTGAAAGCGGAGTTAGGAACCACAGCGCCATTCAAAGAGGTAGAACCAGATGAATTGATGTTAGTCGTTGCGCGGTAGCCAAGGTCAACACTGGCTTCAGCGCGGCCATACAAAGTAACGCTTGACTGTGCAAAAGCGCTGGTGGCTGCGAGTGCTGCCAATGCGATCAGGGATTTTTTCATTTGAGAGTTTCTCCAAGGTTAAACAAAGGGCTCCAGGATTGGATCCCCGGGCCAACCTCCGTTAGGAAGTTGGAATGATTTGAGCAGACACAGGCGGGTGTGGCAAAGAAAACCAAGACGCAATGCACATAAAAAGCGTTTATGTTGCACCCCCGCAACAAACAGGCTGCGTGGTGTGCGCCCTGTGCCACAGAAACGGCGCTTTCAATTCGTTACGCACGACAAAAAGCCGCTTTTCAGCGGCTTTGATGGTGCTAGTTGAATCCCCAAACCAATTGAGCTCAAGCCGCCGCTCAATCTTCTCGATTCGGGCAGCCAAACGATCGTAACGAATGTGTTGGCTGGCCTTTTCTGTGTATAAGTCAAACAGGTCAGGCTTTATGCTTCCGACTGCGACGCCCAGACCCGTCGGGCGCTGTTTTATCTCCTGAATATTTTCACGGATACCTGCACTGTCCGCACGCAAAGCCTATTAGTGCTCAAGAATCAAGTTTCCAACGTTTTCCAACGTCGCAGTCACGCTCAACACGAATATCCAGCTTCAGCAACCGTCCAACTAAATACCGGAACGAACTTATGCCCACCCAGCAAGACACCGCCCTCACTTCACTGATTACTACCGCAGACAACGCCTTGCGCACTCTGTTTGCCAAGCCCCATGCCAGCAGACCCTGCCCGACAGTGGCAGCCGAAGCCACAAATCTGTCAGCGCCTGATAAAGCATTGGCGGGTGCACTGATGCGTGTCAACCACGTGGGCGAGGTGTGTGCGCAGGCGCTGTACGCAGCGCAGGCCTTGACCACACAAGACCCAGCGCTGCGCAAGAAATTTATTGCTGCAAGCAAAGAAGAAGGCGATCACCTGGCATGGACGCGCCAGCGGCTGGATGAGTTGGGTGCGCGCCCTTCCCTGCTGAATCCGCTGTGGTACGCCGGATCGTTCGGGCTGGGCCTGCTGGCTGGCCGGATGGGCGACAAAGTCAGCCTGGGCTTTGTGGTCGAGACTGAGCGGCAAGTGGAAGCGCACCTGGCCGAGCACATGGAGCGCCTGCCATTGGGTGACCACGAATCGCGCGCCATCGTGGCCCACATGAAAGACGACGAAGCACGGCATGCACTGGAAGCGCAGGCTTCGGGTGCTATTGAATTACCAGCACCGGTTAAAGCACTGATGGGCGCCGCAGCCAAGGTAATGACCACCGTAGCACATCGTATTTAAACGGCTGTCAGGCCTCAACCACCTCAAAACTGGTGGTGATTGCAGCCGTTTTACCCAGCATGATGGTGGCTGAGCAGTATTTTTCATGGCTCATGGCGATGGCGCGCTCTACTGCGGCGGGAACAATAGCTTTGCCAGTCACCACAAAATGCATATGAATAGCGGTGAAAACTTTGGGGTCCACTTCGGCGCGTGTTGATGTCAGCTTGACGCTGCAGCCGCGCACGTCGTGGCGACCGCGCTTCAGAATCAGTACGACGTCATAGGCTGTGCATCCGCCGGTGCCAGCCAAAACCACTTCCATGGGCCGTGGCGCCAGATTGGTGCCGCCGTTTTCTGGCTTGGCCGCGTCCGGTGCGCCGTCCATCACCAAAGTGTGGCCGCTGCCGGTAGTCGCCACAAATGCCATGCCCGATTTAGAACCAGTGGCGCTGCCTTGCTCGCTTGCAAGCCCTGACCAGTTGACCGTGCATTCCATCGCCACCTCTCCTTACGCAAAAATGTAACTGTCGAATTGACTGGGATGCCTAATTTTGGCATCTGGGTATTGTGCAGTGCAGCATAGTGTGGATATACTGGTGACCATCGACAAAATCCTCTTCTGAGATTGTCCCCCAGTTGTCTCCTCCACCTCCTCAAAGGGTGGATTTACAGGCCCAAACCTCACGGTTTGGGCCTTTTTTCTTGCCGCCTATGATTGAAGGCCAGCGAGAAAGCCATGACCACCCAACTTACCCCAGCCGACTACCTTAAAAAAATCCTCACCGCCAAGGTTTACGATGTGGCGGTGGAGTCAAGCCTGGAGCCTGCAAAAAGTTTGGGCGCACGGCTAAAAAATACCGTACTTTTAAAGCGTGAAGACCAGCAGCCGGTTTTTAGTTTCAAGCTGCGCGGGGCCTACAACAAAATGGCGCACTTAAGCCCGGCGCAGCTGAAAAAAGGCGTGATTTGCGCGTCTGCTGGCAACCATGCCCAGGGCGTGGCCATGAGTGCACAAAAGCTGGGCACACGCGCAGTGGTGGTGATGCCCGAGACCACACCGCAGTTAAAAATTGATGCCGTAAAAAGCTGGGGCGCAGACGTGGTGCTGCACGGCGAGAGCTATTCAGACGCCTACACGCACGCTGCGGCACTGGGCAAAAAACGCGGCTTGACCTTTGTGCACCCGTTTGACGACCCGGACGTGATTGCCGGACAAGGCACGATTGCGATGGAAATGCTGCGCCAGCACCCGGGACCGCTGAACGCCGTGTTTATTGCGATTGGCGGCGGCGGACTGATTTCGGGTATGGCAAATTACATCAAGGCGCTGCGCCCCGAAATCAAGGTGATCGGCGTGCAGATGAGCGACTCTGACGCGATGATGCAGTCAGTGGCCGCCAACAAGCGCATCACGCTGGCGGACGTCGGTTTGTTTTCCGACGGCACGGCTGTGAAGCTGGTCGGCGAGGAAACCTTTCGCATCAGCCGCAATTTAGTCGACGAATTCATGACGGTTGACACCGACGCGGTGTGCGCAGCGATCAAGGACGTGTTTGTGGACACCCGCAGCATTGTTGAGCCAGCAGGCGCTCTGGCCGTGGCGGCGATCAAAAAATACGTGGCACTGCACAAAACCAAAGGGGAGACTTACGCCGCTGTGCTGTGCGGCGCCAACATGAACTTTGACCGTCTGCGCTTTGTAGCAGAACGGGCCGAAGTGGGTGAAGAACGCGAGGCTTTGTTTGCCGTCACCATTCCTGAAGCGCGCGGCAGCTTCAAGCGGTTTTGTGAGCTGATTGGCGAGCTGCCCGGCGGCCAGCGAAAATCAGGACCCGGCGGCGGCAGCCCCCGGTCGGTCACAGAATTCAATTACCGTATCAGCGACAGTGCAAAAGCGCATGTGTTTGTGGGCTTGACCACGTTTAAAGGCGAGAGCGTAAAAATCGCCGCTAACTTCACCAAACACGGCTTTCAAGCGCTTGATCTGACGCACGACGAGCTGGCAAAAGAGCACATCCGGCACATGGTGGGCGGGCACAGCGCCCTTTCTAAAAACGAACGCTTGCTGCGCTTTGTGTTCCCCGAGCGGCCCGGCGCGCTGATGAAATTTTTAGCCGCTATGCAGCCAGGCTGGAACATTTCCCTGTTTCATTACCGCAACCAGGGCGCGGACTTTGGCCGCATTTTGGTGGGTTTGCAAGTGCCCACTGCAGACGACAAGGCGTTCAAAAAATTTCTCGACACCGTGGGCTACCCGCACGTTGAGGAAACCGCCAATCCGGCTTACCAGCTCTTTTTGCAAAGCTGAGAACCCGTGTCTGCAGACTCGTCGGTTTGCCCCCAATGCGGCAATGGCTTGCGCTGCGGGGTGGCCTCGGGCGATGCGACGTGCTGGTGCTTTGACATGCCGCGAGTGGTTGCTGTACCCCCTCTTGACGCAACCATCGCCCCAAGCTGCCTGTGCCCGGCATGCCTGCAAAAATTGATTGATAAAAATGCCCTTTCCAATTCCGAAGATTGACCCAACGCTTGACGCCGCGCTAGCGCAAAAGTTGCAGCGCAAGATTGACCACAAAACCAAACCGCTGGGCGCACTGGGCCAGCTTGAAAATTTGGCGCTGCAATTGGGGCTGATTCAGCGCAGCGAGAAACCAAAGCTTGACCAACCGCAAATGGTGGTTTTTGCCGCCGACCATGGCCTAGCCAGCGAAGGCGTGTCGGCTTTTCCGCAGGCAGTTACGGTGCAAATGGTGAACAACATGCTCGCTGGTGGCGCGGCGGTTAACGTGCTGGCACGCCAGCAGCAGTTTGCACTCCATGTGGTCGACGCGGGTGTGGCGGGCGAATTTGCCGACCACCCGCAACTGGTCAGACGCAAAATTGCGCCTGGTACTGGCAACTCGGCGCAAGGCCCGGCAATGTCAGCGGACCAGCTCGATACCGCGCTGCAAGCGGGTGCAGAAATTGTTAAAAGCCTGCCGGGAAATGTCATGGCCTTTGGCGAAATGGGCATTGCCAACTCGTCGGCGGCGGCGCTGCTGCTGAACTATTTTGCAGGCGTGTCAATTGAAGACGCCACCGGGCGCGGAACCGGTTTGACCGACCCGCAGTTGGCGCACAAACAGTCGGTGCTGGCGCGAGCCGCCGCGCTGCATAAAGACGCCACCACACCCATGGCCGCGATGGCCGCGCTCGGCGGGTTTGAAATTGCCATGATGACGGGTGCCATGCTGCAGGCCGCAAGTGAGCGCCGCGTGATTTTGGTCGACGGTTTTATTGCCGGTAGCTCGGCTTTGGCAGCGTGTGCGCTGGCCCCAGCCACCAAAGACTACATGGTGTTTTGCCACCGCTCAGCCGAACGCGGCCACCACGCAATGTTGGATTTCTTGGGCAGCAAGGCGTTGCTGGATTTGGATATGCGCCTGGGCGAAGGCACTGGCGCGCTGCTGGCCTGGCCGCTGGTTTTGGCAAGTGCCAATTTGATGAACGAGATGGCGAGTTTTGAGTCCGCTGGGGTGAGTGGAAAAGACGCCTAAGCAGCAAGCACTGAACGAGCAAATACAAAACAAGCAAAACAAGCCTCAAAAGCGCACCCAACACCATGCAATTCGTCCGCCACTTTTTGTTGGCTGTGCAATTTTTTACCCGCATTCCCATCACGGGAAAGCTTGCCGACTGGGTAGGTTTTAGCCCCGCCATGCTGCGCGCCAGTGCGGCGCACTTTCCGGCGGTGGGCCTGCTGGTGGGCGTGGCGGCGGCGGCATGCTACGCCCTGCTTGACGCACTGCTGCCAGCAACCATCTACACACCTCTGGTCGCTGCTGCGCTTTCTACCGCGCTGACCGTCATGCTGACCGGCGCATTTCATGAAGACGGCTTGGCCGACGTGGCCGATGGCCTGGGCGGCAGCTACGACAAAGCCCGCGCATTAGAGATCATGAAAGACTCGCGTGTGGGCGCTTTTGGCGCGCTGGCGCTGGTGCTCGCGCTGCTTGCGAAAGTTGCGCTGCTGGCGTTGCTCGGCAGCGTTGAAGGCGCTCCGGCGGGTTCGGACGAATCACCCTTTAACGGCTGGTTTGTTTGCACCGGGTTGGTTGCAGGGCACGTCGTATCGCGCACGCTGAGCCTGCTGCTGGTTTACTGGTTGCCGCATGTGGGCGACGGCGCTGCATCGAAATCCAAACCTCTGGCCGACCAGATCAGCACTGGCACGCTTTTAGTTGCGTTTTTATGGTGCTTTATGACTCTAGCCTTTATTTTATGGGCGCAAGAAGCTATAAATTTAATAGTCGCTTGCGCTGGGTCGGTGATTGCCCTGCTGTACATGCACCGCCTGTTCAAGCGCCGCCTGCAAGGCTTTACCGGCGACTGCCTGGGCGCTGCGCAGCAGGTGTGTGAAATCGCTTTTTACCTTGGGCTGGCAATTAGTTTATGAAACAGCCGCGGCGACGAGCTGCCCCTGGCAAGGCTAGCCCCCTCGGAGCTGAAGCCTGCGGCTCCGAACCTGCTGACGCAGGTTTGGACAGGCGACAGAAGCGAAGCCTCTGGCAAGCGGCGGCCGGCACGGTGCAGCGTACACACGAAGTGAGAAGCGTGGGGGCCAGCAACCTTTGGTTGGTTCGTCATGCCCAGCCGCTGATCGCACCAGGAATTTGCTACGGCCAGCTGGACATGTCTGCTGATGCCATCGCCACCCAATCCTGCGCTGCGCAACTGGCTCAAGTCCTGCCACGCGGCGTCACCGTGATCACTTCACCGCTACAAAGATGTGAGCTCCTTACGCCCGTATTGATTGGGCTACGACCTGATTTAACCTGTAAAATAGACCCAAAGCTGCAAGAAATGGACTTTGGCCGATGGGAGGGCCGCGCATGGGCAGACATCCCGAAAGGAGAGCTGGACGCGTGGACCGACGACTTTGCCAACTACCCAGCCGGGCAAACCGGCGAAAGCGTCGCGCAGTTCATGGCCCGAGTGGCTGCCGCGTTTGACGAGCTTGGCGCGCAGCAGGACACACTGTGGATCACGCACGCGGGGGTGATTCGTGCAGCCACACTGATCGCCAAAGGCATTGTGAACGTCACGGCAGCAGACCAATGGCCGATTGCCGCGCCTGCCTATGGACAATGGTGCAAGCTGGATTTGAAATACATTTCACAAGGAGATCAACGAGATCAAAGAAGAAGCCTTTAATGGTATTTCTTGGCTTACCTCCTGCCCTCCTTGATCTCTTTGTAAATCCTCCCCGACCGAAAAGAAACAGCAACTATGGCCACCAATCTTGACGGACAACTTGTAGTCGCCATTTCATCGCGGGCGCTGTTTGACCTGGAAGAAGAAAACCGCGTGTTCGAACAATCAGACGACCGCGCCTACATGAAGCTGCAACTTGACCGGCTGGAAACGCCTGCCAAACCGGGCGTGGCGTTTTCGCTGATTAGAAAATTGCTCGCGTTCAACACAAACGTCAAACGCGTTGAAGTGGTCATGCTGTCGCGCAATGACCCGGTGTCGGGCCTGCGGATTTTTCGCTCTGCGGAACAAAACAAACTGCAGCTGGGGCGCGGCGTTTTCACACGCGGCCGGGCGCCGTACCACTACCTCAAAGCGCTGCAGGCCAACCTGTTTTTGTCGGCCAACCCCGAGGACGTGCGCGCCGCACTCAACGCTGGTTTTGCCGCCGCCACCGTTGCCACGCTGTCGGTACACGCCAAAACCACGTACCCGAATGAAGTGCGAATCGCTTTTGACGGTGACGCGGTGCTTTTTTCCGATCAGGCCGAACGGGTGTACCAAAAAGACGGGCTTGATGCCTTTCAAAAGCACGAGCGCAAACACTCTGCCAAACCGCTGCCGCCCGGGCCTTTTATGCCGCTGCTCAAGGCACTGCACCGCCTGCAACAAGACGGCAATGAGCACATGCGCATTCGCACGGCGCTGGTCACTGCGCGCAGTGCCCCGGCGCATGAACGCGCCATTCGCACGCTGATGGGCTGGAACATCGAGGTCGATGAAGCCATGTTTCTGGGCGGCCTGGGCAAAGGCGAATTTTTGCGCGAATTTGAGCCTGATTTTTTCTTTGACGACCAGACCGGCCACGTCGAAACAGCTGCGCTGCACGTGCCGGCCGGGCATGTGGCCAGCGGGGTGTCCAACCCGTCGCCAGCGGCCACGCTGCCAAATTTACCGGGTTGATTTGTGATGAACAGCACCTTGAAGACTACCCCCACTATGGCCTCGCGCTTCAGAGCGTTTCGGGATTTTTTCGGCAGGGTGCGGGCTCTGGCCAGCCCCTATTTCAACTCAGAAGACAAGTGGAAAGCGCGCGGTTTGCTCGCGGCCATCGTCGCGCTGAACCTGGCAACGGTGTACGTAGCCGTGCTGTTCAACGATTGGTACGGCGCGTTATACAACGCGATGGAAAAACGCGACCAACCAGTGTTTTGGCAACAAATGGGCGTGTTCACGTACCTTGCTTTCGGCGGCATTGTGATTGCTGTCTACAAGTTTTATCTGACACAGTTGCTGGAGGTGCGCTGGCGCGCCTGGATGACCCGCTTTTACCTGGACCGCTGGCTGTCTGGCCAGGTTTTTTACACGATGGAGCTGGCCCGATTCAGCCCTGCGCTGCCCGCGCCGGGCCCGCAAAGCAATGGTGCAGCAGCCGATTCGGCCAGCCCGGACAACCCGGACCAGCGCATCCAGGAAGACATTAATAAATTCACGTCGTACTCGGTTTCTCTGACGATGGGGCTGCTCAACGCGGTGGTGACGCTGGTGAGCTTTATTGGCATTTTGTGGACACTGTCTGGCCCTATCAGCTTTAGCCTGGGCGGCCAAAATTTCACCATTGAAGGCTACATGGTGTGGGCGGCAGTGCTGTATTGCCTGGTGGGAAGTGTGCTGAGCCACCTGATTGGTAAAAAGCAGATTACGCTGAACTTTTTTCAGGAGCGGTACGAGGCCGACTTTCGGCACCGCATGGTGCGGGTTCGGGAGTTCAGTGAGTCGATTGCACTGGACAAAGGCGAAGCCGTTGAAAAAGCGCAGCTTGGCAACCGTTTTGCAGATGTGCTGGCGAACTATTTGATGTTGATCAGAGCGCAGAAAAATCTGGTGTGGTTTACCTCGTTTTTTGGCCAGGCAGCGATTATTTTTCCGTTTTTTGTGGCAGCGCCGCGCTTGTTCAGCGGCGCAATACAGCTTGGCCAGTTGATGCAAATTGCCACCGCGTTTGGCAAGGTGCAAGACTCGCTGAGCTGGTTTGTAGACAACTATTCAGCGCTGGCAAGCTGGGCCGCAACGACCCAGCGCTTGTCTGGATTTGAAGAGACATTTGTGCGGCTGGCCCAACAAGACAAGGCGTCTGAGGCTACACATTTAGTAGCGGGACATGCGTTGGTGGCAACTGACATGACGGTGCGTTTGCCCAGCGGCAAGGCCCTGCTGAGCGGCGTGAACCTGCTGGCCGAGCCGGGCAGCCACATCTTGCTGAATGGCCCGTCTGGCAGCGGCAAGTCGAGCTTGTTTCGGGTGTTTTCCGGGATTTGGCCGTTCAGCGCGGGGGCGACCAGGTTGCCTGAAAAAGCCATGTTTATTCCGCAGCGCCCGTACTTTCCTGACGGCACGCTGCGCGATGCTTTGGCCTACCCCGCGCCTGCAAGCGATTACACCGATGCTGCGCTGGAAAAAGCCTTGACTGATGCGCTGCTGCCGCAGCTGTGCCGCAAGCTGGACGAATCTGATGCCTGGGGGCAAAAGCTCTCAGGCGGTGAGCAGCAGCGCCTGGCCATTGCGCGGGTGCTGCTTAAAAAGCCCCAGTGGATTTTTGCCGACGAGGCCACCAGTGCACTAGACACTACAGCTGAAAACACGCTGTACGCCAAACTGCTGGAGAATGTAGAGGCAGCCGGCGGCGGCTTGGTGTCGATTGCGCACCGCCCCAGTGTGGCGGCGTTTCACAACCAACAATGGGCGCTTGAAAAGCAAGCCGACGGCGCCGCAGCCAGTTACGCCATAGTTCAAAGTGCCTTGCAGAGTGCACACAAACCTGCTGCTTGATGCCTGAACAAGACACCATCACACCAACACGGGCGGACCTTTCGGCGCTGGGCCCTTTGAAGCTGCCCGTGTTTCGCATGTTGTGGGGCACCTGGCTCACCGCCAATATTTGCATGTGGATGAGCGACGTTGCCGCAGCGTGGCTGATGACGTCCATGACTACGACCCCCCTGTGGGTGGCGCTGGTGCAAACTGCGGCCACGCTGCCGGTGTTTCTGCTCGGTCTGCCCAGCGGCGCGCTGGCCGATATTTTGGACCGCAGGCGCTACTTCATCATGACGCAGTTCTGGATTGCATCGGTGGCGGTGCTGCTGTGCGTTGCTGTGGTCGCCGGCGTATTGAACCCGCCACTGCTTTTGGCGCTGACGTTTGCCAACGGGGTGGGCCTGGCGATGCGCTGGCCCGTGTTTGCCGCCATCGTGCCAGAGCTGGTGCCGCGCCCACAACTGCCCGCTGCGCTGGCGCTGAACGGTGTGGCGATGAATGCCTCACGCATCGTCGGCCCGCTGGTGGCCGGGGCACTGATTGCCAGCGCCGGCACGCAGTACGTGTTTGTTTTGAACGCGGTGTTGTCGGTTATTTCAGGCTTTGTCATCATGCGCTGGCGGCGCGAGCACACGCCCAACCCGCTGGGCCGGGAGCGCTTGGCCAGCGCCATGCGGGTGGGCTTGCAGTACGTGGCGCAGTCGAGCCGCCTGCGCATGACGCTGCTGCAAATTGCGCTGTTTTTCTTTCACTCTACGGCGCTGCTGGCGTTGCTGCCACTGATTGCACGCAACCTGACGGGCGGTGGCGCGGGCACGTTCACGCTGCTACTTGCCGCGATGGGCGCCGGTGCGATTGCCACCGCGCTGTACTTGCCGCGCCTGCGCCAGCTCATGCCGCGCGACACGCTGGTGCTGCGCGCCACCTTGCTGCAGTCGGCCTCCACCGCCGTGATGGCCTTTGCACCGAATGTCTACGTCGCCGTGCCGGCCATGCTGCTCAGCGGCATGGCCTGGATCACCTGCGCCAATTCGCTCAGCGTGTCGGCCCAGCTGGCGCTGCCCGACTGGGTGCGGGCACGCGGCATGTCGATGTACCAAATGGCCATCATGGGCGCCAGCGCGCTGGGCGCGGCCATCTGGGGGCAAGTGGCAACCAGTGCCAGTGTGACGGCGGCGCTGGTGGCAGCCGCTGTCAGCGGCACGATTGCCATGCTGCTGGCGCAGCGCTTTGTGCTGGACCTGAGCCTGGAAGAAGACCTGAGCCCGTCGCGTGAATTCAAAGCCCCGGTGGCCGATTCACCGCCCGGTGCAGGCCGCGTAGTGGTGACGATTGCCTATGAAATTGACCCGCTGCGGGCGGATGAATTCAAAGCGCTGATGCTGACCAGCCGCAGCAGCCGGCTGCGCCAGGGCGCGCTGCATTGGTCACTGCTGCGCGACGCTGAGCGGCCCGGTCACTATGAAGAGCAAATCATTGACGAGTCATGGACTGAGCACCTGCGCCGCTTTGACCGCGTGACCGCCAGCGACGTAACGCTGCGCGAGCGCAAGCTCGCATTTCACATTGGGGCAGAGCCGCCGCACATCACGCGGTGCGTGGTGGAGGCGGATTAACCTGACCAGCACAACATCTGCTTGTCCAAATCTGCTCCTGATTACATAGCTGCTTGCGCCCGTAATTATTGAGCTAGAGGTCATTTTTACCCATATTTTGGCTTCCTACGCGTAAAAAAACCGCCAGGCCTTGCAGCATGGCGGTTTTAAAACTCTCAATTTCCCAATGTAACGCTGACTGAAGTTGAAGCCTGGACCGAAGCCCAAGCCTCACCTTCTCCAGCGTATCTCTCGCACTAAATCAGTAACTAGAACGTGTGCGCCACGCCAATGTTCAAACCACGAACTTTCGTCTCGCTAAAGTCGGACGTAAAGCTGCCAGCACCCGGGCCGATGAGGGCGGTGTTGGTCACGCGGTCTTTTTGGTTGTTAACACCGTAGTTGGCCTGCAGCATGGTGCGCTTGGACAAGGGGTACTGGGCACCGATCTGGAAAGCGCGGACTTTGCGTTCCACGGAATCACGAGCGGCACCGCCGAGCTGCGTCGCCGCACCAGTCGTTTTGTGGGTGCCGAAGCTGGTCAACAGCGTAGCGTTGCCAACTGGCACTTTTACTCCCAATGCGTACTGGCGGGAGTTGGTGTTCTCGCCGCTGCCGTTGAGCGTGGTGCCGCCAATCGCTGACACCACCCCACCGGTGATGGTGGTGGTGCTTGAGCGGTCTTTGCGGTTGGTGTAGTTGAAAAACGGCTGAGCCACGCCAAAATCGTACGCTGCGCTGAGGGTGTAGTCAGTGCGCGGGCCAGAGCTGCTCGTGGTCACATTCAAGGCGCCAGCCAAACCGTTATTGGTAGAAGCTGTTGTATTTTGCTTGTTGTAGCCAATACCGACATAAATCGGGCCGGCTGCGTAGGCCAGTGACAGGTCAACACCGGTTTTGTTGCTGGCGTTGGTGGACGCGGGAAGGGTTCTGGTTGAACGGTTGGTTTCAGGTGCAATCAAGGAAACGGTACCTGAAATACCGCCAAAGTCCGGGCTGCGGTACTGAATGGCGTTGGAGGCGCGAACATCTGTACCTTGCACAATGGTTGCGCCAACCTCGTACAGGCCGCTACCCCACGCCGCAGACAAACCGCCAGCGTAAACGTCAAACGAGCCCAAGACCTGGCGGCCCAGACGAACTTCGCCGAAGCCGCCCGAAAGGCCAACCCAAGCCGCCTGGCTGAAGAAATTGCCGCCGCCAGTGCCCACCGCGCCGTTGTCCAGGGTCAGCCCCGACTCAAAAACGAAATTAGCCCGCAAGCCGCCGCCCAAATCTTCTGATCCGCGCAAACCAAAGCGTGACGAGGCTTGACCCTGGTTGTCGCCATCAGAGATGCGAAAGCCTGGCTTTTCCACACTGCCGCCCAGATTGGTGTTGGTGGTGCTTGCGCCCGGGCCAACAACGACGCTGGTACGCGTGTTGTTGACTGTGGTGCGAAAGCCCAGGTCAACTCCGGCTTCAGCGCGGCCATACAAGGTAACGCTTGACTGCGCAAAAGCACCGGTAGCGGCAAGGGCCGCCAAAGCGATGAGGGATTTTTTCATTTTGAGGTTTCTCCGTGGGTAAAAAACAAAAGTCACGCAAGATGCGTACCAGTCAACCTGCAACCGATATCAATGACTAAAACAATAGCAACAACAGTCGCCAAAACAACGGAGAATGCAAAAGCGACTCAAAATTGTCACATACACGCTCATCCTTGGCGCCACACGTCTGAATGACCGAGCCCGGCTGGTGCAGTTAGACGCGTTGCAGCCGATGCGTCGCCGAGCAAATAGGCACGCCACCAATTGACAGTGATATCAGCCACCAGCGCTTGATGGCTCAGTTGTAGTTGTATTGCAATCGCTTCACGCTGCTGGTTCAGGCGCTGGCTGCCACTGCCGTCTTTTATGCCACCAAAGGTAAAGTGGTCTGCGTTTTTGACCAACAAGATGGCTTTTTGGCCGACTGGCAGCGCATCAAACACCGCAGCCCGCCTTTCAGCCGTTGCGCCATTACCCAATACATCGCCGTCGAGCGTGCCAGTAATACACAGTGTGGGTCGAGTGACCTTGGCATAGGCCTGCACGGGCTCGCCGCTTACTGGCATGGTAGGCGAAAGCGCCAACAGCGCTCCAACGCGCGGCTCTTGAATAGCCGCATAGCCCGGGTAGGTTTGCCCGCCCACCCCCAAAACAGTAAGCGCCCCAAAAGAGTGTCCGGCCACGCCGACCGCATCAACGCGTACGTTTGCCCATTGTTTACTGATCGTTTTCTGGCGGGCGATTTCATCGAGGATGAACACAACATCCTGCAAACGGGCTAGCAATTGCCCAGCGCCAGCAACCTCTGTGAGTGAAATACGCCCCAAGCCGGTGCGTGGAGCGGCACGTACGGCATCCGTGTCACTGCCAGGGTGCTGAACATGCACCACAACAAAGCCTGCGTTCGCCCAAGCTTGCCCCCAAACGCCGCCACCATCGCGGCTGCCGCCCAAACCATGGGAATAAACAATCACCGGCCAGCCGCCGCGAGGAACGGGAGTGTGCGCGGTCGGCAATCGCAAGCGGATCGGTAAACCGCGGTTTCTCACTGCGTCTTTCCAGACAGTGTCTATGGGCTCGGCGCTTTGCGCTGCGGCGGCCGGCAAAGCCACAGCGCCCAGCCAACCGGTGCCCGCGGCGATCACTTGGCGCCGGGTGATGGTTGGCGCTCTAACAAGCCTGTCGCTGGACTGATGCGGGGTAGCGCGTTGCATCGTGTAATTTTGAGACGGCTATGTAAACCGTTTGTGAACCAGAAATAAAACGCTGCAAATTAAAGGCAGGTACACCGCCTCGCGAGGTGCGCGCTGCTATCGAAAAATGCCACTCTGTGAAGAAAAATGTGCATAAACGGCCTTTAGCTCAATAAATCCGGGCGCAAACAGCTACTCTAACCATAGCAACTAAGACTGCAGCGTGGCCAGAAGTTTGGCATGTATGCCGCCAAAACCACCGTTGCTCATGCACAGCACATGGTCGCCCGGCCGCGCTTTGGCCTTGATCAGGCGCACCAACTCATCAATGCTGCCGGCAACCATCGCCCGGTCCACCATTGGCGCCAGCACGGCTTTGACATCCCAATCCAGGCCGCCCGCATGACACAAGGCGAAATCTGCATATTCAAGTGCGTGTGGCAACTGGGCCGCCATGGCACCCAGCTTCATGGTGTTGCTGCGCGGCTCAAAAACGGCCAATATGCGGTCGGCCGTCTTGCCCGCAGCATTGAGCTGCCGGCGAAGCCCATCAATGGTGGTCTGGATGGCAGTCGGATGGTGCGCAAAGTCGTCGTACACGGTGATGTCGCCTTCAAGCGTTTTCACCACGCCTTTGATTTCCATCCGGCGTTTGACATTTTGGAAGCTGGCCAGCGCGTCAGCAGCAAGCTGTGGGGCAACGCCCACATGTTCTGCGGCGGCAATTGCTGCCAGTGCATTGAGCTGGTTGTGAACGCCACTGACGCCCCACCGAACCTGGGCCACCACCTTGCCCGCCTTGAGCACATCGAACGCGTGCGGCTCACCGACAGCGGTAAAGCCGTCTTTATTAATCCATGCCAAACCGAAGAGTGTCTGCTCACTCCAGCAGCCTTGCGCTATGACCCGCTCCAGGCTTTCTTCGGTCGCGTTCACCACGATACGGCCAGTAGACGGCACGGTGCGCACCAGATGGTGAAACTGCTTTTCAATGGCCGCGAGGTCGTCAAAAATATCGGCGTGGTCGAATTCGAGGTTGTTCAAAATCGCTGTGCGCGGGCGGTAATGCACAAATTTGCTGCGTTTGTCGAAAAAAGCGGTGTCGTATTCGTCCGCTTCAATCACAAAGGTATTGCCTGCGCCCAGCCGCGCCGACACGCCAAAATTCAGCGGCACGCCACCCACCAGAAAGCCCGGCTGCAAACCTGCGCGTTCCAATATCCAGGCCAGCATGGCGGTGGTGGTGGTTTTGCCATGCGTGCCGGCTACCGCCAGCACATGGCGCGGGCCAGTGGCGTGGTGGGTTGGGTGGTGCAGCACGTGGCCGCTCAACCACTGCGGCCCGCTGGTGTAAGGCAGGCCAGCGTCCAGGATCGCTTCCATGAGCGGATATTTGGGTTCACCGACAACGTGCGCCCTGGACACCACATTACCCACTACAAACACATCCGGGTTAAAAGCCAGTTGATCCGCGCCATAACCTTCAATCAGCTCTATGCCCAAGGCACGCAGCTGGTCACTCATGGGCGGGTACACGCCAGTGTCGCAGCCCGTGACTTTGTGCCCCGCGTCAACCGCTAACGCAGCCAGGCCGCCCATGAATGTGCCGCAGATGCCTAATATGTGTATGTGCATCCACTTATTCTAGGAGCCAACTTACGCGTTGCGCAGCTGGCCTAAACTTGGCGCTTGCCTTTTTTAAAGCCCACTTAGATGAACACGCTTAAATCCGAAATCGCTGCGACCGCCGCCGCACTGGTGGTTGAAGAAGGCCTTGAATATGGCCCGGCCAAGCGGCGTGCCGTCAAGCAGATGGGACTGCCCGCCCGCGCCGAGCTGCCCGACAACGCACAAATTGAAGATGCGGTGATGGAGTACATCGCTGTGTTTTGCGCCGATACCCAACCCATTGAGCTGGCAGCGCTGCGCGAGCTGGCGCTGGTCTGGATGCAGCGTATGGCCGATTTTCGCCCGCACTTGGCCGGTGCGGTCTGGCACGGCACTGCGACCCGGTTGAGTGACATTTACATTCAGCTGTTTTGTGACGACTCAAAATCGGCTGAAATCGCGCTGATTGAACACCATGTCGATTACGAACCCCGCACGGTCACGGGTTTTACCGGGGGCAAAGTGGAGGCGCTTTCGCTCAGCAGTCTGTGCAAACCACTTAATGAAAACATTGGCGTGCACTTTATGGTGTACGACCACGACGACCTGCGTGGCGCCCTCAAACCTGACGACAAAGGCCGCAAACCGAGAGGTGATGTGCTGGCTGTGCAAAAATTGAGCGCGATGACCCTGGCTGATTCCACAAATCCCACCGACCCCACCGACCCCACCGACCCCACCAACCCCACCACTTCCTACTCTCGATGAACCGCCGAAATCTACTATACGTGGGCGCCGCTGCAGCTGCCGGGCTGGCGGGCGTGGGCGCGGCTTGGCTTAAATTTGAGCCTGCCGCATTGACCGACCCACAAACCACTGCCGCCCAAGACGCCTTTTGGAGCATGAACTTTGACACGCCGGATGGCAAGCCGCAGCCGATGAGCAACTTTAAAGGCAAACCGCTGCTACTGAACTTCTGGGCCACGTGGTGCCCACCCTGTGTTGAAGAGCTGCCGCTGCTGGATGCCTTTTACCAGGAGCAAAAAGCAAAAAATTGGCAAGTGCTTGGGCTCGCCGTTGATCAACCCAGCATGGTGCGCAGTTGGCTGAAAACCAGACCACTGAGCTTTGCCGTTGGCATGGCGGGCCTTGACGGCACTGCTCTGAGCAAAACCCTGGGTAATCTTGCAGGTGGACTGCCGTTTACAGTTGTCTTTGGGGCCTCGGGCAAGTTGCTACACCGCAAGACCGGCAAAGTCACTAAAAATGACTTGGCGCAGTGGGTGAAGTTGCGATAAGCAGGGAACTGCTCATCGTTTGATATCAGTTGTTTTATGCATTTTCCAATAAAAGCAAGTAAGAGTAGCTAAAAGTAGCTATTTTTAATTAAAGTCCGCTAAATTTTAGGAAGTCAGGGTTGAATCATTCTGTGATTTATGCGTCCGGGCATTTCTGCATGAAGTACACTCTGCGCATAAATTTCGTTAAGCCGTCAAGAAGGCTAGACGTTGTCAGCTTTTAGGCGATTTAGCGCTCAAAAGCAAAGAGTAAGCGTAAAAAGAAGAGCGCCGCCCCGAAGTCGGGTGCTCAACTTGCATTTTCGGAAGACCCCTCCATGGACCTGAGAAAACTCAAAACGCTGATTGATTTGGTGTCCGATTCGAACGTCTCGGAACTCGAAATTACCGAGGCCGAAGGCAAGGTTCGTATCGTCAAATCCAGCGGTGCGCCAATGGTGACGCAGCAACCCACCATGCAAATGGCAGCGCCCATGGCCGCTGCAGTCGTGGCCACCGCGCCTGCCGTTGACAGTGCGCCTTTAGAGCCTGCTGGTCATGCCGTGAAGTCGCCAATGGTCGGCACTTTTTATCGCTCCGCCAGCCCAGGTGCCAAGCCCTTCGTTGAAGTTGGCAGCATCGTCAAGGAGGGCGACACGATCTGCATCATCGAGGCGATGAAGATCCTCAATGAAATTGAAGCCGATAAATCGGGAATTGTCAGCAAGGTTTTATGTGAAAACGGCCAGGCCGTTGAGTACGGACAGCCGTTGTACCTGATCGACTGACGGCGCGGCATGTTTAAAAAAATCCTGATCGCTAACAGGGGCGAGATTGCTCTGCGTATCCAGCGGGCTTGTCGCGAGCTCGGTGTGAAAGCTGTGATGGTTTACTCAGAAGCGGATCGAGACGCGAAATACATCAGGCTGGCCGATGAGTCGGTGTGCATTGGGCCGGCACCCTCAAAAGACAGTTACCTGAACATGCCAGCCATTATTTCGGCGGCTGAAGTGACTGATGCTGAAGCGATCCACCCGGGTTACGGCTTTTTGAGCGAAAACGCGGACTTCGCTGAGCGGGTCGAAAAGAGCGGTTTCAAGTTCATAGGCCCCTCCCCCGAGTCGATTCGAATGATGGGTGACAAGGTCACCGCAAAGCAGACCATGATCAAAACCGGCGTGCCCTGCGTGCCGGGATCCGAGGGCGCGCTGCCAGACGACGCAGTCATGATCAAGCGCACAGCCAAACAAGTCGGCTACCCGGTCATCATCAAGGCGGCAGGCGGCGGCGGCGGGCGTGGCATGCGCGTGGTGCACACTGAAGCAGCGCTGCTGCACGCGGTGCAAACCACCAAGGCGGAAGCGGCAGCCGCTTTTGGCAACCCGGAGGTGTATATGGAGAAATTCCTCCAGAACCCGCGGCACATTGAAATTCAAATCATGGCCGACCAACACCGCAACGCAGTGTGGCTGGGAGAGCGCGACTGCTCCATGCAGCGACGCCACCAAAAAGTTATAGAAGAAGCGCCGTCGCCGTTCATCACTGACGCCACCCGCAAAGCGATGGGCGAGCAGGCCGTACTGCTGGCCAAAGCGGTGAAATACCAGAGCGCCGGTACGGTTGAATTTGTGGTCGGCAAAGACCAGAGCTTTTATTTTCTGGAAATGAACACCCGCCTGCAAGTTGAACACCCGGTGACCGAATGCATCACTGGGCTTGACTTGGTAGAGCTGATGATTCGTGTGGCGGCAGGTGAAAAACTTCCGCTTGAACAAAAAGATGTGCAGCGCAATGGCTGGGCGATGGAATGCCGGATCAATGCTGAAGATCCGTTTCGCAGCTTTTTGCCAAGCACGGGGCGGTTGGTGCGCTTCCAGCCGCCTAAAGAAACCATGTTTGCGGCCGACACGGCGCACCTGATGGGTGTGAGAGTTGACACTGGCGTGCAAGACGGCGGCGAAATACCGATGTACTACGACTCCATGATTGCCAAGCTCATCGTGCATGGCAAAGACCGGCTGGACGCGATCACCAAAATGCGCGAGGCGCTCAATGGATTCGTGATTCGCGGTATCTCCAGCAACATCCCGTTTCAGGCGGCGTTGCTGGCGCACCCAAAGTTTGTGGCCGGTGATTTCAACACTGGATTTATTGCCGAGAATTATGGCAAGGGATTCAAGGCCGAAGACGTGCCGCATGCTGACCCCGACTTTTTGGTGGCGCTGGCCGCTTACGTTAACCGCCGTTTGCTGGGCCGCGCTGCGGGTATCAGCGGGCAGTTGCCTGGCCATGGCCTTGCTGTGGGTGAAAAGTTTGTAGTCATTCAACTTGGCGCAGAGGGTAAAAACACCGAAAAAAGCGTTTTAGTGGCTGATTTTGAGGTTAAATCAGGCTCTAGCCGAATAGATACGGGCGCAAGCAGCTATGAAATATGTAGCGCATGGCATTTGGGCGGTGCCCGTATCCGTGGTACTGCCAATGGCAAACCGTTCACAGCTCAGGTCGAGCGCGGCGTTGGCAAGAACCCCTTGGCCATTCGCATCAACCACAACGGCACGCGCCTTGATGCACTGGTCTTGAGCCCACGCGCTGCAGCCCTGCATGCGCTGATGCTGTACAAGGCCCCGCCTGACATGAGCCGTTACGTGCTCTCGCCCATGCCCGGCTTGCTGGTGGATGTGGCTGTGCAGGCTGGCCAGAAAGTGCAGGAGGGCGAGCGCGTGGCTGTGATAGAAGCCATGAAGATGGAAAACGTTTTGTTTGCTGTGACCGATGGCGTGGTGGGCAAGGTGCTGGCGGCCAAAGGTGAGTCGCTGACGGTTGATCAGCCGATTGTTGAATTTGTATAAGCCTGAACCCATACCAGGAAAACCCATGAATACACAAGATTTTGAAGCCCAATTAAAAGCCGACAACTTTGATGAAATCACGCTGGTTGAAAAACCTGTCGGCTATGCCATGGGTGAACACCAGCATCCGTTTGAGGCCCGCGCACTGATTACCAAGGGTGACATCACGCTAGTCGTCGAGGGCGTCTCAACCACCTACGCTGCGGGTGATATCTTTCGCTTGCCCGCACAAACTCCGCATCATGAAGATGCTGCGGCGCATGGTGTGACGTATCTTGCGGGCCGTAAACACCAGGCCAGTGCATGACGCGACCTTTCAAAGTCCTGGGCATCCAGCAAATTGCCATTGGCGCACCGAGCAAAGACCGCTTGCGAAAACTGTGGGTTGACATGCTGGGGCTCGAAGTCACAGGCCACTTTGTCAGCGAGCGCGAAAACGTTGACGAAGACATTTGCGCCATCGGCAGTGGGCCTTTCAAGGTTGAAGTTGACTTGATGCAGCCGCTGGACATGGATAAAAAGCCTGCAGTCCACACCACGCCGCTTAACCATGTGGGGCTTTGGATTGATGATTTGGCCAAGGCAGTTGAATGGCTGACTGCGCAAGGCGTGCGCTTTGCTCCCGGCGGCATTCGCAAAGGCGCGGCAGGTTATGACATTTGCTTTATGCACCCCAAAGCCAACGATGAGTTTCCCATTGCCGGAGAAGGTGTGCTGATAGAGCTGGTGCAGGCACCGCCTGAAGTGATTGCTGCATTGGGCGCATGACTTCGCCGCTACTTGCCGGTTTGGCTCTCAGCGGCTCTTTGATCATTGCCATTGGCGCTCAAAACGTGCATGTGCTCCGGCACGGGATCAGGCGTGAACATGTAGCGCTGGTGGTACTGACGTGTGCGCTGATTGATGCTGGTTTGATGGCTATTGGCGTTTTTGGGGTTTCTGGCATTGCTCGGCTCAGTCCCGCTGTTTTGATTTGGGTGACCTGGTTGGGCATTGCGTTTTTAACGGGGTATGGCTTGACAGCAGCCTGGCGCGCTTACACACCGGGCAGGTTACAGGTGGCGGCTGGGCAGGATGCGCCGCGTGGCCTGGCGATTGCTATTGGTCAAACGCTGGCGGTGTCTTTGCTTAATCCGCATGTGTACCTGGACACTGTGTTTTTAGTCGGCCTGGTCGGCTCTCAGTACCCTCTGCATGACAGATTGCTCTTCTGGGCAGGCGCGTCCAGCATGAGCTTGCTGTGGTTTGTGGCGATTGGCTTTGGGGCGCGCTGGCTGGCGCCCTGGTTTGCCAAACCGCTGTCTTGGCGGCTGTTGGACGGCGTGTTAGCGCTGACGATGTTTTATTTGGCCTTCGGACTATTTCAATCGCTGCGCACGTGAGCGCGCCAGCGCTGCTTCGATGATGGACTGCTTTTTGGTCGTTTCAGGTGTGTTTTGAGTCGATTTCAGGGGTGTTTTAGGGCTTTTGACCAATGAATCCGGGCGCAATAAGCTATGAAATACATAGCGCTCAAGCGCTTGACCAGCTTGCGGTTGCGACCAGGCCGCCCAACCTGTCAGCTCACCGGTCACGTTTTCCAGGCTGATGCAGTCGACAGGGCACACCGCAATACACAGCTCGCAGCCCGTGCAGTGCTGCTCGATCACGGTGTGCATCACCTTGTTGCTGCCCAAAATCGCATCGGTGGGGCAGACCGGCAGGCACAGCGTGCAGCCTATGCACCAGGCCTCATCGATGATGGCGACGCTGCGCGGACCTTCACTGCCGTTGATGGGGTTCAGAGGCAGGGCAGGCTGACCGGTGATGTCACCGATGAAGAGGATGGTCGTCCGGCGGGAATCGGTCACTTGAACTCCTAGTGGTCTCGAGCAATCTCGAGGAGCGTGTTTGGAACGTATGACAGTCTGGCTTCGGCGCGGGCGATGACAAGCATCGCCCCTACGAAATTCACGGCTCGCTCGAGGCAATCTCAGCCTTTGACCGCGCCGTCGCTGAAAGTGCTGAGCACGCCGCGCCGCATCGCCAGGTACAGCAGCAGCGTCGGCACGGACGCCAGCACCGCCGCCGCCATCAGTGCGCCCCAGTTGCCGCCGCCCTCGCTGCCCGCGAAGCGCTGCACGGCCACGGTCAGCGTCCAACTGTTGCTGCTGTTGCCGACCAGCAGCGGCCAGACCAGTTGATTCCAGCTTTGAATGAACAGGTAAACCGTCAGGCTCGAGATCGCGCTGCGGTGCGCGGGGACGAGGATCAACCACAGCGTTTGCCAGTCGCTCGCGCCGTCGATGCGGGCCGCCTCGAGAACGCTGACGGGGAAGCTTTTGAAATGCTGGCGCAGCAGGAACACGCCGTAGCCGTTGGCGACCAGCGGCAGGATCATGCCGGGCAGTGTGCCGATTAGTCCCCACTGCGCGATCAGCAGGTAATTGGGGATGTACGTGACGACGAACGGAACCATCATCGTCAGCAGCATCAGCCCAAAAACCACGCGCTCGAGGGCGAAGCGTTTATAAGACAGCGCGAACGCGGCGGGTACGGACAGCAGCACCTGACCAAAGGTCACGCCGAGCGAGAACAGCAAACTGTTGAGCAAGTACAACCCCATCGGCAGGCTCGAGAGGACGAAACGGTAATGCTCGAGCGACGGGATCAGCGGGAATGGGTTGAGGGGCGACTCGAAAATGCCGCTCGCGGGTTTGAAGCTCAGACCGATCTGATAGGCGACGGGCAGCAAAATCAGCGTCGCGGCGATGCTCAAAGCGACTCGAGCCGCCCAGATGCCGCTTGAGCGCCTAGCGGTCATA
>ENA-OFCF01000169-OFCF01000169.1-metagenomes-genome-assembly--contig:-NODE-169-length-32491-cov-11.237545_pt1 | contig 32491 bp, 34 predicted proteins | sample MGYA00153387_OFCF01 | MGnify analysis MGYA00153387 | reverse complement strand
GCAAAGGCAAGGCCATGGTGAAAACCGTCAGCGGCGGCACCCTGACGGCCAAATCAAACGGCAAAAAAATCATGCTGACCGATGAAAAAGGCGGCACGGCCACCGTGACCATTGCTGATGTGTACCAGTCCAATGGCGTGATTCACGTCATCGACAAGGTATTGCTGCCCAAGTGATAGCGCGGCCAGTGCTGCAAAGGCTTTGCATGGGCTTTTGCAGCGGCCCTGCTATCTGTGCACCCTTGGGGCACTAAAGCCACAGGCAGGCACTTCAAAAATCAAGCGGCTCACGCTGGCCACATCAACGCCAGTCGCTCAAAAGGCTTGAAACTTCACACGATTTCAAGCCTTTTTATTGATGCCCTCTTAGCGACTGCTGACCATTGGCAGGGGCAGCAGCACCCCATGAAACGCCGTTTGCGCTGGCTGCGCACAGCTGGAGGCAGCATTGCGTTGCAAAGCCACGCAGCAGGCCTGTGGGCGTGCAAGGGCAAACACTTCACATGCTCTAGCGCATAGAGCCGGCTGCATGCGCAGATGCCCGCGCTCAATCAGCGTTGAGCGCCTGCGCGCAGCAAAATCTCTTCGATCTGCTGATACCCACGCTGGCGTGCGTGTTGCAGCGGCGTAACGCCTTGGGCATCTGCCAAGTGCACATCGGCTTTGGCATCTACCAGCTGGCGCACGATGTCCACATGCTGCGGGCCACCGTTGCTCAGCACAATGGCCTCCATCAACGCCGTCCAGTGCAGATTGTTGACGTGGTTCACATCCACGCCTGCAGCAATCAAGATCCGCACGGTTTCCACGTGCCCACGCTCTGCCGCCGGAATCAGTGCCGTGCCACCATAGCGATTGGTACTTTTCAAATCGGCACCATGTGCCAGTGTCAGCTTCAAAATCTCGTTGTGCCCACGTGCCCCTGCGTAGAGATAAGGGCTGTCCTGCATGCTGTCTTTGGCATTTACATTCGCACCGGCTTCTATCAGCACCCTGGCCACTGCCACATGGTTGTTGTGCGTGGCAATCAGCAACGCCGTGGCACCGCTGCCATCGCGCACCTCTTTGTTGGCCCCTTGGGCCAGCAGTGCATGCACCACTGCCGCATCGCCTTGCAAGGCCGCTGCAAGCAATTGGCCATCCAGCGCCTCCCCGGCATCCGCATGAGCAGAAGATATTCCCACCATGACCATGACTCCCACAAAAAATTGACGACGGTTTACGCGCATGGCTCTACCTCCTTGCAGGCGATTGTGCATAACTGTGCGGATATCGGGATGGGATGGACTCACGCAGGGCCAGTAAGAATGCAATTATTTATCTGTGAGAGCAGCCAACGCTAGCTAGCGAAGCTTGGCGGTTCAGGTAAAGCGCAGCAGCGACGCCTCTAGCGATGCGTGAATGGTTGGCAAGCAATAACTATCAGCGCTTTCAGAATCTGGAATAGATACCTAAAAATGTTGAACTTATTTTTTGTTTTTTAGTGCTGCTATGAGTTGACTGAAATAGGTTCATCGCTCCGGTCATAAAGATAGCTGAAAACTCGATATTTTTTGAAACACGCATGGCTTGTGCACGTGCTCAGTGGCACAGCATTTTTTGTAACAAATTAACCATGTCTAATTATTACCACAGAAACTTGCTTCTTAATATTTATATTTTTATAGTCTTATCCGAAGTGAACATGTCTCTTTTATTTTTTTCCAACCCAATTATGAATTTTAGGGAGATAGCTTTGAAGTACCTTACCTTGCTAACTTTTCCACTGTTATTGACCTGTGCAGCCGTTCATGCTGATACCGGAGGTAATAAAAAAATGGTGACGGTTGGAATATCAGACGAAACGGGCTCCTTATTTGGACTGAGCTTCGAACCACCTGACGAAGAGGGTTGGACTACCAAAAAATCCGGCTTGTCTGTCAGACTAGAAAAAAATGCAGATTCTGCTGAAGACAGCAGAGAAATCGAAGCATATCCAATACGACTTGATGTCCCTATCTCACCAATGCCAGCTTATATAGATAATATCAAACGCAATCTTTTGAACAATTACAAAAACAATAAAGAATTTAAGATTAGTGCTTTTGATGTAATCCAAGACCCAAAGAACAGTAGATGCGCCAGATTACATATTTTATTGGAATCAAAATTACCAGACCAAGCAACTTCAGAAAAAAAATGGAGTGAACAATACTTACTCTCCTGTGGATTTCCTAAGTACAAGGGGATGGGTTTCGAAATACGGTATTACCATAGATATATTGACTCAAAAAAAGATAATCAATTTATCGAAGATGCTCGAAAAGTGCTGGACAGTGTTGTGATTGACAACAACTCATAATAAATTCAATTTATTCAGCGGGTTGATTCCAAAACCCGCTGAAGTTTAAATTCAATTAAAAAATAAAATTACAAATCATTATTTATTAATTATTCGATTTAAATATCAAAAGACTTTATATATCTAAGAAAATTTATAAAAATTCACCTTGAATTTAAAATTACGCTGAGTATCTGATTTGCACAGGCATTCTGGCGAATGCGTTGATAAAAAATCTTGTCGCCAAAAATGGGCCACCCATCGTATAGAAACATCTCCATACGGCGCCACAAAGACACCCACCCACCGATCTCCAGGCTATGGCGCAACGTTCTCGCAAAACAGCAGCCACCCAGCCTTCGAGAGGCACTCAACGTTGTGGCAAGAAATGCCAGACCGATGATCAGGCTGATGACTCCACGTCGCAGGTGCCAACGCAGCTTGCGCTGGGACTCGGTTGACCGCTGGGCGGGCTCAATGAGTATTGGCAGCACAGACTCACTTGGTTCGCTTGACCTAAGTGCAGAAGCAGCACCAGTGGATCCAGCGATTGACGCCGCAAAAGTCGCTCAGATCTCTAGCTCCTGCACTGAAGTCATTCCGTCTCCACGGCATGCCTGAAACCCCATAGTAAGGCGCACCTGCAGATGCCCGCTTCTGGACACAAGCGTTCTCAGCAACAGGGGCTTGCGCGCTATGACAACCAGCAGGTTCACGCAAAAGCATGAGCGCCTGTCGCTTGTGGTAAGCCAACATCACCAAAGCATCCAGGGATTGGCTGCATGTAGAGGCAGAACTGTCTTGAACGTTACCCTCTAACGGCCTGCATGCATTGCTTAAATCCGCCCAGACGCTACTGTGTGAAATCGCTATACAGCGTGCTGCCCACGCTATGGGTAGCTGATTGACACCAACAACAAGGAGACGGACATGGCTTTGAAAAAAGTGGTGCTGGGCATCTTGGCAATTTCAGGGGCTGCCGCCGTGGGCGGCTGGTTCAGTCTGGACAAAGAGACACGCGGGCTGCTGGCCACAGTGCCCACTAATCGCGATGTACTGTTCTGGACCGAACCGCAACGCGACGCCGCCTTTCGCGCGCTGGACCGCATTCCCTTCCTGGCCAAGGTGAATGTGGTGCCAGTCAGTGGCCCCCCCTCCCCCTTGCCGCAAGGCGAGCCTCTCAAGCTCCAAAGCGATATAGACGCCTACATGGCAGGCCAGCGCAGTGCCGCACTGCTGGTGCTACATGACGGCAAGCTGCGCCTGGAACGCTATGGCCTGGACTTTGATAGCTCGGGCCGCTGGACCAGCTTTTCCGTTGCCAAATCGTTCACCTCTACGCTGGTGGGCGCAGCGCTGAAGGACGGATTCATTAAAAGCCTGGACGACCATGTCAGCATCTACATTCCGGAGCTCAAGGGCTCTGCCTACGACGACGTCACCGTACGCCAGCTGCTGACCATGACCTCGGGCGTAAAGTGGAATGAAGACTATGCCGACCCCAACTCGGACGTAGCCAAGTTCAACAGCCACCAGCCAGAGCAAGGCATGGAAGCACTGGTGAGCTACATGCGCCAGCTTCCGCGCGAGGCGCCACCCGGCACCCGCTGGCTGTACAGCACGGGCGAGACCAATCTGGTGGGCACGCTGGTACAGCAGGCTACCCAAAAGCCTTTGGCCACCTATCTGGCAGAGAAAGTGTGGGGCCCTGCAGGCATGGAGCAGCAGGCCACCTGGCTTCTGAGCAAAACCGGCAAGGAAATTGGTGGCTGCTGCGTGCAAGCCTCGCCACGCGACTACGCCCGCCTGGGCCAGTTCATACTCAATGGTTCGCAGGTCAACGGCCAGAGCATCGTGCCAGACGACTGGTGGAGTGAAGCGACCACCAAGCACGCCGATATTGGCCTTGCGGGGCGCGGCTACGGCTACCAGTGGTGGACCTATGACGACGGCAGCTACACAGCACGCGGCATTTTTGGTCAGGGCATCTTCATCGATCCCCAGCGCAAACTGGTGATCGTGTCCAACGCCAACTGGGCAGGCGGTGCCCGAGACCCCGTGGCCAGCGAAGCACGCGAGAACTTCTACCGCGAGGTAAAAAACGCCATCGACCAAGAGGCCGCGCTGCCGGCCAAATAATGGCCGGGTCAGTGGTCACTGCAGCCCTGGGCTTGAATGACTTTTCGCAGTCTCAAGCGCAAGCATGCTTTGCAGTGACCGCTGCTGGCAACTATTGACAGTTACTGGAAGCAGCGGTCACCTTGCCCTTAAAAGAAATCGGTTCAACTCTGGCTCCAGCGCACCGAGCGGCACTTCACAGCCCTCCTCCACGCGTGCAACTTCGCGTTCACAGTCAATGAAAGTGACCAAAGTTGGCCGGGTCTGCCCCCCGGGATACTTGCTCAGCACGACGCGCAATTGCGCACCCGCCCAAGCCGCGCCATCTACCGACCATGTTCTCTCAGGCTGAAACAAGACCTTCGCGTTGCTTGCATTGCACAGCTGTGGAGACGCTACCCAGTGGGTGTTTCTGGCTTCCCATTCTTCGAGCAGCAATGCAAAGCGTCCATCGGCGGAGCCAGAGCTGTGTTCATAAGCCACGGTGTGCACTCCTTGTTGAATCGACCAGAGTTTGCCTAGATAGGCTTGGGCAATCCACGTTGTTTGGTGACTTTTTTGGTGCTTTTTTTGATTTTCTGCTGGATGCTTTTGACAGAGGCCGGTTTGTCGCACCGGCGGGCGAGTAACTTTCTTGTCCGCGACAAGAAAGGCCCCCAACAAGCGCGTCTGCCGACGGCTTCCGGCAAAACTCGCTGCGCGCTTGCAGCGCTCCGCTCAAACAGCCGCCGAAGATTTGGTTTTTATGTTGACCTCATGCGACGCTTACGCACTCGTAGGCAGAGATTCACGCCTTGTGGTTTATGGCAGTGACAGGCCAACAGCCGTCTTTAAAACTGGCCCTGCAACTGTGGCAGTGCTGATGCTAACAATGCGATGCCCGATACCGTCAGGAGCCCCAGCACAACCTGCCGGAATCGGACTTCACTGATGCCGATATACAGGCGAGCGCCGAGCAGCGTGGGCACCAGCATTGCCGGTGCCACCACTGCAAATAACGGGAGCATGTCCTTGGTCACCAATCCTGTGGCGCCATAGCAGCCCATCGTCACCAGTAGCATCGACAGGTTGAAGTTTTGGATCACCGCACGCTGCTCATCCTTGTCGAAGCCACGCAGCGTGCACCAAAGGGTGGGCAGCGTACCCGTGAAGCCGCCAATGCCCCCCATCACGCCACCTGCCAGACCCACAGCGCCATCGGCTAGCCGGCCCCCAGATTTGATGTGAGGCAAATTCTTCGCCATCAACATTGCCGGGCACCACACAACGAGCAGCATGCCCAATATCGCCTTGAACCAGTTCACGTCAAGGTGAGGAAGTAGCAGAACACCTAAGGGTACGCCTGCCAGACCACCCAGCACGAACGGCAGTAAACGCTGAATCTCGAAGCCTCGCCGCACTGTGACGGCCGCAATAATCTGCCCTGTCAATGCACCGAAAACCGCGAGTACAGCGGCCAAGCGCGGCTCAAGCGTCCAAGCCCAAAATGACATAGCGACCAAACCAAAAGCAAAGCCAGACAGCCCTTGGACGAACCCCGCGACCACAGCGCCTAGTGCTACTACAAAATAGATTGAATGCATGCTTTTCCACTCCGTCTATTAATTATGGAGAGGCTAAATAACAAAATCATTTGGTTTTAGTATTGCTCCATAACTATTTGCTAATGAGACTATGACTGCTTCCAATGAACTGCTCGCGCGTTTATCTTCACGGCTCAAGATGCGTCACCTGACACTGCTGCAACTGATTGCGCAACATGGCTCGCTGACTCGCGTGGCAGAGTACATGGCGACCAGTCAACCTGCAGTAACACACGCACTGGCCGAACTGGAAGCAATGTTCGGTGCCCCCCTTTTTTTACGCTCTGCGCGCGGCATGACACCCACGGCACTTGGGGAGGTGGCACTCACTCGCTCGCGGTCCATGCTCAAGGACCTTGGGCACTGGGTGTGCGACATGGAGTCTGCTGGCGTCGGTCGCGCGGCCCACTTGCATGTGGGCGTGATTCCGTTCATCCCCGGCCGGCTACTGGCTGCAGCCATTGCCCGCACGCGACCACAGGACCGCAGCATTACGGTGACGATCCATGAAGGCACAAGTGACCATCTGCTCGAACTATTACGCGGACATGAGCTGGACTGCGTGATTGGCCGTACATCGGCCATCCTATCGATGGATGGTTTAGTGCATGAAGTGCTATACCAACAAGAGCCGCGCCTGGTGGCACATCGGCGCTTGGCAACTCGATTGGGCCGAAGCCCACTATCTTGGCCGCAGCTGGCACAACTGGACTGGGTGCTAGGGCAGCGCGATACCCCAATGCGCGAGCAGATCACCGACTTTTTTCTACGCTCGGGCGTAACCCCACCGGCTCCCATCGTGGAGAGTCTTTCCGCGAAAGTTATTGGCGAGTTGATTGCAGCCAATGAGCGGGCTGTTTCCATCGTCCCTGCAGACGTCGCTGACGAATTGGCCCGCTTGGTAGGTGTGGGCGTGACAGCGCACCGTTTTGGCTGGACGCTGCCGCCTGTCACATTGTTTCGCAGGGCCGAGGAGTCCCTGCGTGAGGCTGATGCAGTTTTCGCTCAGGCACTTCGCGAAGTGTGCAAACCTGCTATGTGACAGATGAGTGCACGGTCTTCACCACAGTGAACTTTGAGCGGCAGCTTTCGATAATCTCTGATGACCGCTTAGGGCGGCCAAAGCTGAACGCTGCCAGAGGTCAAGTGACCATTTCGATGGGGCACATCCTTGTTTAAGCCAAAGCAGCGCTCCTATGCTCTTGAGATGTTTGTCTCAGATCAGTCATACATCCTTGCAAGCAAGGAGTCCCATCAATCGCGTAGAGCATGTCACTAAGGATGGGGGGAGAGGCATTGTTAGTTGCTGTATTTAATCCTTCAAATGTTGCTCCTTCATTCATCTCGTTACCCAAAGAGGACGAGAGCAAGAGTGCAGAGCATCTTCGGCAAAAAATCGCCTTTCGAATTGGAGTTGTTGACAGAGGGTTTCTCGGAAACACAATGTTTGGTGCACAACTAAAAGACTGACGCTAGCTCGATTGCTACAGGATGCGCACCAATGGCTTCTTTGACTGGATTTGCGACTGTCGCAGTCCGGCCATGCGCAGCCGATGAGCACGATCACCCGGCAGGAAGTTTCAGGCTGATTGCACCCGGTCAAATCAAAAATACCAATGACTGCTGATGCCCAAAGCAGTCATTGAATCTTGATATTTAGCTGTTAGGCAATTCGCCTCGACGCATACGCTCTGCAATCTTTGACAGAACTGCCGGCAAATCCGAAATAGTCCTCATCACGTAATGTGAGCCAGCTTTTTTAAGCTTGGCCTCAGCTACAGCAATTTTTGCCTCTACGTCCACAGAATCCGCGGCCGAATATTCCTCTTTGCTATAGCCAACCTCGTTACCAGACAGGCTCAAGCCGATCGTCCACATGCCAGCGTTAAGCCCTTCCTCAATACCTGGCACGGTGTCATCGACCTTCACGCAGGCACGTACATCACTAATACCCAATGCCAGCACATTAGCTAAAGCCATATAAGGCCCAGGACGGCCTCCAGCGGTGAGCTCATCACCAGCGACTACATGGTCAGGAGCGATGCCTGCTTTAGCGGCTTGAGGCAGCAACTGATTGAGCACTTCACGGGGGTAGCCAGAGCAAGATCCCACTTTTAAGCGATTGGCGCGCAACCACTGAAGTACCTGTACTGCACCATCAATTGGCACAGAGAACTCACCCACTTTGGCAATTTGCATAGGCATGAAGCGGGCATAGATCGCATCAACATCTGCATCGCTTGGGGCTCGGCCAAACATGCTATTCCACTGCGCGGCAATACTTGGTTCTTGCAGTAGTTGATGAATATGGTCCCACTTCGAAAGCCCCATTGGGCCTCGTGCTTGCTCCAGTGTGATGCTGATGCCGAACGTGGCAAAAGCCTCAACAAATATCTGCGTAGGCGCCAGTGATCCAAAGTCAACCAGTGTCCCTGCCCAGTCAAAGATGACAGCTTGTAGAGGGGATAAATCAACAGCCTGGCTGTTAAGCGTTTGAAACTCAGAGGAAGTGATTGCGTTCATGGAATTTTTTCACTAATTTTTTAAAAAAATGACTATCAAACGGTAGCCAAGCTACGGATAAAGTTGCGCCCTCGTGGGCCTCTCGCTGCCTTGTTCACCATCACCTCCCATACTTGAGGCTCTACGCCGTAATGCGCGGGGTCTGTTGCAACACCGAGCTTTTGCAAGAAGTGGCGAAGGCGCGCTTGCGCAATGGCAGGCTCAGTGGTGTCAAAGGTGGACAGCAGTGCGGTGTCAACTTGCGCATCACTGCCTAGTGCCATCTCTAGGATTAACGGCAAGCTAAATGAGCAAGCGATTCCATGAGGTACGCCGTGTTGCAGCGTGATGTCATAAGACAGTGAGTGCGCTAGTGCTGTCTTGGTGTTGGAGAATGCGAGCCCTGCCAGCAAAGCTGCTTGAGCCATATCACTGCGCAGCTGCACATTGCCCAGATCGCACATCAAGGCAGGCAACGTGACCATCACTTGGCGGGCGGCTTGCACAGCCAGCGACATGGAAACTGGATTGCGGTTGACATTCCAGATCGATTCCAAAGCATGCGAAAGTGCATCTAAGCCAGAGGCCAAAGTTGCGCCAGCGGGCAAGCTGCTCATCAACCCTGCATCGATGATGGCGGCCTCAGGCCAAGTACAGGCTTGGTGTAGCGAGTGCTTGCGAGCACCGGCCTGGTCCCAAATCGTTGCCCAGGGTGTCACCTCACTGCCAGTGCCGGCTGTAGTTGGGATAGCGATTAACGCCTTATGGGCGATAGCTGCGCTCGCCGCTGGCAATTGGCCACCCTGCTCAAGTACCTCCAGCAATTCTTCAAACTTGCCGTGGGGTGTGGCACAAAGCAATGCCTTAGCAGAGTCAATCGCGCTGCCACCACCTAAAGCAATAATGACAGGCGCGGCAGTGTAATCACGTTGCACCTGCTCATACAAAGGACCTAGCCATTGGACATCGGGGTTGGGAGCAATAGTGTCAATCACACCATGCAATTGCTCACCCACTAACTGGTGAACACGCTCCACCAAACCAAGCCCGCGCGCCTCAGGAAACGTCACCAGAATGCAACTGCGACCTCCGAGCAATGCAGGTAGCTTCTCCAAGCTGTTGACACCTGCTATGACCTTTACCGGGTTGTGATAATTCCACACGACAATACTCTTTCCAAAGATTGAGGATGCAATTAGCCCTGCGCATAGAAAGTTGCAGCGCAAAACTAAATTTTTCGATGAATTGAATGTGGTGCATCGATTGCGCACCACCTAATGCTCAGTCAGCCAAATCAGTGGCGTGTGCCTTGCTGAATGCGGTTGCGCAGCCAGTTGGAAAGCATGTCTGCGGCAATCACCATCACAGTGATCACGATGATGCAGGTTGCCGTTTCTTGATAGCGGAACAGCTTGAGGCTGCTAACCAGCTCAAAGCCCAAGCCTCCGGCTCCTACCATGCCGAGCACCGTGGCCGAGCGCAGGTTGACCTCGAAGCGGTAGAGCACCACAGCAATCCAAGCTGTAATAACTTGGGGTACAACACCAAAAGCGATGACTTGAAGCTGGCTGGCACCTGTACTTCGCAATGCTTGCAGCGGACCATCATCAATTTCTTCAATCGCTTCCGCAAAAAATTTACCCAACATGCCCATACCGTGCAAGGCCAACGCCAGCACACCTGGAAACGGGCCAAGCCCCACCGCAGAGACAAACACCAAAGCCAAAATCAGTTCATTGACACTGCGCACCACGTTCATGAATTGGCGAGTCACCCGGCGCAGCCAGTGCCAACTGTGTAGATTGCTCGCCGCAATAAATGACAGTGGCAATGCGAGCAATACACTCAGTAAAGTACCCCAGATGGCAATCTGAATCGTCTCCAGAGCTGGGGCCCACAAACGCGGCAAGATGCTCCAGTCAGGAGGCACGGATCGGGACAGGAAGTCCCCAATCTGCGGCATTCCACCAGCCAGCTCGCTCCAGCTCATCTGCGCGCCACCTGCGCTCCAGTGCAATAGCCAACCAAGACCCAGCGCTAAAGCGGCATAGGTGAGCCAACTACCTGTAGTTTCAGGGCGACCTGCTGTCCAAATCCAGCGGTCATGTGGGTTTTGCAAACGTGGTGTACCCATCACAATGCCCTCTCGGTAGTAGCTATAGCAGGGGCCACATTTGCCGTTACAGGCATCCAAGTTCCTGAGCTGTAGATCTGAGAATCTGGAACCGTTTGCTCCTCATAATGGCTTCTGAGGTCAGCATCTGGGGCGTGGTAAATCGCATCCAATGCCGCCGAATTCAGCGCAGCGGGAACGTCGTTGAAGACCATACGTCCCTGCGCCAGTCCCACAACACGATCACCAAACTCTTTGGCGTAATCCACCTGGTGCAAATTGCAAACCACGGCAATGCCCATATCTCGTGTTGCATCCCTCAGGTACTGCAGTACGCTGCGGGCTGTCTTTGGATCCAGGCTCGCCACGGGCTCATCAGCCAAGATCACATTTGGCTGTTGTGCCAGCGCACGTGCAATACCGACGCGCTGCATTTGTCCACCTGATAAGGCTTGAGTGCGTTCATCGGCTTTGTTGCCCAATCCCACGCGCTCTAAGCACTGGTCAGCAAGCACGATATCGCTGTGCTTGAACAGCTGCATCATGGAAGCAAACGTTCCAACCTGCCCCAAACGGCCAGTCAACACGTTCTTGCGCACCGACAGCCGCTGCACAAGATTGTGGTGCTGGAAGACCATCGCAACATGGCGCGCCAATTCGCGGCGTGAGTGTTTTTGCATCAAGTCAATCCCACCAACTTGCAACGTACCGCTATCGGCTTGATTGAGGCCATTCATACAACGCAGCAGCGTCGATTTACCAGCACCAGACAGACCCAACATCACGACAAACTCGCCAGCTTTCACATCCAAGTCGATGCCATGTAGCACATGGTTGCTGCCGTAGCTCTTGCGCAAGTTACGGATCGTGATCATTTCATTTTCCCCAAATCCAAATTTAGGGCCTTGGCTGTATCACGCACTACGTTGTAGGCCGCATCGTTAGTCGCTGCAAATCCATTGAGCACACCTCGGTCACCCCAAGGCAGACCTTTAATTTCTGCTAGTGCCGCAGCTACTTTTTGCTTGGTATCTGCATCCAGACCCTTGCGCCAAGCCATAGGCGATTCAGGGATGGCCTGAGAGGTCCAGATCACCTGAAAATCCTCTGCCTTCACATGCCCCTTGGCCACTGCCGTCTGAAAAATCGGACTAGCTACCGCTGCCGCATCTACCTTGCCATGGGCTACGGCCATGATGCTTGCATCATGTGAACCAGAGAAGATCACGCGTGAGAAGTATTTATCTGTATCAACGCCCTCGCCTTTTAAGCCTGCTTTAGGAAAAAGGTGACCCGATGCAGAACTGGGATCCACGAACGCAAAAGTCTTGCCTTGCAACTGCGCCACGCTGGTGGGGCCATTGTCTTTTTTGCTAATGATGATGCTCTGATATGAGCTTTGCCCTGATTTTTTGGAAACTGGAATCGCGAATGCTTCGGCATTGGCCATCTGCGCTGCCAGCACATAGGAAAAGGGGCCAAAGTACGCCACATCAATCTTGCCTGAGCGCATAGCCTCAATCACACCGTTGTAATCGTTGGCTACAAAGGGCTTGACCTTCAGCCCCGTCTTTTGCTCCAACTGCTCCATCACTTGCTGGCTTGCACGCATCATGGCCTGAGCGTCTTCCGATGGAATCAAGCCAACTCGCAGCTCGCTGCTCTGTGCCCAAGCCATGCCAGTAGCAGCCAGCATCAATGATGCGATGGATGTTTGTAGCCACACTTTACGATTCATCATCTTCATGAAAGTCATCCTTTGCATTTACATCGTTCACAACACTGCATGTGTTGCGATGCGTTGAATGCTAGGCAAGACATATGACTGTCATGTGAAGGTTTCAAAATCAGTTTGAACACCTTCTATAGATAAATCATTGAGATAAGACTTCCATGAGCACTGCCCGTTATCGCTCGTTTATTGCTGTCGCTAAACATGGCAGCCTCAGTGCTGCAGCCCGCGCTTTGCGAGTGAGCCAGCCCACTGTTTCTAGCCAAATCACTACACTAGAGCGGCAGAGCAAAATTGAGCTTTTTTACCGTCAGGGCTATCGCATGTCGCTGACTGGTGCTGGCCAAAAGCTACTTGTTATTGCTCAAAAACTAGTGGCCATCGAATCTGAAGCAGATTTTTTCCTTCGAGATTCAGGCAAGCTCAACCAGGGTGAGTTGAAAATTGGTGCGGTCGGTCCATTTCATGTCATTGAGATGGTTGCGTCGTACCGTGCACGTCATCCAGGCATGCAGTTGTCAATTCGTATGGGAAATTCTCAACAAGTGCTGCACGACCTAGAGCACTACGTCACGGATGTCGCGGTACTGGCAGGTCTGTACGAACGCCCCGAGTTTGAAGCGCGTGAGTACGCACGCCACGCCATCATCTTGTTCGTAAACAAAAATCATGCTTTCGCACAACGCCATCAGATAGATATCCAAGAGCTCAATGGACAATCGCTGTTGTTGCGTGAACATGGCTCCACCACCCGCGCAGCCATAGAAGAAGTACTCAATGAGGCAGGCGTCAAGCCTCAACTGGGCTTAGAAATCGGTAGCCGTGAAGCCATACGAGAAGCTGTTATTCGGGGGCTCGGTATTGGAGCAGTATCTGAAGCCGAGTTCATCGCAGATCCAAACTTGACACCTGTGCGCATCACTGGCGACCCAGCCTACACCACTACTTACGTGTATTGCATGAAAGAGCGCAGTGATAGCTTGCTGGTTCATTCATTTATGAAATCATTTTAGAAACAGCTATCTTGAACCTGATGAACCAAATTTCCCGAAGGGCAGTTAGCGGCACCCAATTGCATCCGTAGATCACTGTGAATGACCGCTAAGAATCAGAGAACGGAAACATATGGCTGACGACTTGTGCTGCAAAGCAGCCGTAGACAGGTGAAGCTCAAACGACAGCGATGAGTCAATTTGCGACTGTCGCTGTCCTGCCAGAAGCTGTCGCCCAGCGCGTCGCCGCGAACGTCAGATCCAGATTGGCAGCAGCCTTTCAGTTCATCGAAGTCAAAGCCTGCTGATGCGAAAAGCAGACATCACACCGACATTTTCTTGAAACTCCGTTCTACGCCTCGGAATTTAATGGTGCACCGGCTTAATCTGAATGACAACGACCCTTAGCATGCATTCAGTCACCACCTATCTACGGGCCACAACCGCATGATGTCCATGCGACATGCCATCACCTCCAACGAGGAGGTGATCATGACCTCACTTTCTTGCTCGCCTGACGTCAAGAATTTGGCCCCCCGGTGGGGGTTAAGTCATAGGTCACCCATTGGGTGAGTTGTGACATATCGTCGTAAAGATGTCTTGCCTGTTCGTTGTCACGGGCAGTTATCCAACGAACAAATGGCCATCCTCTCTTACGTGCGGTGATAGCTACTGCCGCTATCAAGCTTCGCCCTATGCCTTTGCCACGCTGATTTGGCACCACGAAAAGATCATCAAGAAACCCTGCGTCTTGGCCGAGTAGTGGCTCGGGAAATGCACGGAAATGCCCCAACCCCACGAGTTCACCTCCTTGCAACTCAGCCACGATGCCCTCTTCGGGGTGCTCTGGAGCCATGAGCCATGACCAGGTGCGATCAAGAATCGCGTCACTCATGGGAGCTTGGTAGAACTCGGCATATTGCCGATAGAGTTGCGACCACTGTATTCGATCAAGCCCGGTCAGCGGCCTCACTTTGGTGAACCCTGCAGGTTGCACAGCAATTGCGGCATTCATGATTTTTCCTTGAATATGTCATTACCAAGCAGAAGCAATCGTCTGCAAACCTTGATGCGTTGGAAAATGTGGCAATACTTCTTCGGCCAGTTCTTGAATCACCTCAGATGCAGGTCGTCGAGAGAACTGAATGCCAAGCGCGGCGTGGTTCACACCGGCTGCTTGCCACTCCCGCAATAAGGTGATCAAGCCATTGCGCCCGGTTCTAAGCACGTATCCACCTTGAAGCGGCGTGCGCGGGTGGTCTGGATCTTCAACAAGATCCAACCATTCATTGGTCATGTGCGGCCGGAAACCACCACCCGGGATCAGGTCGCGCCAGGCGCGAATTTTCTCGGCTAACTGCTGCGGGCCTTGAGGCGTGTGCGTTGGTCCCGGATAGGTGAGCCAACCATCGGCGTGCTCGGCAATCCAGCCCATTGATTGGCTTGATGATCCGGTGATAACCAGCGGGATGGATCCTGTGGCGGGTTTGGGTAAAAATTCGGCACGCTCAAAATACCCCAGTGGCGAGTTCACAGTCAGGCTGCCTGGTTGCATCAGCTGACGAAAGTACATCACCGACTGAGCGAAGCGTTCGCCACGCTTGCCGTGCTCCAACCCGTAGGCTGGAAACTCGATAGGCCGGTCGCCAGATGCAATACCCAGCACAAGACGCCCCCCCGAGAGTTGGTCAATGGTGGCAGATGCCTTGGCCAAGTCGATGGGATGACGCAGAGAAAAAATGGCACTGCCCGTCGCTAATGCCACGTTCTTTGTGCGAGCGGCAAGATAAGCCAGATAAGTGAATGGATCAAAGACCTGTCCTGCATCCCCAAACATAGGATCAAGCAGCGGCACATCACGCACCCACACAGATGCAAAGTTGTGGTGATCGATGGATTCCACCAATTCAGCCTGTCCCTCCATTACGCGCATATCGCCTTCATAAAAACGCAGCGGCAGGAAGATGCCGATGGTCAGTCGGTCGGGGGCAAACATGCGTCGATAGCCAGGGTGGTTGGGAAATTCAGAGTAAGGTGCCCCAGCAACGCGTGCAGTTGTGTCTTTGTTGTTCAACATGTTGGCCTCCTCTCAAGCGCCTGTTGCCGGCTCAGGCAATGTGATGCCTTTTTGAACGGCAGGCCTCTGCGATATACGTTCATGCCATGCGTTCATGTGTTCGTACTCAGTGAAATCGAAATCGATAATGCGTGCGATGTGCGTCCAGCCAAAGTGTGCGATGTCAGCTATGGAGTACTCATTACCAGCCAGGTAGGGATACTTGCTCAAGCGGCTGTCCAGCACGGAAAACACACTATCTGTCAGGTGGCGGAATCGTTCGATGGCAGGCGGTATCTCCTCTTTGGCGAACAACTCAAAGTGCACGCGTTGCCCAATGATCGGGCCGACACTGGATGAGAGAAACTGCAACCACTTGATAGCTTCCCAGCGAGCCACTGGTTCTTGAGGCAGCAATCGCCCAGTCTTTTCTGCCAGGTAGAGCAAGATTGCCCCAGACTCGAACAGCGTGATGCCGGTATCGTCGTCGGTAATAACTGGGATGCGACCGTGCGGGTTCAGAGCCAAAAACTTCGGCAGCCGATGTTCGCCTGCTTCAATACGAACATGGTGCAGACGGTACGGCAGCCCCAACTCTTGCAGAGCAATGGTTGCTTTGAAACCATTAGGCGAACTGTCGGTGTACAGATCAATCATCGTGCAACCCCCAAGCGTGATGCATGCCCTGGAAGGATGGCGATTGCGCAGACCAAGCCGGCCAGCACCATGAAGGCCGAAATCAGGATGGCGTAACTGAATCCCTGGACCGCATTGCCACCGCTGGCGAGCACGGCGATGCTGACGGCTACGCCCACCGCAAGACCAACAGCAGAACCAACCTCCTGGGTAGTAGTGAGCATGCCTCCAGCCAGACCATGATCAGCGGCATCAACTTCTTCAATGCCCGCTGCTGTCCATGCAGGAAATGCGACGCCATAGCCAATGCCTGCCAGCAACGTACCAGGCAAGATAGATGTTCCCCAAGAAGCATCTGCTGACAACGACGTGCCCAGCATTGCAAGGCCACCAATGAAGAGCGTCAAGCCAGCGAGGATGACGGGTTTGGTACCCAGCCTAGCCATTAGCATCGGTCCAGCCCAGGCACTAGAGAGTGTGAAGGCAGCGGCCATTGGAAGCAGTCCGAGCCCTGTTTGAGTGGCGGTAAAACCTAGCACCGCTTGCATGTAGAGGGCAACCACTACGAAAGTCGGCCCCAACGCGGTATTTGCCAAGAGCGAAACCAGGTTTGCCCCTCCCGTTGAACGTCGCCAGAAAACCGGTAAGGGCATCAAGGGGGATTCAACTTGGCTTTCCACGTATATGAAGGCTGCCAATAGGGCGACTGCAAGCAGTATCAGTCCAAAGGTCGTGAACGATGCCAATCCGACATGTTCGCTATTTGCAAACGCAAAAACCAGTGTTGCCGAGCCACTAGCAACCAGCACGGCGCCCCATACATCTAAGCGACCCGATGCGTTTTGCGCATTCGGCTTGCCGATGGGCAAGACATTCGACAGGGCAATGACCAGTACGCCAACGGGCACATTGATCCACAGCACCCAGCGCCATCCCATCACGTCCGTGATGATTCCCCCCAAGATCAGGCCAGCTACAAAGCCGCTTGCAGCTACCGCCGTCCAGGCACCTAGAGCGCGATTGCGTTGTTGCGGATCAGAGAAAACCGCCAGCAGCAGGGAGAAGGCTGCTGGAGAAAACATCGCTGCGCCTAAACCCTGCATGGCGCGAGTGGCAATGAGCATTGCGGGTGTTTGTGAAAATCCCCCTACCAGTGAGCCAACTGTAAACAGCACCAGTCCGATCAGGAACATCCGACGCCTGCCAAACAAATCAGCAGCACGGCCACCAAGGAGAAGAAATCCAGCTATCGCTACGCCATAGGCATTAACAACCCATTGCAGCCCACCAGGCGTGAAACCCAGACTTTGTTGAATTTGCGGCAGCGGAATCATGGTGATGGAGAAGTCAAGCAACGCAACGAACTGCGTTGTGCAAAGCAAGATCAGGCATAACCGCCAATGCGGATGATTCATATATACGTCCAATGAATTTAGATTTACTAAAGTTATGCAAAAGCACTAAACATATACAATCATGAATGCAGTCATGAGAATCAGAAAACGATCATTTTTGCTTTCAATCTTTAGAAAATCTAAATCTAATGGCCACCTCATTCCCTTTGCAAACTCTGCGTACCTTTGTGGAAGTCGGCCAGCGTGGCAGCGTCAAGGCAGCGGCTGAGGCTTTGCATGTCACCTCTGGGGCTGTTAGCCAGCAGATTCGATTGCTAGAGGACCGACTTGGAATTGCACTGTTCACACGCGAACGGCAGGGCTTACGCCTTACTGAGGCCGGAGCCAGCGTCTACCCTTCATTACTTGAAGCATTTGCACAGGTCGACAAAGCCGTGGACGCACTGCAAGCGTTCAAGACACGCCAAACCTTGACAGTCAGCACTGTGGCCACCTTTGCGGCCTCTTGGTTGGTGCCGCGTTTGGGACGCTTTAACCAGTTGCATCCGCAGATAGAGGTACGTGTTGAAGCAACCTCAAACTTGGTGGATATGCGCCGTGATCGGGTGGATGTGGCGCTGCGCCATGGGCTGGGCAATTACCCTGGTCTGGAGGCCACTCGGCTCATGGCCCCAGTGCTGGTGCCTGTGGCCTGCCCGAGTTTGGTGGCTGGTAGTCGTGCCATCCAAAGGCCCGAAGACTGCTTAGACTTTCCCCTCCTGCACGATACCGACCGCGCAGACTGGCCGCTTTGGCTAGCGGCACACGGGGCGGTTGATGACCCTCGCGCTGAGCGAGGCACCGCGTTCGAGGACGACTATCTGTTGATTCGGGCAGCTGCGGCATGCCAAGGATTGGCCCTAGTTCCACAGGAATACGCGCGCGAGGAAATCGCAGCAGGTCGTCTGGTTCAAGTATTGGACAAACCCTGGCCCGCACGTTTCGCCTATTACCTAGTCACGCTACCAGGAGCTATGCAGCGTGTAGAAGTCCAAGCTTTTGCAGATTGGATCAAAGCAGAAGCGCAAAACATTTAAGCCACATTGCTTTCGCTACGAGGCCAAGTGTCTATTTCAGCGGGCGTAAACCAACCTTTGCAAACTAAATGGATGACTTGTGGCCAAGAGCAGTTGTTCACTAAAGTATCTCTAACCACGGATATTTAAATATGGCCATGAAGATCGCCCCCTGCCCCCAAAACTCGACCTGCATCCGTTTGCAATGTGAGCGCAATGTTCAAAGTTAAGGTCGCCGTCTGGGAGAACACAATGACCGTGGAGGAGTATCAGCAATCGGAGTCACTCCTGACTCGATCTCGCAGGTAATTGTCAGAGCCCCTTGCTCTTGGGTCGCAGTCGTCAACAGCGAGGTTGTTGCGTTCGCAATGGTGGGCATAGACAGTAGCTGCTTGTTTGCCCTTTTTGTACTGCCAAGGCATGAGGGACATGGGATAGGAATGGCTCTTGTCCACACGTGTGAACATGCAATATTTCAGCGACATGGGTGCGCTTGGCTCGAAACCGCTAAAGACAGTAGAGCAGCACGTCTATATCGTCACCTGGGATGGGGCAATGAAGTCGAAATTGAAGATGGCGATATACGCTTGGAGAAGCGACGCGAATGAAGGTTAAGGGTCAACAACACCTATTCATGCTTCGATAAGCGGATTCCGCCCTCTGCCCATACTGTCCGCTGCTCATCTGAACTTGTCTTGCGAGAGACGCCTGTCTTGGTAAGGTCGCTTGGTGGCAGTTATCAATAGTTCGCCATATGGACATAAGCAGCCACAATTGTTGCAAAGCACAAGTAGATGAGCCGATGCCTGCTTTAGGCTGCAAGCCGTCATGAAGTTTTGAGCACTCGATGACGCTGTTGTCGATGCCAGACATTCCATGGTGCTTGACTTAAATGCTCCCTCTACAGTCAAAACCAACCAAAGAGCACACTATTAGGCTCAGTACGATTCGACTGCGACTTTCGCAAGCGAGATGGTGCTGTCGGCCTAATGGTATTGCACAAGACTTGGCAGTTAACAGCAGCTAGCTTGGAGTACATGCCAGGTCACTGTATGCATACGTGATGGTTAGCTCTTTTGCTGTTAGCCTTCCATGATCGGCAAGGCCTTCGCCATGCCAATCCCGGCCATCGTGCCCAATTTAAAAAGTAAATTGACTATGACAAGCCCGCTGTACAACGCCTCCGTTCCCGTCATGCAGCAGATGTTGCGAGCCCTGTCTGATGTGCTTAAGAAGGCTGAAGACCACGCGACACAAAAAAATATCGATCCTAATGCGCTGCTGCAGGCGCGGCTCTTTCCTGACATGTTTCCGCTAGTACGTCAGGTACAGATCGCCTCAGACTTCTCCAAGGGCATCGCCTCCCGTCTGGCTGGCGCCGAGGTGCCGTCCTGGCCTGACATTGAGGTCAGCTTCGCCGACTTGCAAGCATTGATCGCAAAGGCTCTGGCCCATCTTGAATCCTTCAAGGCAGAGCAATTTGATCTCAGTGAGAGCCGCGAGATCGTGCTACGCCCCGGCACGCCTAAAGAAAAGAAGCTGACCGCCAGCGCATATCTTCTGCACTATGGTCTGCCGCAGTTCTTCTTCCACGTAACCACTGCCTATGCCATCTTGCGCCACAACGGTGTTGAGATTGGTAAGCGCGACTACATGGGCGCTTATTGAAACTAGAGGCGCCACTCTAGGCCAATGCCACTCAATAGCAGCCAAGTCACCGTTGCCAGGCAATTGCAGTCAACGGTGAATGGAAGAACTATTTCTTGATACCCCTGCAGCAGTCACCTGCTGCCTCAGGGGCCAGTCTTGCGTGGAAATCAGCACAGTTCACTTCAGAGTCAGTACCTCTATCTGCTCGATAGTCGGCATAGTCGCCTTGCCGTCATCCATTAGTTTCAAAAGCACTACCTGGGTTGCAGTCGGATTGCCGCTGCTGCAGGTCACCAATGCCTCGTAGACGCTGCTCGCCTCAGGGGCAGTGGCGTGGACGAATACTTGGTGGACATCATCTCCTAAGGCAGCTTGCAACTTCCCGCCCGACTCAGTAATACCACTCAGTGTGGCATGCACCAGCGCCAGCACGCGGTTCGTCGACCAAGATGTTTCGTATTCGATCTTCGTATTGGGAAGGATTGGAGTTTTGTCGAGTGTGATGAACCGAGCACCATCTGCAGTGAACTCAATCCGTGTTTGATAGCTAATGATCGATCCGTGAACACCCGAATCATCCCGTGCTTGGTAAGCCACAACCATATTCAGCAGTCCTTCACCGCTGTCATCGTTGGCGGTTAAATATGTGGAATGCACGATGTGGTGTGAACTCATCTCATCGGGCACTGCGGCGAACCAGGCCTTGAGGCTTTCGTGGTCGTGCGCGAAAAGGTGGATCCCCCGGCTGCCTGAGAGCAGCACCTGCGGATGGAACATCTGCAGATGTGTATCGAGATCGCCCTCGGGCGCTTCTAAAAAGGCGAACCATCGGTGTGCAAGGTGCAGTGCGACATGGTGCTGGCTGAGCATCGGTGCATTCACTCTGGTTGATGCTTGGCTCATGCACATGCTTCCTCTTCTGTCGCTTCGGCTGCAGAGCGCGTTGCAGCTCCTGCGTTCAACGCGGCTGTGATGGCATCGAGGGCGTTCAGCCGCGCCGACTCCCCCGGCATCATGAGATTGATCATGACTTCGTCGGTGCCATAGGCACTGGCGAGTTCGTGCAGTTGTGCCACGACATTGGAGGCGGTACCAGAGATCAGTCGACCTTGGTTGCGATCGCGCACCGCCTGTTCACTGGGCGTCCAATTGTGGGCGCGCGTGGTCGCCAGCGAAGGGACCCGGTTAAACGGCCTCGCGCTCTCGGCATACATGAGCCAAAGATGGAAGGCGTCGGTAAAGTCTCTGGCTTCTGCTTCGGTTTCGCCGACAGCCACGAAGATTGACACGATTACCGACGGTTTGGCAGCAAAATCTGTGGACTCGAACGCGACGCGGTACGCTTTAGCGGCTTGTGGGCCATCGCTGCCCGGGTTGATGAAGTGTGCAAAGGTGAAGCCAAGACCTTCCTTGGCAGCGAACTCCGCTGTCGAGCCGGATGCCCCGAGTACAAAGGCTTGCGGTCTGTCGAGGGTTTCTGGGTGAGCGCGCATGCCAGCATAGCGTGACTCGAGCGCGTGCTTGCCGGTCAAGAAGCCCAGCAGGTCCGTGACCTTCTGGGCGTAAGAAATTGACTTTCCTTTTTCATCATTGAGCGCCATGCCTGTGCGCTGGTCGGCACCGGGCGCGCGGCCAAAGCCCAAATCGACCCGATTCGGAAACATGGCTTCAAGCAATTGAAAGTTCTCGGCGATCTTCAAACTGCTGTAGTTGGGCAACAGTACAGCGCCGGAGCCTACGCGGATGGTCTGGGTCGCCGATGCGATACGAGCCATGAGAATTTCGGGTGAATTGCTTGCAGCGGCCGGCATGCCGTGGTGCTCGGAAACCCAGTAGCGGCTGAGGCCCTTGCTTTCTGCGTGCTGTGCCAGCCTCACGGTTGCCGATAGCGCATCGCTGGCGAGACGTCCTTCATCAACCGGCGAATAATCGAGAATGCTGAGTTTTATGGGCTTGGACATGGCTTACGCCTCCTTCTTCTGGTCAGCAGCTCGCTCGCTGGTGTCATTGCGCTGTGGCCACACAACTTCCAGGCAGGTGCGCGTAATGCGCCATTGGCCATCGATGCGCCGGTACTCGTCGGCATAGAGTCCAAGAAGCAGCAAAGGATTGGGGTCCGGCTTGGATGCCGTTTCGAAATCGATCAGATAGCAGCGACCTTCGGCAGTGTCCGGTCCGGTCAGCTTGATCCAGTGGTTGACGATCGCATGCAGGAAGGGATAGCTGCCATGATGATCCCGATCAAACAGCTTGAAAGCTTCACTCAGACCGCTGCGTATGGCTGCTAAGCCTTCCATCTTTCCCACAGTGACCTCCACCACGGCATCTGCCGAGAAGACTTGGTCCAGTGCGGCGATGTTGTTGCTATCGAGGTGGTGCGCGTAGAGAGTACGGAGATTGCGAATTTCTTCGCGGTCGAACAGTGCTTGGATGGTGTTGTCCATTGAAATGGTTCCTTTAGTTTTTGTTGATCAGGCGTAGGTGACGCCAATGTCGAACGTCGGGATTTCTGCGTCAGTGAACCAGCCAGGGCGGTAGTCAAACCAGCAAATACGCCATTGGCCATCGCCCTCCAGTCGTAAACGGAACTGGTAGTGGGCACCGTAGAGCGTGCGCCCAGCTTCATCGACAGGACGCTCTGGGACAATGCGTGCCACGATCATTCGCGCATGATGGCCATCAGCCTCAAGCTCTACCCGTAACACCTCGGCGAAATGCTGCATCCACGGCCAATGCCGGCGAAAGCTCTTTTGCTGCCCGATGATGGTGTGGCGACCTTGTAATTGCCCGATTGGCGTAAATCCACCGGCCGCGTCATCGGTATAGCTGTCGCTGAGCAGTGCGATGTCACCCTGGTCGATGGCCCATGCGTACTTGCTGTAAAGCTGCCTTACCGCGTCTTGCGCGCTCGCTTGCGGCAGCGCATCGCCAATCAAGGCCCACGGCGAATCCAGCTCGCTGACGATCACCGGTGGTTCGTCACCCAACTGCCAGCCCACGTCGCTTGGCGGCTTGCGCCAATGCGCCGCCAAGGACGGATCGCCTTTGCACCAATTCACCTGAATGCGGGCATCGAACAGTAACCATTGACCTTCCGGGCCATGAGACTGAAACCGGAGAACCACACTGGCGCCGAACAGAAATTGTTGCTGCCCACTGCTAAACAGGCCAATGACATAGGCGCTGGTGGCTGCTTGCCCGTCCTTGCCAATAACGATGGCGTGATTGCAGGTGCGCATCCAAGCCAAGGCAGCAGCATCGCCCGCCAGCAAACGTCCCCAGTCGCCCGCTCCCCGTCCTTCGCCATGTTGGCTGCTGGTCAGGGTGGCATCCTCAGCCAGATTCGAAGTCAGATCCAGCCACTGCCCGCGCAACCATGCTGCAAAAAAATTGTCCTGTAAGGCATTCAGAACCGAGCAGGCATCGTTGTAGATCAGCATTGCAGATCCAATACCGTCGCGGAGTTCGCCGATTCGGTATAGCGCGGATAGTCGGTGTAACCGCGCGCGCCGTGCAAGCCGTAGAGAGTGTCGCGCTGGGCTTGTGCCAGTGGCCACCCATTGGCGATGCGCTCCACCAGATCCGGATTGGCGATAAAGGGGGTACCAAAACCGATCAGATCCGCTTTGCCAGCCTTTAAGGCCGCTTCTGCACTGGTTTTGTCGAAGCCACCGGCGACGATCAACGTGCTGGAGTAGGCCTTGCGGAATTCATCGATGAAAGCGGTCTCACAATCGGCACCGATGGTTCTCTGATCGCTCAAGTGAACATAGGCCAGATCGCGTCTACCCAGTTCGGCTGAGGTCCCACTTCGGTATGTTGCTGATGTCGGCTGTACACCTGAAACCGCCCGAAAGGTCTACGGTGACAGCCTGCCCTCCCATGCCCGCTACTGAGCGCAGACAGTGAGGTTACTGCGTGGACATGGACGACAGCAATCACTGCAAAGCCGACACAGGCCCACAAAACCTGGACGATCGCAATCGATCGATTTGCGACAACCGCAGATTGGTCATCAGCGATCACAAGGAATGCTCGAACCTCTGCTGGTTGATAAGCAGTACACCGCTCTTAGGTTTTGAGCCAAAAATATGAGCCTCGCAAGGCTGCAGTGAGGAACTCAGATGCCCGGCTCAAAAGGCATAGATCTAATTCTCATGTCAGATAGCTCTTTTGCAGCATGTACATGCGCAGCACGCTCCGATACTTGCCGTTGGCAAAAAACTCATCGACCAGTTCACCTTCCGGTTGAAAGCCAAGCTTCGTATAGACATGGATAGCTTTTGGATTTTCCTTGTCTACATGCAAAAAAATCTTGTGTAGATTCAGCACCTTGAAACCGTAGTCGAGTGCCAAGCGGGTGGCACGCGTTGCAATTCCCTTACCTTGCTGATCCGGTGCAACAATGATTTGGAATTCAGCACGACGATGGATCAAGTCGATCTCAACCAACTCCACCAAGCCCCCTCGTGCACCTTCGTGCTCAACCACAAAGCGACGCTCAGTTTGATCGTGGACGTGAGAGTCATAGAGGCTGATCAATTCATCGAAGGTCGCATACGGCTCCTCAAACCAGTAACGCATGATGCTGGCGTTGTTATCCAGATGGTGCACAAAGCGTAAGTCTTCACGCTCCAATGGTCTAAGTTGAATGGTCGTCGTCATAAATTTTTGTTCAGTTATTTGATAAAGCGGCTTGGTGCACACGTATTACCAATGATTAATCAATTCTTGATTTAATAAAAGTTTAGTTTGATCAGTAAAATTGATTGATGGAATGGACACTTGAACGTTTGAGCCAGTTTGTCGCTGTCGCGGACCATGGCTCCATGACTCAGGCCGCGCGGCGCCTGGGCCGTGCTCAATCTGCGGTGAGCATGGCCATGGGCCTACTAGAGGCGGATCTAGGACTGGAGCTATTCCATCGCGTTGGGCGCTCGGTACGACTCACCCTGGCGGGCGAGGTCATGTTGCAGGAAGCACGAGCCCTACTCAATCAGGCGCATGCGCTAGACCTGCGAGCGCGTGAACTGTCTCGAGGGCAAACAGCAAAACTGTGCGTGGCTATTGATGAGGCTCTGCCTTATCCGCCGATTGCGAGGCTTTTACAGGAGTTGGCGCAGCAATTTCAGGCATTGGAGCTGACCCTGCTCAATGGCACGGCGGCAGAAGTCGCACAGTGCGTGCAGTCGGGTCGTGCCGAGCTTGCCCTTCAGTTCGACCGAGGTCCGGTCGACGCGCAGTTTGCCCAGCGCTATGTAGCCGGCGTCCCGCAGATGGTGTTCGTCTCGCGCAGCCATGCATTAGCTCGATGCAGCGCAATTACGCGAGAAGAACTGGCTGCCCATCGGCAGTTGGTGATGCACATTGAGGGCGTTGAAGACTTGGTGATCAGCCCTCGCATCTGGCGCTCAGAAAGCTTTTATGTGCTTGCAGACATGCTGGCCGATGGCATCGGCTGGGGAATACTTCCACGCAACATCGCCCAGTCGCCTGATATTGAGCCCCGCATCGTGGGGCTGGACTGCCAGGAACTGAGTCTTCCACCGTTGGCGGTGCGCATGCTCAGCTTGCAGGGCGCGGAGTTGGGTGATACGGCTTTATGGATTGAGCAACGACTGGCAACACTGCTGTCTAACTGATCAAGTGTCTGGGTGTCTTCTGGATGTAGTGGCGTGAGCGGGGTATGCCTGTGGTACGCCGCAAGTGCTCTGGAAGCGCCTTCTTCAAACCCCCGCGTGTTTGGACGAACAGCGTGCGAAAGATGGCCTCGTGAGACTCCTGCAAATCCTTTTCGCCCGGGTAGATTCGTTAAAGCCCCCTGCTATGTACTCGGGTGACGACTGACGATGGAGGTCGCTCGTTTCAAGCGTAGAGCCACGCAGCGGTTTGAGCGGCTGCTATTGCCATGTCACAGCATCTGTTGACACTAAAGTAACTTCAAACTTTAAGGTTCTGGCACAGCACTCTCAATTCACCTTCATATGTCTACTCCATCTCCGTCGCAGAACAAATTTTCGTGGTTATTTTTGCGAGTCCCTCCGGTGGCGCTATTCGCTTTTTTCGCCGCCTTGATGTGGTTTCTGCCTGGTGTCTTCACGATCGTGATCCCGGGTGTATGGACGGTGGCCACATTGCTGGCTAGCGTGGGTAGCGCATTCTGTATTGCTGGTGTTCTGGAATTTAGGAATGCCAAGACCACAGTTAACCCAACCAATCCACAGGCCTCGACAGCGCTGGTAGTTCGCGGTGTTTATCGTTGGACACGCAATCCCATGTATTTGGGATTCGCATTTTTACTTTTGGCCTTCGCAATGTGGCTGGGCAAGATGTCAGCGATGCTCATGGTTCTGCTGTTCATGGCCTATCTGCAGCACTTCCAGATACGGCCCGAGGAGGATGCATTGCACGTGCGATTTGGATCTTCCTTCGACGCCTATTGTCAGCAGGTGCGACGCTGGCTTTAGGTTCGAGCAACAACTCATGCTGACTGATGGTCCTGGATCGTGTCGTATCGACGCTTTCGGCCAAAAGCAGTCCATGAGCTTGGGCTACTAAATCTCAGAAGACCGCAGACATTTATTTCGCATGGATAGAACTGTCACCCTCTGCACCCGTGCGCACACATGCACTGCTGTGCTGTTTAGTACAAGCGCTAACTCGCTGTCTGAGATGTTTAGCTGACTGGCGCTTTCAGTTATACCCTCTCCTAAAACTATTTAGGTTTCAGAAAATATGCATGTCACGCTTCTCAAAGCAACTGATGCGATGATGTATCGAAGGCTGATGCTGCAAGCATATGAACTTGCTGCAGACGCTTTCACTTCCACCGCTGAAGAAAGAGCAGCAGAACCTGAGACTTTTTGGATGAAGCGTGTGGCTGATCCCACTGGTTTAGAAGCTGCGTTTGGAGCATTCGATGGCCATGATCTTGTTGCAACGGTCGCTCTGCAGTTCTCGGGAAAGCCTAAAACCAAGCACAAAGCGAAGATCATTGGCATGTTCGTTGACTCAAAAGTCAGAGGATTGGGCATAGGTCGTGCCCTGCTCGAAGCAGCCATAACATACGCTGAAGCTAAGGAAAGCGTCCTTCAACTCACTCTTACGGTCACCGAAGGCAATGAACCTGCAATAAGTCTCTACAAATCCATGGGGTTCCAAACGTTTGGGCTAGAGCCTATGGCAATCCTTACTCCAGATGGCTACAAAGCCAAGATTCACATGTGGCGTTCGATTCAGCGCAAGCCTTAAAGAGTCCGGAGTTCATCACAGCGACATTTGACATCAAGAAAAGTACTGAAGGAATGTCCGCTTTGGGCTGTGGATTCAACCGATCGATGCGACAGCCGTGGAACGGTCAGAAGCAAACGGTCGCCGCTCCCATTTCCTCATGAAAACATTTCCTCCAAGAATTCGGCCTGCATCTGTCACAGACGTGAGTGCAATGTTCAAAGTCAGAGCATCGGTTGGAGAAAACACGATGACTGGCGAAGAGCTTGCAGCGATTGGCGTCACGCCGGAAGCCATCGTCCTTGCCATAGAAAGCGGACCTTGCGCTTGGGTTTCAACCATCGATGAGGAGGTTGTTGGCTTTGCAATGGTCGGTTTGGACGACGCTTGCCTGTTCGCACTGTTCGTGTTGCCGGAACATGAGGGTCGCGGTATAGGCACGCGTTTGGCCCAGACATGTGAAGCCGCATTATTTGAGCGGCACCCTTGCGCGTGGCTCGAAACCGCCGCCGGGAGCCGCGCTGCGCGACTCTATCGTCACCTCGGATGGGGTAGCGAGGTCGAGCTTAGTGGCGGAGACATCCGAATGAAGAAACAGCGGCCATGACCGCTTTGGGTCATTTTTCGACTGCCCCAAACGACTCGTTGCAATCGTCTACAGGCCTGTCTGAGCGATTAGGGTCTCATCGTCTTCTAATCGTTCATGAGGTCAGGGCAAGGGCCTTGCCCTGAGGTTTAGTCCTCACTAGCGCGCGGGTAGCCTGCATCTGCCCAGCGTTGCGCAGATGTACGGGTGAGGCTGTGATCGGGGCGGGCTTGCACCTTGGCCAACTGGCTGCCGTCTGCAGCAGTGGCTGTGAGAGTGGCTGTGGGGTTCTCCTCATCAGGCTCAATATCCAGCGCCACCGTCACGCGCAATCCGCGAACTTCAATCTCAATCGTTTTGTGCAGCAGCGCTGCCTGGTGCTGTTCATGCCGACGTATTATTTCGTTGGCAGTTTTCACCAGCGTATTGAAGGCCGACACGTCGAGTGGCTTGGGGCTCTTCTTGTCACGTCCCATGGTCCATGGGCCGACCAAGGCGGGTTCCGCTTGGCCGTCTTGGGTCATTGATACAGCCCAGCCATCGTCGTCTTCATTCTTGATTACGCGGGCTTCCCAGCCCTTGTGATGCCAAAGGCGGTCTTCGAAGATGGAGAGGTCTTCTTGTTCGAGTTGTACTGACATGCTGGGCCTTTTTTGCAGCTAACAAATCCAAAGTCTACTGTGCATTTATACAGTTTTATGAAACTGGGTCTACGCCAAGGTAGAAATTCCTGAGCTGAACGCGTGATTAAGCTGGCTCAGAATGCTTTCACCCATGAGGGATGGCTGTGCTCGAATGTGGATGCAGCGGCCACCTTCAGCCCGCGAATGTCAATCACATCAGAGCCTGCGCCCTGCGCGCGTTGGCCAGCATGACAAGGCGGCAACCTCTCGCTGCTCATGGTGGATAGAACTTGAGCCAGCACTTGCTCTGCGCGTAGGATGCGTAGGCCCCTCCCGTCGAAATCCGATGGAATGTGCAAGCACAAGGGCAACTTTTCCATACTACGGAGTTAAATCATGAGCGACAAACCCACAATCGTCCTGGTGCATGGCTTCTGGGGAGGGGCGGCACATTGGAGCAAGGTTATCGTTGAACTTTCGAGCAAGGGCTATACCAAGCTGCGCGCGGTTGAGATGCCGCTGACCTCGCTGGCCGAAGATGCTGAGCGCACGCGCAAGATGGTGACGCAGCAGCCGGGCCCGGTGCTGCTGGTTGGACATTCGTACGGCGGCGCGGTCATCACTGAAGCAGGCGACATGAATAATGTGGTCGGCCTGGTCTACATCGCCGCTTTTGCACCCGACGCCGGCGAAAGCCCGGCCAGTATCAGCCAAGCCCACCCACCTGCCGCGATTGCCAATCTTGCACCCGACAGTGATGGCTACCTGTGGGCCCGGTATGACAAGTTTCACGAGAGTTTCTGTCAGGACTTGACCGCAGATGAATCACTGGTCATGGCGGTGACGCAGAAAGCGCCACTGGCTAGCACCTTTGGCGACAACGTCACAGCACCTGCATGGAAGAACAAGCCCTGCTGGTACCAGATTTCCAGCGAAGACCGAATGATTCATCCGGAAAACCAAAAGATGATGTCGGCCCGAATGAATCCGCGCAAGGTGCTCACCTTGGCAGCAAGCCATGCGTCCCTGGCTTCGAGGGCGGCCGAGGTCTCGGCGCTGATTGACGAGGCGGCGAGAGAACTCAGCAAACACTAGGCATACGGGGGCAGCTTGAGGGTTGGAGGATCTATCCGCTCATTCGCTCTTTGCGCTGCACGAACTGCGACTTGAGGGCGTTCAAGCCCGCCCCCTCGCTGCGCCAGACTGGCCAACCCTGCAGTTGCGCCATATTCAGCCCAGGTCTTTGGACGTGTCACCTTCGTTGCGTGTGCTGGCAGGAATGCTGAGCACGGGTGCGCTGCCCTGCACCAGTTGCTGCAAGGCTTGTTGCCAGGCTTCCTGGGTACCAATGCGTTGCATGGGCGGCAACGCGGCAACCAGGCGTTTGCCATAGGCCTTGGTGCGCAGCCGTGCATCTGCCACCACCAAAATACCCTGGTCCGTCTCACGGCGGATCAGGCGCCCTGCTCCCTGCTTGAGGGCCATGCAAGCCTCGGGCAGCATGTAATCGGCAAAGGGGCTGCGTCCCAGCATTTCCATTTGCCGTGAACGCGCCTCTACCAGTGGATCATCGGGCGGCGGAAAAGGTAGCTTGTCGATGACCACCAGCTGGAGCGCATCGCCGGGAATGTCGACCCCCTCCCAGAACGTGGAAGACGCCACCAGAATGCAGCCACGGCCATGGAGCGTGCCTGCGCGAAAGCGCTCCATCAGTACATGTTTTGGCCCCTGGCCCTGCACCAGTACGTCCATGGGTTCCAGCAACCCAAAGCGCTGCTGCAGCTGTTGTCCAATGGCACCCAGCGCTTTAAGCGTTGTGGTCAGCACCAAGGTGCGCCCTCCCAAGGCGGCAGCGCCATCGCCCGCCAGCTGAGCCACAGCAGCGCTGTGTGCCACCTGCTGCGCGGGCTCTGGAATGTCCTCAGGCACATACAGCACGGCCTGGCTTGCGTAATCAAAGGGGCTGTCCACTCTGAGCACCTGGGCCTGACGCAGACCACAGGTTTCAGTAAACCAGCGCAAGTCTTCGTCATCTCCCAGCGTGGCAGAGGTAAACACCCACGCTTTGCTGGGCTGCGATGCCGGATCGTCCGCTTCTTGCGGCTGCATGTGCGCACGCATTAAATGCGCAATGGTCAGCGGTGACTCCATCAAACGCAGGTGGTGGCGCGTTACTTCCAGCCAGCGCACGGCATCATCGGGCACCGGCTGCGCAAAACTGGCCAGTTGCGAAAGCAGACGTGCGCCGCGCTCATACAGAGCCACCAAGGCATGGGCGGTTTCTGCCACCTTGGCCAAAACCAGCAGCAAGGCGCGCAAGGATTGCCCCACGGCATGCAGGCCACCGCGCCAGGCTTTGTCTGATACCCCTTCTGGCGCGGCCCCCAGCCACCGCAGGCGGCTGCCGGGGGCAATGCCGGCCCCTACTGCACGCCATTCATTGAGCGCTTGCTCAAGCTGCCCCAGCAGTTGCATCCAGTCTGCCAGACCGCGTGCATGCAACGTTACATCGGCCAGCACATCCTTGATATAGCTTTGCAGCTGGCGCGTTCCCAGCACCCAGCCGGCAAACTGAATGCCTGTTTCATTAAGCTGGTGCGCCTCGTCAATGACCACTACGCCAGCCGTTGGCAGCAACTGCGCCACGCCAGAGTCACGCACTTCCATGTCGGCAAAAAACAGGTGATGGTTGACCACGCAGACATCAGCCTGCAGGGCCTGCGCACGTGCCGTGTTGACGTGGCACTGTTCCCAGTGCGCACAGCTGCTGCCCACGCAGTTGTCTTTGGTGGACGTGACCAAGGCCGCCACCGTAGAGTTTTCTGCCAGCCCGGGCAGCTCGGCCAGATCCCCTGAGCGCGTGCCACGCGACCAGTCCTGTACCCGTGCCACAGCCCGCAGCACTTGTGGATCCAGCGGCACTTTGCTCTGGTGCACCTGCCCCAGACGGTGCAGGCAGACATAGCTGGAGCGCCCTTTCAAGCGGGCCACACGCAGTGGCAGGCCCAGCGCCTGTACCAACCGAGGCAAGTCGCGCAGATACAGCTGGTCTTGCAATGCCTTGGTGGCCGTGGAAACCAGCACGCGCTGCCCACTCAAAAGCGCAGGCACCAGGTAAGAGAAGGTTTTGCCCACCCCGGTGCCCGCCTCCACCACCAGCACGCCACCATCTTCAATCGTCTGTGCCACCGCCATTGCCATCTCGGTTTGCCCGGCGCGGGGACGAAAGTGGGGTTCTGCACGCGAAAGCCAGCCGTCTTGTGCAAAAGCGGCGGCCACTTGGTCGTGCAAACTCATGGGCTGTTGGGCAAAGGTATTAAAAGAGTAGCTTAAAGCGCCTTATTGACGGGGTTTTCAAATAGTTTTCTATTTGAAACCCTTGCAAACACAGCGCTGGCAGCTCCTATTTTTTTAAGGCTTGGGCAATTCTGATGGAATTGGCAACGGCACGCCCTTGCGATTGGCGATGTCATTGGCTTTGTTGGCACGGCGCGCTTGTGCGGCTTTTTGCTTGTCTTGCGTGTCTTTTTGAGCCTTGGCACTTCGCTCAGCCTCAGTCAATTCACGGCTGGCCGTGTCTGCCTGGTGCTTTTGCACCCGCGCAGCTTGCGCCGCCGCACGCTCCCCGGCTACCGTGCCACGCTCAGACAGCGCCTGCTCTACATCCGCCTGTGATTTTGCCGGATGTGCCCCCGACTCCTGCGAGCGAGATGTAGCGTTGACAGGGGCAGGAACGCGCTTTTCGTTGCGCTTTTGCTCAATGGTGCGCAAGCGCTCTGCCGCTTTTTCCTGCCGCTCTGCGCTGTTGAGCTGCAGTTCGCGCTCATGTAGCACCGTGTCTTGCTCACGCGCCTTGCTGCGCACCTGGCGCAAGCAGCTTTCAACTGCAAAGCGCTGCCAGCACTCTTTTTCCGCTTCCAGCTTGCGCTGCTGAATCTGGG
>ENA-OFCF01000168-OFCF01000168.1-metagenomes-genome-assembly--contig:-NODE-168-length-32521-cov-5.075587_pt1 | contig 32521 bp, 32 predicted proteins | sample MGYA00153387_OFCF01 | MGnify analysis MGYA00153387 | reverse complement strand
GACGTCGCCTGTCGTGCGACGTCGCCCGTCACACCTGCTTGCCGACGGTGTTATTGTATTTACAGCCGGTGCACGAGCCCCGGTCTCTCGTTGTACGAGGAGCTTTCGCCCGATGGCCAGCCCGACAGAAGGACGTCACGTCCCGATCAATCCGACCAGAGAAGGGTGGCCCTACGCCATCGCGACGACGCTTCTCGCCGTCGCGCTCTACTTCGGCGCGTGGAGCATTCACAAGGCGACGTATCGCGATCCCACGGATCCGATGTTCGAGGCCAAGGGAGCGCTGCCACACACGTCGACCGTGAAGCCGGCAGCGGCAGCACCGGCCGCAGCGCACTAGATCCGGCAGCAGTTCAGGCAGCATGAGGCGGGGGCGTACCGGTGACGGGTCGCCCCCGCCTTGCATGTGTGACAGTGCGCAGCCGGGGAGTTGGCAGGAGCGCAGCCGTGAATGAGTTTTCACTGCATGACGATGAACAGTTCCCCACTGCTCGAGCATGGCGACGCGCACCCAGCACTGCCCGGTCTGGCGATCACCGGGCTGACGCCGGGTGAGGAAACCGCGGTCACGGCGGCGATGCTGATCGTGATGCTGGCAGCCGACGGGGAGAACGTGGCGGCGCTGGTACCGGTGGAAACGGGAATAGACGATCCATGCGAGGCCGGCAGTCAGGGCTCGTTGATCCGCTGGGCCGCCGGCCACCTGGATGATCCGCGACAGGTCACGCCATTCGCGCTGGAAGCGAACCGCTCGGCAATGCACGCGGTCGATGCATCGGGTACGCTGCTGCATGGCGCTGCCCTCGACCTGGCGCACGAAACGCTCGCCGAAGGTCGCACGATGATGATCGTGGTGGATGCAATCGGACCGATGGACCCGATCACACCATCGCTCACGATGTTGGATCTGCTTGCACGCTGGGCGCTGCCGGCGATCATCGTGGAACCGGTGAGCCGATGGGCCGTTGGTCATGTGAGGCTTGTAGCTCTGGCCATGCTGTCGCGAGACATTCATGTTGCTGGCGTCGTATTGACGCCTTCAGAGACATCCGAGACGGAGCTTGACGGCGCTCCCGAAGCGATCATGGAAACGCTCGCGGCCATGCTCGATTGCCCAGTCGTGATCCGGCCGCCAATCATCCTGACGCACGACCGCACCATTTTGCTCGAAGCGGCACGCGCATGCGGCCTGCAGAAACTCGTGCCGCGGCGAGTCCCCTGAATCCTGTTCGCGCACGCTTGGACCAGCCATCCGCGCGCTCCAGCCTCCTCGCATCACCGAGAGCATGACCTCGATAGCCGACCTGCGGCGCGACTACGCGCTCGCGTCCCTCGATGCCTCCGATGTGGTGGCCGACCCCATTGCGCAGTTCAGCGCCTGGTTCGCCAACGCCACCGACGCCAAGATCGCCGAACCGAATGCCATGACGCTGGCGACGCTCGGGCCCGACGGCGCCCCGGACGCGCGCATCGTGCTGCTGAAGGGCGTGGATGCGCGTGGTTTCACCTTTTTCACCGATTACCGGAGCCAGAAGGGTCGCGACCTGCTCGCACATCCACGCGCCGCGCTGGTGTTCTTCTGGCAGGAGCTGGAGCGACAGGTCCGCATTCGCGGCACCGTGGCGCAGCTCAGTGCGACGGAGTCGGCGGCCTACTACGACTCGCGACCGCGCGGCAGCCGCATCGGGGCGTGGGCCAGTGAACAGAGCAGCGTGATCACCGACCGCAGCGTGCTCGAATCGCGCGTGCGCGAGGTGGAGTCGCGCTTTCCCGACGACACCGCCCCTTCGCTGCCGCCGCACTGGGGCGGTTATCTGGTGGAGCCGACGCACGTGGAGTTCTGGCAGGGTCGCCAGAGCCGTCTGCATGACCGGATCCGGTACCGCCGCGAGGAGTCGGCGTGGATCGTCGAGCGACTCTCGCCCTGACCGACAGGACGTCTGCCCCCCTCTGGCGCAGCCGCCATTGGTTCCACGCATGCGGGATCATTGCTGCACGCGCAAATGCCGGCAGGTCGGCTATCTGTCGAGTAGCCACTGAAGATTGCAGGGGTGCGTGGTGACGCCGCTGTTCGCCATTCAGGGCGAGTCTGCGCGGCGGAGCCGTCGTTCTGCGCGAAACCTGTTGCCGGTGCGTCGCCGTTGCCGATGCCTCGACAGCTGCTCCACGCAGACTGCTGAAACCGCGAGCATCGGTCGGCCATTCGACACGCATGACTCCTCCTGTGCATCTCATCCTCGGCGCCACTGGTGGCGTCGGGTCCACGCTCGCTCGTCAGCTCGCCGCCTCAGGTGCGCAGCTCGTGCTCGCGGCCCGCAACGCCGATGCGCTGGCTGCACTCGCCACTGAACTCGGTGCCACCAGTGTCGTGGTCGATGCCACCATCCCGGCCGACATCGATCGTGCGGTGGAGACCACCGTGCAGACATTCGGTCGCATCGACGGCGCGACGAACTGCGTCGGCTCGCTGCTGCTGAAGCCCGCGCACCTGACACGTCCCGAGGAGTTCGAGGAGGTGCTCAGCGTGAACCTCAAGTCGGCGTTCTCGCTGGTGCGCGCCGCGAGCCGCGCGATGATGAGCAACACCGAGCCGACCGGCGGCAGTATCGTGCTCGTCGCTTCCGCCGCCGCACGCATCGGGCTCGCGAATCACGAGGCGATTGCGGCCGCGAAGGGTGGCATCATGAGCCTGACGCTATCCGCGGCGGCGAGCTATGCGGCGAAGCAGGTGCGCGTGAACTGCGTGGCTCCAGGACTCGTGCGCACGCCACTGACGGCGCGCATCACGGGCAGTGCCGCCGGTGAGCAGTCGTCACTGGCCATGCATGCACTGGGACGACTGGGCGAGCCGGGCGACGTGGCGCGCGCGATTGCATTCCTGATGGATCCGCAGAACAGCTGGATCACCGGGCAGACGCTTGGCGTGGACGGCGGGCTGGGTACGCTCCGCAGTCGGTGACCGCGGTTCGTCGTCAGCCTGCGGCACGCTGCTACAGGCCGACGACGCGATGCGCTCGGGCGGAGGCATACCAGTGACGGGCGGCGTGCGTGAGCATGCCGGCAACGCCGCCGACGATCGCGACCAGCCCCGCAATTTCCGCCACTGCGTCATCGACATGTGGCCAGGTCAGCATGGCACCCATCTGCAGCGGCAGCGTGGCGATGAGCGCGCAGGTGATGAGCATGCTGCGCGCACCGCGCTTCGTGCGCCAGGTGGCCCACGCGCCGACCGGCAGCAGCAGGAAGAGCACGCCGACCAGCGGCCCCCCGCCAACGGTCGCCATCATCGCCAGACACGATCCCGTGACGGCGATTGCACCCAGCGACAGCTTGACGATCGGAGGCGCGTGCGTCATTTCAACCGGTCGAGCGCGAATTGCGCATCGCGCATCTGCGGGCTCAGTCGAAGCGCAGCCTGAAACTCCACCCGTGCATCGTCCTTGCGACCCGCTCGCTCGAAGATCATCCCGAGCCGATGGTGCGCGTTCGCGAATGGCGGGTCGCTGGGGCTGCGCTGTCCGCGCAGGTACTGCCGCAGCGCCTGTTCGCCGCGTTCGCGCTGCTGGCCCGTGACCGCCGCCGTGCGCCCGAGCGCGAAGAGCGCGAACATGCGGTTCGTGCCGCGCGCCTGCCAGCGCGTGACAGTCGCAAAGGCGTCCGGTGCGCGTTGCCCGTCCGCCTGCATGGCGGAGAGGTTGGCCCAGCCAAGCACGCTGTCCGGAAATTGTGTCGTGGCGCGGAGCAGCAGCCTCTCTGCAGCGGGCTGGTTACGCGCGGCGGTGGCCACGGCGATTTCTGCGGCAAGTCCACGGTACGGCACCAGCCTGCCGATGGCGAGCGCCTGCTCGGCGGCCTTCGCCTTGTCGCCGCCGATGGTGGACGGTGCCTCGAGCTGGAACTGCATCAGCCCTTCGCGCGCATCGATGTTGGTGCCATCCAGCTCGATTGCCTTTGCATACGCATCGCGGATCATCGGCGCGAGTTTGAGGCGCGCAGCCAGCGGCGCCATGCGCGCACGCTGTCCAGCAATGTTGCCGATCCAGAGGAACGCTGCGCTACTGCTCGGATTGCCCTTCGCCGCCGCATCGAAGTGCGCGGCCGCGCTATCCCAGCGAGATGCAAGGACATCGGCGCAGCCTGCAGCGAAGTGACCGGCAGGCGTGGTCCTGCCTGATGCGTAGAGCTTCTGCATGGCGGCCCGGTCGACGGCGCTGCCGGTGATCGCACGCTCGCAGCTGCGCGCGTCGGCCATGGTCTGTGCGCGGACCGGTGCGACGGCGAGCGTAGCAAGGGCGAACAGCGGCACTGCGAGACGTACGTGCATCGGGACAGGACCAGTGACAGGAACGCGCGAGCAGCATGCCGGCGCACAAATGTGAAGCGACCGTGCCGCGATGCGCATGCCTACCGGCCGCGCATCACCGGCATCCAGCGGGCAATCATTTCACGGCCGGGATAGCCGGGCACCGTCTCGACGATCCGGCCCGAGCTGTCCGTGCGAGCGAAGACCGGCGTGCCCGGAATGCGGAAGGTGAGCAGCACCTGATCGCTGTCGCCATCGGGGCCGCCGCTGAAGGCGCCACGCACATCCATGGCGGCGAGCATCACACGCCCCGCCGCGGCACCTTCCAGTGTGACGACGCGCAGCATCGGGACACCGTCACTGCCCTGCAGGCCGGCAATGTCCTTGAGGGCCTGCCGGCAGAACGAGCAGGTCTTCGAGTTCACCATCAGGATCGCCGGACGGCCACGCGGCGTGAGCGGCACGCGCTGGTTTGCCGAGTCACGGACCAGCAGGCCCGTCACGGCGGCACGGGCCTGACCCACGGCTGGATCCTCGGCGGCGAGCGGTGGCGACGCGGTGCGATCCACGGCCACGCGTCCAAGCAGCGCGAGTCCGAGTGCGCCAGCGATCATCCACGCCAGCATCTCGCGGCGTGCCACCTTCGCTGGCGCTGGCGTCGGCAGGTTGGTCACGCCTACTCCCAGCTTTCGGCTTCTGCCGCGAGCTCGTCGAGCAGCTTCACGTAGGTGTCGTAGCGGACGGCCGAGATGTCGTCGCGCGCGAGTGCATCGCGGATCGCGCAGCCTGGCTCGACGACGTGGATGCAGTCGGCGAAGCGGCACTCGCCCAGGTACGGCCTGAATTCCGGGAAGTAGCCGTCGAGGTGCTCGGCGGTCAGGCCCCACATGCCGATCTCGCGCAATCCCGGCGTATCCACCACGTAGCCGCCGTTCGGCAGCGGATGCAGCAGTGCACCCACGGTCGTGTGCCGGCCCTTGTTCACGCTCTGGCTGATCTCGCCGACGCGCAGGTCGAGGCCCGTGAACATGGCGTTCATCAGGCTGCTCTTGCCCACGCCACTGGGTCCGCTGAGCACCGACGTACGGCCTTCGAGCACGCTGCGCAGCGCCTCGAGTCCGCGGCCCGTTTCGGTGCTGGTGACATGCACCGGATATCCTGCGCGTTCGTAGTCGGCAAATCGGATGCGCACACTTTCCGGCGACACGAGATCCGACTTGTTGATCACGACGCGTGCGGCGATGTCGTTCGCCTCGGCGATGATCAGGAAGCGGTCGATCATGCGCGGATGCGGTTCCGGATTTGCGGCGGCGAAGACGATCAGCACCTGGTCGACATTGGCGGCCACGATGCGCTGACCATACCCGCCACCGGGCGCGCGGCGTGCCAGCTGCGAACGGCGCGGCAGGATCGCGCTGATCGCCCAGGTGGCGGTGGCTTCGTCGTGCTGGATCGCGACCTCGTCGCCAACGGCCAGCTTCAGGGTCGGTGCCTCATTCTCCTCGTTGCGATCGTCGCGCTTGTCCGCGCGCGACTTCACGCTGGCGCGCGCGCGGCCGCCATCGCGATCGGCGCGCGCCTGCTTGCCCTTGGCGTCATCGTACCGCTTGAGACGTCCGCGAAGCGCCGCATCGACGATGAGGCCATCGGTGCGCCGCACACGCCAGACACCGCCGGTGCCACTGAGCACGCGGCCGAGGATCTCGGTCTCCGCTGCCACTGGCTCCGTCACGGCGTCGCTCCGGCATGCGGATCGCCATCACCACGCTCGTCGCGCATCACGTCGAACCAGCGATGTGTGGGTGCGGGTGCCGTCGCGGCGATGCGCTGCTCCAGTGCGTCGCGCACTTGCTGCAGTGTCATGGATGCCAGCGCAGCGCGCGCATCAGCTTGCGTGTTGCCGCGCGTGAGGTAGTCCGTCTCCAGGTGCCCTTCGACGCCGCTGGCACCGATGCGGCGCCAGCGCGGAAACAGGATGTAACCGGCCCAGAGCGTGCCGGCGTCATTCACCTGATCCACGCACAGCTCGACCGAATACGAAAAACCATCGCCACCCTCGAACGCGGCGGGGCGACCGTGCACCAGCGCATACCCGCCGATGGTGTGCTCGTCGCCACGGTCGTGGTTCGGCGGCAGGTGCTGTCCGCTCATGCGCGCACACCTGGTGTCATGGGGCATGCGACGCCGCGTGCGCCGCGGCACGCCCAACCGGCGCTCACGGGCATCAGCATGCGCCAGCGATGCACGCGGACTGGTCAGGCAGTGCGCCGCCCGCCGATCCATTCCTTCACCACGTTGCCCGTCATGAATGCGACGTTGGCCGGACGCTCTGCCAGGCGACGCATGAGATACGGGTACCACTGCGTGCCGAACGGCACGTAGCAGCGCACGCGGTAGCCGTCGCGCACGAGGCCTTCCTGCAGGTCGCGTCGCACGCCGTAAAGCATCTGAAACTCGAAGCGGTCGTTCGCGATGCCCTTCTCCTTCGCGAAGCGGCGCGCCTCGGCGATGATCAGCTCGTCGTGCGTGGCGATACCCGGATAATTGCCGTGCGCCATCAACAGGTGCATCGCCTTCACGAAGCTCCCGTCCACGTCGGCCTTCTCGGGAAAGGCAACCGTCGCCGGCTCCTTGTAGGCGCCCTTGCAGATGCGCACGCGTGCACCGAGTTCGTTGGCGCGTTTCACGTCGGCCTCGGTGCGATACAAGTAGCTCTGCAGCACTATGCCGACATTTTCGCGAAAGTCTGGATAAAAATGCTTCTCGAAGAGATCGAGCGTCTTCTGCGTATAGGCGCTGGATTCCATGTCGAGGCGCACGAACGTGCCGTACTGCTTCGCGCGCTCGAGGATTTCGCGCGTGACCTTCACGCAGAGTTCGTCCGAGATATCCATGCCCATCGCCGTCAGCTTCAGCGACACGTTTGCGTTCAGCTTCTGTGTCGCAATCAGGTCCAGCAGCTGCAGGTACTCCCGCTGCGTGGCGTACGCTTCCTTCTCGTTGGTGGTGCTTTCGCCGAGCAGGTCGAGCGACGCCGTGATACCCTTGGCGTTGAGGCCGCGGACGGCTTCGATCGCGGTCGTCACCGTCTCGCCGGCGACGAAGCGCGAAGCAAACGACTTCGCCATCCCGTTGTGACGGACGAAATCGAAGATGCCCTGCTGGTTCGAGAGGAACAGGAGCGCGTTGCGCAGCATCAGAACGCTGGGAGACGGGTGGGCGCGTCTCCACGGCCTGCGGTGACGCCAATGGTGAAACATAGCCGCATGCCCACCGCAAACGACCGCGTCAACGTTCGGGCAATCGCGTGACGATGCGCATCACCGGGTGGAACCTGCCCATGAGCAGGCGATCGTCGAAGAAATTCCAGGTCGTCGCGCCGTCATTCGACTGCGGTTCGAGCAGCTGTGCCGCGACGAGCAACTGCGGCTGTGCGGCAGGCACCCAGCGGAAGTCGGGTGATGGCAGCATGCGAAGGCGCAACCAACGGCCGCGCACGGCGACCTCGGTATGTCCCTGGAACGGGCGACCGGTCCGCACGACGGAGTCCAGCTGGAAACGTTCCACGTCGATGGTGCGGGCGCGGCCGATCCCGGACCGCACCACGACGCCATGCCGCGCCAGCAGCGATAGCAACACAGTGTCGCGACCTTCGACCAGCCAACCCCCTGCCGGCACCGTGGCCTTGCGCGTGGCCTCGAATCGGTCGTACACGAGCATGCGCTGCGAGCTCACGCGCCCTGTGCGACGAATGCCGCGCGGCACGCCCGGCTCGGCGGCCAGGCTGTCGCGATCGGCCTCGAGTTCCTCCACCAGCAGCGAATCGTGGAACGGCCTGGTGGTCATCTGCGTCTCGAGGATCAGGCCTCGTGGGGCAACGCCTGAGGCCAGCACGCGGCGCGCCGTCGCGATGCGCACCATGATGCTGCGGTCGGCACCCACGGTGCCCATCAGCTCACGAATGAACGCCTGCGTGCTGCTGATGCGCACGGCGAACGGATCGTGCGAGAACGCCTCGCTGAGCACCGAGACGCCGCCGGTGAGCCCGAAGTAGTTGGAGCCGAAGCGCGGGCGCGAGTCGTACGTGAACCAGCCGTCCTTCACCGGGTCGAGCGAGACTTCGCGCGCGAACGAACTGCTGAAGTTGCCGTACGGATAGGTGAGCACGCCTTTCGCACGCAGTCGGCGCTGCACACCGGCCAGCAGCGTGTCGCTGGTGAACGTGGCGAGCGGCGCGCCGGGATGCAGTGACGGTGACCAGGTGAGGTTGTAGCCGTGATAGCTGCCATTCGTGGTGTGCAGATCCACGAACACGTCGACACCGCCGTTGACGAGGAATGGCAGCAGGGCGCGTGTTTCCGGCGCCTCGGACTTGATATAGTCGCGATTCAGGTCCAGCCCTGCGCCGTTGGCGCGCTCGCCGACGAGCGCGGGTCCGAGCTGTGCACCGCGATTGCGGCTCTGCGGGCCGAGTGTCTCGTCGCCATCGGCGTTGTACATCGGCACGACGACGAGCGTGACACTGTCCAGCAGGTTGCGGCGTGCATCGGTGACGACCGTGCGCAGCAGTGCCAGTACCGCTTCCTTGCCCTCGACTTCACCGGCGTGGATGTTCGCCTGCAGCAGCACGACCGGCTTGCGACGAGGTGCCGCCATCACGGCGTCGCAGGTGTCGGTGCCGCTGCCGGTGCGCGCGCAGGCCGTGACGATCATCAGCGGCCGGCCCTTCGTCGACGTGCCCGCGCGCGTGATGCGCATGATGCGATTCGGCGCGGCATTCGACAGCACCGTGTCCAGGAAGGCCTTTACTTCATCGTATGGCGTGGTTTCGCAGTAGCCGCTGCGTTCCGCGCGGGTCGCCGGTGACGGCATCGGCGACGGTGGTACCGGCACGCATCGCCACGGCCTGCTCCGCACCGCCTCGCCAGCGATTCGCGCGCGCTCGCCGGCATCGTCGATATCCATCGGGCGCCGCGTGCTGCAGGCGGCGATCAGCACTGCCGCAAGCGCCACGGACCGGGCGGTCACAGGTTCTCGCGAATGAAGCGCGTGAGCGACTCGTACAGGTGCACGGTCGTGTTGCCGCCGCTGATGGAGTGCGTGCGGTTGGGATAGAACAGCTGCTGCAGCGGCTTGTTGGCGCGGACCATCTTCTCGATCAGCTGCACGGAGTTCTGCGGGTGCACGTTGTCGTCACCAGTGCCATGCACGAGCAGGAAGCGCGCCGTGATACCGCTCACGAAGTTCTGCGGGGCGGTGGACTGGTAGCCGCTCGCGTTGCCCTGCGGCGTCCACATGAAGCGCTCGGTGTAGATGGTGTCGTAGAGGCGCCAATCGGTGACCGGTGCGACGGCGATGATCGCCTTGAACAGGTCACCGCCCTTGCCTGCCACCATCGACGCGAGGTAGCCGCCGAAGCTCCAGCCCCAGAAGCCGATGCGTGATCCGTTGACCCACGACTGACGGCCCAGCCAGCGCGCCGCATCCATCTGGTCCTGCGTTTCCTGCAAGCCGAGCATGCGCTGCGTGCCCTTGCGGAAATCACGGCCACGGAAGGCCGCACCCCGATTGTCCACCACCACGACCACGTAGCCCTGCTGTGCCAGCGACGCGTGCCAGAGGTAGCGCGAGCCGCCCCACTGGTCCACCACCTGCGGTGACGCGGGTCCACCATAGGCATGCATGAGCACCGGATACCTTTTCGTGCTGTCGAACGCCGGCGGCACGATGCGATAGGCATCGAGTCGCGTGCCATCGGGCATGGGCACCGTGAACAGTTGCGCGGGCGCGATGCCCTGCGCCGCCAGCTTTGCCGTGAGCGCGGCGTTGTCCGTGAGCTGCTTCACCACGGTCATGCGCGGCAGCGCGTACAGCGCGACCGTCGGCGGCACACCGAGGCGCGAGTGCGCGTCAAACATGAATGAGGCGGTGGGGCTGATCAGCATCGAGTGTGCACCCGCGCCACGCGTGAGTCGTTCTGCCCGACGACCGTCCAGCGTGACGCGCATCAACTGCTGCTGCGTGGGGGTCGGCGCAGCCACCTGCACGTACGCGGCACCTGCCTTCTCGTCGATCGCCAGCAGGTCCAGCACGTCCATGCCGTCCGCGGTGACGCGCGTGATCAGGCGCCCGTCGCGACGGTAGAGGTAAAATTGCTGCCAGCCGCTGCGATCACTGCGCAGCAGGAAACGCTGGCGATCAGCGAGCCAGATGACAGGCTCTCCCTCGGGATTCACGTAGGCGGAATCGCGTTCGGTGACGATGATGCGGCCGCTGCCGGTCGTGGCGCTGACCAGCATCACGTCGAGCGCATTCTGGCGACGCGGCATGCGCAGCACCGAGATGGAGTCGGCATCCACCCATTCCAGGCGCGTGACGTACTGGCCCGTGTCGGGACCAACGTCCAGCGCGCGCAGGTTGCGACCATCGGCGCCGATCACGTGGACCGTGACACGTGAGTTGGCCTCGCCGGCCTTGGGATATCGCAGCGTCGAGACGCGAGGATAGATCCCCAGTTCATCGACGATCGGGTACGCCGGCACTGCACCCTGGTCGAAACGCCAGAAGGCGATGCGCCTGCTGTCCGGACTCCAGCGGAAGGCGTCGCGAAGACCCAGCTCCTCCTCGTAGACCCAGTCGGTGGTGCCGTTGATGATGTCGTCGCTGCCATCGGTCGTGAGGCGCGTGTCGGTGCCGGTGCGGAGGTCCTTGACCCACAAGTCGTTCGCACGTCCGTAGGCCACCTTGGCGCCGTCGGGCGAAAACTTGGCGAACATCTGCAGCGTGGGATCGGCCGCACCACTTGCAAGGCCGGTTGCGAGAAAGCTGGGCCCAGCGGCGGGGCGCGCCGCGGCACCGGGCGGTGTCGACGCGAGCTTCGTCACGCGCCGCGACGCGAAGTCCACCACGTGATAGAGACCGCGCGTGTTCGTGCGCCACACCCGCACCGACGAGTGGAAGATCAGCGCCTTCGTCTCGTCGGGCGCCAGCGTGACATCCTCGATGTCGAACGCCTTTCCTGCCTCGTCCTTCAACACACCGCTGGGCACCAGCACCGACTCGGCGCCAGTGGCGGCATCGACGCGTACCAGCGACGCGCCGCCGATGTCGCTCTTCACGAGCAGGTAACTGCGGCCATCCTTCATCCACTGCACGAAGGGCAGGCCTTCCGCGGCCAGGTCGCGGGTGCGGAAGATTCGCTCGACGCTCAGCGGAGCCGGTGACGTGGTGACCTGTTGTGCGAGCAGCGGCGCGGCGCGCAGTGCGGACAGCGTGAAAGTGCCGAGCAGGGCGAAGCGGCGTGCGGGATGCAGCATGGTCACGGAGGCGGTGGTCAGGGCTTCGGGAGCGGTGGCATGCGGCGGCCCTCGCCTTCGAGCCGGAAGATGGCGACGGGTGAGCGCCAGGCCGTCGAGTCGCGATCACGGTATGCGGTCACGTACCAGCGATAGTTCTGCGACAGCGAATACTGGAATCCGTCGGGTAGAACGACCTGCGTGTCCGCCGTGACGGCGGTGAAGATGGGCACCTCGACGGAATCCGAGAGCACGAGTTCATACCGCGACACACCCGGTGATGGATGCCACGCGATGCGCCGGTCACCGACCTTCACGTACCCGACAGGCGACGCGAGGGCGACGGTGACGCCGTCCTTGTTCGGCGTGGGAACCACGGCGTGCTCGCCGGGAGTGCAGCCGGCGAGGCAACTCACCAGCGCAACGGGTGAGAGCACGATCCGAAGCATCGGCATTCGGAGCCGCGGCATCAGGCGCATCGGCGTTCGGAGCATCGGCATTCTTGACATCATCGGCGACCAGGGCGCCTCGAACTGGAACGTGACTTCATGAAAGCCGTGGGGTCGGCGGTCGGTGCCGGCGTGATCACCGGCACGCGGCCCAGGAGCAGTTGACCGGCGATTGCATCGACCGGCCGCGCGGTGTTGCTGAGCACCGCGGCGGAACGGTTGCGCGACGGATCCAGCGCGAGATAGGCGGCAAAGCCGGGCACATCCTGTGCGTCGAGCCAGTAGATGTCGCGGCCGTCGAGACGAAAAACGCGCCAGCCAAGCGCAACCGGCAGGGCGGGTTCCGGGCCCAGGCTTCGCGTACGCATCATCAGTGCGAATGTACTGGCCAGCGGCCCGCGGCCGGTGTCGGAGGCGGCGGCCAGGAACTGCGACAGCGCCATGACCGATGCGCTCCAGGTACCCGGTGCCGCGCTGCTGCGCGACACGCGTCGACCATCGGTGCCATGCCCGAGCGCATCGGACGATGTGCGGGGTTGCGTGGTGAGCAGCGCGATGTCGAACAAGCCGAGCGGCTGCAGCACACGCGCACGGATCGCGGCGGCCAGCGGCAGCTTCGTCTGCCGCGCGAGCGCGAGACCCAGCACATCGAGTCCGAGCTGCGAAAAGGCGTACCGGCTGCCGATGTCGGAGCGCAGCGTCACACCGCGCAGCGCGCGGCTGACGCGCTCTGGTGCGGAGCCGGTGCCGTCAGTCCGCAGGTCAGGCAGACCGGAACGGTGGAAGGCCAGGTCGCCGAGGGTGATTGCGCGCCCATTCTTCGTGGGCAGCGTGATGGTACCGGGCATGAAACGCTGCGCTTCGTCATCGAGCGAGAGTTCGCCGCGCGCGACGAGATTGGCGAGCAGTGCGGCCGTGAACACCGACGCTGCCTCGCCAAGTTCGAATCGGGTATCGGCGGTGAGCGTTGCACCGGCGACCGTCGCGACGCCCGCCGCTGCGACAAGGATGCTGTCGCGCTCACGCCAGCCGGCCGCGATTCCACGAAAGGTGCCGTCGTTGATGCGCGGGATGAACGCGGCGCGGACGATGGCCGGGTCGAGCAGTGGAACGGATTCCTGCGCGCGAGCCCGCGTCGGGAGCAGGCTCGCCAGTACGGTGGCTCCGGTCACCAGCAGACGGCAGCGTGACATCCAACCGATCATTCCTCGGGGTCCGGCCAGGGTGATGCAGCAAGTTCGCACGTCGTCCATCCCGAAGAGGGATGAGAGTTCGCGCTGGCTGCGCGGCTGCAGTGAGCGCCTGCTGCGACGCGTGCAGAAACGAAACACGCCGGCGCGCAACGTACACATCATGATACATCGGCATGGCGTGTGGAAATACATCGGTGCTACATCGATGATACAGCGGCGATGTATCAGACCCTGTCCTGGTCGCATGCGCCCATCGACCCTGTGCGCGGCAGAATGGCGTCAGTGGGCTGATGCAACTGCGACGTCGCCCGCGCCGCGTTTCGCGCTCGCGGAGCTGGCGCGATACGACGTGCGTCGGCGATTTCGGTTCGCGTGGCGACGCGATTAATGGGGTGGTGGCCCCGCTGCTGTCGCGCGGCGTGCGCACCATGGTGGCCAGTCACCGTGAACGCCCTGCATGCATCGCGGCTGCATTCATCGCCGTTGCATCCAACGCCACCGAGTTCAATGCCGCTGCACAAGACGCTTCTGCACACAGCGCCACTGCACATACGACGACGCCCGGATCACGCGATGGCGACACGCGCACTCGCGATCGTGTACGACGCGGTGCTCCGCCTGAGCTACCGCACCACGAACGAACCGACTCGTGAACGTACTTCGCCCTGATCGACGATCCGCGCGCGCACCGACCAACGGTAAGTGCCAGGCGCGAGCGATGCAGCGGGCACGATGCTCCGCGTCTCGCGCGTGTCGATCTGGAACACCGACGCGTCGTCGGCATCGAGCACCTCGACGCTGTAGCGCGTCTCCGCGCGCAGCGGCGTCCAGCGAAGCGTGACTGGGGTACCAGGCGCGGTCTCCGGGACGGCCAGCAACTGCAGGTCGGCGCGGGAGGCGCGACTTTCGTCGCCTGCACGTTGCTGCGAAACGACGAGCCAGCTGGCTCCTGCCACAAGCAGCAGCGTCGCAGCGATGAAGACCGGCGTAAATCCCGTGGAGCGCTCCCGACGCGTTTCGGGCAGGTGCGTCGACAACGAGTGGCCCAATGCAGCGTCGGCACTAGGCGTGGGATACGATCCGGTCAGCGACTGGATCTGGCTCTCGGATCCAATGGTTGCGCCGCGTGCCGCGACCAGATGTGCCACGAGAACGCTGCCCTCAGCCGTGATCAGCAGCTGGTCGATGGTCGAGAGTCGCACGTCATCATCGCCCTCACCGAGCGCGAGCAACTCGATGTGGGACTCCTGAGGGAATTGCAGCGCATCGAACTCGTTCGCCGTCGCGCGCACAAACGCCTCGCGCAACGCCGCCGGCACAGGACCCGGATCACGCGGCAAGGATATTCCGTCCGAACGACTCATGCATCACTCCCCCATATGATCCCGCGGGCGACCAGATACTCGCGCAGATCCGACAACCCCCGATACAAGAGGTTACGCGTCTTCGCTTCGCTCCAGCCAAGCAGCACCTCGATCTCATCGCGGTGATACCCCTGCAAATGCAATTTCACGACCGTGCGCCGTGCGAGTCCGAGCGACTCGACCGCGGCACGAACCAGAATGCCGAGTGATGCGGCCTCGATATCGGCATCTGGCCCCGGTCCGAGCGCAGGCAGCGCAACGTCTTCGACCGGATCGTGCGTCGCCGCATGGCGGCGGCGGCGAAGAAGATCGAGTACTGCGGTCGTGACTACGCGTTGCAGGTATGACGAAGAAAGCCGCGCGATGTTCTCGGGGTTCCCGCACACGCGCCACAAGCGAATGCGCACTTCCTGCTCCACTTCCCCGATGTCGCTGGGGGCGAGTCGATATCGAGCTCCAGTCGCCCTGATCGAGCCCGAGAAGCGGCGCACGATCTCATCGAGCAGCGCGGACAGTTCGCGATCGTCCGGCGGCGTGGAGGCGATCAGGTCGTCGCCGGCACTTCCCGGCTGGAATCCGGCGGTCAAACAGGCTTCCCTGCGGAGTAGAACTGCGCTCCGCTGTCTGCCATTGCCCGCAGCGTGCGCGCAGCCTGATAGCGTCCGGGGAACTCCCGCTCGAGCTCATCAAGCGTCTCGACCACGGCGCGTGCTCCAACGCGACCGATATGGCGGAACGGGCCACCACGGAATGGCGGGAAGCCGATGCCGAACACCGCGCCGATGTCGCCATCGCGTGGTGAACGAAGAATGCCATCCTCGAGGCACAGCACCGCCTCGTTCAGCATCGCGTAGACGCATCGCTGTACGATGCGCTCTGCGGGCACCGTGGTACGCTTCTGGCCCGTGGGCAGCAGGTCGTACACCGACGCATCGACGCCACCTTTCCTTCCGTCGTCGTCATACAAGTAGAACCCGCGCTTGCCCTTGCGACCCAGGCGTCCCGACCGGATCACGCGCTGAATCGACTCGTTAGGCGCCATGCGCGCGCCGAACGCCTCCGCGACAATCGCACCGGCCTTGGTCGCGACATCCAGCCCGACTTCATCCACGAGCGTGATCGGTCCCACCGGGAAGCCGAACTTGACCAGCGCGTCGTCGATGCTCTCGATGGACACGCCCTCGTCGAGCAGCAGGCCGGCCGCATTGACGTAAGGCGACAGCACGCGATTCGCGTAGAAACCGGGACCGTCGCGCACCACGATCACGGTCTTGCCCAGCATCCGGCCATACGACACGGCGCTCACCACGACCTGCGGATCGTTGCCGTCATGCGTGATGATCTCGAGCAGCGGCATCTTGTGCACGGGCGAGAAGAAATGCATGCCCAACACACGCTCGGGTCGCACACTGGCACTGGCGATCCGGCTGATCGGGATCGTGCTGGTATTGCTGGCGACGATGGTGCGCGGCGGCACCACCGCCTCGATTTCGCGCAGCACCTGGTGCTTCACCTGCAGGTCCTCGAAGACGGCCTCGATCACCATGTCGACGTTGCCGAAGCCGCTGTAATCGGTGGTGCCGCTGACGGAGAGCAGCAGGTCATCGAACTGCGGTCGTGTGACTTGTTTCTTCACCAGCTTCTCGCGCATCACCTCGCGCACCGCGGCAAGGCCCTGTGCCACGCGCGCGGTGTCGGCGTCCTTCATGCGCACGATGGTGCCAGCCGGGCTGGCGACGCTCGCGATGCCGGCGCCCATGAACCCCGCACCGAGAATGCCGAGGCGCTCGACGGGCAGCGGCTTCGGAAGCGGTGAGAGCTCGACGCCCATGTCACGCTTGAGCGCCGTCGTCGCGAAGAACAGGAAGACCAGCTCCTGCGATTCCGGCGTCATGGCCAGCTCGCCGAACAGCCGGGCCTCGGTCTGGTACCCGTCGCCATCGCTGGTGTAACCGGCCGCCACGGCGTCGAGTGCCGCGAGTGGTGCAGGATACAAGCCCTTCGTTTTCGCCAGCACACCTTCCCTGGCCTTCCGGAAGACGATGGCGCGTCCGATGGGATTCTCGTCCAGCAGCATCTCGCCGGCGCCCTTGTGCTTCGCCTCGCGCTGCCTGGTGCCATCGGCCAGTTCCAGCGCGCGCTGCAGCGCGACGCGGCGCAGGATGCTGGGATGCACCATCTCGTCCACCAAGCCAAGCTGCAGCGCCTTCTTCGCGCGCACGGTCTTGCCGGTGAGGATCATCTCCAACGCGGCCTGCAGCCCGATCAACGCCGGCAGGCGCTGCGTGCCGCCGGCACCCGGGATGATGCCGAGCTGCACTTCGGGGAGCGAAATCGCCGTCTTCGAACTGTCGGTCGCGATGCGCCAGTGACAGGCAAGCGCCAGCTCGGTGCCGCCACCGAGGCAGCCGCCGTCGATTGCGCAAACCACCGGCTTGCCCTTCTCGATGGCGGCAAAGTCGGCATGACCGGCGCAGCTTGCTGCCTCGGCATCCTCAGCGGTACGAAAACCGAGGAATGCCTCGATATCGGCACCGGCGATGAAATTGCCGCGCTTGCCGCTGAGGATCACGGCGGCACGGATCGCGGGGTCGCGCTGAATGGTCTCGAAGGCGCTGCGCAGGTCCTGCTGCGCCGCCGCCGTGAAGGTGTTGACGGGCGCGTTGGGCGCATCGAAGGTGAGCACGGCGATGCCGCGCTCGACCTGCATGGTGATGGCGCGCTGTGCGATGGCTGGAGCGGTCATTGGCTGTGTTGGTGGCGTCAGACGCGTTCAATGACCATCGCGAACCCCAGACCGCCGGCGGCACACACGGTGAGCAACCCGAACTGCCCCCCGCGACGACCGAGCTCATTGCAGAGCGTCGTCGTGATGCGGGCCCCCGTCGCGCCGAACGGATGACCCACGGCAATCGACCCGCCCATCACGTTCAACCGGGCCCGATCGACCACGCCGACCGGCGCCTTCAGGCCCGCGCGCTCGGCCCAGGCCTGACTCTCGAAGCCGCGAAGGTTGCTGAGTACCTGCGCCGCGAATGCCTCGTGCATCTCGATCAGATCCATGTCCTGCAGCGCAAGGCCGGCGCGTGCGAGCGCCTTCGGTGCGGCAAGCACCGGCGCCTGCAACAGCTGCTCGCCCGGATCCAGTGCTGCGCTCGCATAGGATCGGATGAAGCCGATTGGATGATAACCCAGCGCGGCCGCCTTCTCCTCACTCATCAACAGCACCGCGGCCGCTCCATCAGTGATCGGTGACGCGTTGCCTGCGGTCACGCTGCCGTAGCGCTTGTCGAAATACGGCTTCAGCGCCGCGAGCTGCTCCAGCGAGCTGTCCTCACGGACGCCATTGTCGGTCGTGGCGATCTTGTCGTACCGAGGCGGCACGTAAACCGGAAACATTTCGGCCGACAGACGCCCGTCGCGAAGTCCGGCGGCCGCGAGTCGATGCGAGCGGAGCGCGAACTCGTCCTGCTCCTCACGGGAGATGTCATTCAGCTTCGCCATCTTCTCGGCGCTCTGGCCCATGGTCTCGCCGGTGGTCGGCTCGGCGATGGCGGGCGCAACGGGCACGAGATCTCTGGGGCGCATCTTCGAGAATGCGCTGATCTTGGCAGGCAGGCTCTTCGCCTTGTTCGCGGCCATGAGGACGTCGGAGAACGCTCGTGAATGCAGAATGGGCACGTTCGAGAGCGATTCCGAGCCACCGGCGATGACGCAGTCCATGTGGCCGAGCGCGATCTGATCGGCACCGTCGGCAATGGCCTGATTTGCGCTGGCACAAGCGCGACTCACGCTCCACGCATCGACATTCTTCTTGAGCAGCGGCATCAGCGCCACTTCACGGGCAATGTTCGGTGCCTGCACGCTCTGCACGACCGTACCAAACACCACCGCGTCCACGTCGGCTGCGTTGAGGTTCGTGCGCTGCATCAGCTCGGCCACGCAGAGTCGGCCAAGGTCGATGGCAGACAACGACTTGTACAGGGTGCCGGCACGACTGAACGGCGTGCGCACACCGGTGACGATGGCAACGCGCCGAAGCGATCCATTCAGTGACATATGCCTAAGTTAGCCCTTGGTGACAGTTGCGGGCTACGCACGTCTGCATGACACCGTCGACCGCCTGCCTTCGCCTTCCGCCCGACCTGTCCGTGAGTCGTCCATTCCAGCATGACCCGGGCACAGCGCCCGTCCTTGGCCTCGCGTCGCGGGCCGTCGCGTGGGCACGGTTGGCAGATGGTGCGTTCGACCTGCTGATCGTGGGCGGCGGCATCACCGGGGCCGGTACCGCGCGCGATGCGGCAATGCGCGGGCTGCGGGTGGCGCTGCTCGAAGCCGACGACTGGGCCAGCGGCACCTCGTCGCGCTCGTCACGACTGGTGCATGGCGGCGTGCGCTATCTGGAGCACGGGCATCTGCACATGGTATTCGAGGCCAGTCGTGAGCGGCGCACACTGCTGCAGATCGCGCCGCACCTGGTCCGTCCGCTGCGCTTCATGTGGCCGGTGTATCGCGGCGCGCGCATTCCGCGGTGGAAGCTGCGTGCGGGGCTGCTGGCGTACGACGCGTTGTCGCTGTTTCGCAACGTCGGTACGCACCGCGGCATGTCGCGGCATGCGATCCTGCAGCGCGAGCCACGCCTGAATGCCGACGGGCTGGTCGGCGGCGCGCGCTACTGGGACGCGAGTACGGATGACGTGCGCCTGACGCTTGCGAACGTGGTGTCGGCGGCAGAGGCGGGTGCGCTGACATTGAACCATGCGCAGGTGACGGCGTTCGTGCACGATGCGAACGGCATGATCGCCGGCGCACGCGTGCTCGACGCCGTGACCGGTGCGCGGACCGAAGTGCGCGCACGCGTCGTGGTGAATGCAACCGGGCCGTGGAGTGACGTCACGCGACGACTGGATGACGGCGTGGAGCACGTTGCGGTTCTGGGCAGCAAGGGCGTGCACATCGCGGTGCCGCGCGAGCGCGTGCCGGTGACGGATGCATTGACGCTGCTGCATCCCGACGATGGGCGCGTGCTGTTCATCCTGCCCTCGCCGGTCCACACCATCATTGGCACTACGGAGACGCCGGCCACGTCAGGCCCCGCCGAGGTGCGCGCGAATCGTGCCGACGTGGCGTACCTGCTGCGCGCGACGAACCACTTCTTTCCGTCGGCGGCGCTGGATGACGACGACGTGATCAGCGCATGGGCCGGTATACGACCGCTGGTGGCGCAGTGTGGCACGACCGCGAACGACGCATCGCGAGAGCATGCAGTGGTGACCTCGCCGTCCGGCCTGATCTCTGTCACGGGTGGCAAGCTCACGACCTTTCGCGCGATGGCGTCCGAGATCGCGGACGTGACCGAGCGTGCGCTGGGTCGGCGCACGGCCGTTGCATCGCCCACGGCCGACGCTTCACTTCCGGGCGTCGGCGACCTGCCGCACGACGCCGAGGTGCGTGCCGCGCAGGACCTGATCGGTGATGCCGCGAGTGCCGCGCAGCTCGTACGCGCGTACGGCGACCGTTGGCGCCTGGTGTGGGGACTGGTGGAACGTGAGCCCGCGCTTGGTGCACGCCTCGATCCCACGCTGCCCTACATCGCAGCGGAGGTGATGTGGGCTGCCGTGGCCGAAGGTGCCTGGACGGTTGCCGATGTGCTGGTGCGACGCATGCCGATTGCCTATGAACGCAAGGACGCCGGCCGTGCGCTGGCACCGACGGTCGCCGCGATCATGTCGCGGGTGCATGGATGGGACGACGCCACTACCGCGCAGGCCGTGATGGCGTATGACGACGAATCGAACCGATTGTTCGGCATCGATCCCTGAGATGCACGTCGCGAGCGACGCGCGTCTCAGGGATCTCGATGCGACTACTTGATCGTCACGGCCTTCACGCCGGTGAGGCTGGCGCCTGCCGACACATACCCGATGCCGCCGGGCGTGGCGCGCACGAACGCGATCACCTCGTCGTCCGACGACTTGGCGGCAGGCGGCAGTTCGCCACCGGCAAAGATCTGCTGCTGCCAGTACGAATCGAGAGCCGATGCCGGACGCCCGAGTAGCGTACGGGAAAACACGCCGCGGATCGCGGAATTCTTCGCCTGTTCGACCGGCGTTGCAAGACCGCCACCGGGAAACTTCGCGATCTTCTTCATGAACAGCCCGGCGACCTCACTGGTCGACAGCTCCGAGATCGGATTGCCCGCGTTGACGATGATCTTGACGTCGGCCTGGGCCTGCGCGGCCGGTGCGAACGTGACGAATGCCGCACAGCACGTGATGAGTGACAGGAACTTTCGCATGTGATGCATCCTCAGAAGCTGACGGCGAAACTGCCGAGCCAGTACGAGCCCGACGACGGCGGAGCAATGACGGGCTGGCCGCCCACATTTGTCAGCAGCGGAACGAACCTGTCAAAAGCGTAGCCTTTCACGCGGTGATGTTCCAGGCGTACGAGCGCACCGCCACCGATGCGGTAGGTGCCGCCGAATGCAATGTCCTTGGTCGCGGTGACGTTCACATTGAGCAATGGTGGCCGCTGGAAGATGCGGTTGTCGGTCATGCTGTACTGCGCAGAGACATCGATCTTCTCCGTAACGGTCGCAACTGCCTCGGTAGAATAGCTCTTGCGATCCTGATTTGGTCCGATGCCGTACACACGCAGTGCCTCGCCACGCACGACGGTCCGCGGAATGATACGCGATTCCGCCGAATAGAGAATCTCGCCGCGGGTACCGCGTGCGGTGTCGGAATTGATGTGGTAGTCGGCGTAGAATCCGCCGACGCGCGTCTCGCCAAACGGCAGGTTCAGCCAGCCCTGCACGCCCTTCAGGTTGTTGCCACGGAACGCCCGAATCGAATTGCCTGCGGCCGTCACGACTTGCGTGCGCACCTCATTGCTGCCGCCAAAAGCGCTGATGTCGAAGCTGAAGCCGTTGCCCAGCGGCTGGCGACGCGTGAAGACCGCGCCATCGACCGTCTCGCGGCCCTCACCGTAGATCTCGAACGACGGGCGGAAAAACGGCAGCACCGTGCCGACGAAGCGGATCTCGTTGAAGATGCCACGTGGCATCGGCGCGCGTCCCACCTTCAGCGCACCCAGGCTGCCCTTGCGCTGCCAGTATGCCCACTGCATGGCCACTTCGGGAATTGCGGCCTGCAGGGGACTGGTACCAAGCCGACGATTCAGCAGCTGCAGCACGAACTGGTCCTTCTCGGTCATCTTGTAGCGGATCTGCAGCATCGCCGTGCGATAGTCGAAGGTCGCGAACGTCGGAATGCCGACGATCGGCAGATCCTTGGCCTTGCCGACGGCGGTGTTCAACGCGGCGTGGAACTCAATTGGTGACTCGGTTCCCTGCGCCGCGGCCGGTGCAGCATGAACAATCGTGGCTGCCAACAGCGGCAGCATCAGGATGCGGTGCAATCGCATGTCGTCGTGGGTGAAGGTATGGCTGATCAGGGTGGTCCGAGAAATGGTCGACCAATCCTGATGTCCACTGAAGCGACGTCACCGTGAATTAGACACTTTATATGAAGTGTGAAAACGCTTATGTGCGTGCAGTATTTCCGTGATGTGCACGCAGGTTCGTCGCGGCTGGTGCTACGCGTGAGCCACAGACGGCATGATTGCGCAGGCTACAAAGCCGGAACGCCACCGCGACGGAGTCACGATGGCGTTCGGATCTTGCAGCGCGGTGCGGGATGCGCACGACGTGATGCGGCGCGCCCTACACCACGTCGATCTGATGGATCGTGAGCAGCTCGACGATCTTCAGGCGACGCGTGCACGTGGGCAGCTTGAGCACCGCGGATTCGCCGACACTCTTGTTCTGCAGCGCGAGGCCGATCGGCGATGACATGCTCACCTGGCCATCCTGCAGCTCGCCACCATCGCCGAACACCAACTCGTACGTCTCTCGGATCTCGGTGGCGGGATCCTCGACGATCACGCGGCTCCCGAGTCCCACACGATCGGTCGGGATCTGCGTGACGTCGATATCGGAGAGCTTGCTGAGGCGCTGCATGAGCTGGCCAAGTCGCGCCTGCACGAAACGCTGCCGCTCGAGCGCAGCCTTGTACTCGCTGTTCTCGCGCAGATCACCATGTTCCACCGCCTTCCGGATCTCCTGCGGAAGCGTCACGTTCAGCTCGTACCGCAGCTTGGCGACTTCACCGGAGAGCTTTTCCTTGAGTTCCGCGATCATGGACGGGCCGTTGCTGCACAGGGAAACGACTTCGCCCAGCCAGTGGGGGCCGGGCGCGACAAGCAGAAGCTATGTTCCGCCGATTGCGTGCACAACACGGCTGGGCGCGCTTTCCACCTGCACGAATGGCAGAGTCAGGCAATGATCCAGGTTCACCGGTATCCGGGCGTGACGGAGTGGCGGTTCACATCGCTCGGCAGCCGGCTCGCGGGCTATGCGGCACGCGCATTTCTGACGGATGACGGCGTGCTGATCGACACCGGAATACCTGCCTGTGGCGCCGCACTGGAGCCCATGCTCGACGCGAGTGTCGTACGCGGCGCGATCATCACGCATCATCACGAAGACCACGCCGGCAACGTGGAGCGGCTGGCGCGCCGCGGCGTGCCTCTCTGGATTGCACCCGACACGCTGCCACGGCTCACATCCGTCAAGCGCATCGGCGCGTACCGCCGCGTCACCTGGCGCTCCATGCCGCGATTGCAGTCCGCCGTCATGCCATTCGACACCGGCGACATGCGCATGCTGCCGTCACCGGGACACTGCGCGGATCATCATGTGGTCTGGCATGCGCCGTCGCGCACACTGTTCAGCGGCGACCTCTTTCTCGGAGTCGCCGTCCGCATCGCGCATCATCGCGAAGATCCGTGGGCAATGATGGACTCGCTGGAACGCATGGCCGACCTTGAGCCTGCACGGATGTTCTGCGCGCATCGCGGGCTGGTACCGGAGCCGGCTGGTGCGCTGCGCGCCAAGGCAGCGTGGATCCGTCGCACGATCGGCGAATTGCAACGACAGATCGCGGCCGGCAGGAGCGACGGTGCGATCATGCGGGCGGTGCTCGGTGGCGAGTCACTCGCTGGCTGGGCCAGTGCCGGCGACTACTCACGACGCAACTTCGTGCGGCTCGTGCGTGAACGTCAGGCGTTGCGGCCCGCCTAGATTGGTCGCAGGAACCGCACGCCCCCTCGTTCACCGGAACACCGCATGGAATACACGACACTGGGCCGCACGGGACTCGTCGTCTCACGACTTGCGCTCGGCTGCATGAGCTTCGGCGCGACGCAGTGGCGTGACTGGGTGCTCACGGAAGAGGAGGCGCAGCCATTCTTCCGTCGCAGCATCGAGGCAGGTATCAACTTCTTCGACACGTCAGACATGTATTCCATCGGCGTGAGCGAGGAGATCACCGGTCGCGCGCTGCGCGAGTACGGGAACATGAGCGAAGTGGTGATCGCGACGAAGGTGCACTTCACGATGGGGAACGGCCCGAACATGAAGGGGCTTGGGCGAAAGCACATCGTGCAGGGCTGTGAGGCGTCACTGAAGCGGCTTGGCGTGGAAACCATCGACCTGTACCAGATTCATCGTCTGGACCGTTCGGTGCCGATGGAGGAGACGCTGGAAGCGTTGGATCATCTGGTGCGCAGTGGCAAGGTGCGCTACCTGGGCGCAAGCACGATGCATGGATGGGAATTTGCGAAGGCTCTCTACACCAGCAACGCGCATGGCTGGTCGCGTTTCGTGAGCATGCAGAATCACTACAACCTGCTGTATCGTGAGGAGGAGCGAGAAATGATGCCGCTTTGCATCAGCGAGGGCGTCGGCGTGATTCCCTGGTCACCGCTGGCACGCGGGCTGCTGGCCGGTCGCGCGCGCGCGCTGGCAGGCGGCGCGACACTACGTGCGGCATCCGATGCGACGCAGGTGGAGCATCTGTACGATCATCCGACCGACGATATGGTGATCGACGCCGTTCGCACCATTGCTGCAGCGCGTGAATTGCCCATGGCACAGGTCGCGCTGGCGTGGCTGCTGCAGCGGCCAGGCGTCACGGCGCCGATCATCGGCACCACGAAGCTCGGTCAGCTGGAGGACGCACTCGCGGCGCTGGACGTGGTGTTGTCTCCGGCCGAATGCGCAGCGATGGAAGCGCCGTACACCGCGCACGAGGTGCGCGGCTGGATGTGATCGGCCGTGCTGCTACCGCAGCGCGCGCAGCTCGGCGACCGTGAACGGCTTCGTGCGCGATGCGAGCTTTGCACGCACGACCTTCACCTGTGCTGCGGTGATCGGCGTCGCACGATTGCCCCACTGACTCCGCGCATACGTAAGCGTCGCGGCAAGATCCTCATCGTTCAGCACGCCACCCCACGCCATCATCGCGCCGTTGTACTTCTTGCGGCGAACCTCGATTTCTCCTTCCAGTCCGTGCAGCACGATGGCGATCGGCACGATGGCGCGACCGGTGACCCAACTGGATCCGGCGAGCGGCGGGAAGACGTTCTCGATGCCTTCGCCGGCCTGCTGGTGGCAGCTCGCGCAGAGCTCACCGTACTTGTTGGTCGGCGGAGCATCGCTATCGGCTGCCCGGACTGCGTGCAGCATCGGGCGCCCTTCGGCTGACGCCGGGTGACCGATGCCGATGAGCGCGACGGCAGTGCCGATGCCGGCCACCATGAGCAGGGCGCGCGAGTAAACCATTGCCATGTGAGTGATCCGAGTCGGGGGCTGCTGCGCGAAACGTGTCGCCGTCGCGGGGTGTCCTGTCTGGAACCTATCAGCGCGGCTGCGGCGACGCTGCCGGGTCGACGACGCGCGGACTGCACCGGACGGACATGTCGGTGCATCACTCGAGAGTGCACCTGATTCGATCGCCTACTTCGAGCGTTCCAGCGCCTGCTCGATATCGGCAATCAGGTCGTCGCGATGTTCGAGCCCCACCGACACGCGGATCATGCCCGGCACGATGCCGACCTGCACCCGCTCGGCCTCGCTCAATTTGGAGTGCGTGGTGGAGGTGGGATGCGTCACGATGCTGCGCACATCGCCAAGATTCGGCGTGTGCGACAGTAATTCGAGCGCATCGATGAAGCGACGCGCGCGCTCGAGGCCGCCCTTCAACTCCAGCACCACGATGCCGCCGCCAGCCGACATCTGTCGCACGGCCAGCGCATGATCCGCGTGGCTCGCCAGGAACGGATACCGCACGAAATCAAGTTCGGCGTGATGCTCGAAGTGCGTTGCGATTGCAAGCGCGTTCGCGCAGTGCCGCTCCATGCGGACCGACAGCGTCTCGAGACTTTTCGACAGCACCCAGGCATTGAACGGCGAGAGCGCCGGACCCGTGTGCCTGATGAAGAACCGCAGCTCGGTGATGAGGTCGGCGTTGCCCACGACGACGCCGCCGAGCACTCGTCCCTGGCCGTCGATGAACTTGGTGGCGGAGTGGACCACGAGGTGCGCGCCATGCTTCATCGGCTGCTGCAGCATGGGCGTCGTGAAGCAGTTGTCCACCACGAGCATCAGTCCGTGCGCCGCGCAAAGCTGGCCGAGCATGTCGAGATCGATGAGTGCGAGCCCCGGGTTCGATGGCGTCTCGACGAACACGAGCTTCGTGGATGGCTGCACCGCCGCTTCCCATGCGTCTGCACTTGCATCCGCATCGACGTAGGTCGCCGTGATGCCCCAGCGCGGGAACAGCTTCGTGAACAGCTGGTGCGTGGAGCCGAACAGCGCGCGCGACGCCACGACGTGGTCGCCGCTGCGCAGGAAGGCGGCCATGCTGCCGAAAACCGCTGCCATGCCGCTGGCAAAGGCGATACCGTCATCAGCACCTTCGAGCAGCGCCATCTTGCGCACGAACTCGTCGGTGTTGGGGTTGGAGTAGCGGCTGTAGATATTGCCCTGCTCCTCTTCCGTGAACAGCGCGCGCGCCTGCTCGGCATCGTCGAAGACAAAGCTCGACGTGAGGTAGAGCGGCGTCGAATGCTCGCGTTCCGCGCTGCGCGGTGTCTGCGTGCGGATGGCGAGCGTCTCGGGATGCAGCGTGCGGGGCGTGCGATGGAACTGATCAGCCACTTGAACCTCATGAACGAATGCAATGATCCCGCCGGGCGAGCGCGCAACAGGAGATCCCGACACGCAGAATCCCGGCAGACAGGAGGCCGCCGGGCGCTCGCGGTTCAGCACATTCTTTTACGTGGCGGCAATCGGCGGCAAATGACCACGGGCTTCAGTTGTGAGGACAGGGATACGCCCGCCGGGTAGTGCTGTCAAGGCAAGCCAGGCACCGTCACAGCGTTCGTGCCGGGCCACACATTCCCATTGTCAACGACACCGCCACTTCCGGGGTTTCTCATGGTGTGGCTGGCCGCAGTGGACTCGACGGCCACGACCCCGGCTCGCCTGGCCGGGGCCACCACGGACAGCGGCATGCGTGAAGCGATGATGGCCGCACGTCAGAGCGGTGGCCCGCTTCACATATCCTGCTGGACTGCAACGGCCGCAGAACGATCGGTGTCGAGAGCGGGCGATAGTTTTTGCACCACCTTCAAACTTTTATCGGTCAACGACGGCGACCCGTGTGTCCTTCGGGCATTGGCGCAGAGCGATCGCATGCTGTGCTGCGCCGCAATCGTGTTTGGCGGCGCGCGTCGCGTGCCTGCGTCAACGTTGTTGCGGTTGTGCAATGGTGCAATCGCCCATGGCCCAGCGCACCGCGTCGCGCGCGCACAGTGCGCCGACGATGTTACCAGTGCCGCTGTAGGCGCCGATCGCGAAGACACCTGTACGAACTTCCTCGCAGATTGGCGCACCAGTGCTTGAATAACTGACACTCGCAGCCCAGCGATGCGTGATCAACGCACGCGTACCGATATGCGCGCGCAGGAAGTGCTCGAGCCGCTCCTGTATGGGCGCTGACGGCGTGGCGTCGTGCGTCCACTCATGCTCGACGTCGGTATCGCGAAACCCGCCGAGTGTGATGGAGCCGTCGGGGAGCTGCTGCCAGTACTCATAGCCGTCGCGCCAGTAGACCGGGCGCGGGATACACACGTCGAGCGCTGGCGCCGTGGCAAGCATCTGCAAGCGTGCGGTGCGGACACGCGGCGCGAGTTCGGGCAGCAGCGCTTCGAGGCGACCGTCGACGGCGACGATCACGCGGTCGCAGGTGATGACACCCTGATTGGTACGGACGCGGGTATTGGTGATGTCGAGTGCGCGCGTGCAACTGTGCAGCATGGCGCCGGCATGCATCGCCTCACGCGCCATGGCGCGCACACGGGTGAGTGGTTGCATCACGCCGTCGGTCGGCACCAGCAGACCTTCGCCCTCCGGGCCCGCATACCACTCCGCGGGAAAACCATCCAGCTGCAGCTGTGCCAACTGCGCGCGACAGTCGTTTAGCTCCGCGTCCGACGCTGCGATGCGCAGCGAACCTGTGCGACGCGTGCATTGCGGGAAATTAGCGAACACTGCGTCCAGCTCGTGCAACGTGCGCCGATACCAGGCCACCGCGATCTCGTGACCCAGCAGGCGCACGGCGTCGTGGTGGAAGTCGGCGATGCCGGCGAGCAGCAATCCACCGTTCCGTCCGGCCGCACCTGCGCCGACGTCGGCGGCATCGATGCCGATTACCCGCACACCCGCTTCACGCAGCGCTCGCACCGCCACCAGCCCACTGCCGCCCAGTCCCACCACACATACATCCGCCCTCGCATCACCCCGGAGTGTCGCGGGTGGCTGCCAGGTCGGCTCGTCGTCCCACGCCGGTGTATTCGGTACGTGCACGTCAGCGCGACGTGCAGAGCGCGGTGGTGCTGTCGTACGCGCGGCCGGCCGACTCACATTCCGCGCGCGGATCGACGACGAACGATCGCCCCACGCTGACGCGCTTGTAGATGAACGCGATGCCGACGAGCGAGATGACCACGACCATGAGCTTGATCGCGCGTTCGAGCTTCTGCATGCCGTTCATTCGCCTCGCGCGCGCGTCGTCTTGCCTTGCGGCGACTTCACCTGCGCCGCGTGCGCCTCGATCACCGCACGCGCCGCCTCGACGGGATCGTCGGTGAGCAGCAGCAGGTCCAGGTCACCGGGGCTGATCTTGCGTTCACCGGCGACGCGCGACTGCAGCCAGCGCACGAGACCCGCCCAGTAGTGCGTGCCAAACAGAATCACCGGGAACTGGAAAATCTTGCCCGTCTGGATCAGCGTGACCGCCTCGAACAGCTCATCGAGCGTGCCGAAGCCGCCAGGGAAGCAGATGAACGCGTTGCTGTACTTGATGAACATCGTCTTCCGCACCATGAAGTAGCGGAAGCTGACCAGCGTGTCGACATACGGATTCGCACCCTGCTCGAACGGCAGCTCGATATTGCAGCCGATGCTCGGTGCGCCGGCGATGCGCGCGCCCTTGTTGGCCGCCTCCATGATGCCTGGACCGGCACCCGTGATGATCGAGAATCCCGCCTCGCCAAGCAGTCGCGCGACTTCCGTGGCGGCGACGTACTGCGGATCATCCGGCGCCGTACGCGCGGACCCGAAGATCGAGACGCCCTTCTCGACGGAGGCGAGTGCATCGAAGCCCTCGATGATCTCGCCCGTCATGCGCAGCACGCGCCACGGATCGGTGCGCGTGAAGTCGTCGCGGGGGCCGGGCGACTGCAGCAGCTTCGAATCTTCGGTGAGCGGCACCAGGTCGCGGATGTCGGTGTCCTGCACCGGCTTGATCAGCGGCGCCTTGCGCGTCGGTGACGGTGCGACCACGGTCAGCGGATGCTTCTTCGGCGAGATCACGGTATTCGCCAGCGGCGTCTCGCGACCGGCGCTCCGGTGCCCGTCCACGTGCCGTTCCATGACGCCCTGCAGCGCCGCGGCCTCGGCGCGCCGCATGGTGGCGACGTTGGCCTTCTTGCCGCCTGCGGTCGTGGCACCGACGGAGCCGTTGCGACTCGCCTTCGGCGCCTTCGTGGGCGTGAGATCGGGCTGTGGTGCAACGGTCGCTGCGGACTTCTTGGCGCGCTTCGCGGGCATGCTTTGGGGGTTGAGACCACCTGGACGGCGTCCGTGCATGTGCACGAGCGATGGGCCGAATAGAATTCTAGTCCCACGCACGTCCCCACCCGCCTCGTCAGTCGGGGGCGAGCCTCGTCTTCGACGCGCCCCGTCGCCGTGCCCCACGTCATCATCGTCGTCGCCGACGGTGTCCGTCCCGATACGCTCGCAGCTGCCGTGGAGGCAGGCGAGGTTCCCGCGCTGCAGGCGCTGCGGGACGCGCAGGGATTGCACACGCTGACGACCGTCTTCCCCTCGGTGACCGGTCCGGCCTACGTGCCATTCCTGATGGGCGAGCATCCGGGGCATGTTGGTCTGCCCGGCTTGCGCTGGTTCGATCGCAGCCGTACCGACACGAGCTGGCCGCATTTCACGCGCAGCTACATCGGCAGCGAAATGCGAAAGGTGGATCGCGATCTCGCGCTGGATTTCCCGACCGCGTTCGAGCGCTCGGGCGGCGGTCTCGCGATGATGAACATGATCGGCCGCGGCCTGCCCCGAAAGAACCGGCTGACGGATACGGTGGGCTTCGCGTTGCGCGCCGGCTACACGCATTTTCGCGGCGATGTGGCGGGCTGGCTCGACGTGGATCGTGTGTTGTCGCGCGAGATGCTGCGTCGCGTGCTCGCCGCGCGCCCGCCGTTCACGTTTGCGAGCTTCTGCGGCGTGGACAAGGCGAGCCACAGCCTTGGCCATCGCGCACCGATCGTGCGACAGGCGCTGCAGATCGTGGATGGCTTCGTGGCCGACGTGACCGCGGCTGCCACGCGGCAGGGCTGGATACATGAACTCGCGCTATTCGTCGTGAGCGATCATGGGCACATCGATGTGCACGCGCACGACGACCTGGCCGACCTGTTCCGCGAGCGCGGACTGCGCGTGCTGGCGCATCCGAGAATCTTCGGAGTCAGTGATCCGGAGATCGCCGTGATGGTGAGCGGCAACGCGATGGCGCACCTGTTCATGGACCTGCCTTCGCGCACACGGCCGTTCTGGCCGAAGCTCTCGCCGCGTTGGAACGAGACGGCCGAGATGCTGCTCACGCGTCCGTCGGTGGACCTCCTGCTGCTGCCGCACAGCGACAGCACGGTCGAGATTCGTGGCGGTGGCGATCGCGGATCCGCGATGGTGCGTCGCGCTGGCGACCGCTTTCACTACCACTGCGGCACCGGCGATCCGCTGGGTCTGGGCGACGTGCATGGCGCGCCGGAAGCTGAGTGCTGGGAGCGGTCGCTACAGACTGACTATCCCGATGCGCTGGTGCAGATCCTGGCTTTGAATGATTGCCGGCGGACGGGTGACATGATCCTGAGCGCGACGCGTGATTGGGATTTTCGCGGACGTTTCGAGCCTATTCCGCATGCGTCGTCGCATGGAGCGTTGCATCGCGATCACATGCTGGTGCCGATGCTGACGAACGTGGGGTCCGTAAAGCCGTATCGCCGGACGCAGGATGTGTTTCATCGGGCGATGGCGCATCTCGGCGTGTGATGTTCTGCCGTGATCGCCGACGGCAACGGCTTTGACGCAGGGCGTCTGCGGCGCTCGCCGAAGTGCCTGACACGCAGCACTGCCATCCGCGCGGGTGGGCACGGGTGTCGTGTGGGTCCGGATTGGGCGCTCCCGGACCGCTGCTTCCCTGGGAACTGCAACTGCAAAGCGACTGTGATTCTTCTCAGCGGTGATCTTCGCGAGACGCGTAAATCCCACGATGCAGTCCGTAATTCTGCGACCCGCCGCAAGAAGTTCTGCGGGCGCTACAGCCGCCCTGCGTCAGCGCCATTTCCATTCGGCACGCGAGCAGGAGCGGAAAGCAGCCGGTTAGATTGCCGGCATGACCTGGCCTGCCCTCGTGATGTCGCTCATATGGCGTTGTGTGCGTGAGCCGTCGCTGATTGCGCCGCTGCTGCTGGTGGGGTGGCGGTTCAGGCGGCGGAACTGGCATGCACGTGCGCCGTTCCTGCCGATTCCGGCGTGGGACTACGTGCAGTGGCGGATGCATACGGCGTATGGCGACCATCACGCCGTGCCGCCGGTGAATGACATCGCGAACTATGCGCGGTGGACGTGGCACCTGCCCACCTGACGTGACCCTGCAGGCGCCGCGCGGCTTCGCGCATCGGTTGAAGGCCGAGGCTTACGCGCGCGGAGCGATGATCGCGGGGGTCGCGCGGCTCGGGCCCGTGGAGACGGCGGCCGCGTATGACGACTGGATCGCTGCCGGCTATGCGGGCGAAATGGGGTATCTGAAGCGCGGTGCGGAGAAGCGTCGTGACTCGCGGTTGCCGGTGCCGGGTGCGGTGAGCGCGCTGGTGATCGGCGTGAACTATGGCGGGACGGAGCCTGACGGTCCCGTCGCGCGATATGCGCGCGGTGATGACTATCACGACGTGCTGGTGCCGATGCTGCGCGGCGTCCAGGACTGGGCGTCAGGAGAGCTTGGGGTCGAAGTGCCAGGAAAGGCGTATACCGATACCGGGCCGATGCTCGAGCGTGATCTCGCGCGCCGCGCAGGGCTGGGGTGGTTCGGGAAGAACACGATGCTGATCTCGCCGAAACATGGATCGTTCTTCTTCATTGGCGTACTGCTGCTGGCGCTCGAGCTGGAGCCCGATGCGCCGTTCGAGACGGAGCATTGCGGCAGTTGCACGCGGTGTCTGCAGGCGTGTCCGACCGATGCGTTCGTGGCGCCACGGGTGCTGGATGCGACGCAGTGCGTGAGTTATCTGACCATCGAGTTGAAGGGGAGCATTCCGGAGGCGTTGCGGGAGCGGATGGGTGGACTCGTGTACGGTTGCGATGTGTGTCAATCCGTCTGCCCATGGAATGTGAAATTTTCGCAGGAGTTGGCGGAGGATTCGCCGTTCCGGGCGCGGG
>ENA-OFCF01000166-OFCF01000166.1-metagenomes-genome-assembly--contig:-NODE-166-length-32707-cov-4.750919_pt1 | contig 32707 bp, 27 predicted proteins | sample MGYA00153387_OFCF01 | MGnify analysis MGYA00153387 | reverse complement strand
GCGTGACGCCGACGCGGCCCGATCCCGGCTTCGGTTATATCGAGCCCGGCGAGCGCATCGGACAGGTCGCGTATCGCGTTGCACGATTCCTCGAAAAGCCCGACCGCGTGCGCGCGCGCGAACTGATTGCCAACGGCTGCCTCTGGAACTCCGGCATTTTCGTCTGGCGCGCCGCGCGGTTCCTGCAGGAAGTGCAGACACATTGTCCCGAAGTTTCGCGTGCGAACGACCAGGTGACACTGGAGGGCTTCTTCGGCGCCGTGCAATCGATCAGTGTGGATGTGGGCGTGCTGGAACGCAGCGATCGCGTGTACGTGGTGCCGGGCGCATTTGGCTGGGACGATGTCGGCACGTGGGCCGCGCTCCGCCGTGTCAGACCGGGGGATGCGGCCTCGAACGCACTGCATGGCGACGTGATACCGGTGATGGCCTCGGGCAACGTGGTGCATGCCGAGGGGCCGAGCGTGGTGCTGTATGGCGTGTCGGACCTCGTGGTGGTTGCGGTCGACGGCCTCACGGTCGTGACGACGCTGGAACATGCGGCAGACCTCAAGACGCTGATTGACACGTTGCCTGCGCGACTCGCGGATCGCGGGTGAGTCCGGTCGTCCTGCTCGACCATGCCGTTGGCATGACAGACGACGATGCGCTCGCGCCCATCACCACCGCGCGGCCGTTGGCCGAAGTACGAGCGGGTGCACGACTGATCCGTGAACGCTGGTCTGCAGCGCTGGGCAGCAGCGTGACGGGCGTGATCGCCGCGGCGCGGCTACACGGTTTCGAGGAGCCTGGATCCGCGCCGGTGCTGCAGGATGACGCGGTGCTGGAGCCGGGCACCATCGTCGCGCTCAGCCACTTCGCGCCGTCGCTCGTACGCACGGAATCGACTGGCATCGACACGTGGATGCATGGAGGACATGCGGTCGCCGCAGTACTGAATGCCGCATGCACGGTGCGCGAGCTGCGCGACATCGGCATCGTGGCAGGACATCGCGCGACAGACGTGGCAGGCTGGCTGCTTGCGCGGCCGTGGGACCTGATCGGCCACCTGAGCGCGATGCTCGGCGCAGATGCAGCATTGATCGCGGCAGCACGGGTGACGCAGAGCATGCCTGCCGATGTCCGAGTGATGGGCGATCATCCGGTGAGCATCGCGGCCAGCGCCGTGATCGAGCCGTTCGTCGTGTTCGACGCGACGCAGGGTTCGATCGTGATCGAGGAGCATGCCGTGGTGCGCAGCTTCTCACGCCTCACTGGTCCCTTCGTGCTCGGGCCACACTCGCACTGGATGGCCGGCAGCGGGCACACCGTGTCCATCGGTGATCACTGCAAGGTCGGCGGCGAGGTGTCCACGACGATCGTCTGCGGCCACGCAAACAAGGGGCATGACGGGTTCGTGGGCCATACGTACATGGGACGCTGGACAAATTTTGGTGCGGGCACGGTCACGTCGAACCTGAAGAACACGTATGGCCCGGTGAGTTTCGCCGGTGCGCAAACCGGGCTGCAGTTTTTGGGAACGTTGCTCGGCGATCACGCAAAGACAGGTATTCTCACGCGACTCACGACGGGCAGTTTCGTTGGCGCGGGAGCGAACGTGATCAGTGACGACGTGGTGCCGAATGTGCTGCCGGCATTCGCGTGGGGTTCGCGTGGCGAGCGATATGATCGCACGCGCTTCCTGCAGACGGCCGAGCGCGTGATGGCGCGTCGCAAGGTCCAGTTGACGGAGTCCATGCGCGCATGCCTGGGCGCGATTCATGACTTCACGGCACGGCAATCGTGAACGCATCTGCGGCGCGCATCGGCATGCCACAGAATCGTCAGCAGCGGATGCTCGCCGGCCTGACTGCGCTGCGCGATGCGGCGCGTGTGCTGCGCGGTCACGGAGCTGGCCGGCAGGGCGCCGGCACCGAGCTGGAACGTGGCGCGCTGTTCGATCTTGCGACCCTCGCTGATCACCTCGCCTCGTTCGCGGAAGATCAGGGTGCCGACGACTGGAGCGAATTCTGGGTGACGCCGCGCGATGTGGAGATGCTGCGCACGCACACGGTTGCGTTGGCCGCCGTACCACGCGGCCTCGCAGCGACTTCGGTGCCGGCGTTGCAGCAGCTGGCCGACGACCTGGCGAGAATCGTGGCGTTGATGGCCTGAACTGCGGCCAAGTCATGGCAGGGTGTGCAGCAGGCGACGCCTGCAATGCGTCACACCGACATGACTGACGCGAACGGGGCCGTGCATCGCGTGATGCACGGCCCCGTTGTCACTGCGCGAGCGCGGACGACTAGTACATGCCGCCCATGCCGCCGCCGCCGCCACCACCGGCCGGAGCGGGGGAATGTTCCTTCTTCTCGACGATCAGCGCTTCGGTCGTGAGGAGGAGGCCGGAGATCGACGCTGCATTCTGCAGTGCGGTCCGGGTGACCTTCGTCGGGTCGATGACGCCGGCCTGCACGAGGTCCTCGTACGTGTCCGTGAGGGCGTTGTAGCCGAACGTGTTCGACTCGGCGGCCTTCACCTTCTCGACGACGATGGAACCTTCACCACCGGCGTTCTGGACGATCATGCGGATCGGCTCTTCGATGGCGCGACGGATGATCGCGACACCGATGTTCTCTTCCGCATCCTCGAGCTTGAAGTTCACCAGCGCCCTCTGGGCGCGGATGAGGGCGACACCGCCGCCGGGCACGATGCCTTCCTCGACAGCCGCGCGCGTGGCGTGCAGTGCGTCTTCGACACGGGCCTTCTTCTCCTTCATCTCGGCTTCCGTTGCGGCGCCGACATTCACGACGGCCACGCCACCCGAGAGCTTCGCCAGACGCTCCTGGAGCTTTTCCTTGTCGTAATCGGAGGTGCTCTTCTCGATCGCAGCGCGGATTTCCTTCTCGCGGCCCTTGATCTGGTCATGATCGCCAGCGCCGTCGATGATCGTCGTGTTGTCCTTGTCGACCACGATGCGCTTCGCCTTGCCCAGGTCGGCCAGCGTTGCGTTCTCGAGCTTGAAGCCCACTTCGTCGCTGATGACATTGCCGGCGGTCAGCACGGCGATGTCCTGCAACATGGCCTTGCGACGATCACCGAAGCCCGGCGCCTTCACGGCGGCGATCTTCAGCGTGCCGCGGAGCTTGTTCACGACCAGCGTGGCAAGCGCCTCACCTTCGATGTCCTCGGCGATGATCATGAGCGGCTTGCCCGTCTGGGCAACCTTCTCGAGCACCGGGAGCAGTTCCTTCATCGCGCTGATCTTCTTGTCGTGGATCAGGATGAAGCAATCCTCGAGGACGACCTCCATCTTCTCCGGATCGGTGACGAAGTACGGCGAGACGTAGCCGCGATCGAACTGCATGCCGTCAACCGTCTCCAGCGTCGTCTCGAGACCCTTGGCCTCTTCAACCGTGATGACGCCGTCCTTGCCGACCTTCTCCATCGCATCAGCGATCAGGTCGCCGATTTCCTTGTCGTTGTTCGCCGAAATCGAGGCAACCTGCGCGATTTCCTTCTTGCCGTTGGTCGGCACGGAAATACGCTTCAGTTCTTCGACGATCTGCGTCACGGCCTTGTCGATGCCGCGCTTCAGGGCCATCGGGTTCACGCCGGCCGTCACGTTCTTCAGGCCTTCGCGAAAGATCGCCTGCGCCAGGACGGTCGCCGTCGTGGTGCCGTCGCCGGCATTGTCGCTGGTCTTGGTCGCGACTTCCTTCACCATCTGCGCGCCCATGTTCTCGAGCGGATCGGACAGCTCGATTTCCTTCGCAACGGTAACGCCGTCCTTGGTGACGGTCGGTGCGCCGAACTTCTTGTCGATGACGACGTTGCGACCCTTGGGGCCGAGCGTCACCTTCACGGCGTCAGCCAGCTGATCGACGCCGCGCTTGAGCGCTGCGCGTGCGTCAACGTTGAAATGCAGTTCCTTGGCAGCCATCTGTTAATCCTCGAAAGTGATCAGGCGAGGACCGCGAGTACATCCGACTCGCGGAGAATCAGCACGTTCTCGGCCTCGATCGTGACTTCAGTGCCGCTGTACTTGCCGTACAGCACACGGTCACCGACCTTCACGGTCATCGGGACAAGCTTTCCGTCTTCGTACTTGCCGGGACCGACGGCCACGATCTCGCCCTGCTGGGGCTTTTCCTTGGCGGTGTCCGGGATATACAGCCCGCCGCGCATCTGCTCGGCTTCTTCGAGCGGCTTCACGACAACGCGATCGGCCAACGGGGTGACCTTGGCGCCGATGGCACTGTTGGTGGTCATCGTCCTTCCTCCAGACCTGACGTGTGACATATGTGAGCGCGCGAACCAGTACACGCGCGCATTGTTAGCACTCGAACCACGTGACTGCTAACGGCCGTAAGCTAGTCGCCGCGCCAAGTGCGTCAAGCGTGACGATACGAAGGGCACATGGCTTCCGAAATTTTCGACAAGTGCTTGTGTTGCAACGACTTGTAATCCACGCCGCACCAAGGGGCCACGCCCTACCCGCTCAGTCCGCAAGACGGATCGACAGCAGCTCGTGCGCAATCCGCAGGCCTCGCAGCGTCAGGTCGGCGTCCACGATTTCCAGCGTCGGGCAGAATGGCGCCAACATTGCGGCCAGTCCGCCTGTCCCGATCACCAACGGCACGCGATCCGTCGGCCATTCGGCTTGCAGGCGTCCCACGATGCCCGTGATCGCGTCCACGGCCCCGTATACCACGCCGGAGCGGATGCATTCTTCGGTGCGGCGGCCAAGCACCTGCACCGGCGCGCGCAGCTCCGTCGCCGGCAGCTTCGAGGTGCGACGTGTCAGCGTCTCGAGCGATGTGAGCACGCCAGGCGCGATGACGCCGCCCAGAAACACGGCGTCACGCGTGATGCAGTCGTAGGTCGTGGCGGTGCCGAGGTCCACGACGATGCAATCGCGCTCGTAGATGCGGCTGGCGGCCAGCGTGTTGATGATGCGATCGGCACCCACGGTCTGCGGCTCCTCGACATCCAGCGTGATCGGCAGCGGACTGCTGGCGTCGATGACCATCGCCTGCACCCCGAAGGCATGCCGGATGCCGTCGACGAGCTGCGACGTCACACCCGGGACGACGGACGCCACGATGGCCGCCGAGACCGCGCGGTACGACACGTGCCCCAGTTCCAGCAACCCGCGCAGCAGCAGCGCATGTTCGTGCGGTGTGCGGGAGACGCCTGTGATCACGCGCCAATGCGACGCGATCTCGCCATCGCATGCGACGCCGATCGTGGTCTCGGTGTTGCCGACGTCACACACCAGCAGCATGTGCCTGCTCCTCCGCGTCGTCGCGGAACACGAGTGAACCTGCGACGATCACTTCGTCACCACCGGCCGTGCGAATCACCACGCCGCCGGTGGACGTGATTCCCTGCACCACGCCGGCATGCGGCGCGGTGACGACGCGACCACGCGCATGATCGCGCGCGGCGTAGCGGGCCAGCTCGTCGGCATCGAGCTCGCCGGTGCGTTCAGCGGCAGCCAGCACTGCGCGGACCACATCCACGAGCACTGCCGCACGCGTGCATGCGACGCCGAGCCCCGTCGATGTCACGTCCGTCGTGGCCGCAAGGATGTTCACGCCGACGCCGACCACGATCCACTCCAGCACCGCACCCCGCCACCGCGCCTCGATCAATATGCCGGCGAGCTTCGATCCGACGTGGAAAACATCATTCGGCCACTTGAGCGTCAGCCACTTCCCGCTGCGACGTTCCAGACGCTCGGCCAGCTCCACCCCGATGCGCAGTGACAGCACGCCAGGCGTCGCTGCGACGGCGGGTCGAAGCAGAATGCTCGTCCAGACACCACGACCTCGCGCGGACACCCACGTCTTCCCGCTTCGTCCGCGTCCGGCACGCTGTTCCCCGGCGACGACCACAAGCCCGTGCGGCGCACCATCCGCGGCCCGGGCATGTGCGATGTCCATCGTGCTGACGCATTCGTCGAGCACGAACAGATCGGCGGCCCCTGCGTCGGCACGCAGCGTGTCGCTCGCGATGCCATCGTACATCGGCAGCGACAGGCCGTCGACGGTCATCAGCCCTGGCGTGAGTAGATCAGCGCCAGCACCGCCAGTCCCAGCACCCAGCGGTACAGCGCGAACACGCCGAAGCTCTTGCTGGAGACGTACCGCAGCAGCACCGAGATGGCGAGCCATCCACTGATGCCCGACGCAAGGATGCCGACAACGATCGGCACCGTGACGCCCTCGCGCAGCGCCTCAGGCACTTTGATCACTGCGGCGGCCGCCGTGATCGGCATCGACATCAGGAAGCTGAATGTCGCAGCGCTGGTGCGATCGAAGCCAAGCGCGCGGCCGGCGGTCATGGTGGATCCGGACCGCGAGACGCCGGGAATCAGCGCGAAGACCTGTGCCATGCCAATCAGCAATGCATCAGTCCAGCGGAAGTTCGTCAGCTGTCGGTCCTGCTTCGCGAAGCGGTCGGCGGCCCAGAGCAGCGTGCCCAGCACGATCAGCGCAACTGCGGTGAGCGTCGGGTCGCGAAAGATCGTCTCGGCGTACTTCTGCAGCAGCAGCCCGCCAATCGCGCCCGGGATGGTTGCGATGACGATGAACAGTGCACGGCGCTGCTCGTCGGTTTCGATCTTCCGAGTGACGAGAATTTCGAAACCCGCGCGTGCCAGCGCGATCCATTCGAGACGAAAATACCAGAGCACGGCCGCCAGCGTGCCGAGGTGCAGTGCGACATCGAATGCCAAACCCGGATCTTCCCAGCCGAAGATGTACGGCACGAGGCTCAGATGCGCGGAGGAACTGATGGGCAGGAATTCAGCGAGTCCCTGGACGATTCCCAGGACGAGCGCATGCAGGACGTTCATGAGGCGGGACGGAGGACAGGACGGAGGACTTGGCGGATGCGCACGACGAGCCGTGCCATCACGAAGGGATTACCGTGCAGCGGGGGCAACCGGCGGCATGGCGAAAGTGCCAGCACGACGTCGTGAGGCGGCGACTGCCAGCGCATCTTCGTAGGTCGCCTCGTACTGGCCGATGATGCGCTCCTCGCTGAACCGCTCGCGCGCATCCGCGGCCGCGGCCCTGCTCATGCGCGCCCATACCTCGTCATCTGACACGATTGCGATTGCAGCCGACGCCATGCCGTCGACGTCACCGACCGCGCGCAGCGCACCGGTGATCCCGTCCCTGATCACTTCGGGAATGCCACCAGCACTCGACGCAACCACCGGCACGCCGCAGGCAAGCGCCTCGAGCGCCGAGAGGCCGAAGGACTCGTTGTCCGACGGCAGCAGGAACAGGTCCGCGCTTGCGAGCAGCGGTGCGACATTGTCGATGCGTCCCAGGAACTGCACACGGTCGGCGACGCCGAGCTGTCGCGCCTCTTCCTGTGCGAGGCCGCGATCGGGTCCATCACCGACCATCACCAGCGTGGCCGGTACTGCCTGCACGACCTGCGCGAAGATGCGGACGACGTCGACTGTGCGCTTGACCGCGCGAAAGTTGCTGATGTGCATCAGCACCTTGCCGGGCGAGGCGACGAGACCCTCGAGCGCGCCCGGATACCGTGCACGATCGTAGACCACCGGATCGATGAAGTTGTGGATGACCTCCACCGAACATCCGGTGCACCCGAACGCGTTGACCGTCTCACGCTGCAGGTGCTCGGAGACGGCGGTGATGCGGTCCGACTTCTCGATGGAAAACTTCGTGATGGCCCAGTACGACGGATCCTGTCCGACGATCGTGATGTCCGTGCCGTGCAACGTCGTGACGACGGCGACGTCGTCGCCCGTCTCGCGCAGCATCTCGCGCGCGATCCAGGCGCTGGTCGCATGCGGAATGGCGTAGTGGCAGTGGAGCACGTCGAGCTTCGCGCTGCGCACCACTTCGTGCATGCGCACGGCCAGTGCCAGGTCGTACGGCGGATACTCGAACAGGGGGTAGCGGCCGACATCCACTTCATGGAAGAACACGCGCGGCAGGAACGCCGGCAACCGGAAGGGCTGCGCGTAGGTGATGAAGTGGATTTCGTGCCCACGCGCAGCCAGCGCGATGCCCAACTCGGTCGCCATCGCGCCTGAGCCGCCATACGTGGGATAACAGGTGATGCCGATCTTCACAGGTGCTCCGACAATGAGGCGATTCCAAGCCACGCCGCCGCGCCTGACAGCGCATCAGGCGACGTGGGATCCAGCAGTGTCACGCGAGCTGCCGGCAGCTGGTGCCGGAACCAGGTGCGCTGACGCTTGGCATACTGCCGCGTGTCGATGATCGTACGCTCGATCGCCGCGCGGCGCGATACCTCGCCCGCCATCGCGGCGCGCAGCATGGCGTAACCGCATGCATTCCAGGCCGGTGCGGTGCGTGGCACCACCGCCTCGAGCTGCGCCACCTCGGCCTCCCAGCCCCGGGACAGCATCTGCGCCACGCGTCCTGCAATCCGGTCGCGCAGCACGACACCCGGATCGACCAGCAGGTAACGCGCCTGCACCAGCGCCGGACGGGCATTCTCCACCAGCCACGCACTCAGCGGACGACCGGTCAGCATGAAGGTCTCGAGGGCGCGGAGCAGCTGCGTGCGCCCGAGCGCCGCCCGTGCCGGATCCACCGCGGCGCACCGTCGGCGCAGTTCGTCAGTTGTGAAATCCTCGAGCTCGAGCAGCACCGCGCGACGTTCCTCGGGGTCCATAGGCGGTGACTCGAACAGCGGCGAATCCAGCGCGCGCAGGTAGAACCCGGTCCCTCCGACCACGATCACAGGCTGCCCGCTCGCATCCGCGTTCGACATCCACTGCAGCGCATTGGCCGACCAGTCGGCCGCAGAGTAACGCTCGGTTGGGTCGATGACGTCGATCCCGCGGTGCACGACCGCTGATTGATCAGTGATCGACGGCTTTGCCGTGCCGATGTCGAAACCACGATAAACCTGTCGCGAGTCGGCGCTGATCAGCATCGCCCCCGTGCGCTGCGCGAGCGCCATCGCGAGCGCGGACTTGCCGGCGGCCGTGGGACCGCAGATCACGGCGACATCACGCACGCCCGAACCGCCGCTCCAACTCGTCCCATCCGAGCTGCACGATGGTCTGCCGGCCATGTACATCGTGCGCCGGCAGCGTAGTGCGCGCCAGGTCGGTGTACAGCGCACGCATCTCTGCCAGCGAGAGCACATCGCCGGCCTTGATCGCAGCCTTGCACGCGACGGTCATCGCCAGTCGCTCATGCCGCGCCGCCGTACTGGCGATGCGATCGCCGGCCAGCGAGGCGAGTGTCTCGCGCAGTGCACGCTCGGCGTCGAAGCGATGGTGCGGCATCGGCACGCTCTGCACCACCAGCGTCTGTCCACCAAATCCCTCGATGCCGAATCCGAGGGCGACGAATGCATCGCGATGCGCCTCGAACGCATCCGCCTCGGCGGGGCTCAGGTGCAGCGTGAGCGGAAACAGCAGCGTCTGCACGATCGCGTCGCCGCCGGTCAGCTTCGTCATCAGCCGCTCGTACAGCACGCGTTCGTGCGCCGAGTGCTGGTCGATGAGCACCACGCCGTCATCGCGCTCGAAGAGCAGGTAGGTGCGCCGCAGCTGGAGCAGCGACGGCACCTCGATCACGTCGGCCGCCGGCGCAGACGAGACATGGGCGGCGTGGCCAACAGGCTGCATCGCGGACTGCGATGTGTCGGCATGCGCATCAGTGACCGCCGTGTCGCCCGCGACCTCGAATGACGTCAGGTCGCCCGACGGAAACAGCGGCGAGTGCTGCGGTGCCGCGCGCAGCAGGCTGACATCGGCGACGCTGCCTCCCGGCGACCAGGTGCGCGCGGCACCGAAGCGTGCACCAAACATCGGCGCGGCGGCCGCAACGCCGAGCGCACGTCGCACGACTGCTTCGACGACGCGCTCGATCGCCCAGCGGTCATGGAAACGCACCTCCGCCTTCGCCGGATGCACGTTCACGTCGACCGCATCGCCCGGCACGCGAATGTCGAGTGCGAGCGATGGGCGCGCACCCGAGGGAATCGTGGAGTGATACGCCGCCTCGGCCGCACGCACGAGGCCCACGTCGCGGATCGCGCGACCATTCACCATCAGGAACACCCGCCGCGAACCCAGCCCCACGTTTGCCGGCTGCTCCACCAGCCCGCGGACGTGCACGGGCCCCTGCACATCGTCGACATCGATCATGGTCTGCGCCGTCACGCCTGGCCACACGCTCGCGAGCCGCTCGCGCCACGTGCGCGCCGGCACCGCCGTGAACATCGTTTTGCCGTCATGCGTCGCCGTCAACCGCACGTCGCGGCGCACCAGCGCGATCGTATCGAGCATGTCGGAGATCGCGCGCCATTCGCCGCGTGCACTCTTCAGGAACTTGCGCCGCGCCGGCACGGCGTGAAAGAGTTCCGTGACCGTGATCGTGGTGCCGCGACGACGCGCGATCGGCTCCACCTGCTGCCGCACGCCCTGCGCGACGGTAACCCGTGTACCGGCACCATCCTGCTCCGACGTCTCGAGCGTCAGCAGCGACACCGATGCCATCGCAGGCAGGGCTTCGCCGCGGAACCCGAAGGTCGCGACGCCAACCAGGTCGTTGGCAGAGCGGATCTTGGAGGTTGCGTGACGTGCCAGCGCGAGTACGGCTTCCGGCTCCGACATGCCGACGCCGTTGTCACGGATGCGGATCAGCCCACGTCCTCCATCCTCGATCTCGACGCCGATTTCTGTGGCACCGGCGTCGAGTGCGTTCTCGATCAGTTCCTTGACGATGGACGACGGTCGCTCGACCACCTCGCCGGCGGCGATCTGGTCAGCGACGGCGGAGGCGAGAACGGCAATGCGCGACATGCGGCAAAGCTACGGGAGCGGCGACGGACTGGCGATGCGCGCTTCGGCGAGCGCCACGTCGCGCGCGTCGTCCAGCGCCAGCGAGCGCACGGCGTCGCTCTCCACCCAGCCACTGCGCCCGGCATCGAGCGTCAGGTGCGACCATCGATCGGCGACCGAGTCGCGGGTCGCGATCTCGCCGGCGCGCGCCCGCGAGCGTGCCTCGCCGGCCAGCACCGGATCCGTGCGCAGTGCCACATCCCGACGGACCACGATGTAGTGATCGCCATCGTGCGAACGTTCGGCGAGCAACACCAGCGTGGCGCCGGCACCGATGACCAAAAGCGCTGCCAGGAGCGGCGCGTTGCCGATGGCCTTGTGGCGCCAGCGCCATATCGCACCCGCCAGCGAAACGACCACGGTCACCAGCAGCAGTGCCATCCACGCCTCGTTCGTGGAGATGGGTACGATCACGGCACCGAGACTGGACGGCGGCGCGTGTTCGGCGAGCAATGTGCGGGCCGAGGTCAGCCGCGGAGCAAGTCGCGCGCTGCGCTGCCAGGCGATGATCGCACCAGCGGTATCGGCGCGCATCCAGTGCGCCGCGCCGAGGTTCGCCCACGTGACGGCACTCTGCGGCTGCCTCGCGGCCACGGTTGCAAACGCGGCCGCCGCCTCGGTGAAACGCTGCCGCGCATACAGCGACTCGCCGCGCTTGAAGTCTGCCGGCTGCGCGTGCGTGACCTGTGCTGCGACGAGAAACAGGGCGATCGCACGAGCCGTCGCCTTCAGGCGCTCCAGCGCAGGCAATGACATTTCGGTGCGAAGCTGTGCAGTCACGGCCGACGCCTCGCCGGCCAGTGCCGTGAGCACCGCGGCATCGTTTCGGTCGGCCTGGCCGAACGTCAGCATGTCCAGCCGCTGCAACAGCGCACCGGCGGCCTCCGCGGTCGTCGTCGTTGCACCGGCGCGTCGCAGGCGCTGCACGATGTCGCCGGCCGCAAACGGCTCGTCACTGCGCCGTTGAGCCATCGGCAGCAGTCCCTGCACGAACGTGCGTCGCACTCCGGCAGCGTCAGTGATCGAGCGTGGCGCAACAGCACGCGTCGTGGCCCGACGGTCGCGCGATGACGCATGCGGTATCGAATACCAGGCGCGTCGCACGACAAGCGCGAGCCACGGTATGCCCAGTGCCACGATCAGCAGCCGAAACCACAGCTGCTCCGTGATGTCCGCGACAGGCTCGACGCGCCATGCCTGCAGCGGCACTGCGGCGATGGTGCGGTCATCCGCTGCCTCGGCGATGATCGTGCCCGGTGCGACACGCAGGGCTCCAAGTGGAACGAGCCGCTCCTCGTAGGTACCGCGCACGGGATTGAAGACTCCGTACCGCACGGCTCCCAGCGGGACGTCGCCATCCCTTCGCGGCGTGAGCAGGAAGCGGAACGTCTTGCTGCCGCGCACCAACAGGTCGCTGGTGTCCACGCTGATGGACTCGCCCGCCGGACTGACCGTGACGTCGGGAATGCTGATCACAGGTGGCGGAAGCATCTTCACGTTGCCCGCACCTACGACATCGATCGTCAGCTGCACGGCATCGCCGACCCGACCCGTGCCGCGCTCGACGCGGGCGCGCACATCATACACGCCGACGGCGCCGCCGAACGACGCCGGCCGTCCCTGGCTCGGCAGCTCGCGCACAATCACCGATCGCACGGGTGTGTTTGCCGTCTGTCGTTCCTGCCTGCCGAACATCGTGCCTGCGGTGCCCAGCGTGTAGGCGAGCCGCGCCTGCGGAATGACGAGTGTGCCCGCACGCAGCGGAAACAGCGCCCGTGCGAAGATGAATGGCCGGTACGTCGCGCCGCTCACTTCGCGGCTCGGCAGCGCATCGTTCACGACCGGCAGGTCGTACGCCACGGCGCCGTCCACGGATGGTGCGACGTACTCGGGATTGCGCTGCAGCCGCTGGCGAAGGTCATCATCGATGAAGACGCCGACCTGCAACGTGACCTGCTCGCCGGCCCACACCGATTCCGGCGTGACGAGCGAGTGAAAATTGACGGCAACGCCGCGCGACAGCGGTGCGCGCATGACGAGCGCCGGCACCGCGTTCGTCGGCGGAGGTCGCACCACGATTCTCCGCGCCGGGCTGACGGCCTGCGACGTTCCGAGCGTTGCCACGACTGGTGACAGCACCAGCGTTCCCGGCGCGATGGCGCGCAGCACGTAGCGCGTCTCGCGCGTTGCGACGGCCTGCCCGAAGCCGCCGCCCAGGCGCGTGACATCCGTCACCAGCTGCAGCGTTGCTCCGGGTGCAGAGGGTGCAGTCAATCGCGGCGCCGTGTTGCCAGGGGCCGTGGCGCGAAGCACCAACGGCACCGCAGCCCGAGCGGCGACGGTGTCCGCGACCTGCACGGAGACTGAAATCTGGAGCAGCAGGCCAAGTGTCATGCTCACCAGTCGCGCACTCCGGAAATGTCACGACGGCGACCATCGCGCTGCTTGCGCGCCTGCACATCGCGTTCGTCTCGCGCAGCGCTGTTCAGCACGGCGTCGGCACGCTGCTTGTCCAGCTCCTGCTGGCCCTTGCTCGGCGGCGGATCCGGTGGCGGCGGCTGCTGTCCGCCAGCGCCGCCGCCACCGCCAGTGCGATTGCGCTGCTGATCGCGCAGCGCGAGTTCGAGGTTCCACTTCGCATCAGGATCATCGGTCCGCGTGCGCAGCGCACGCTTGTATGCCGCGACGGCCGCATCCAGGAATGGTCCTGCCTCCGCCTGCGTCGCACGGCGACCCCGACGAAGATTGGCAAGGCCAAGATTGAACAGTGCGCGGTACCGCAGCTCCGCGTCCGGTGCAATGGTCACCACACGATCGAGTGCCGCCGTTGCCGCGGCGACGGAATCGGCTTGCAGGAGTGCGGTACCAAGGTTGTAGAGTGTCCGCAACGAGCGGTCACCATTCTCCGCATTGCTCCGAAACGCATTAGCCGACTCCACGAATCGGCGCTGCGCGAACAGCGCCATCCCATCGGGCGCACGACTGGGCAGCTGCGCATGCATGCTGGGCGGCAGCACGAGGCACGCGATCAGTGCAGCGGCCGTGACGGCGCTGACCGGCGCCCGGCGCGAGCGCTCTGCAAGCAGTGCGTCGAGCAGCAGCAGCGCAAATGCGGGCCAGAGGAACCAGGCGTAGCGCTGGATCGGCGTGGTGCCGGCATTGTACACACGCTCGGTTTGTCGCAGCCGGCGCAGCGCCGCACGAATCCGACCAGGCCGGTCGGCCGACGCACCGTCGATGAACACACCATTCGCGAGTCGCGCAATGCCGGCAAGGGCCTCCGGATTCGCACGCGTGATCACAGGCCGCCCCGATTCATCGCGCTTCACCTCGCCGCCGGCGAGCGGAATCGTCGCGCCGGCCGTCGTACCGTAGCCCACGGTCACGACGGCGATGCGCGCCTCTCGCGCCGCCTGCGAGGCCGCGGCAATCTCGCCCTGGTCATCCCACGTCTCGCCATCGCTCATCACGACCATCGCACGATCGCCCCCCGCCTCGCTCACGCCAAGCAGCTGCGTGGCCTGCTGCACGCCCTGCGCGATGGCAGTGCCTCCCTGGCTCACCATGCTCGGATCCAATCCCTCCAGAAAAAGCTCGAGGGCATCGTGATCGGGCGTGAGTGGCGTGAGCAGGTAACTGCGTCCGGCCACCACCATCAGCGCGACACGGGCAGTCGGCATGGTCGAGAGCAGGCGACGCACGTCGGCCTTCATGTGATCCAGGCGCGACGCCCCTTCGTCGGTCGCCAACATGGAGGCCGACACGTCGAGCACCAGCGCGATGTCCACGCCGACGTCACGACGCCGCTCGGCGCGCTCACCCCAGCGTGGTCCCGCGAGCGCGATGCCCAGGCACATCGCAGCCGCGCCCAGGAGCACGGCGCGCGCGCGCGGCGGCAGTCCCCCGCGGCGACGCGGCACCAGTCGCTCCAGCACCGGCACGTCGCCCAGCGCACCAAGTCGAGCGCGGCGGCGCGAGTCCACCTGCCACGTGATCACGGCCACCAGCGCACCGCACAGCGCCGCGACCGGCAGCATCCAGACACGCGCGAAGACCTCGAGATATTGCAGCAGAATCGTGTTCATGGAATCGGCACCCGACGCCAGAGCAGCCACGCCTCGAGCAGCAGTGCGCACAACGCGACCGCACCGGGCACCACGTACCACTCGGAGCGCGGCAACGTGCGGCGCGCGAGCGTCGGCGTGCGTTCCAGCCGGTCTATCTCACGCGTCACGCGCTGCAGCCCTGCGGCATCCTTCGCACGGAAGTAGCGACCACCCGTGGCACGGGCCACCTCGGTCAGCAGCGCGTCATCGATCTCGACGCGCTGCGTCTCGTACCGCAGCCCGAACAGGCCGCGGCCTACCGGCACCGGTGCCATGCCTTCCGTTCCGACGCCGATGGCATACACGCGAATCCCGAACGCTGCCGCCGCGCGCGCCGCCGTGCGCGGATCGACCTGTCCACGGTTGTTGACGCCATCGGTGAGCAGCACCAGCACCTTCGAGGTGCCGCTGGCGGAGCGAAGCCGGTTGGAGGCGGTGGCGATCGCGGTACCGATCGCGGTGCCGTCATCCAGCTGGCCAGGCTGCAACTGTTCGATGGCCGCAAGCACCACCTGATGATCCGCGGTCAGTGGCACCTGGGTCAGTGCCTCGCCGGCGAACGACACCACGCCGATGCGATCCGATTCGCGCATCCGCACGAACTCCTTCACCTGCGTGCGAGCGACTTCCAGCCGGTTCTGCGGCAGGAAGTCTTCCGCCAGCATCGAGCTCGAGATGTCGAAGGCAAGCATGATGTCGATGCCGTCACGCGTCTCGCGACGTGCCCCACCGCGCGCATACGGGTGTGCGAGCGCCAGCACGCAGCTGGCCAGTGCGAGCAACCGCAATCGCAGCATCCACCGGCGCACCCGACTCCGCCGCGGCACGGCCTGCACCACGACCTCCAGCGCCGCGAACGGCATCGCATGCACCGCAGCCTTGCGTCGCATCCACCACACCAGCGGCAACGCGAGCAGCGCCAGCAGCGCCAGAGGCACTCCGATGGCGATCCCGACACCGTCCACGAACTGCAGAATCGAGGCGAGCATCATGCGGCCCTGGTCGTCGAGGACGCGCGTGCACGCTCGATCTCGCGCACGATCTCGCGTGCCATACCGCCAACGCGCTGCGCCGTCGCGCTGATGATGCGCATGCCGCCGAAACGCACTGCATCGACCTGCTGCAGCAAGAGCACCAGCTGGCGCTGCGGAATCGCCGCAATCGGTGCAGCGACGGCGAGCAACTCGGCATTCGTCAACGACAGCGCGAGTGACGGTTCCACGTCGGCCAGGTATCGCCGAACGATTTCGGCGACCAGGGCCACATGCCGTCCACCTTCGCCGGCGTCGATCAGGCGCCGCGCATCGAGGCGCGCGAATGCTGCGTCCGCGCGCGACAGCGGCGTCTCGTCGACGACCCGCTCCATGCGCGGACGCATGCGCCAGCGATTCAGCAGGTACAGCACCGTGAAGAGCGCCAGCGCGCCCAGCATCCACTGCCACCAGCGTTCCCACCAGCGCACCGGTCGCGTGAGCAGCGCACGTGCGGCACGTGGCACGCGGCTCACCGAGTCGCTCGGCAACACCGAACGCACCACCACACGCATGTCGCCAGTGACAGCGATGTCGCTCGAATCACGCCGCATCAGCACCGGTCCGAGCGGAATGCTCAGCACGCCCGTCTGCCATGCCAGCAGGCGATAGCGCACCCGCAGCGTGTCACCGCGGCGAGTGACCTCGGCCGGATCGAGCGGCTCGATGATGCCGCCGGTGTCGGGCACCGCAGGGGCAATGCCGATGCGTCCCGCCGGTGGCACGATCGTCATGCGCAGCTCGAACGGCTGCCCGACGGTGACCGTGTCGGGCAGCACCCGGAATGTCACGCGGCCTGTCGTGTCCAACGGGGGCTGCGCAACGCCACGGGTGGCGCACACCATGGCGAAGGCCACGACGAAAACCCGTGTGACGACGCGCACCTCAGCCCCGCCGGCGAATGGCCGGTCGGGCGCGCCGGAAGAACGCCAGCAACGGCTCCACGATCGGCAAGTCCGTTCGCAGCTGCACCGCCGTCAGGCCGGTGCGGGCGAACATTGCCGCGCGCTGATCCTCCGCGATCTGTGCGGCCGCCGCGTATCGCGAGCGGAACGCCGCATCGCTGCTGTCGATCTCGATGCGCTGACCGGTCTCGGGATCCACCAGCACCAGCACCCCCGCCGCCGGCAGTGCATGCTCGACCGGATCGTCGACGGTGATCGCCACGACTTCATGACGCGCCGCCAGCCCGCGCAGCGCGGCCTCGGCCACCGCATCGCGGAAATCCGAGATCACGAACACCAGTGAACGATGCGTCAGGTGACGTCGCGCCTGTTCGCAGGCGAGCGCGATATCGGTGCGCACGCCGGTTGGTCGCAGCGAAAGCAGGTCACGCAGCAGTCGCAATCCATGTCGGCGCCCCTTGCGCGGCGGCACCGCATGCTCGATGCGGTCGGAGAAGGCCAGCAGCCCCACGCGATCGTTGTTGCGTAACGCCGATAGACCGAGCACTGCGGCGACTTCGAGGGCGACATCATTCTTGAAGCGGGTGCGAGTCCCGAAGTGCGACGAGGCCGAGCAATCCACGAGCAGCAGCACCGTGAGCTCACGCTCCTCGACATACCGCTTCACATACGGCTTCTGCAGCCGCGCCGTGACGTTCCAGTCGATGCTGCGCACCTCATCACCGGGCTGGTACTCACGAACTTCCGAGAACTCCATCCCCTGCCCCTTGTACACGGAGCGGTACTCGCCGGCGAAGCGCGAGTTCACGAGTCGCCGCATGCGCAGCTCGAGCCGGCGCACCTGCTCCAGTATCTCGAATGGCGCCGGCGCGCCAATCGCCTCGCTGGCTAACGGCGCAGGCACCCGCACCGCGGGGGCGGAGCGTCGCCAGCGAAATGTCACGGTGCGGCGACCGCCGCCAGGATGCGACGCACGATCTCGTCGCTGGTGACATTCTGCGCCTCGGCCTCGAAGGTCGTCATGACCCGGTGACGGAGCACGTCGGGCGCAATCGCTTTGATGTCGTCCGGCAACACGAAGGCGCGCCCCCGCAGGTACGCATGCGCACGGCCCGCCTGCGCCAGCGCGATCGTTGCGCGTGGAGATGCTCCGTACTCGATCAGCGGCGCGAGCGCCGGCAGGCCTGCCTCGGCGGGAACTCGTGTCGCATGCACCAGCTCCACGATGTAGTCCATGATCCGCTCGTCCAGATGCAGTGCCGCGATCTCACGACGTGCGGCAAGGATCGTCTGCGGTGACGCGGCGGCGGAGACAGCAATCTCCTCGCCACCGGACATGCGCCGCATGATCTCCTTCTCCTCGGCACGCGTCGGATACTCCACGTGCAGCTTCATCATGAACCGATCGACCTGCGCCTCGGGCAGCGGATATGTGCCCTCCTGCTCGATCGGGTTCTGCGTGGCCAGCACGAGGAATGGTTCGGCGAGCGGGTACGTGGTGCCGCCGATCGTGACCTGACGCTCCTGCATCGCCTCGAGCAGTGCAGCCTGCACCTTGGCCGGTGCCCGATTGATCTCGTCGGCCAGCACGATGTTCGCGAAGATCGGTCCGCGCCTGGTGCGGAACTCGCCTGACGCCTGATCGAAAATCTGCGTGCCGACCACGTCAGCCGGCAGCAGGTCGGGCGTAAACTGGATACGGCGGAATGTCGTGTGAATGGTCTCGGCGAGCGTGCGTACCGTGAGCGTCTTCGCGAGTCCCGGCACGCCTTCCAGCAGCACGTGACCGCCCGTCAGCAGGCCGATGAGCAGTCGCTCGATCATCGCCTCCTGTCCGACCACGCGCCGCGCCACCTGCGCCAGAATCGCCTGCACCGCCGCGACCCCGGAAGGAGCCGGCACGGGAAGTGGCACCGCCGTCATGCGCGCGTACTCCAGCCTGAGTGTGAGAACAGCTTCGGTCCGGACGTCACGCTATTGACTCACGCCACCGCGGATTGCCAGCCCACGCAGCTCGACGGGCGTGAGCGGACGCCATTGTCCGGACGGCAGGTCACCCAGACCCACCGGGCCGAACTTCACCCGCGTCAGCTTGTCGACACTGAGGCCCACCGCCTCGCACAGCCGACGCACCTCGCGGTTGCGTCCCTCGTGCAGCGTGAGGCTCAACAGCCACTTGCTGCGGCCCAGCTTGTCCACGTGAGCCGCGTCGACGTACACCGTGCTGTCATCGAGTTCCACGCCTTTCTGCAGCTGGTCGAGCGCCTGCATCGCCGCACCCTGCACCACGGCCTCGTAGATGCGCGAAACCTCGCGACTCGGATGCGTCAGCAGGTGCGCCGCACGACCATCGGTCGTCATCACCAGAACGCCGTCAGTCATGTAGTCCAGCCGGCCGACATACGTCAGCCCCGCGACGTTCGGCACCAGGTCGAACACCGTGTCGCGTCCTTCCGGATCGGTACGCGTCGTCACCACGCCCGCCGGCTTGTTCAGCACCAGCCAGGTCACGGTGTCCGCCATCTTCACGCGCTGTCCATCCACCAGCACCACATCACGCAGCGGATCGACGCTTGATCCCAGCGTGGCAACCGTGCCGTTGACCGTCACCTGGCCGTTCGTGATCAGCGTTTCGGCCTGGCGGCGCGACGTGACGCCAGCACGGGCCAGAAACCGCTGCAGGCGCATGCTTTCACGCGCATCCTTCGGCGTCTTCACGACGGTCGGTGCGAGCGGTACATCAGGGCGCGGACCGCTGCCCGGCTTCTTGCGCGGGCTCCGCTTGCGCGGATCGCGCGCCTCGGGGCCAAGCGGCGTGCGCGTACCCTTTGCCGCCGGACGCTCCGGGGGCTTCACACCGCGCGGCTTCGGCGGCGCCTTCTGCCCGGTGCCGGCGCGACGCGGCGGACGGCCGGTCACAGCGGCTGCGGCGCAGGCCGCAACGCGATCGCCAATTCATCGGCACGCGGCAGCTCTTCGAGGTGCCGCAACGCAAACTGTTCCAGGAACAGCGGCGTGGTGCCGTACAGCAATGGACGTCCCAACCCTTCGGCCCGACCCACGACGTCGATCAGCGCGCGCTCCTGCAATGATTTGAGAATGGACCCCACCGCGACCCCGCGAATCTCCTCGACTTCCATGCGACCGATGGGCTGGCGATACGCAATGATCGCCAGCGTCTCGAGTGCGGCAGCGGAGAGTCGCTGCGGTCGTGCGGCCAGCTGCGCACGCTCGATGGCCTCGGTGTACTCCGCGCGCGTCAATATCTGCCAGCCGCCGCCGATTTCCGCCAGCTCCACGCCATGTCCGTCCACGTCGTAATGCACGCGCAGCGCATCCAGTGCCGACGCGATTTCGGCTGGACTCGCCTCAGAGGCAAGCGCGGTCAACTCTTCGACCGGAACTGGTCGCGGGCTCGCAAAGAGCGCCGCTTCAAGCAGCTTCACCAGATGAATCATGCTCAATCTCGACAGATGCAAATGGGCGCGGCTGCGCGAGCCGCAGCTCGCCCAGCTTCGCCAGCTCCAGCAACGCCAGCAACATGGAGAGGATCTGCCACGGCTCGGCATCACGTGCCACCAACTCGCCCCAGCGCGCATTGCGTCGCTCGGCGATCACGCTGCGGACCATCGCGATCGCACCGGCCACGTCCAGCGTACGCGCGACGATCGTGTGCACCGTCGGCTCCCGCGTGACGCGCAGGATGCGGTCGACGGCCGTCAGCAGCTCACCGAGTGACAACGAGAGCGGCGCGGCAACCGACTCACCGCTCTCCTGCAGCCAGGCACGCGCGAATCGGCTCCGGCGCTCGTCACCGCGACGCTCGAGAATGTCCACGACCTCGCGCATCTGCTGATACTCCAGCAGACGACGCACGAGCTCCGCGCGTGGATCCTCCCACTTCTCCATCTCACCATGCCGCGGCAGCAGCATCTGCGCCTTGATCCGCAGCAGGCGCGCCGCCAGCTCCAGGTACTCGGCCGCGTCATTCAGCTGCAGCACGCGCACACGCAACAAAAACTGCCTGGCGATGTGCGCGATCGGGATGTCGTAGATGTCCACCTTCTCGTCGCGGATCAACGAGAGCAGCAGGTCCAGCGGACCGGCGTACGCAGGCAGGTCCACCAGGAACGACACTGGCTGCACGGGCGCAACCACCGGCACGGCTTCCATCACGATCGTCACCGATTCCGCGTGCACCCCGACCTGAGGTCCCCGCGCCTGCTCCTCGGTCATGACGGCACCCATGCGCCAAGCCTCCAGCGGGCGCCACACGGGTCCGGCGGAGTGACGAAGGGACAGAGCACGAAGATCACGATTGCGAGACGCAGGGATCCGGGACGACGCACGCACATGGCTCGCGCGGACGGCCTCAGGCAGCGTGGCAAGTTAAGAGGCACCGTCGCCGCGGCCAAGACGACGACAAAGATTGACAGCCGGGTCCGACTCCCTATCTTTCGCGGTTCGCCAAAGACTGGCGAATCGTGTCCATTTTCTGAATTGGAGTTCCCAGTGCCGAATATCGCCTCCGCAAAGAAGAACATGCGGAAGTCGCGTGCCGCCCAGGCACGCAATCGCGCGCAGCGCTCTGCGTTGCGCACCGCCCTCAAGAAGGCCAAGGTAGAGGGTGCGTCGGCTGAAGTGCGTGCAGTGGCAACCACGCTTCTGGATCGTGCCGCCCGCAAGGGTCTCATCCACAGGAATGCAGCGGCTCGACAGAAGAGCCGCATGGCGAAGAAGTTGAACGCCGCAGCAGCTGCCTGACGGTCAGACGTCGTCGATCGAACGCACACGGGCGAACCATCTGGTTCGCCCGTGTGCGTTTCTGTATTGACCGGCAGTCTAGAGCACGGCCAGTTCGCCGCCGCATCGCTCGCAGTACCACTCGGTTGCATAGTTCATCGTGCCGCACTCACCGCATCGCAACGTCTTGGCAGGGTCAGCGGCCGGCGGCGGTGGCGGTGGACTGGATGACGGCGACACGTTCGCCTCGGATGGCGTGACCATCGTACCTGTTGCGGCTTTCTTCTGTTCGACTGGTGAGTCGCGCGGCGTGCTGCGCAAAAATCCGAAATCGTCGTCAGCGCCGCGACGCGCGTCCTGCATTGGCGAGGCCGCACGAGGAGCCTCTGTCGCATGCGGCACCGCCGCGGGAGCACGCACCGGCTCAGGAGCGAGAAACCCTGGCGTGAACGGCGCAAGCGCGTCAATGGCCGGCAACACGACGGGCTCGGGCACGCTTGGCGTGTGCGGCGTGAACACTGCCTCACGCGCCGGTGCCGACAGGCCCGGATCGCCGATCGTTCGTCCACGCTGCGCAGCATCGGCCGTTGCCGACAGGCTGCGCTGCACGGCGGAGAGCTCGGCGGCGAGGCCCTGACGCTCCGCGCTCACGCGCGTCAGCAATCCCTCGTGCCCAAGCCGCACCTTCTCCCACTGCTCGCCGTCATACTCGCCCACCATGTGACGCAGCTCGCCTTCCGCATGTTCGTCGCGGCAGGCCTGCTCCTGTCCGGACAGCATCGCATCGCGCGACTGGATCTCGGCCAACGCGGCTTCCAGCGCCGGCGCGTGCGCCGTGAACGCCTGCAACACGGTGCGCAACCGACCCGTGTAATCAGCACGCACCTTGTCGAGCACGTGCGCGGGCACGTCACTCTTGGTGGCCAGCGCGGTGATCCAGTTCTCGTACTTCATGCGCTCGCCAGTCAGCGCGCCGACAGCGTCGAGGGCGGTGGTCACGTCAGTCATTTCCGTTCTCCATGAAAGCCGCATCCGAGGCGGATCCGTTGCGGGCCCCACGACGGGCCTCGCGAAGCGCGTCACACGCCGCATCCTCCAAACTAATGATCCTGCCGAGCTGCCGGGCAGCGTGGATCATGCGCGCACCATGCTCGAGACTTTCCATTGCAAAATGCGCCTCCTGCAAACTGCGGCCGGCCGCCACGGCGCCGTGGTGTGCCAGCAGTATCACGTCATGCTGGCGGAACAACGGTCGCACGACGTTACCAAGCGCTGCCGTCCCGGGCTGCGCATAGGGTGCCACCGCCACGGTGCCGACGGTCAGCATCAACTCCGCAAGCACACCGTCGGGGATCGATTCGCCAAGGAGCGTGAACGCCGTGGCAGTGACCGGGTGGGCGTGCACGACGGCATGCACGTCCGGCCGCGCGTCATACGCGGCCAGGTGCAACCCGAGCTCACTGGTCGCGGGGTGACGACCGGCCAGCTGTTCACCCGCGAGCGACACTTCAACCAGATCGTCCACATCGAGCGCGCCTTTCGCGAAACCGGACGGCGTGACCAGCAGCCGGTCCGGCCCGATACGCAACGACACATTGCCGTCCTGCCCCGCGATGAGCTGTCGCGCAGCAAGAGCTGCGCACACCCGCACGAGTGCCTCACGGATAACGAAGGGTGCCTGCAGCCGGTGCGGGCGGAACGTCGGAGCCATCAGCAGGGCATCAGGAGTAAATCAGGCCGGAGAGTCGAGCACATGCACCTGCCGACCACCGACGATGCAGCGCGCAACACGTCCGGACAGCGTGGAGTTCAGCCACGGCGAGTTGCGTCCCTTGCTGCGGAAGTCACTTCCCTTCACCGTCCATTGCGCCGCAGGATCGAGCACCGTCACGTCGGCGATGGACCCGCGACGGAGCGTGCCGCCCGGCAGGCCGAACACACGCGCCGGCGCACACGAAAGCTTCTCGACGAGCTGCGACAGCGTGATGGTGCCGGGTGTGACAAGCCACGTCAGCAGCACCGACAACGCCGTCTCCAGGCCCACGATGCCGTTCGGCGCATCGGAGAATTCACGATTCTTCTCATCGTTGTGATGCGGCGCGTGGTCAGTGGCAACGCAATCGATGGTGCCATCCTTCAACGCCGCAATCAGCGCATCCACGTCGCGCTGCGTGCGCAGGGGCGGGTTCATCTTCGCGTTCGTGTCGTACTGCCCGACGCGTTCTTCCGTGAGCGTGAGATGATGCGGGCACACCTCGGCCGTCACAGGAATGCCGCGCTCCTTGCCCCAGCGGATCAGCTCCACGCTGCCCCATGTGCTCATGTGACAAAGATGCACACGTCCACCCGTGCGCCGCGCCAGCAGGATGTCACGAATCACCATGATCTCCTCGCTCTCGGACGGAATGCCCTTGAGGCCGAGTCGCGCGCTGATGACGCCTTCGTTCATCACGCCACCATGTGCGAGCGTCGGTTCCTCGCAGTGATCCGCCACCGGGATGCCGAAGGTGCGCGCATACTCCAGCGCCGTGCGCATCAGTTGCGCACTCACCACCGGACGACCGTCATCGCTGACGGCGACCGCACCGGCGGCAACCATCTCGCCCATCTCGCTCAGCTGCACGCCGTTCATGCCGACCGAGATCGAGCCGATCGGGTACACGCGCGAGGCGTTCGCCTTCGCGGCCTGCGCGAGAATGAAGCCGACGGCGGCCTGGTTGTCGGTGACCGGATCCGTGTTCGGCATCGCGCACACCGCGGTGAAGCCGCCTGCCGCCGCCGCTCGTGCGCCGGTCGCGATCGTCTCCACATCCTCGCGGCCCGGCTCCCGCAGATGGCAATGCACGTCGATGAAACCCGGCGTGACATGCAGTCCACGGCAGTCGACACGCTCCGCCTCGTCGGGCCCCGCGATCGAGCCGCCGACCGACGCCACCAGACCGTCGACCAGCAGGATGTCGCCGATGCCGTCCAGACCGATCGATGGGTCCAGCAGGTGGCCGCCGGTGAGCAGCAGGGGACGCGTGGTCATTCGAGGGTCATTCTCCCGCGGCCATGCCGGCCGCTGCGAGGTCGGGGCGACCGCCTCTGAGCATGTACAGCACCGCCATGCGGATGGCGACACCATTGGTGACCTGATCCAGGATCAGGCTGTGCGGACCATCGGCGACATCGGAGTCGATCTCGACGCCGCGGTTCATCGGGCCGGGATGCAGGATCAGCAGGTCGCGCGGCGAGCGTTCCAGCCGCTCCCGCGTGACGCCGAACACACGGTTGTATTCACGCAGCGACGGGATGTAGCCTGCCGTCATGCGCTCCAGCTGGAGCCTGAGGATGTTCAGCGCATCCGCCCACTCGATCGCGGCCTCGATGCGATCGAACACGGTCACGCCAAGCGCCTCCTCGGCACCATTGGGCAGCAGTGAGCGCGGGCCGCAGACGCCGACGTCGGCACCCAGCTTGCGCAACCCATGAATGTTCGAGCGCGCGACGCGGCTGTGCAGCACATCACCCACCAGGCAGACGCGCCGGCCCTGCAGCGAGCCCCACTTGTCGCGCAGCGTCAGCAGGTCCAGCAGACCCTGCGTGGGGTGCTCGTGCGTGCCGTCGCCGGCATTGATGACGTTCGACTCGATGCGCTCGGCGAGAAACCGTGCGGCACCGCTGGCCTGGTGACGAATCACGACCATGTCGATCTTCATCGCCTCGAGATTGCGCGCGGTGTCCACGAGCGTCTCACCCTTGCTGACCGACGAATTGCCGATCGCCACGTTCACCGCGTCGGCCGACATGCGCTTCTCGGCAAACTCGAAGCTCACCCGTGTGCGCGTCGATGCCTCGAAAAACAGGTTGACGATCGTCGCCCCGCGCATTGTCGGCACCTTCTTGATCGCGCGCAGGCTGATCGCCTTCAGCGGCTCGGCGGTGTCGAGAATTGCGGTGATCTGCGCCGTGCTGAGCGACTCCAGGTCCAGCAGGTCCTTGCCCAGGACCGTCATGCGGCACGCGATGTCGCAGGACTGATCACCACCGTGTCATCGCCATCGAGCTCGGCGACCCGCACGTCGACCTGCGAGCCGGCCGGCACGGCCACGAACTTTCCCACGACGTCGGCGCGGATCGGCAGTTCCTGACCACCGCGATCAATCAGCACCGCGAGCAGGATGCGCGCGGGTCGCCCGAAGTCAGCCAATTCATCGAGTGCGGCGCGCACCGTGCGGCCGGTGTAGAGCACGTCGTCCACGATCACGACCTGCATGCCGTCGATGTCGACGGGCAGCTCGGTGGCCCCCACCAGCGGACGCGGGCCGACGGTCTGCAGGTCGTCGCGATAGAGCGTGATGTCGAGGGCGCCCCGTGGCACGGGTCTCCCCGCGCGCTCCTCGATGAATGAGGCGAGGCGTGCGGCCAGCTGCACACCGCGGCGCTGGATGCCGACCAGCACGAGCATCTCGGTGCCGCCGGTGCGTTCGACAATTTCATCAGCCATGCGCCGCATGGTCCGCTCGCATGCCGGCGCGTCGAGTATCGTTTCTGAGGCAGTCATCGGCGCGGAATATGCTCCGCTGGGCGTCCGTATAGAAGCGACAGGCTCAGCCCGGCGGGCGTGTGGCGCGCGCCGCCAGGATCACCTGAGGATCATCGGTCAGGACGCCCGTCACGCCAGCGTCCCACAGGCGCAGCGCATCGGCGGCGCGGTTCACCGTCCAGACATGCACGGGCACACCGATCGGTCGTCCCCATGCGGCGAGCTGCGCGAGCGGCAGGCGCAGCCCCGAGGACTGCTCGGGAATGCAGAGCGCCTCGCACGGAAACCGTTTCGGCGGCAGGTGCAACATGCCGCGCACGAGCAGGCCGATCATGTCGCGCCGCGACGCGCCGCTGGCGAGATGCGCGGCGCGCACAGTGCGCATGACCCCGTGCAGGAAGCTGCCGACGATCGCGCGGTCCACGGCGTCATGCGCGCGCAGCGCCGCAATGACCATCGGCGCCGCCTCGACGGTCTTGCACTCGACGATCACGGGCACGCCGCGCGTGAGCTCCAGCACCTCGTCCAGCAGCGGAATCCGAGTGCGCGTCGCCGTGGCACCGGACGCGTTGAACACCGCGCCCGCATCGAGCGATCGCAGGGCCGCAACGGGCGACGTGTGTACGACGAGCTGCTCGCCGCAGGTGCGCGCCGTGCTCGCGTCATGATGCACGACCGCGACGCCATCGGCCGTCACGCGCACATCGAACTCCACCGCGTCGACACCCAGCGCGAGCGCATGCTCGAATGACGGGATCGTGTTCTCGGGGCGTACCGCCGCCGCGCCGCGATGCCCGATCACGAGCGGCGGACCTGGCTGGTGAATCAGGGACATTATCCACGCACGCAAATGGTGAAATGCAGCACGGGGCGGCTCGCATGATGCGAGCCGCCCCGTGTGTCCTGCCGCCGCGCACTCAGAACGTGTACGACAGCTTGGACAGCGCAAGACGGCCGAGTGCCGGCACGCCGACGAAGGTGGGCACCTTGTTGTCGAAGATGTTCTGCACGTTGATGCTGAACATCACACCCTTGCCGACGTTCGCGAAGCGCTTGGAGAACTGCACGTCGAACTGGTTGTTGACCGGAACCGGTGCGTACTGAAACGGACCGGCGTTGCTGGGATTCGTCACGCCGCTCTCGTACACACCCGAGTTGACCGAGAACGCGTCAGTGTAGCGCCAGCGGCCCTCGAAACCGAGCCCGGTATCCTGGCTCTGGTAGCGAGCGGTGACGGTGGTCTTCGCACCCGGTGCGTTGAGCGAGAGTGGCGACGTGCCGACCTGCAATTCGTCGAACACCGTGCGGTTCACGAGGCTGCCGGTCCAGTCGAGCGCAAAATCAGGGGTGAACTGGTAGGACATGCCGAGATCGGCACCCCAGACATTGATCGTCTTGTCCACGCGGCGATATGTCGCACGGAGATTGTAATTCGTGTTGATGGGATCATCGAAGCCGATGGTGCCGAGCGGGATGCCGGCGAGCAGCGGCGTGAGGCTCGTGGCCGCTCCGGTTGCGAGTGCCGCACCCGACGCGCCCAGCGCCTGTACCAAGCCTGCCGCCTGCGCCGGCGTGATGGCGCCTGCCTGCAGCTGCGCAGTGATGTAGGCAGGAATTGCAGCCGCGATCGCCGCACCGGCCTGCGCACCCACGAAGGCGCCGGTCTGCCCGGGGTTTGCGAAGATCCACGGTGTCACGAGCGACGCGGTGATCGCGCCGCCGCCACGCTGCTGTGCCCAGCCGCTGAAGTCGAACGTCAGCTTGCCGCCCATGCCGAGCCCCTTGTAGCCGACTTCGAACGTGTTGTCGAAGGAGGCATTGAGCGCCGGCAGGTCCTGCACCGCGGCCGGTCCGGCCAGCAGCGCGCCGCCGAGCCGTCCGACCGTGCCGATCTGGGCGTTGGTCGGCGCGGCCGTGGCGAGGCGCGTGACGACTGCGCCACCAAGTGCCTGGGCCAGGCCACCAATCTGCGCCGGCGTCAGGCCAAGGGCCGAGAGACCGGCCAGACTCGCGGCGTAGCCTTGGGCGAGTGCACCGGTGAACACCGGCGCCCGGAACGAAACGAATGCCGGCAGGGCCGCTGCGGCGCTGGCACCGACCACCGTCGAGCCGTTGCTGATGAACGGTGACCGCATGCAGAGATTGCCGTATCCGCTCGTCGTCGCGCAGCTGCGATCGAAGGCCATGCCGACCTTCGGGCGGTTGCCCGTCGCGATCACGTCGTACGTCGGCAGGTTGAACGGTGCCAGTGACGGATTGCGACGGAAGCCTGCGGCGTCAACGACCGACGGCAGGTCGAGGAAGAACGAGAAATTCGCCGGCGTGTTGAACGAGCGGTTGAACGTGAAGCGGAGCGACTGGTTCTCTGCTGCCTTGTACGTCAGCGCAGCGCGCGGCGAAATGAACTGGCCGTCGATCACGTTGTTCCGGTCGACGCGCAGCGCGCCGAGGAAGTCCAGGCGGCTGGTGAGCGCCGTCTTGCCCTGCACGTAGCCACCGTACTCGGTCACGTTGTCCACGGCTTCATTGTTGCCGTTGATGGTGTTGCCCGTCTGCGGATTCGTCTTGATGTAGTCCACACCGTAGATGAAGTCCGTGCGGCCCTTGTTGAAGCCGACCCCGTGCTGAATCTGGCCCGTGTAGACGCGCGACTTGTCCACGATCGGCTGGCCGTTGCGGAGCAGGAACGTGCCGCGCGAATCACCTTTATCCTGGTTGCCGGCGTTGCTGATGTTGGCAAAGCCCTGCATGAAGAGGCGGCCGAAGCGGATGCGCTGCTGGAAATTCTGGTAGCTCCAGTTGCGGATCTGCGATGCACCGTTGGCGCCGGTGAGTTCAATGGCACTCGGCACCTTGGTCATGCTGACCGTGGTGATGAACTCCGAGGTGGCAGTGGGACGGATGTCAATGCGCGCCTCGCCGTTCATGCGCTCGAAGCCGAAGTCGCGCTGGTTGCGCACTCGCGTGCGCGCTCCACCCGGCGTGAGCGGACGCGCGATCGAGTCGGGCTCGCCCGGATCCTTGAACTGGAAGTCGTCGCCCGACATGTACTCGCCGCTCAGCTTGTAGCCGAAGCGATCGCCCACGGTGCCTGCATGACGCGCGGCGCCGCGGAAGATGTTCTGCTGTCCACCCTGCACCGACAGCGTCGTGCCCTGTGAGCTGAACGGAGACTTCGTGATCACGTGCAGCACACCGGCGCCGGAGTTCGGGCCGTAGAGCGCGGAGGCAGGACCGAGCAGCAGTTCCACACGCTCGATGTCTTCCATCTGGCCGAGCGAGAGATACGGCACGTTCACGCGCAACGACGGCACGCCGGCGAAGCGGTAGTCCTGCAGCATCAGCAGCGAGCCGCTGAACGCGTTGTTGAAGCCGCGGGCAACGATCATCGATTGTGCGATGCCACCGCTGGAGACGTCGATGCCGGGCTGACCCTTCACCAGGTCGGCAACGCTTATCGCCGGGCGACGCTCGATGGTTTCGCTGGTGACGACCGAGAGCGACGCTGGCGCGTCGAGTGCCTTCTCCGGACGACGCGAGGCCGTGGTCACCACAGCGTTGAGCTGCGTCGGGATTTCGACCATCGCCGCGGTGATGTTCGTGGGTTGCCCGGCGCGGATGACGACACCCGGCTGGCGTTGCAGCTGGTAACCGATGCGACTCACGGTGACCGTGTACGTCCCGGCCGTCACGCTCGTGACGACGAAGGTTCCGGTCTCGCCGCTGATGGCGACACCCGCCGTTCGTGTGCCGTCGGACACGGTGATTCGCGCGTTGCCGAGCGGACGACCAGCATCTTTCGAAATGACCCGGCCGGTCAGCGATCCGCTTTGCGCTGCGGCAGTCGCGGCGAAGACGACGCTCGCAAGCCCCGGCAGCAAAAGACGTACAAGCGATGGCAGCACTCAGCACCTCTGGTGTGGATGAGGCCAGCCAAAAACGTTTCAGGCACGCGAGGACATTCTCGCGACAAATTGGCCGGGCTGGACCGCAAGAATAGCGGTTGGGCGAAGCTGACGAGCGGAGCAGACTACGTCAATAGAGCGCGGCCCCTCATCCCGTGATACATGACGATGTGTCATCTGTCGCTACGGCCAATACGGGAGGCACGCCGACGCTGGATGAGGATATTTCAGGCTATCGCATTGCCGCCGGTGGACCTTCAGGCACGCGCAAAACCAACTCCCGACGTGCCGGTGCAGCACCGGGCGACGTGACGTCGACTGCGAGGCGATAGCGACCCGGTTTGGCCTCCGGCATGGTCAGCGTGAGGCGACGCCCCGGGCCTCCATCCGGCTGGGCCGGGTCGGGAATTCGCAGCGACGCGCCGCCGTCCCGCCCGCCGCCGCGGAATAACGAGCCGAGTCGGCGGAACCCGCTGACCGTGTCCACAGGCGTGATCGAGATGGTGACCGTCGCGCCCGGGCCGCCGTAGTACTCCCAGAAGACGCCAAACGACTGACCGTCACCGATGTCCGTGCCGCCAAGTGCCGACGACAGCACCGACTCGAGCGTCGCAATCCCCGCCAGTCCGGCCGTCCCTGCGTCACCGACGCGCACCGCGAGCAGCAGCAGGTCGGACAGCATCGCATTCTTCTCGATCGGTGCAACACCCGTGCGGACACGTCCGGCAAACTTCCGTGTCTCGCTCAACACCTCGAGACTCGCCAGCAACGTGTCGCGGAAAAGGCCCGCGTTCGTCACGACAGCGCCACGTAGCGGCAAACCGTCTTTCACGATGCGTGAGACACGCGCGTCGGGGCCGCGTTCGAGGACCAGCGCGACACGTGTCTTCCCGCGTTCGTAACGCGCCTTCCCCTCGAGCACATAAGCGCCGACGAGCAACGTGGAATCTCCGCGCACGAAACGCACGAACTGACCGCCGAGCTCCTGAAATCCGCCGGGCGCATACCGCGGCGCGTAGCGCATCTGTGCGTAGCGGGCGTTAAACGGATAATCAGCCGATGTCGCAAGATATGGCTGCGTCATCGCACTCTCGCTCGGCATGAAATCGTGGCTCGGCGTCGGCTCATGCCCGATGGTGTTGGACACCATGTCCCCGCGCCGACTCACGATCGTGTTCTGCGTGGACCAGGCCACCGGCCAGCCATAACGAAGCTGCGTGTCACCGAACTCCGGCTTCCAGGGACCATACACCGTCGCGGCGTTCAGCTCGATCAGGTTGAAGGTGCGCCGCGCGAGCAGCTCGTTACGAAGGTCGTTGCCATCGACGTGTGCGAACGGCTTGCCCAGCCAGAACACGCGAGTGTTGTAGGCGAGACGGTCGACGCAGCTTTTCGCGAGATAGGCGAGGCTGTCCACCTTCCGCAGCCATGGCGCGATGTTCTGCCAGTCACAGCCCTGCGTTCCGCCCATCTGCGCGAGCGCGGTGTTGAACGCCCGCTCCGCGCCCGGCGCATCATTCTGCGCATGCTTGACCAAACCAGTCAGTGCGGAGCACCACCACGCGGTCGCCTTGCAGCCGGCCACGACGGCGTTGGCTTCCGCGACATCCTTCTGCTCGATCGAGTACTTGATTCGCTGCCCGGCGACCCAGTCATCGGCGGGCGCCTGCATCGCCGCTTCCCGCAGTGACTGCAGCAACTTGCGGCGCGACATGCTGATCTCGGGCCGCTCTGGGCGAGGCGGCACGTCGTTGTTGTTGTTCCAGTAGAAAATGCTGCCGAATTGCACGTCAGGTTCGGAGTTCGCACCGCCTGAACTGAAGCCGAGACCTTCGCGCCGCGCGCGCTCGAATTCAGCCTGAGCCTGCCGCGCGTAAGCCGTGACACCGGCGGCAGTGCCTGCGCCGGGCACCGCGGCACCAGCAGTCGGCATGGACGTCCGCGACTGCGCGAGGGCTGCGCCGGAGCTGAGGGTTAGCAAGGGCAACAGCAGGCGCAGGTTGCGCGCCGAGATCGTCAGATTCGCGAATGGCATGATTCTTAAGTACGCACATCATGGGCGGAAGTGCCGCCGCGCCGGGTTGCTGCCGGCGCGAACGGACTCGCGATGATGCACGGACAGGGTGGGATTCGAACCCACGAGACCCTTTCGAGCCCACACGCTTTCCAGGCGTGCGCCTTCAACCGCTCGGCCACCCGTCCTACAGAGGAGAAACTGCCTCCTCAGTCGCCGCCTAGTTCATCCATTAGCCATTGATTAGCCATTGATTAGCCATTGAAAGCGCGGTGACGAGTCGGTTAAGCTAGTCGAACCGGGGTCGAGAGGTGAGCCCCATGGGGACGCGCGTCGGTGAATGTGCCACTTCTTGAACGAGCCGCGAGGCGCTGGCTTCATCACGACCGCCCGCCCTTGACCTGCGCCCCCGGCAGCCGGCCGGGGCGAGCGTGGACTGCGACAGGTCGCATATGCGTCCGGCCAAGCTGAGCGGCATGTCGCTGATCCGCAGACCACCGAGGTCCAGACAACGGCCTCATCCGGACACCGATTTGTCGCCGACGTCCTCATGTCGACGCAGTCCGGGGAGGACATGGCTTTGGTGACCACCGTGGAATCGGCCGGTGCCACGGATCACC